>JAAIGF010229402.1_pt1 | contig 54174 bp, 44 predicted proteins | sample 6487441 | NCBI WGS metagenome assembly JAAIGF01 (sample SAMN13974129, study PRJNA590717) | phyllosphere metagenome | biome: pepper field; feature: multiple bacterial spot infested pepper fields; material: pepper leaves; isolation source: leaves from pepper fields | host: Capsicum annuum ...
ATCGTCGAACACGTTGTTGCCAACGATGTTGATGTGCTGGATGGCAGCGACGGTGCCTTCGTTGATCTTGATCTTCAGCGCCACGCGGTTGCGCGGCTGCGGCACCACCTCGGCGTCGACCTCGGCCGAGTAGCGGCCCTGCGCCACGTACTGGCGCTGCAGTTCGAAAGAACTGCTGTACCGGGCCTTCGAGAACATCATCCGCAATGCCGTGCGCTACACGGCGCCAGGCACGGCGGTGGTGGTGGAAGCTGCGCCGATGCCGGGCGGGCACTGGCTGCAGGTGTGCGTCAGCGACCATGGCCCGGGCGTCGATCCGGCACGCCTGCAGCGCATCTTCGAGCCATTCGACCGTGGCACCGACAGCAGTGGCGACGGCTTCGGCCTGGCCCTGGCTATCGCCCAGCGGGCTATCGCCCTGCACGGTGGCAGCATCACCGCGCTGGCCGCCGCCACAGGGGGGCTTGCGGGTGCGTATCGAGTTGCCCCGCGCCAGTGCTGCCTGAAGCCGGCTATCTATGCCACTTCACCACTCGCGCGGGCTTGCTCGACAGTGATGCTCACCGGCACTTCCCGGGCAATCACGACTTCACTGGCAAACAGGCTGCGCATCAAGCTGTACCCGGTCAGCAGCATGTAGAACGCAATCGGCAGCCCGACCACGATGCTGGCCATCTGGATAGCCAGCAACCCGCCGGCAATCACCAGGCTGGCGGCAATCGCGCCCTCCAGCACGCACCACAGCACCCGTATCCAGTTGGGCGGGTTGATGCTGCCCAGCGAGTTGAGCATGCACAGTACCTGTGTCCCCGCATCGGCAGCCGTCACGAAGTGCACGGCCAGCAACAGGCAGATGATCACGCTCAGCACCGCACCCAGGGTCGGCCCGTCGAGGCGGTCGAGCAAGGTGAACATCGCCGTGGTGGTTTCTTTGCGCGTGGCCTCCAGCACCGGGCCACCCTGGAACGGGCCGGCAGCGGTCTGCTCGGCGACCGGCAACTGCTGGTAGGCGTGACGCGCCTGTTGCTCATCTTTCAGCGCGCTGCCGCCGAACACAGCCATCCACAAGATGGTCACCAGGGTTGGCACCAGCAATGCGCCAAACACCAGCTCGCGAATGGTGCGGCCACGCGAGATGCGGGCAATGAACAGCCCCACGAACGGCCCCCAGGTCATCCACCACGGCCAGTAGAAGGCGGTCCAGCTTTTCTGCCAGGCGCTGTCGGCCTGGGCGTCAGTCCAGAAGCTCATGCCGATGATGTTCTGCGCGTAATCCCCCGCCGACTCGAACAGCAGGTTCATGATGTAGTTGGTCGGGCCCAGGCCCAGCACCACCAGCATCAGCCCCAGGGAAATCCACATGTTCAGCGTCGACAGGCGCTTCATGCCGCGCGATACGCCAGCCACCAGCGAAATCGAGGCAATCACCGTGACCACGGCGATGATGCTCAGCTTGAACGACAGGGTAACCGGGGTACCGAATACCTGGTGCATGCCCATGTTGATCTGCTCCACGCCCAACCCCAGCGACTGCGACACGCCAAAGGCGGTTACCGCGCCGCCGATGATGTCCACGGCATGGCCGATCGGCCCGTAGATGCGGTTGCCGATCAGCGGGTAGAGGATCGAGCGCAACGCCAGCGGCAGCCCTTCACGGTAGGCGAAGTAGGCCAGGCCAAGGCCGATCACGGTGAAGATTGCCCAAGGGTGCAGGCCCCAGTGCAGCAGGGTGATACGCATGGCCATCGACGCGGCCTGGTCGGTCAACCCAGGGGTGAACGGGTTGCTGGCATAGTGCAGTACTGGTTCGGCTACCGACCAGAAAATCAGCCCCACGCCCATGCCGGCGCTGAACAGCATGGCAATCCAGGCGGCGAAGCTGAATTCCGGCCTCTCGTCAGCCCGCCCGAGCTTGAGCGTGCCAAAGCGGCTGAAGGCGATGAACACCAGCACGCCGAGGATGCCGCTGACCAACGCCAGGTAGAACCATTTCAAATGGTCGAGAATCGCGTCGGAGGCGCCTTTGAATACGTCGGCGGCCTGGTCGCCGTAAGAGGCGCAAAGCACCACGAAGGCCACGACCAGGGAAAGCGACCCAGCGGTCACAATGGGGTTGAGGCCCTTGAACAGGCCTTCTTTTGCACGCATCGTCTCTATCCTTCTTATTCTTGCAGGCAGGTGCATCTGCGCCCGCCTGGCGGCGTTGCAGGTTGTAGGGAGTGCAAACGAAAAAAGGGCGCCTGACCATCAAGCGCCCTTGGTGGTGGTCAGAGGTCGACCACCAGGTCCGAGGTCGGGCGGCTGCAGCACAGCAGCCGCAAACCCTTGTCGATTTCACGCTGGCGGATGCCGCCGTTGTGTTTCATTTCCACGCTGCCTTCCAGCAACGCGGTCTTGCAGGTACCGCAAACGCCCTGGCTGCAGGACGATGGCACCACCGCGCCGGCCTGTTTGGCGGCAGCCAGCACGGTCTGGTCGGCGCGCATGGTAAAGGTCTTGCCTGTGCGAGCCAGGTGCACGGTGAAGGTGTCGAGGCCCTGTCCAGCGGCAACCGGGGAGGGTAGCGGCTCGGCTTCGGCGCTGATGTCGAAGCTTTCCTGGTGGTAGCGGGCCAGGTCGAAACCGGCACCGGCCAGCAGTGCCTTGGTGGCGTCCATGTAGCCTTTGGGGCCGCAGGTAAAGACCGTGCGGTCCTTGAAATCGGGGATTTCGCGTTGCAGCATTTCCAGCGACAGGCGCCCGAGCGGGCCGCTCCAGTGGGGTTCGTCACCCTGGTTTTCGCAGAAGAACAACGTGCGCAGCTGCGGCATGTTGCGCGCAAGGCGTGCCAGTTCTTCGCGGAAGATGATGTCTTTCGGCGTGCGTGCGCTGTGCACGAAGACAATGTCCAGGTCGGCATGCAAGTCGGCAGCAGCACGGGTCATGGCCATCAACGGGGTCACCCCGGAACCTGCTGACAGGTACAGCAACTGGCGCGCCGGGCCGGCCACCGGGGCGAACACGCCGGCTGGCCCCGAGGCAGCCAGTGGGTGGCCCGGGCGCAGGTTGTCGTGCAGCCAGTTAGACACGGCACCCTCTGGCACCCGCTTGACCGTGATCGAGAAGGTGAACGGCCGGGTTGGTGTAGACGACAGGGTGTAGCAGCGTGACACGCTGGCCCCGCCAATCACCGGCGACACGGTCAGGAACTGCCCGGGCTCATAGGCCAGGGCTGGGTAGTCCGGGCTGTGGAAGATGAAGGTTTTCACGTCATGGGTTTCGTCCACCACGCTGAGGCATTCGATGCGCCGGCTTTCGCCACTGGCCCACAGCGCGCCATGGGCGGCCCAGTGGTCGCTGTCGGTGAAACGCTGGTCGGCACGCAGGCCGGCGATGTTGTGCAGTGCGGTCATGGCCTTCAAACCCCGTGCGCGGCGAGACGCGAGGTGTACCAGCGGGCGAACTGGTCCACGTACGGCTCGGTGAAGGTGGAGTAGGGGCCCGGCACGAAGGCGGGGTCCTGGGTACCGCTGTGGGTGATCGCAACCAGCGCGGCATCCTGTCGGGTGGTGGCCACCCACACTTCGGTCAGGCGCTGCAGGTCATAGTCCACGCCTTCCACGGCATCGCGGTGTACCAGCCACTTGGTGCGCACCAGGGTGCGCTCCGGTGACAACGGGATGATCCAGCTGATCATCGCGTGGTCGCTCATCACATGGGCCCAGGCGTTGTTGCCCCACAGGTGGGTGTCGCCCAGGTCACGGCGGGTGAGGTTGCCCAGCAGCTTGCTGCAGGCCACCTTGGTGTCGAGGGTTTGCGACTCACCGCTGCCGGCGATGATCATGCGCTGGGTACGGAACTGCGTGGGCGAGCTGTCCTGCAGGTGCTCGACGGTCTCGTACAGCAGGCCGGCGCTGGCCCAGTCGGCTTCGATGCCGGCCTTGCGCACCTGGTAGGCGTCATACGAGGCACGGGCGTCGTCGCTCATTTCTTCAAGGCTGACGCCAAGGTCCTCGGACTGGTAAGAGACGATCAGTTCCGGGTGGGTGCCCGCGCAGTGGTAGCACTCGCGGTTGTTTTCCATCACCAGCTTCCAGTTGCCGTTCTCGATGTAGTCGAGTTCGTAGGCAATGCGGGTGTTGGTCAGGTCGAACGGGGCAAAGCGCGGGCCCATCACCTCTTCGAGGTCACTGATGTCGTCTGGCGGGTTGTCACTCAGGCACACCAGCACGTGGCTGCCGATAACCTTGCAGTGCACCGGGATCAGGCTACGGCACTTGGGGTCGAAGCCCTTGCCCATGTGGCTGGCGTGCTTGAGGCTGCCGTCGAGGTCGTAGGTCCACTGGTGGTACGGGCATACCAGCATGCCGACGGTGGATTTGCCCGGCTCTTTCAGGCGTGCGCCGCGGTGCCGGCAGACATTGCGGTAGGCACGGATCTGTTCGTCGTCGTCACGCAGGATCAACACCGATGCCTTGCCGATATCAACGGTAAACACGTCACCGGGTTCGTCGACATCGGCCGTGACGGCTACCTGGATCCAGTGTTTGTTGAAAAAGATATCCATATCGGTATCGAAGACATCCTGGCGGCTGTACAACTCGCCAGGCATGCCGAAGCCCGGTTGCCGCGCATCGACAAGTTCGCGATGGGATTTATCATGTGGGCGCTTCATCGTTATCCTCAGGCACTTTTATTCTTGATTGACCAAGCCATGTGCGGCGGATTATTAAAGTGCCCCTGAATAGCGTCAATGCGCTTAATTTTCCACTTCCCATTACCTGTAGTTATGCAGCCGTAGCGGCCGGGCTTTGCAGCCAATGGGTAATGGCCCGGGTGTGTGCCAGTACCGGCCGACCGTGCGGCACGACCATGTAATAGGACTCACGGGTACACACGGTGAACGGTTCAAGCCGCACCAACGTGCCATTGCTTATCAGGTGCTCCACCAGCCGCCCCCAACCCAGGGCAATGCCGTATCCGGCCAGTGCGGCGTTGATGGCATCGGTGTACAGGCTGCAGCGCAGGTTGTAGCGCAGCGCTGCCGGGGCAAGGCCCAGTTTGCGAAACCAGCTTGGCCAGTCGACCCAGCCTTCGGAGGTGGAATCGGCATCCAGCAGGCCGGCGGCGGCAAGCTCCTCAAGGGTGGTGGGCAGGGTGTTGCGGGCCAGCCAGGCCGGTGCACAAACAGGGAAAACTTCTTCCTCAAACAACAAGACAGCTTCGCCGTCATCCCACTGGCCGTTGCCATAGCGCACGTCGAGGTCGTAGTCGCGCTTGCGCAAATCACCCGTGAACATCTGCGTGGCCAGGCGCAACTGCACCTGTGGCAAGGCGTCGCTCAGGGCGTGCAGCCTGGGCATGATACGCAGTTGAGAGAAGGGTGCGGTGGAGCCCAGCACGATCTCCTGCCGGTGGCTGATATGGGTGATCCGGTCGAATGCGCTGGCCACCCGTTGCAGCGACTCGGAAATGCTGGCGAAGAGAATTTCGCCGCCCTCGGTGAGGTGGATGCTGCGGTGTGAGCGGTGGAACAACAGCGCCCCGAGGTTTTCTTCAAGCGCCTTGATCTGCTTGCTGACCGCTGCCTGGGTCACCCCCAGTTCGACGGCGGCCTGGGTAAAACTGTTAAGCCGGGCCACGGCTTCGAATTGCAGCAGGGCAGTCATTGAAGGGATGATTCTTCGATAACCTTTTTGTTGGGAAGCGCCTGTTTGAGTTGTCATTTTATTCCAGACACGGTTGTGGGCAGGGCGCGTAATACGACCTGCCTGGGTATTGTTGTTTTGAGGGTGGGCAACGGGGTAAGTTATTTCATGATGCACAGTTGCCTGCGAGTGGGATATTACAACTATGACAATTATTATTAAGTCTTGAGGGTCGGTACGAACATTCCGGTCTTCACATTGCTCATCGACACCAGCGTCTTGAAGCGCTTGACGTTGTTGTTCTCGAAGAACAGTTCACGGGTCAACTGGGTGTACTGCTCCATGTGCCGTACCAGCATGATCAGCACGAAATCGCATTCTCCGGCCACGTAGTAGCACTGCTGCACCTGCGGGCAGGCGAGGAAGGTACGTTTCATCTCGTCCAGCAGGTCCAGCCGCTCGTTCTCCACTTCCACCTCGGTGATCACGGTCAGCGTGTAGCCCAGCTGTTCGGCGTCCACCTGTGCCACGGTGCCACGGATCACGCCGTCTGCCGCCATTTTTTTCAACCGTCGGTTGACCGCGGCCGAGGACAGGTTCACCTGCGCACCCAGGTCCAGCTGGGACGTGCTGGCATCGCGCTGCACGGCATCGAGCAGGGCCAGGTCGAAATGATCGAGGGGCATGAACAGGTCTCCGTTGCTGAAGCGCGGCAAAGGCCGCAAATGCGCAATGAAATTGCACTCAAGCTTCGAAAATCAAGCTTTTCGTACGCAGCGGGCGAATATGATTCGCCTATGTACAAAAACAGCGGTGCAGGGCCATGGCAGTGCACCCAGGGAGAAACGGTTGATGAATGCGAGCACCCCACTGCTACTGAACGGCGCTTTGCTGCTGCAGCAGCTCCGTGAACTGGGCCAGGTTGGCACCGATGTCACCCATGGCGGGCGTACCCGCATCGCGCTGACGGATGCCGAAAAGGCCGGGCGCGACCTGCTGGTTGGCTGGATGCACGCGCTTGACCTCGATGTGCAGGTCGACCGTATTGGCAATATCTTCGGCACCTTGCGCTCGGCCACCGACAGCGGCGACCAGCGCCCGCTGATGATGGGGTCGCACATCGACACCGTCACCCATGCCGGCGCTCTGGATGGCTGCTACGGCGTGCTGGCCGGGCTGGCGGTGATCCGCGCCTATCGCGAAGCCGGGCGCTTGCCCGAACGCTCGCTCACGGTTGGCGCGTTCACCAACGAAGAGGGCGTGCGCTACCAGCCCGACATGATGGGATCGCTGGTGTACGCCGGCGGCCTGGCACTGCAGCAGGCGCTGGATACCCTTGGTACCGACGGTACCCGGCTGGGCGATGAACTGACGCGCATCGGCTATGCCGGCACCCTGGAACCAGGGGCTGTCGTGCCGCACGAATACCTGGAATTGCACATCGAACAGGGGCCTATCCTGGAGGCCGAGAACGCCCTGATTGGTGTGGTCGAGAACCTGCAAGGCATTTCCTGGCAGCAAGTAGAAGTCAAAGGCCACGCCAACCATGCCGGCACCACCCCGACCCACTTGCGCCATGATGCCGGCTTCGTGGCCAGTGCCATCGTCGCCGAATTGCGTGCCATGGCCGTGGATTCCGGCACCACCCTGGCCACCGTCGGCTGCATGCAGTTCGAGCCGAACGTGATCAACGTCATCCCGCGCAAGGCCACCTTCACCGTCGACCTGCGCGACCCCGATGAAACCTGCCTGGCCAATGCGGAAAAGCGCCTGAACCAATACCTGGAGCAACTTGCTGAACGCGAAGGCGTGAGCATTACCACCAAGCGGCTGGTGCGCTTTGAGCCGGTGATATTCGATGCCGGCCTGGCCGACGCGATCGAAGCGTCGGCGCAGCGCTTAGGCTTCAGCCACAGGCGCATGACCTCTGGTGCCGGCCACGACGCGCAAATGATCGCCCGCATTGCCCCGGCGGCGATGATCTTCGTGCCCAGCCAGGGCGGCATCAGCCACAACCCACGCGAGCACACCGACGAGCACCAGCTGATCCAGGGTGCCCAAGTGTTGCTGGACGTGGTTTGCCGCCGCCTGACCCACGCCTGATACCCATTTTACGTTCCGGCCCGCTGCATCGTCGCTGCAGCGGCATGGGCTTCCTGTTGCCTGTAGAAAAGGAGTACCGCATGTTTGTTTCCAACCCGAAGGCTGGCCGCCGGCCATACCCGCGAGCGTTGCAAGAGGTGATGAGCATTGCCAAGGCCGAACAAAGCCGCCAATGGCTGGCCGGCTGGCAGCGGCTGAATAGCGGGGCCACGCCGCTGTACGCCTTGCCCGACCTGGCCGCCGAGCTGGGCATTGCCCAGTTGTCGGTCAAGGATGAATCGGTACGTTCACAGCTGGGCAGCTTCAAAGCTCTCGGCGCACCGATTGCCTTGCTGCGCTTGGTCCTGCGTACTTTCCCGGCGCAGCAGCTCCTGCCCCGTGGCCTGCTGGAGGGGCAGTACGCCGACCTGTTGGCCCACTTCACCGTCGTCAGCGCTACCGACGGCAACCACGGCAAGGCCTTGGCCGCTGCGGCACAGAGCATCGGCTGCCGTTGCGTGATCGTGCTGCACGCCAATGTCAGTGTCGAGCGTGAGCAGGCGATTGCCGCCTACGGCGCGCAGATCGTGCGCATCGCCGGCAATTACGACGAATCGGTCGAACATGCGGCAGCGCTTGCAGCCAGCAATGGATGGACCGTGGTTGCCGATACCTCCTATGAAGGCTATGAGGTGATCCCGCGTGACGTGATGCAGGGCTACGGCACCATCGCCGCAGAAATCGTCGAAGCCACAGCCGGTCAGCCACCCTTCACCCACGTTTTTTTGCAGGGCGGGGTGGGTGGCCTGGCCGCCGGCATCGTCAGCTACCTGTGGGAATACTTGGGTGCGCAGCGCCCGGTGTTCGTCATGGTCGAGCCGGAACAGGCCGACTGCCTGTACCAGAGCGCTGTGCTCGGCAAGCCTGCCAGGGCGACCGGCTCGGTGGATTCGGTAATGGCCGGGCTGGCCTGTGGCGAGACATCGCCGTTGGCCTGGCGCTTCCTTGAGCCCAGCGTCGATTACTTCATGACCATCAACGACAACCAGGCGGTTGCCGCCATGCGCCGCTTGGCCGCAGGCAGCGTTGGCGACATCCCGCTGGTGGCCGGTGAGTCCAGCGTCGCCGGCCTGGCGGGGTTGCTGCACCTGGTCCAAGGGGCGGGCGTAGCCCCCGGCCTGGGCCTCGACAGCCATGCCCGCGTGCTGTTGATCAGCACCGAGGGTGCCACTGCCCCGGGTGTCTACGCCGCACTGCTGGGCGAAACAGCCGACTCGGTGCTGACCCGCCAGCGTGCCTGGGCCAGCGGCCAGCCTCAGAAATCTACACTGGCCGACAACCTCAACACCCGCGGCGTCCCTTGAGTCAGGTAGTTGTTCGCCGTCGAAGCCGACGCCCAGTACGCCTTGTTCGCCACGTTCTCGACACTGGCGCGCAATGTCACCTGCTTGTCATCGACCTTGAACCGATAGCGCCCACCCAGGTCTACCCGGGTCCAGGCCGGAATGCTCAGGCTGTTGGCTGTATTCACATACTGGCCACCGGTGCGCAGCAAGCGGGCACTGAGTGCGGCGCCCTCAATGCCAGGTACGTCCCAGTCTGCACCCAGGTTGTACTGGAAGCGCGGCACACCGGGGGCCCGGTTGCCGTCATTGCTACCATTGGCAGTGTTCTTCAACTCGGTGTGCATGAACACAGCACCCGTCAGCAGGCGCAAGCCCTCCAGCGGTTCGCCGAACAGGTTCAGCTCGACACCTTTGTTGACCTGTTCGCCATCCATGCTGAAGGTGTCCAGGCTTGCACCCGGGGCGCGGAAGGTGGTGCTGGCGGGCTGTTCGATGCGGTATACGCCCAGGGTGGCGCCAACGCTGTTCCAGTCCAGCTTGACCCCGGCCTCCACCTGCTTGCTGCGCTTGGGCGGGAACACTTCGTTGGCATTACTTACGCTCGACGGTGCGGTCGGCCCCTGCGCCAGGCCTTCGATGCGGTTTGCATAGAACGACACATGCTCCCAAGGCTTGAACACCAGGCCATACACGGGGGTTGTTACCGACTCCTCGTAGTTGGCGTTGCGCACACCCGTAGCGGTGGCCCAGCCGTCTACCTCGATCGTTTGCCTGCGCACGCCCACGGTCAGCAGAAGGCGATCGTCGAACAGGCCCAGGGTGTCGGACACTGCCGCGCTCTTGATGCGGTTCTTGCCGACGATGCGCGGGTCATGCAGGTCGCTGCCGGTGTAGGTATTGGTAGGCCGAGGTACCTTGACTGGGTGGTAGAGGTTGCTGTCAAAGCGGTTGGCGGAGGTTATTGCCGCGTAAGCCGAGCGCTGCTCGCCCCACATGCCAGAGAGGCCGAAGTTGACACGGTGACTGACTGGCCCGGTGGCGAAGCGGCCATTGAGGCCGGCCATGGCGCTCTTGTTGTCCTCATCGTGTGGCGGATACAGATAACCGCCGCGAGCCGTGCCGTCTTCATCACTGACATAGAGCGAAGAGTACTCGCCGTTTTCACGGGTGTGCTTGGCGCCGGCTCCGGCGTACAACGTCCAGTTGTCGTTCAGGTCGTACTCGCCGTTGACCATGCCATAGGTGTCCTCGAGCTGCGACCATGTCCAGTCCTGGGAATAGTTGTCGCGCGCCGAGGGGGCGTGAGGCACCTTGGTGCCGGTCGGGTAGATCACCGCACGGCCCTGGTTGATGCGCTCTTTCTGGTAGCCAAGGTCGGTAGACAGGCGCAGGCGCTCGCCGCGGTAGTCCAGGGCCACGGCCACCAGGGTGGAATGCTGCGCCTCATCATGCACCCCGGTGCCGCCGTCGTGCCGGGCCAGGTTGACACGTGCGCCGAAACGGTTGTCTTCGCCGAAGCGCTTGCCCAGGTCGAGGTGGCCACCGACATTGGCGCCGGTGGCGTAGTCAAGGGTGACATGACGGGTCGGGGTGTCTTCGGCGCGCTTGGGCACCAGGTTCACCGCGCCGCCGATGCCGCTGCCTTGTGGAGCGACGCCGTTGAGGAAGGCATTGGGCCCCTTGAACACTTCGACCCGCTCCAGGGCTTCGGTGGTGATGATCTGCCGTGGCAGCACGCCGTACAGGCCGTTGTAGCTGATGTCATCGGTATTCAGCGGCAGGCCTCGGATGGTGAACACTTGCGAGAAGTTGCCAAAGCCCGCCGACTGGCGCACGGCGGCGTCGTTGAGCAGAACATCGCCCAGCGTGCGTGCCTGCTGGTCGGCGATGGTCTTGGCGGTAAAGCTGGTGACACTGAACGGCACGTCGCTGATCGCTTGGTCACCCAGTATGCCGAGGCGGGCGCTACGGGCTACTTGGCCGCCTTGCCAGGTGTCGCTGCTGGCGGCGAGGTCGCTGTTGATGGTGGTTGCGCCCAGCTCCAGGGCATCGCCCAGTTCAACCGTTGGCGCCAGGGTATAGCCGCCGCCGTCGGTGCTGATCAGGCTATAGCCGCTGCCGGCCAGCAGGCGCGTGAAGCCTTCCGGTACGCTGTAGCTACCCTCCAGGCCCTGGCTTTGCAAACCCTTGAGCAGGGCCGGGTCGAACGACAACGGTACCCCGGCACTGGCGGCGAAGCGCGCAAGCACGTCGGCCAACGGGCCGGCTGCCAGGTGATAGGTGCGCAGGGTGGCGTCGGCGGCCATCGCCATGGGGGGCATGGCGGCCATGACGATGGCGAGGCTCAGGGCCTTGAGGGGCAATCTGGGCATTGTGCGAGGGTCCTGTAGGTGCAGAAAATGAAGGTTCTGCACACATCACCGGACGACGCAGGAAAAGGTATCACGCACAGGTTGCACGCTTCTGCATTTCCCGCGCATGGCATTCAAACTTTCGGTTCCACGGTTACCCAATAGCGTGTCAGGCCCTGGATGGTCACCGGCAAGGTGTCGCTCAGCAGCCGAAGGCTGTTATCGGTGTCAGCCAGTGGAAAGGCGCCAGACACCTTCAGTTCGCGTACCGCCGGGTGGCAGCGCAGCACACCGTGGCGGTAGCGGCCCAGCTCCTGCAACAGGTCGAACAGGCGCATGTTGCGGGCCAGCAACATGCCGTGCTCCCAGGCCAGGTCGCCGCTTTCCAGGGGGGAGGCAGGCAATAACCGGTCGGCCTCGAAAGCACTGCGTTCACCCGCCTGGAGTACCAGGCTGGCAGTGCCATGCAGGGGGCGGAGATCGACGGCCCCTTCGAGCACTGCCACCCGGGTCAGCGCGCCATCGACACGCACGCTGAAGCGCGTGCCCAGCGCAGCGGCCTGGCCTTGCAGGGTGCTTACCCGCAATGGCCGTGCCGGGGTGGCAGGGTCCTTGGCGCTGGTGACAAGGATTTCACCTGCCAGCAAATCAATACGGCGTTGTTGGGCGTCGAAACGGATGTTGACGGAGGTATCGGTGTTCAGCAGTAACCGGCTGCCGTCGGCCAGTACCACTGTACGTTGCTCGCCCACCGCCGTGCGCGCATCGGCCGTCCATTGCTGCCAGGGTGTTTCCCGCCAGGCCAACCAGGCCGCGGGCGCCGCCAACAGCCAAAGCCCCAGGCGCTGCAGGGCTTGGCGGCGGCTGACCGCACCGTTGTGGCTGAGCCGGCGCAGGGTTTCGCCAGTAACCGGAACAGGCAGGCGGCGAAAGTCGCCGAGAATGGCTTCGGCACGCTGCCAGGCCTGAGCGTGCTCGGCGCTGCGCTGGCACCAGGCCTGCACCGCACGCTGGTCGTCTTCGCTGGCCGTGCCGGATTGCAGCTGTACCAGCCAGTCGGCTGCTTCGCCAAGAATCAAGGGGTCGATACGCTGCACCATCAGTCGATGCTCAGGCAGGCAAGGAAGGCCGTGCGCATGTCACGCTTGATGGTGATCAACGAAACCTGCAGTTGTTCGGCAATTTGCGCGTAGGTCAGCCCGTCCAGTTGCGACAGCAGGAACACCTCGCGCACCCGGGGTGGCATGTCGCGCAGCATGGCGTCGATGCGGTAGAGGGTTTCGAGGATCAGCCAGCGTGTTTCCGGCGAGGGTACTTCGGGCGCTGGCAAGTGGGCGATGGCTTCGAGGTAGGCACGCTCTACATCCTGGCGGCGCCAACGGTCCACCACCAGGCCTTTGGCGATATGGGTCAGCAATGCCCGGGGTTCACTGCCGTAATAGCTGTTGCCCTGGCGGCTGAGCAGGCGCACGAAGGTGTCATGGGCCAGGTCGGCGGCATCACAGGCATTGCCCAGCTTGCGCCCCAGCCAGCCCTGCAGCCAGCCGTGGTGCTCGGTGTACAGCGTCTGGACCTGCAGGTTGAGGGAGGGGTCGGCGGGCGGCATGGGCGGGCGACAGTTCCGGGAAAGTAGTGCAATTAGGAATTGATCGCATTCTATGCGCCGGCCCGTGATTCTGGCAATGCAAGTGCTACAAGGCCTTGGCCAAAAACGCCGCTGTGCGGCTCGTCGCGCACCCGGCTACCATCCGCGGCGTACCGCTGGCCACCACTTTGCCCCCGGCGTCCCCGGCCCCTGGCCCGATATCGATCACCCAGTCACTCTGCGCCACCACCCGCATGTCATGCTCGACCACCACCACACTGTGCCCACCTTCGACCAGGCGGTTCAGTTGTATCAGCAAACGGTCGATGTCCTGGGGGTGCAAGCCATTGGTGGGCTCGTCCAGCACATACAACGTGGCCCCACGGGCCATGCGTTGCAGCTCGGTCGCCAGCTTGATGCGCTGCGCCTCGCCACCTGACAGTTCGGTGGCCGGCTGGCCCAGGCGCAGGTAGCCCAGGCCGATATCCTGTAGCACGTGCAGGCAACGCCGCACCGGAGGTTGTTCGGCAAATACCTCCAAGGCCTGGTCGACGGTCAGTTGCAGCACTTGTGCGATATTCATGCCTTGCCAGCTCACCGCCAGGGTGTCGGGGTTGTAGCGGGCACCGTGGCAGGTCGGGCAGGGCGCATAGACACTGGGCATGAACAGCAGCTCGACGCTGACGAACCCTTCGCCCTCGCAGTGGGCGCAGCGGCCCTTGGCCACGTTGAACGAGAAGCGCCCGGCATCGAAGCCTTGCGCCTTGGCCTGTTCGGTGGCGGCAAACAGCTTGCGCACGTGGTCGAACAGCCCGGTGTAAGTGGCCAGGTTGGAGCGCGGTGTGCGACCGATCGGCTTCTGGTCGACCTGCACCAGCCGTTTGATACTGGCAAGGCCGGCGCTGACATGGCCGCTGCTGGCCTGTTCGGGTTCGTCCTCCAGGCTCTGTTCTTCGGGCTCGTTGCGTGGCTCGGCATGGCCCAGGTGCGCACCGACAAGCTCCAGCAGGGCCTGACTGACCAGGCTCGACTTGCCCGAACCGGAAATACCCGTGACTGCGGTAAAGCAGCCCAGCGGGAATGCGGCGCTGAGGTTATCGAGGTTGTTGCGGCTGATGCCTTCAAGCTTCAGCCAGTCTCGGGCCTGGCGTGGTTCACGCGCCGCCGGGGCCGCAGCATTGAACAGGTAGGTACGGGTGCAGGATTGCTCGACCTTGGCCAGGCCTGCTGGCGGCCCGCTGTAAAGGATGGTGCCGCCGTGCTCACCGGCAGCCGGCCCGACATCTACCAGCCAGTCGGCCCGGCGCATGGTGTCCAGGTCGTGCTCCACCACGTACACCGAGTTGCCTGAGTGTTTCAGGCGCTGCAGGGCTTCGAACAGGGCTTCGCTGTCGGCAGGGTGCAAGCCGGCTGAAGGCTCGTCGAGCACATAGATCACGCCAAACAGCTGCGAATTCAGCTGTGTCGCCAGGCGCAGGCGTTGCAGCTCGCCGGAGGACAGGGTCGGGGTGCTGCGCTCCAGGGCCAGGTAGCCCAGGCCCAGTTCGAGCAAGGTATCGATGCGTTCGAGCAACTCGTTGGCGATGCGTTGCGCGGCCAGGCGCTTTTCCAGGGTCAGTTCGCCGTGCTGCTGCGCCAGGTAGTCCGCTGCCGCCACCTGGCGGAACACGTCGGCCAGCGCCTGCAACGGCAGTTGCGACAGTTCGGCGATGTCCAGGCCGGCAAAGGTCACGCCCAGTGCCTCGCGCTTCAGGCGCTTGCCCTGGCACAGCGGACACGGGCTGGGGCGCATGTACTGGGCCACGCGCTTGCGCATCTGCGCGCTTTGCGAGTGCATGAAGGTATGTAGCACGTAACGCCGGGCGCCCATGAACGTGCCCTGGTAGCTGGGCTCCTGCTTGCGCTTGAGTGCTTCGCGGGTTTGTGCCGGGGTCAGCCCCGCGTACACCGGGGCCGTGGGCGTTTCTTCGGTGAACAGGATCCAGTCGCGCTGAGCCTGGGGCAGGTCGCGCCAGGGAATGTCGACGTCATAGCCCAGCGTGACCAGGATGTCGCGCTGGTTCTGCCCCTGCCAGGCCATCGGCCACGCCGCCACCGCACGCTCGCGAATGGTCAGCGACGGGTCGGGGACCATGGTCGCTTCGGTTACCTCGAATACCCGGCCCATGCCGTGGCATTCCGGGCAGGCGCCCTGGGGCGTGTTTGGCGAAAAGTCCTCGGCATACAGCAGCGCTTGCCCGGCCGGGTAATGGCCGGCGCGCGAATAGAGCATGCGGATAGAGCTGGACAACGTCGTCACGCTGCCCACCGAGGAACGTGCACTGGGTGTGCCGCGTTGCTGCTGCAGCGCCACTGCCGGCGGCAGGCCTTCGATGGCATCCACGTCCGGCACACCCACCTGGTCGATCAGGCGCCGGGCATAGGGCGCTACCGACTCGAAGTAGCGGCGTTGGGCTTCGGCATAGATCGTGGAAAAGGCCAGCGAGGACTTGCCTGAGCCGGACACGCCGGTAAACACCACCAGCGCGTCGCGGGGGATATCGACATCGATGTTCTTCAGGTTGTGTTCGCGGGCACCCCGTACGCGGACGAAGCCGCTTGGGGGAATCGGGCGTGGCGGCATTGCACGGTCCTTGGCGACGGGTGAACGCTCACGGTAGCAGCATTTTTATCAACTGTACCTGCTTCCGGCCTTAGGTTCAGGACCTTGGTTCACGTGTGCCAAGCACATCGCGGATGTTGTCCACCACGTTGCTGTCCTTGATCACATCGCTCAACCAGCCTTCGAGCGGCATGTTGCCCCATTTGATGGCACGTTCGATCAGGTAGGGCACCGGGCTTTGCGGTTCGCTCTGCTTGAAGAACCGGGCGATGCCTGCGAGCATCGTGAAAGCCTCGTCGCGCGTCAGTGGCGTGGTGCGCATGGGGGCAGGTGCAGCGGGCTGGACAGGCGTGTTCATTGATTCACCTGTTTGCTCGTCAGGGGCGGTGGTGGCGGTGGGTGCTACGTCGGGCACAACGGCTGGGTGCACTTCCACGCCGCGGTCCTTGAGCAGTTTTTCGGCCAGCTGGCAGGCCCGCGAGAGCATGTCGGCAAGGCTGGCAAAGCTTGGTGCCTCATGCCCGAACAGGCGGTCGGTGCAGGCTTGCAGGCGCTGGCAGGCTTGCAGGCTGGCGACTATCTGCGTGGCTTTGGTACGCAGGTGCTCGGTATCGCTTAGGGCCACCGAGCGCTGGAAAATCTCGGCGTTGATCTTGCCTTCGTTCAGCGCCGTCTGCATGGCGTTGGGGTTTTGCAGGGCAAGGTTTTCGACATGGCGCGATTCGTCGTAGCGCAGCACCCCGTAAAACTGCCCTTGGGTAATCGGCAACCCGCCGGCAATGTCGGTAAGGGTGGACTTGAGCCAGGACAGCCGTGCGGCGCGCTCGTCCAGGCCGTCTTCCTGCGACGGGTAGGCGCTGTCCCAGAACGCTTCGAGGATGCGCTCGGCCAGTTCCAGACCGAAGCTGATCCCCTCGAAATGATGGCGCTGGGCCAGGCCCTCGCTGAGCCAGGCAACCAGCATCAGGTCTTTGCTTTGGGTTGCCAGGCCATGTGCCGAGAGCTGGATGACCTGCTCCCAGTCAGCGGTTTTCAGGTCGGTCTGCCAGTCGCCCTGGGTCAGGTAGTCAGGGTCTGCGCGGCGTGCTTCCTTGATCTGGTCGAACAAAGCGGAGAAGCTCAAGTCTTCGCCACTGCCACCGTCGATCGGTGCGGCCAGTTCGGCCAGCGACAGGTCGTTGAGGATTTCAGGCATAAAACACTCTGATCAGGGGAGGGAAGCGGCGTGCCGGGCAACCCGGCACGCTGCGGAACATGGGCCGATTGTGCGGCCCATGGACAAGCGGCTGCTTAGGCGTAAACCTTGTTCGCCTTGCGGTCCCAACCACCGACAATGTTGCCGCCAGCCTGGCCGTCGCTGCGGTTCTGCTGGGTGTAGGTGGTTTTGATGCGGGAGAAGTTGAAGCTGATTTCTTCAATTGGCAGGTCACTGACCGCTTTGTCTTCACCGCCCTGGTTACCACCGGCGACGAATTTGACCGACGATACGATGACTTCTTCCATGTCGATGGTCAGGTAGGTGACCTTGTCACCACCGGCGCGGTTCACGTTCAGCTTCAGCTTGGCGATGTGCTTGCCGGTGCAGCAGTGCTCGAACAGCTTGGCCGAAGCCTTGTCGACGGCCTTGCGGATCTTGAAGTCGCTCAGGGAAACCCGCTCGGAAGATGCACCACCCGAGGAACTGGCGGTTGCCGAGGTGGCCTGAGTGGCGCCGTACTCGTAGCCCAGCACTTCGATCCAGTCCTTGTGCTTTTCGTCCAGAACTTCGCCCGGGATGCCGTCGATTTGGATATACGCGTCAAATGCCATTGTGAAACTCTCCATTAACAACAAGTAAAGGGTTGCTCATGCGCCCCTAGTTTTGACCCCTGCGGGCGCACCGGCAGAGGTAGCTTGCCGCCGCCTGGGCCTCCTCCTGTGAGGCCCAGGCGACCGGTCATTGCGGCGTGGATCAGTTGAGCCCACGCACTTCGATTTCCACCCGGCGGTTAGGCTCCAGGCACTTGATCAACTGCGCCCGTGGTTGTTGCATGTTGCAGTTGACCAGCGGTTTACGGCTGCCTTCGCCTTGCGCCACCACCAGTTCGGCGGGTACACCCTTGCCCACCAGGTAAGTGCGGATGGTCTGTGCCCGTTGTTTCGAAACCTGCAGGTTGCCCTGGCTGTCACCGAGCTGGTCGGCGTGGCCGGAAATGACGATCTTGCCGATGTTGGGTGTGTTCAGCAGTTTGCTGGCGATGGCGCTCAGCTGGCTCTGCCCCTCGTTTTTAAGGCTCTGGAAGTCAGCGCGGCCAAACGCGAACAGGGTGTCGGATTCCAGCGTGATGGTCTCGATCGAGCGCAGCGACTGCGCGCGCAGGCTGTCTATGTAATTGCGTGAACTGGACATCAGGAAGGCGTTGTCGAGTATTCGTGGCACGTCTGGCTCACGGATCTGGTCGCTGTAGAAGGTGATCTGACGGCTGGCGTACAGGTAGTCCTGATTGGCGCCGGTCTCGCTCGCGGCCGCTACCATACGCTTGCCAGTATGGCGTGCGATGGCCGGGTACCAGTAGTCAGGCAGGTGTGCCTTGAGAAACGCCGGGTCTGCGTTGTCACGCTGGGCCGGGGAAAGCATCACGTAGGTGTCCAGCGTTGCCTTGCCGAAATCTGCGATCGACTGCGCGCGGTTGTCGTGCGGCAGTGCCTCGGCCTCGACGCTGTCGACGCCAGTCACGGGCTGCAGTTCGCGGCTATTGCGCTGGTAGACCTTGAGCGTTGTCAGCAGGTACAACGTGCGGGTCAGGTTGTCTGCGGTAGGCTTGAGCATCACGTTCTGCAAGGTGGCGAAGTAGCGGCTGCGTAGCAGCGGCTCTACCTCGTGGCCCTTGTACAAGCCCAGGCGCATGCCCAAAGGCACGCCCTGCCTGTGATGCTGCGAATAGTAGTGAGCAGCCCAGAAACGCAAACGGTCCAGGCTTCGCCACGCAGTGTATTCGCCGCTGGCGGCCTGGTCTTCAACCCTGGCTTGGGCCAGCTCCTCGGTGATAGTGGCCAAGGTTGCGCGGTTGTTCAGGTAGGACCAGCCCCACAGGCTGCACAGCAACAAGGCTGCAAGGCTGGCAGCGCCAACCCAGGCAACCTTGCGCCGACGTTCACGGTGGTTGCTGGTATAAAGCGCCACCAGATGCTGGTCAGGGATGATCACCTTGCGGAACAGGCTGTTGATGAACAGCGGTGCCGGCTGGCTACCCGTCGCGAGCGTATCCTCGCCCTGTTCGAGGGCGAAGCGTTCGGCTACATGCTGGCCATGGCTGCCCCAGCGGGCCTCGTCGGCTTCCAGCGCGGCGGTGAAATAGAAACCGCGGAGCATTTCGGCATTCTGGTAGGGATTGGTCCGCAGCAGGCTGTCGACAAAGCTCAGCAGGCGCGGCTTCAGAGCAGCCAGCTCCAGTGGAAAGCGGTAGGCGGCATCGTTTTGCCGGGTAACCTGAATGTCCTGTTGCATCAGCTGCTGGCTCGCCACCTGTCGCCAGTGTGCGGCCAGTTCATCCATCGCCGTGCCGAACCGCTGCCCCCAGTTCGCCTGCTCGTAGTCTTTGTGCGGGAAGGTCTTGCCCATCACTTCGCCACGTGCGGTGTCGTCCAGTTGGCGGTAGAACGGCGTGAACCCCGGTATCAGGTCACACTTGGTGAACACCAGGTAAATGGGTAGGCGAACTTCCAGCAGCGCGCAGCTCTCCTGGATGCGCTCGCGCAGGCGTTTGGCCACGCGGGCCTGGTCATCGGCCGAACCCTGCAGGATATCGGCGATGCTGACGGTGACAATCAGGCCGTTAAGTGGACGGCGTTGACGGTGTTGGCGTAGCAACTGCAGGAAACCGCGCCATTTGCCGGCTTCTTCCGGGCTGTTCATGTAACGCCCGGCCGTGTCCAGCAAGACCGCTTCGGCGCTGAAGAACCAATCGCAGTTACGCGTGCCGCCCAAGCCCGCGACCCTGGCCCCTTCGCGTTCTGCGTAAGGGAAATTGAGCCCCGATTGCAGGATCATGGTGCTCTTGCCGGCAGCCGGCTGGCCGATTACCAGGTACCAGGGCAGGCTGTAGAGCGCATCTTGTGCCGAAGCGCCGCGCGGTTTGCTGCCGTGCAAGCGCTCGATGCTCTGTAGCAGCCGCTCGCGCAGCAGGCTGACCTCTTCGCGGTCGGCCGGGCTGGCGTTGAGTACGGCCTGATCGGCGTCGTCGCGCAACAGGCCTTCGAGGTCAGGGTGCTGGCCGGCGCCGCGGTACAGCAGCAGCACATAAGCTGCTGACAGCAGCAGGAACACACCGATCCCGGCGAGCAGGCTGTGCAGCGAAGCAAAGCCTAAGGCACGACCGATGGCCCAGACCAGGAAAATCACCAGGAAGAACGCCACCCCCAGCAAGTAGGGTTGGTAGCGCAGGCAGTAATACTTGATCTTGTTCATACGGGCGTCGCATCCAGCGCATCGACGAACCGGTCGATGATGTGTTCAAGAGGGCGGTCGTAATCGCGGGTGACCGGCAGTGCAGGAAGTGGTTGCAACAATTCCAGGTGCTGCTGTGAATCGGCACAGCCGCTGAGCAGGCGATAGGCCAGGTTGGCGTGACGTGCCGGGAAGCAGTACAGCCGCGGGTGCATGAAGTCGTCGGCCAGCAAACTCACCGCAGGCACGCCTGGGTGCCTGCCCATGCGCGTCAGCCAGGTCAGCCACAGGTCGGCCGTGGGGTTTTTCAGACCACGCTCGGCCGGCAACGGCAGTTCGATGCCCCCGGCGAAGTCGCCATGCAGCGAGGCCCGGCAGAGCTGCAGGCGGGCAAGTGCGGTGTCGCTGTCGAACTGCGGCCACGAACCGTGCAGGGCGCGGGCGATATCGGCGAAGCTGAAGTCATGCAGGAACTTGGCGTGCACCCGGCGGAACAGGTCCAGGTCCTGCACTTGCAGCGGGCGCAGGGCTTTGACCTGTTCGAACAGGCTGTTGCTGTCGGCACCTTGCAAGGCCTGGTGCAGCAATGGCTGAATCTGCGCGCTGAACAGTTCGGATAGGGTGAACGGGTTCACCAGCGCGAGGCTTTGTTCGCCCCTGAGCAACTGGAAGATGAAGAACGGGTAGCGCCGCTGACTGGCGTCGCGCGAACTCAACAGGCCGCCGAGCAGCCAGTTACCGTTGCGTGCGCGGTAGTTGAAAAAGCACATCGGCAAGGCATCGAACAATGCTTGCCAGTCATCGCGGTGGCGCATGGCAGCCAGCGATGACTGCAGCCAGGCGTCGAACTCGCAGACTTCTTCCGCCGCGCCATGCAGGCTGACGAAATCTGCGCTCGACGGCAGCTTGCCGAAACAACCTATCATTGCACGCCCCGGTCGTTGAGGGCGCTCAGCGCCTTGACGTCGCCCAGGTCGGTCAGCTTGACCCCACCGAAATTGCGAACCACCAGGCTTACGCGGCCATTGGCGGTGTTCCAGCTGAAGCGCTGCTGGATGCCATCGAGGTCATCGACACGTGCGCTCTCATTCATGCGCAGCAGGCCCCAACGCCCGGGGAAGTCGAACACGTTCACCCGTGCGCCGCTCAGGGTCACCACGTCCAGGCGCGCGCCCGGCGCGGTGCTGGTGCCTGGCCAGGCGAAGCGGTTCCAGCTGCTGCGGCCATTGCGGTAGTGCTGTTCCTGGCCGTCGAGGGTAAACACGATATCGGTAAAGTTGGCCGAAGGCTCCAGCATGATCTCAAAGCCGTTGTCGCGGTCCGACAGGCTGGCGATCACCTGGCCCACCGAGCTGGCCTTGTCGATGCTGTTGAGCATATCCGGGTTAACCAGCGCCGGCCCTTTGCCATCGCCGACACCCAAACCCTCGCCACCGGCCAGGTTACCGATTTCGTTGCGCTTGAAGGCGGGGAGCAGGCCGCTGTCGGGGTCGACGAAGCGCTGCAGGTCTTTCACCGATGCCTCGTTGCGGCTGCTCCCTGCGATCGGGTAACGGTGCGCCATGACCTGTTCCCACGGCTTGGCAATCTGTTGCGCCCAGGCCTTGGCAATCTGCTGTCCGGCCGGGTCGCGCAGGGTTGCCCAGGCGTACTGGATGGGCAGGCTGAACAACCCTTGCAGCGAGCGCGACAGGCCTTCCTGGCTGGTGTCGACGCTGCTCTCGACGTAGTTGCGCACGGTGGTGACTTCGCTAGGCTGGCCTTCCAGCGTTTCGCTGATCAGTTGTTTGCTGCTCTTGCCTGCATCCTGCGAGCGCTGGATGTTGTTCATGCGCACCTTGAGCTTGCGCAAGGCAGCCAGGTAGCGGTCCATGATGGTGCTGTCGGCGCCTTCGGCATTGTTCTGGGCAAATACACGTGCGACCGGCTCGAAACGCTTGGCCAAACTGCCGTCGTCCACCGCTGGCAAGGCCGGTGCAACACTGGCGGGGCGGCTGTCGTTGGCTTCGAACAGGCCGGTGACCTTGCTCCAGAAACCGTCATCGCGGGTAACGCCCGCCGCGGGCAACTCGCGATGCACCGGCAAGGCACGCTTGCCAGTATCGGCGGTGTTGTTCACGCAGGCTCAAAGGCCACCAGGGTCGAGAACTTGCTGGATTTGACCGAAGCCACAAAAAAGCAACTTAAACGGTGGGCGTCTTCACGGGGGAAACCGGGGAGCGTTTCTCCGCGTCGTGCCTTTCGTGGGCGAATAAAGCTTGTCAGCCGGGGCGGCAATCTATTTTTTGAGATTCCCGCAACGACGAAAGCAAATATTTATCGAGTGGCAGGGAAAACCGTCGGCGACGTTATTCATCTACCCGCGTACGGTACCGCAAAGGAACTGAGTCGATTGGCCCATGTCGATAGCTCCGGTTATGGGCAACGCGGCGTAGGAAAAGTACTCGGCAAAGCAGGCCCCGCCCTGGCGTTTGGCCCACAACTCGCGATTGATGCGCATGATGCAACCAGCTTCGATGACTTCCTGAGCAAGTCCGCTTACAGTCAACCGACCAATGCAGCGGCCTTTGCGGCAGGGGTTGCCGTTGGCTCCATCATGAGCGGCCCCGCCATCGTTGTGATTGGTGTGGGCTGGATTGCAGGTGTCGTGGTCCAGCTCGTCATGAGTGATGATGTGACGGGGGCGGGAACCGCCATTGGCGATTTTTTGACTGGAAAAGACTGAAATATGTTTGTGGTCGAGCTTGAACGGTTTTACGCAAAAATTTTTGCAGCAGGATTTTTTTATTCCCTGTTCGCCATTTTTGCGGCCGGCATCATGCCAAGGGTGTTTGTCGTGCCGGCGATAATAACTGTGTTGGCTTTCGTGTACGGGTGTTTCGTTTGCGCCTATCGAACTGAGCGGTTCACCACGTATGCAAGATTTCGGTTGTTAACGAATATATTGTTGACGCCCATGTTGGCGTTTATCTTGGTTTTGTCAGTCTGCTATAAGCTGTTAAAGCTGGACCCGGCAGTTGCGCTTCTGCTGAGTGTTGGGCCATTCGCTATTGTTGGGCTCGCCTATGCTGTGGTTTGCCACTGGTCAACCGATCATCCTGTTTTTAAAGTGGTAGGGGCGCGTGTTGATGTATTGGAGGACCCGCCTTCGCACAACCCATGGTTGGCTGGGTTGAGTGCGGCGCTGGGCAGCTTGGTTTTCTCAACGTTTCGTGAGCATGATACGCTCTATTTGGGTGTTATTGTTTTAGCTATTTCCATATCGATCTATATGGTTTTTTATAATCGCCATAGTATTTTTGCACTCCGGGCGCTGAGGCGGCAGGAAGAAAGCAAGGGGTGCCAATATACCTTCATGGACATCGAAGGCATACGGGAGAAGCGCGCAGCATCTCCGCTTGGAAGGCTCTTCGCGAAAAAGCACAGCCGATAAGGCCTGTTACGCAACACGCTTCGAGGACGATCATGCTGATGGAAAATTTCTCTATTGCCTCTCTGTTAAACCCACAAAACAGGCGCCTGTTCAAGCTCAATACTTTCGCAGAGGGGGGGGAGACAGCTTTTTACTTGAAAGCTTTTCAGGCAGTGAAGGCCTGTCACGTCTGTATCAGTTTGACCTTGCATTGCTGAGCGATACGGCTAACGTCAAGCTGAAAGCGCTAATTGGTCGTCCCGCTAGACTTGAAATTGAGCTGGCTGATGGTGCTGTTCGTCATGTCAATGGTTATATCAATCGCTTTAGTTCCCAAGGGAGCGATGGAGGCTATGTCCGCTACGCTGCGGTATTGAGCCCTTGGCTATGGATGTTGACGTGCCGGTTCGACTCGCGCATCTTTCAGAACAAGACGGTAGAGGGTGTCGTCAGTGAAGTGTTCGCAGGCTTTGGTACGTTACCCAAATATGAGTTCCGCCTCAGCAAAGCACTTAAGCAGCATAGTTATATCACGCAGTATCGTGAGAGCGATTTCAACTTCGTGCAGCGGTTGCTCGAAAGTAAGCGATCCATAAACCCCACCCGTTACATGAAGGACGGGGAAATCAGGTATTCGAGTCGGGCACCTGCCCCGCTTGAGTCTTTAACCCGAACAACTGGTCAGCTAGCTGTCGGCCTCGCTCCAGCCCCTCCGCCGTCAACCAGATGGATTTGTTTCTATTAACTGGATCACTGATGAAACCCCGTCCATGCAGTCGATTCATGATCTCGAAGTCAAATCCTTTCCACGCGTTACCTTTGTCGGAGCTATAGGCTGCCAACAAGGCAAGCACTGCGTCTTCAATCAGTTTTTCGTCGTATTCCATGGTCGTTACCCCGCTCTTGTCCTTCAAGCGCTTCGTAGGCCCCATCTGACCCACGATGGGGGAGCACTTAACTATGTATTTTAGGCGTGCAATTCCACGGCAGCAGCGCTTCGTAATCTTCCACGGAGAACGCCTGCGGCAGGCGTCCTCAGTGGAAGACTACGAAGCGCTACTGCCGTGGAATTGCACGCCTCATATACATAGCTAAGTGCTCCGCCCATCTTTGGCTAGATGGGGTTCATGGAGCGCTTACCGATTTTTGACCTGTTGAGTGATGCGGCGCAATGATGGCGCCATGATGTTGACTGTGTCTTTCGGACACAGGATATGGGGCTTAAACCCGTAAAACGTGGGTGTGAGGGCCTAAAAAAAGCGATGTAGATAATGGATAAAAATTTTTTGCAAAAAGTGAATCCGGTCTCATTTTTCGATACCGGCCTGTAGTTGCCGCGGATTGGCGAGGGGCGACAGCATGATGGCATTGCGACGAAATACGCCGCAAAACAACAGCGTCGGCTATGCGATAGCCATCCATTCGGATGGCTTTGAACGCAGCCTTTCAGGTACACAGCCCTGTTGGTTGCCAACCTTGCGGACGATGGCGGCAGCGAGGCAGCCACTACCTTGTCGACACTTACTGTCGTCCATCACCTTGCACGCACAAGCTTTGACTACCAGCGCATTTGCATGCTTGATCGTCATTGTTGTGGAGGACAGTCTTGAAACAATATCGCCTATCGACGACCAGATCCGGAATAAGTAGTTTCTGGTTGGTAGTGTACCTCTTTGCCTGAAACTCACTTGATCCCCTGTTAGGGCCACAAGATGGCTGTTCGAGCGCAACACTTACCCAATGTAATGGATGGCAATATGATGTTATTCATTGCAATTCGTAACCTCTTTCAGGGTTGACAGCGTGGCCTCGCTCGTAGTCTTCTGCACGCTTCATGCCGTGAGCGATGGAAATGTGACGAACTTGGCATTTTTATACCTTGTCGTGAACTTATGCGATTGTCATCTGTCGCAGCGAGGGGCTGGTTGATTGCCACCTGATTGAAGCAAATGCCTGTAGCTAATGAGGCTGCTGACCTTTTCGACATGGAGTATCAATGGCATGGAGTTCTATTCAGTACCCGTCCCTTTGCTTTGCGAAAGTTCCGCATTCGATTTCGTGGCTCGTCCCTCATCGTGGGAAGGGAGGCGGGCATGAGTCAGGGTATCTATCCCTGTACGGCAGCTGACCCTATGGGACAGGGGCCGCAAGATGGCCTGCTTGGAAGTGGCGAGTTGCCGTGGCCTGGTACAGTTGCAGCAAGGGCTTTCCCTTCTACGATGAATATCGGCGGCATATACACCGCCAACGATATGGACGCTGCAGAATTCTTGATTGCTGAACTCACGGCAGAACAGAGTGATCTGAGCGCTGAAGAAGCAGAAGATTATGCACTCAAGCTTGCTGAGTTACTGGGCAAGATGGCCAGGGCCGGCCGCGTGAGTGCGGACAAACTTTTGGTGTTGAAGAAAAAAGCTGAATCCATCCCGGTTGTTGGCCCGGTCCTGTTTTCTACGGCCAACTTGCCAGGGACGCTGGCCGGTGTCGGCGGTGCGCTTCACGCAGGTTCAATGGGCACCAAAGTAGAAAACCTTCTGGACCTTACGCCCGAAACAAAAAAACAATTAAAACAATGGGCTGCCTCACGCGGTAAGGCTGGCAGTGTGTCGCCTCGCCGTGCATTTCGTGGCCGAATAAAATTGGTCAGGGTGGGTGGGAACTTGTTTTTTGAAATTCCTGCAAACGCCAAGGCCAATATTTACAGGGTCAATGGCAATCTCGTGAATGGTGCTATAAGGCTGGCAGCGTATGATACCGCAAGAGCGTTACGAAAAGTTGCACATGTTGATAACGGTGGCTATGGAAGCAAAGGTGCAGGAAAATTCATTTCAAGTGGCAAGGTAGGGGCGGCGCTGGCGTTTGGCCCGCAATTGGCCATGGATGTCAGTAGTTCCTCCAGTGTCGATGAGTTTTTGCGAAAGTCTGCCTACAGTCAGCCGGCCAATGCGGCCGCCTATGCCAGTGGCGTGATTATTGGCATGATCGGCGGTCCCGCTATCGTTGTAATCGTTGCCTCGCTCGTGGTGGGTGCTGCTATTCAATTTACGCTGAGTGATGATGCAACGGGGTGGGGCACTGACTTGGGCGATTACCTGACTGGAAAAGATTGAAATAAATGTTTACGACCGAACGATTTTTTGCGCGCATCTGGGCCTTCTGGTTTTTGATGCTTATGGTTTCAGTGTTGACGTTGGGGGTGGCTCCGAAGATCTTTTTTGTGCCCATGGCTATCGGCTCGTTGCTCACGTTTTGCTGGTGCGTAAAATGCGCCTATCGCTCGGAAAGTTTTACCGATTTTGCATCGTTGCGTCTCTGCTTCAGCTTATCAGCCATGCCGCTGTTCGCCTTTATTTTATCAATGGCAATCACCTACAAGCAGGCAAAGATGGGCGGCATGGCGGCGCTGGCGATCAGTTTGATTCCACTCGTCCTTACTGCTGCAGCTTTCGCGCTGGCCTATGGGCGTAGAAGCAAAGCGAGTTCATTCCTTTTGCGCGGAGACCGCGTCGAAGTTTTCGAACCCAGGCAGGCTAATTCCTTGATTGTGGGCGGATTGGGTGCGGGCTTGAGTAGTCTGCTGTACCCGATGATAAAAAATTATAATAGCTCAATGGCTATCGTGCTGTGTGTGATGCTGTTCATTTCGCTCTATCTGGTTTTCTACCACCGTACCAATATCGCTTCGTTGAGGGCGTTAAAAGAACGTGAGCGCCGTGAAGCGCGTCGGTACACATTTTTTGAAATTGAGTATGTGCGTGCGCTGCGCGATGCTTCATGGTTGGCCCGGCTTTTCAGGCTCAAGCGCCAACCCTAAGCATAATTAACCACCATTCATCAAGGAAGCGCCATGCTGACGGACCTGATTTCCCAGCTAAGCCCACAGAATCGACGGCTGTTCAAGCTCAATACGTTTGCACAAGGCAGTGAACAAGATCTGTTGCTTGAGCATTTTTCGGGAAGTGAAGGGCTGTCGCAGCTCTATCAGATGGACCTGGCGTTATTGAGCCAGCGTAGCGACGTCAAACTCAAGTCCCTGATCGGTAAGCTCGCGACGGTAGAGATAGAACTGTCGGATGGTAGTTTTCGCTATATCAATGGATATATAAATCGCTTTAGCACTCAAGGCAGCGATGGTGGTTTCGTGCGGTATTCCGCCCTGCTAGGGCCTTGGTTGTGGATGTTGACGTGCCGCTTTGATTCACGCATTTTTCAGGACAAGACAGTCCAAAGCGTCGTCAGCGAGGTGTTTGCCGGTTTCGGCAGCTTGGCAAAGTACGAATTTCGCCTGAGTAAGCCGTTAAAGCCCTATAGTTATATTACTCAGTACCGCGAGAGCGACTTCAATTTTATTCAACGGTTGCTGGAAAATGAAGGGCTGTTCTACTACTTTGAGCACACTGCAGATGCTCATGTCATGGTCATTACTGACGATTCCAGCACGTTGCTGCCATTGCCTGAGCAGCCGCGAATCCGTTTTCATTCTGCGTCCGTGACAGAAGAGGCTGACTCCATTACTCAGTGGCATGCCTCTCGTCAACTGCAATCCGGGAAGATTGCTGTTCGAACTTTCGATTATCGACAGCCGCGTAATTTCTTACCGGTGACCATGCAAAGCCTCAATGAACAGGGGGACGTGGATAAATTTGAGATCTACGATTTTCCAGGGCAATACACCCACGCTACCAATGAAGCTGGCGAAAATCTGGTGCGTAATCGCATTGAAGCGCTTGAGTTGGTGGGCAAGACATTCTATGGCTATAGCAATTGCCGGGCCATGAAGGCAGGGTACACCTTCGAATTGACCCAGCACTATGTTCATGACAGAGGCGATGCCGAAGATCGACAGTTTTTGTTGCTGAGCGTAGAGCATCGTGGCAGCAACAACTATATGACGGGAGATGAAGCTGGGTATGACAATAAATTTGTCTGTGTGCGTAGGAAAATCGCATTCCGCCCTCAGCTAAGCACACGTAAACCCTTGATCAACGGCCCACAGACTGCAATCGTCGTCGGGCCGCCCGGTGAGGAAATTTTCACCGACGAACTGGGGCGCGTGAAGTTGCAGTTTCACTGGGACCGGCTTGGAGCATTCAACGATCAAAGCTCCTGCTGGGTACGCGTCGCCCAATCCGGCGCCAGTGGCGGCTTCGGCAGCATCCAGATCCCGCGTGTGGGCGATGAAGTGGTGGTGGTGTTCCTCGACGGCAACCCCGATCGCCCGCTGATCATGGGCAGCTTGTACAACAGCAGCAATACCCCGCCGTGGGCACTGCCGGCGAACAAGACCCAGAGTGGGTTCCTGACGCGCTCTACCAAAGGCAAAGAGTCGAATGCCAACTTCTTCCGCTTCGAGGACAAGGCCGGCTCAGAGCAGATCATCATGCACGCGGAGCGCAACCTGGATATCGAGGTTGAGACAGATGAGAGTCTCAAGGTGGGTGGCAATCGAACGATCAATGTCGAAGGTAAGCATTCCGAAACGATCAAGCTGGAAACCAGCATTGCGGTGGAAGAGGGGTCGTACTTTGTGACCGTGGATCAAGGGGCGGTGAAAATCAAGGCGGCAACGTCTATTACGCTTGAGGTCGGAAACAGCAAGCTGGAAATGAAGTCGGATGGCACGATTACCCTGTCAGGTACCACTGTGGACGTTGCAGGCAGCACGATAATTAATCTGAACAAGTCTTGATTAGCGACAAGGAAAGGTCCCATGCGCGGTAATATCTACGACCGATTAGCTGAGCGACGTGAGCGCGAAGAGCGCGTTGAACGCGAACGTCTGGAAGCGGGCGCTCTCAATGTAGAGCCTCCTCCGCCGGAGCGCTTTCTTACAAATGAATTGAGCTTCGTTCGTCCAGAGAACTTGAAAGATAAGACTTTTCACGTCTTTACTTTGACGGATATAGGGCCAAGCCCATTCTCGCTTGTAGTTGGGCGTTCGCCTGCGGAGCCGGATGCAGACTTGGAGACGCTTGCACAACAACTGCTGGGTGAATTGAAAAAGACGTTGTCCCATGTTCAGTGGATCGAGCCGGTTACCCCGGTAGAGGTGGCTGGGTTGGAGGCGCGGCGTGTAGAGTTTCGCTGGCGGCAACAAGGCCAACCGGTTCATCAAGTACAGCTGATTTTTCTTCATCACGATGAGCACAAGCGCCCTTTGCTCATGCAGATTACCGGTACGAGTAACAATGCCAAAGGCATGACAGAAGATGAGCGTAGTGCTTTCAATACTTTAGTTGATAGTCTTCAATTGCGCATTCCGCCTGCGAGAGAGGGGGATGTGCAACAGGTCGAGTCGGCATGACTGCGGCTGCCGCGAGATTAGACGACCCAATCGAACACTCTAGCGCCTTAGGCGGACTACTTGCTGGTTTGGCGATTGGTGCAGGTGCAGTGCTCATCGGTATTGCCGTGGTTGGCACCGGCGGGCTTGGGGCGGTAGCCCTCGCTGCGATGGTGGGCGCGGGAGCCGCTACTGGCGCTGGAATTGGTCAACTGATTGGTAGCTTATCGTTCGCCTGTAGTGAAACGGGACAAATACGATCAGGGTCGGGCAACGTTTATATAAATGGGAAACCTGCTGCGAGGGCGCATCTGGATGATGCTGAGTGCTCTGATCATCCCGGGATCCCTAAGATATTAGCTCAGGGCAGCGATTCGGTATATATAAATGGTCAGCCTGCGGCTCGAGTAGGTGACAGAACAGTTTGCGACGCGAAAATAAGTGCGGGCTCTCCCAATGTATATATAGGTGGGGGCACCGAGACGACGGATGCCATTGACCCGGAGGTCCCTGTCTGGCTGGAGCGTGCAGTGATGGGGGTGGGACTGGCAAGTGCATTTGTGCTGGCAAGTCCTGTTTTGGTGGTGGCAGGGTTGGTGGGTGGTATAGCGGGTGGCATGGCAGGGCATTGGGCCGGCGGCGAGCTGTTTGGAGAGGGCTCCGACGGCCAGAAGTTGATGGCGTTTGGTGGTGCTCTGCTTGGAGGGGGGATCGGCGCCAAGGGCGGGAAGGCGTTTGATGCTCGCTATGAAATTAAAGTGCAGGGACTTGGTTCTAATCTCGGTAATCTAAAACTTGTAAGGAAACCGGTTCTCCCCGCCAAAACTGATAAAATTTCACCTGAATTGTATGGTGAACTGAGGAAAAAGACCCCCAGCGCTTCAATACGGAAAGCTGTTAATAAAGATGTCGTCCTTCCCATGAAAGATCCCGCGCTTCCAGGGCTTCAGGTTACGAGGGCCTTGCACGCGGACCATATTGTTCCCATGAAGAAAATTACAGAAATGGAAGGGTTCTCTCGGTTGACTTTCGAAGATCAAGTAAAGGTGCTAAACTACGAGCCAAACTTCCAGGGGTTGAGTGAAATTGCAAATACCTCAAAGGGGGCAAGGTCTTTTGCTGAATGGGAACTATACAAGAAAGGAGATATTCCTGTTGATCCAGCATTCCGGTCTGCCATGATGGATAAGGCTGCTAAGTTGGAGCCAGAGCTTCAGCAATATATTAATGGTTTGCTTTCAGGGTATTAAGGGGGTGAGAATGAATTGGTCTGAGTCTTTAAAGCAGCGTATTGTGACTGAGTTAAATGGCTATGATGTGTATTTCGCATCTTGCGACGTGCCCGTTGAAGTAAAATTTCCCAAGCAGTGGCTTGGCTTTGGTTATTCAGATGATGAAAAAAAACATATCCCGGCGGAGTGGGTCGATTTTTCTGAAAAGTTACCATGGGTAAGCTCGTGGCTTGATAAGTGCGTGCTAGGCACTGTTTTGGCCGTAAGTGATAAGCCGTATCTTATGTATGTTTACGTCGATGGTGGTGATTTGTGCTTCTATATGGGGGGCGCTCCAGTAGGTATTGAAAGTTCGAGTTTATATGACTGTCCTGACCTGCCTGCGGATTTTAAGCAGTTTTACTCAAAGCTGCATAATGGCTTTGGTTTTTACATCGGTTGTACCATGGGGCCATCGAGACTGGAGGATTTCGTTCAAATAAAGGACCTATGTGACGAAGAGTATCCAGCGCTTCCCGATATGTTAGGCGTATTTTCTAGCGGGGCTGGTGATTACTTGGCTATAGGTGAGGGGGCATTTAAGGGTGAGGCGTTTATTTGGTGGCATGAAAAGCCAGATACACCTACGAAAGGAATCGATGTTTGGGATGTAATGGATTCGTGGATGTCAATATTTTTGGAGAATTCAGAGTCAAACGAGAACTTTCGGGCGTAATTTTTAGTTATTATGCGAAAATATTTAGTGCGAGCCATGAACCACACCTACTCAAGGTGGAACCCAAGGTTAAGCGCTACCGGCGGCCTCCGTGCGCACCTGCATTATGACAACCCGCAGGGGCGCCTGACCGACATCAAACGGAGGCGGTCTAGACACTTGCGTAGTATCTCTACTACGAACACGGCCAGCTGACCGCCGTGATAAATCATAACGGCGACCCGTTGGGGTGCAAGACTGTCTATGACTATCACCACCTGACCACGCTGGTGACCAAGGTCAGTTATCTGGATAGCAGCACCAGGCAGGCACGCTACGACGACAAGGGCAACCTGCTCGCCGAAATTGATGCACTGGGCCAGATGACCGAGTACCTGAACAGCGACGACGGCCTGCCGCACACCATCATCGATGCGACCGCCAAGTCCAAGCACCTGTGGTGGAATACCCTGGCCCAGGTGGAGCGTTACCAGGACTGCTCGGGCAAGAGCACTTATTACCGCTACGACGAGCGTCAGCACCTGGTAGCGGTGACCGATGCGCTGAACCAGACCACTACTTTGCAGCGCAAACCCGACGGTGAAGTGCTGCGCATCAACCATCCCGACGGCACGGTGGAAACCTTCACCTACAACGTCTACGGCCAGGTACTGAGCCACACCGACGGCAAGGGCCAGACCACCCGCCTGATGCGCACGGCCCGTGGCCTGCCGAGCAGCCGCCAGGATGCCAAGGGGCAGCGGGTGCGCTACGAGTACGACAAAGCCGTCCGCCTGACCGCACTGGTCAACGAGAACAACGCCACCTACAGCTTTGCCTACGACGTGTCGGACCGGCTGAGCGAAGAGGTGCGGGTGGACAACCTGACCCGGCGCTTCAGTTACAACGTCGGCGGCCATCTCACCCGGCTGGATGAAATTGGCTACGGCGAAATGCCGAACGCCCGGAGCGGTATACGCTGTTCGAGCGCGACGCCATTGGCCGCTTGGTCAGCAAGCTGAATAGCGACGTACAGCAGCATTTCAGCTATGACGATGGTGACCGTCTGCTGAGCATCGAGCGACGACCAAGCGGCATTGGCAAGCAGCTTGGGGTGACCGAGGAAAAGCTGGAGTACGCCTACGATGTACTGGGCCGGCTGACAAAAGAAGTTACCCCCGATGGCACGCTTTCATATGAATACGATCCGCTCAGCAACCTGACCACACTGACCTTGCCGGATGGCCGCAAGGTCAATCACCTGTACTACGGCAGTGGCCACTTGCACCAGCTGAACCTAGATGGCCAGGTGATCAGCGACATGGAGCGCGACGACCTGCACCGCGAGGTGTACCGCACCCAGGGCAAGCTCACCAGTTGTTTTGGTTACGACGCCATGGGGCGCAAGGCCTGGCAGTTTGCCTCGACCCTGCCGGCTGACAAGCTCTCGCAGGTACACAACACCGGCGTAAATACGTCGCTGCTGGTAGAGCATGGGTACAACCCGATTCACCGGCGTTACCAATACGACCCTGCCGGTGAATTGGTGCGCACGTTGGATAAGCTGCGGGGTGAGATCAAGTACGAGTACGAAGCCAATGGCCAGTTGCGCAGCCGTGACACCGGCACGCTGGTCGGCAGCGAAGAATTCCGCTACGACGCGGCGGCCAACCGCCTGGACTTCAATGCACGGCAGTTTGACAAGGTCAAGGACAACCGGATCAAACAGTGGCGGGATCAAGAGTATCGCTATGACCCGTGGGGTAACCTGATAGAGAAGCGCTCAGGGCACGGCAAGCTACAGCACTTCAGTTATGACTGCGAAAATCGACTGGTGCGGGCAGAGACGCTGGTTAACGGCCAGTTGGAAAGCCGGGGAGAGTATCGCTACGACAGCCTGGGACGTCGGGTAGCCAAGCGGGCTGAGATCAATGGTGAGATCGAGCAGAAGCGTTTCTTGTGGCAAGGGTTGAGGATGCTGCGGGAAGAGACGCCTGGGCAGAACACCCTGTATCTGTATGAGCCGGGAAGCTATGCGCCGTTGGCGCGCGTCGATCAGGCGGAGGGGGAAGGGCAGAAGCTTTATTACTTCCATACGGACCAGATTGGGACGCCGCTGGAGTTGACGGATAGTGATGGCACAATTGTTTGGCAAGCGACTTACCGATCGTGGGGAACGCTTGAGTATATTGTAGTTGATGAAGTTGAGCAGAACCTACGCTTCCAGGGTCAGTACTATGACTGCGAGACAGAACTTCACTACAATATCTACCGGTTTTATGATCCTGAAACAGGTGGTTTTATTACTCAGGACCCGATTGGTCTGACGGGTAGCTTCAATCTTTATCAGTACGCAATGAACCCAATGATATGGATTGACCCCTCAGGCTTAACATGCTCGACTGATGCTAAGACTCTCAGGGCGAATATGGTTGCAGCGGGTAAGTCTGAACCGGCATTCAAAAATTCGGCGCATCATATTGTCATGTCTAACTCTCGGGATGTTAGAATGGTAGCACTTCAAGCTAAAATGAAAGATTTGGGTATTGACATTAATACGGCGGAAAATGGTATTTTCCTACCATCTAACAGTAAGGTTAAACTTCCTCCTGGTAGTGCATTGCCAAATCATGCAAGCATACATCCGAATGTTTATAAGCAGAAAGTATTTGATCGTTTGGTTGATATAAATAGCAGCGGTGAATTCTTGAGTGAGCTGAGTAAGATTAGCTCGGAAATTGCCCGTGGAATATTTTAGAGTATAATTAAATGGTTATGAATCTGAAAGCTCTTGAAAAAAGTATTTAGAGATCGAATCCAGAAGCGAGGAGAATTTGTCTTGCTTTTTGGCCGATGCCTTGTCCAGGTCTCGAGCAAAGGTCATAAGTAAGGGGGCACTGTACAATGTTCGGCCGTATGAGATTGAGCGTGCCGGATTTAAAAAGGGCAAAAAGTTAAATAAGCTCCCTGCCAACATAAAAAATACACATATATATCATCTTGATGGAGAAGGCAGAATAGTTTTTGTTGAAATCTATGGCCAGGCTGAAAATATTGTAAGTCATGAGTTTTATAATTATGAGGCCGACTTCATTGAGCGACTTTATTTTACCAGTGTAGGAAAGCTCAGGAACATTTCAGTCTCATTGCTTGATGGAGAGGCTGTTGTCAGAGATTTGAACTGGGGAGTGTATGGTTGTAGTGAGTCGGATTATGTATATGATGGCCCTTGTCTTGTAAAGATACATGTTCGGCAAAAAGAGCATATAGAGCCTGAGTTTATTGATTATGAGGTAAGGCTCGAGTATAGTGCTGGAGAGGTAGTGAAAATAGTGAATACTTTCTCCAATGGTTATGAGGATCATCGCTTCCCTTGAGTTTTAAATTGGCCTGAGTAATGTTTTTGTCGAGGCTTCTCTGGTTGATTTAAAAGTCATGATTGAGTCTCGGTGAGAATATGCCTATATTTTACAAGTCTGATTTGACGGATGCTGAAATCAGTTTGCTTGAGGTTGCTGTTAATATTGCCTTGCCTGGAGCGTATAAAAAATTATTGTCGCACATGAATAAATTTTATTTGGGTGACCCTGGTTTTTTGGCAGTTGCCGTTTCAACCTGTTCAAGATGGGGGAGTGAGTTTTGATCGTATGTTTGGGGTTGTGTGTCTGAAGATTAAAGTAATTATCTCGTTACTTTTAATCATGGGTTTATTTCTGAGCTAGCATTTGTTGGTAGTGTGTTGGCGGTTGGAGAAAATGGAGGTTAAAGTCCTTGCGTGCTTATCACTGAATGAGGGCGGGAAGGAGTTTATTATTGGGATAGAACCCACTTGCACGCGTCTGGCTTGATAAATAAATACGATATAACGGAGCAGGGTGATTACGGTCACCTTTACAAGGTGGCAGAGGGTGTTGATGAATTTTATTCTTTGATTTTATCGTCTCTACCCGATGATGTACTTATGCGCTTCCATCGTCCGGACTCCTTCAGCCCGTTTGGGCGAGATGGTATCAATACCTATGCCTATTGCCAAGGTGATCCGGTCAATAACGTCGACCGTGATTGTCATTCTCTCATCCGCGCCGTCGGACAAGCAGCAGGGCTAGTCTGGGGAATGGCGGCTATGTTCTCCTCGCTGAACAAGGCCTCCAAAGCAATTGTCACCCGTTCGATTGCCAAGGCCAATGGGATGCCAATACCCAACGATTACGCGGCCATGAATCAGCCATCCTTGCTCCGCTCCCGGAAAAAGTACTCTTGGTACGGCTGCCATCCCGGGTGTAAACGCTGGCTGACGCCGTTCGGGCACATTGTGTTCCACCGTATGAAACCAGATTCGATTGTGCTCCTTCGTTCCCCGCGCTTATCTGTCACGCAGCACGACCTGCCTTATCCGTCGTGACCTCAAGGCGAACAACAAGACCGGGTAACCACCGGCGCGAGGAGACTCTACATGTCCCGACATCAGCACATTCTGGCCTGGCTGAACGATGTGGCCAGCGACCTGCAGGCGATCCGTCACGATATCCATGCCCACCCGGAACTGGGGTTCGAAGAAAGCCGCACGTCGGCGCTAGTCGCCCGGCTGCTGGAGCAATGGGGCTACCAAGTGCACACCGGCGTCGGTAAAACCGGTGTGGTCGGCGTGTTGCGCAACGGCAGCAGCACACGCCGTCTGGGCTTGCGCGCCGATATGGACGCGCTGCCCATTCATGAGGCTACCGGTGCTAGCTACAGCAGCCAGCACCACGGCTGCATGCACGCCTGTGGCCATGACGGGCACACCACCATGCTGTTGGGCGCTGCCCGCTACCTGGCGGCAACCCGGCAATTTGACGGCACGCTGACGTTGATCTTTCAGCCGGCCGAGGAGGGCCAGGGCGGTGCCGAAGCGATGCTGGCTGACGGCCTGCTGGCGCGCTTCCCCTGCGATGCCTTGTTCGGCATGCACAACATGCCGGGGTTGCCAGCCGGGCACCTGGGCTTTCGCGAAGGGCCGATGATGGCCTCACAAGACCTCCTGACAGTGACCCTTGATGGGGTGGGCGGCCATGGCTCGATGCCCCACCTGACGGTGGACCCGCTGGTGGCGGCGGCCAGTGTGGTGATGGCGCTGCAAACCGTGGTGGCGCGCAATATCGATGCCCAGGAGGCGGCGGTGGTCACGGTCGGTGCCTTGCAGGCCGGTGAAGCCGCCAACGTGATCCCGCAACAGGCGCTGCTGCGCCTGAGCCTGCGTGCGCTCAATGCCGACGTGCGTGCGCAGACCTTGGAGCGGGTGCGGGCGATCATCGTCAGCCAGGCTGAAAGCTTCGGCTGCCGCGCCAGCATTGAACATCGCCCGGCCTATCCTGTGCTGGTCAACCATGCCGCGGAAAACGCTTTTGCTACACAGGTCGGGGTCGAATTGCTGGGCGCCGACGCGGTAGACGTCAACACCCGAAAGCTGATGGGCAGCGAAGACTTCGCCTGGATGCTGCAGCGTTGCCCAGGCGCCTATCTATTTATCGGCAATGGCATATCGCGGCCGATGGTGCATAACCCGGCGTACGACTTCAACGACGACATCCTGCTGACCGGCGCCGCCTACTGGGGTGCGCTGGCAGAGCGCTGGCTCGCGCCCGCCTGACCCTACTTTTTGACGACTGCCGCTGGAACCTGGGCGCGACCGTGCCTGGGTGATCACCCAATCATTGTGTGGAGTGTTCCCTATGCAGACTTCGAGCACTGGCGTGTCGCGTACCCGGCAAGTGGTCGCTGCCGTTATTGGCAACGCCCTGGAGTGGTATGACTTTATTGTGTACGGCTTTCTGGCCAGCATCATCGCCCGGCAGTTTTTCCCGTCCGACGACGAGTACGCTTCGCTGTTGATGGCCCTGGCTACCTTTGGTGTCGGCTTTTTCATGCGCCCGGTGGGCGGTGTGTTGCTGGGCATGTATTCCGACCGCAAGGGCCGCAAGGCAGCGATGCAGATGATCATCCGCCTGATGACCGTGTCGATCGCCATGATTGCTTTTGCGCCCGACTACCTGGCCATCGGCATGGCTGCGCCGCTGCTGATCGTGGTGGCGCGTATGCTGCAGGGCTTTGCCACGGGCGGCGAGTACGCCAGCGCCACGGCATTTCTGGTGGAAAGCGCGCCGGCCCACCGCAAGGGCCTGTATGGTTCGTGGCAATTGGTGGGGCAATGCCTGGCAGTGTTTTCCGGGGCGGCGATGGTTGCCCTGGTGACCCACCTGTGCTCGCCTGAAACACTGGACAGCTGGGGCTGGCGTATCCCTTTCGTGCTCGGCCTGCTGATCGGCCCGGTGGGGCTGTGGATTCGCAAGCACATGGAAGAGCCTGAAGAATTCGTAGAAGCACGCCGCCAGGCCAAAGGCCAATCGCCCAGCCTGTGGCAGGTGCTGCGTGAACACCGGCGCAGCCTGTTGGTGTCGATGGGCCTGGTCTGTGGCGCGACAGTGTCGTTCTACGTGGTGCTGGTGAACATGCCGACCTTTGCGCACAAGAGCCTTGGCCTGCCGCTGGACCAGGTGCTGCTGGTGCAGATGCTTGCAGTGGGCCTGATGGCCATCGTCATCCCGCTGGCCGGGGCGTTGTCTGACCGGCTGGGGCGGCGCCCGGTGCTGATGGCTTTCACCCTGGCGTTCTTCGTAATGGTCTACCCGCTGTATGTGTGGGTGGCCGCCGCGCCGTCCCTGGAGCGCCTACTGGTCATGCAACTGCTGCTGTGCACGGCCATCGGCGGCTTCTTCGGCCCGGCACCCACAGCCCTGGCCGAACAGTTCCCGGTCGAAGTGCGTTCCACCGGTGTGTCAGTGGCCTATAACGTGGCAGTGATGGTGTTCGGTGGCTTTGCCCCGTTGATCGTCACCTGGCTGACCAAGGTGCTTGGCACCCCGGTGGCGCCATCGTTCTATGTGTTGTTTGCCTGCCTGCTGACGTTGCTGGGTACCTATTGCCTGAAAGAAGCACCCCGGGCGGGCAAGCCTGCCGCCTTCAACCTTGGAGTAAAACCGTGAAGCCGCTAGCCATCGACCCCATTGTGGCCCTTGACGCCGAAGCATTGTCCCGGGCCATCCACGCCCGCCAGCTGTCGTGCCGGGAGGTGATGCAGGCCTACCTGGTGCACATCGAGCGCTTCAACCCGCAAGTCAATGCGCTGGTATCGCTGCGCCCGGCTGAAACCCTGCTGGCTGAGGCCGACGAGCGCGACCGCGAACTGGCCCGTGGCCATTCGCGCGGCTGGATGCATGGCATGCCCCAGGCCATCAAGGACCTGGCCGCCACCGCCGGGCTGCGCACTACCCTGGGTTCGCCGTTGTTTGCCGAACAGGTCCCTGTGCACGACGCGATCAGCGTGGCGCGGGTACGGGCGAGCGGGGCGTTGATCGTGGGCAAGAGCAATGTGCCCGAATTTGGCCTGGGGTCGCAGACCTACAACAACCTGTTCGGCACCACCACCAACGCCTATGACCCTGGGCGGGTGGCGGGCGGCAGCAGCGGCGGGGCGGCGGCGGCGCTGGCCATGCGCCTGCTGCCGGTGGCCGACGGCAGCGACATGATGGGTTCGTTGCGCAACCCGGCAGCCTTCAACAACGTGTTCGGCCTGCGCCCGTCGCAGGGGCGGGTGCCGCATGGGCCGGCACCGGAACTGTTCGTGCAGCAGCTGGCCACCGAGGGGCCGATGGGCCGCAGTGTGACCGACGTGGCGCGGTTGCTGTCGGTCCAGGCGGGTGTTGATGCGCGGGTGCCGTTGTCGATCAGCGAGGGGCGGCGCGATTTTAGCGCCGGGCTGCAGCGCGATTTCCGTGGTGTGCGGCTCGGCTGGCTGGGCGATTACAACGGCTATCTGCCGATGGATGACGGGGTCATGAGCGTGTGCGAGGCGGCGCTGGCCGACTTTGCCGAACTGGGCTGCCGGATCGAGGCCTGCCAGCCGGCATTCGACCTGGCCCGTTTGTGGCAGTGTTGGCTGAGCCACCGCCACTTCCTGGTGCATGGCAACCTTGGCGCGGCCTATGCCGACCCCGGCAAACGGGCACTGCTCAAACCTGAAGCGCAGTGGGAAGTGGAAGGCGGCATGCAGCTCAGTGCGGCGGCACTTTACCAGGCCTCGCTGGACCGCAGCGACTGGTACCGCGCTTTGGCAACGCTGTTCGAGCGTTACGATTTCCTGCTGTTGCCGTCGGCCCAGGTGTTCCCTTTCGATGCGCAGCAGGCATGGCCGGCGGTGGTCGGGGGGCAGGCGATGGACACTTACCACCGCTGGATGGAGGTGGTGATCGGGCCGACCCTTGCCGGCTTGCCAAGCATCAGCGTACCCGTCGGTTTCAACGCCGCCGGGTTGCCCATGGGCCTGCAGATCATAGGCCCGGCACAGGCTGACCATGCCGTGTTGCAACTGGCATACGCCCATGAACAACTCACGCACTGGGTTGAGCGACGCCCGCCGCAGTGTTTGCTGGCATGATGAAAGCACTGGGCAGGCGCGGTTCTTGCTGGCTATTCTGACCATCCCGCTACAAGGAGGTCATACCCATGGGCAACACGGCAGACAGTGGCGGCGTGCGTTCAGTGGAGCGGGCGCTGGCCATCGTCGACCTGCTGGGCGAACACCAGGCATTGGGCCTGGAAGAACTGCATTACCTGACGGCGTTGCCCAAGGCTACGGTGTCGCGCATGCTCGCCACCCTGCAGGAGCAAGGTTGGGTGTACCGTGGCCTGAGCGACCGGCGCTACCGGCTGTGCGCACGGCGCCTGTACGGTGACCGCCAGCTGCGCTTCAAGCGGCGCTTGGTGGAAAGCGCCGCGCCAATGCTGCTGGAACTGAGCGAGCGCACCGGCTTGGTGGTGGACCTTTCGTGTTTCGATGGCGAACGGCTGGAAGTGATGGAAAGCGCCATCCCCCAGATCTTGCGCAAGCGCTACCCGCATACCTGCCAGATTGTCGGGCACCATGCCAGCCTGTTCCATTCAGCCATGGGCCGGGCCTGCCTGGGTGAGCTGGCAGTGGACGAAGTGGAGCGCCTGGCCAGCCAAATGCGGCTGGGTGACGACACGTTGCTACGCGATATCGAGGAGGAGGCGCACAAGGGCTTTGGCCAGCGCACCGAAGGACATTGGGAATACCCGGTGCGCCTGCCATTCCTGATCCGTGCCATTGCCCTGCCGGTGCATGCCGAAGGGCGGCTGGCCGGGAGCATTGCCTTGCACTGGCCGTTGGACCAGGCGCCGGTGGAGCGGGTGCTGAACCTGCACCTGAGCAGCCTGGCGAATACCGTGGGCGAGGTGCAGCGGGCCTTGGCCTGAGCCCGCCTGTGCCGGCCCTCTTGCGGGCGTGCCCGGCCCCACAGGTACCACACAGGTTTCAGGCAATGCATTCAGCGGCCCTCCCGAAACTCACTGGGGCTTACCCCCGCCTGCTTGCGAAAGAACCGGCTGAAATACCCCACGTCGACAAACCCCAGCTCATGGGCAATCTCTTTCACACTCAGGCTCGAATGCCCAAGCATGCGCTTGGCCTCCAGCACCAGCCGGGCGTTGATCACGTTCATCGGCGTCATGCCCAGATGCTCCTGGCACAGCCGCCCCAGTGTAGCCAGGGTGGTGCCCAGTTCGGCAGCGTAGTCCGCCAGTGGCTGGTGCGCGCGATAATGCATGTCGACCAGCTCACGAAACGCGGTCAGCTGCTGGCTGCGCCTTGACACCGGGCGCGGTTCGGCCTGGGGCAATCGCGGCTCATGGCGCAGTACCTGGATCACCAGCGCCAGCAACAGCGCCATGCTGCTGGCCACATGTTCGCGGGCGCGGTTGTGGTATTCCTCACGCAGGGCACGGCACAGCGGCAGCAATGGGTCTTCTTCGGGCGCCCAGTGAGGCAGGGCGATCACGTGTGGCTTGCGCAACTGCGCCAACAGGCCAGGGGCCAGCGCCTGGGCAATGCTCTCCAGTGGGTGCTGGGCCGCCGTGATGACCTGGCCTTCGACCTGGCCGGCCCAATGAAAACCATGCACCACCTGGGCCGGCACGTATACCACACAGGGCGCCTGCACCTGCAGCCGGTCACTGTCGAACAGCACCTCACCACCACCGCTTTGCAGGTACAGCAGTTGCAGCAAGCCTTCGTGCCGGTGGGCGGCAATCTCCCAGTTGTGCGCGCCAGAGCGCTTGGAGATCTGCTCCACATGCAAGGCTTCGTGCCACACCGGCTGTGCGGTTTCACCGTACAGGGCGTAATTGGGGATCTTGTTCATGTTGTTGTAATTGTTCTGTTCGCTACCTGGCTACTGTGCCACAGCTGCACGGCGGCTTGAGGGCGCAGCGGGAAATTTGACGGGAATGTGGGGCTGGTTGCAGGTTTTGTCCATTCTGCCGGCGTACCTGCCGGCCCTAGGCTGTGGCCCAGAACAAGCAAGACTCTGGAGAGCAGCATGGACAACAACAAAATCCCCTCTCAGTGGCTGGGCCTGGATTCGGCCGTATGCGTGGTAACCGGCGCGGCCGGGGGCATTGGCGCGGCGTTGGCCGCAGCGCTGGTCGAGCAGCAGGCCCATGTGGTGCTGCTGGACCGCGACATGGACAAGTGCCGCGAACTTGCGGCCACCCTGGGTGAGCACAGTGTCGGTGAAGTCAGTGCCCTGGCCTGTGATATCGCTGACCCGGCCAGCGTGGAACAAGCTGCGGCCCAGGTGCAGGCGCTGCACGGGCGCTGCGATGTGTTGGTCAACAATGCCAGCGTGTTGCGCCCCGGTGCGCTGGACACGTTGAGCCTGGAGCTATGGAACCAGGTGTTGGCGGTGAACCTTGGTGGCTACCTGTTGTGTGCCCAGGCCTTCGGCCGCTCGATGCTGGCCCGTGGGCAGGGGCGCATGGTTCACGTGGCCTCGATTGCTGCCCACTATCCGCAACCCAACAGCGGTGCCTACAGCGCGGCCAAGGCTGGCGTCAGCATGTTGTCGCGGCAGATTGCCGTGGAATGGGGGCCACGCGGTGTGCGTAGCAATGCGGTGTGCCCGGGCCTGATCCGCACGCCGTTGTCGGCGGCGTTCTATGCCGACCCACAGGTGGAACGCCGGCGCAGCGCCATGACCGCCAACCAGCGCATTGGCGAACCGCAGGACATCGCCGAAGCCGTGCTGTTCCTCGCCAGCCGCCGCGCCGACTACATCAACGGCGCCGAACTGACTGTGGATGGCGGGCTGGAGAGCATGCCCATGGCACTGATCCCTCGCCCTGGCTTCGAGGGGGCAGGCCAATGAAAACACGTCATTGCGATGTGCTGGTGATCGGTGCGGGTGCGGGTGGCCTGGCGACAGCCATCACTGCGAAAAAGCATGGCCTGGAGGTGATTGTCATCGAAAAGGATGACTGTTTCGGCGGCACCACGGCGTTTTCCGGCGGGGTGTTATGGGTGCCGGGCAGCAAGTACGATAGCCACGACAGCCATGAGGCGGCGATGACTTACCTGCGCAACGAAGCCGGCGTTTGCTTCGACGCAGCGGGTGTTGAAGCATTCTTGCGTCATGCGCCGCAGATGGTCGAGTATTTCGAGCGTGAGACAGCCGTGAAGTTCGTGCCCACGCTGTACCCCGACTACCACCCGCAGGTCGAGGGTGGCGTTGACGTTGGCCGTTCGATCCTGGCAGCACCCTACGACATTCGCGGCCTGGGCCCGGACATGGCGCGCCTGCGCCCACCGCTGAAAACCATCACGTTCATCGGCATGATGTTCAACTCGTCGAATGCCGACCTCAAGCACTTTTTCAACGTCACTCGGTCGCTGACCTCGTTCGTGTATGTGGCCAAGCGCCTGATGACCCATTTGAAGGAACTGGCCCTCTACCGGCGTGGCACCCAGGTGACCAGCGGTAATGCCCTGGCGGCACGGCTGGTGCGTTCGGCACTGGACCTGGGCATACCGATCCTTACCGGCACCCCGGCGCGGCAGTTGCTGCACGAAGCGGGGCGCGTGGTAGGGGCACTGGCCGGGCAGGCCGACAGCGAACTGCGCATTCAGGCCCGGCGCGGGGTGGTGCTGGCCTGCGGTGGTTTTTCTCATGACGTGCAGCGGTTGCGCCAGGCCTACCCGCATGTACGGCGTGGCGGTGAACACTTCTCACCCGTGCCGGCAGGTAACACCGGCGATGGTGCACGCATGGCCGAGGCGCTGGGGGCCAAGGTGGATATCCGTCTGCAGGCTGCCGCCGCGTGGATGCCCGTGTCGAAGGTGCCGGTGCCGGGTGGACGTTACATCGCCTTTCCGCATTTGCTCGACCGCTACAAGCCTGGCGTGATCGGTGTGCTGCGTTCAGGCCGGCGTTTTACCAACGAGTCGAACTCTTACCACGACGTGGGTGCGGCGATGATCGAGGCCTGCGCCGGGCAGGCAGAAACCGCCATGTGGCTGGTGTGTGACCGCCGAACCCTGGCCAAGTACGGCCTGGGTTTTGCCAAGCCCGCACCGATGCCGCTGGGGCCATTGTTGCGTAATGGCTACCTGCTCAAGGGCCAGACCCTGGCTGAGCTGGCGGGCAAGGCCGGCATCGATGCGCAAGGGCTGGAGCAGACCGTACGTGAGTACAACCTGGGTGCGGTGCAGGGCGAGGACCGCCAGTTCGGCCGAGGCAGCACCAGCTTTAACCGTTACCTGGCCGACCCGCAGCAGCGGCCCAACCCGTGCGTGGCACCGCTGGGCGAAGGGCCATATTTTGCCGTGAAGGTCATCATGGGCGACCTGGGCACCTTCGACGGGCTGCGTACCAGCGTGGTCGGCGAAGTACTGGCGGCCGATGGCCAGGCCATCAACGGTCTGTATGCGGTGGGCAACGACCGCGCCAGCATCATGGGTGGCAATTACCCCGGTGCGGGTATCACGCTGGGGCCGATCATGACCTTTGGCTACATCACCGGGCGCCACCTGGCAGGTGTCGAGCAAGGGCTGGCGACGGCAAGCAATGCACGGGAGGTGGCGTGATGGACAAGCCCGTGGTCGATCACCGCATCTACACCATCCGCCCGCGTTGCATGGCGGCGTTTCTCCAGGCGTTCGACCAGTTGGCGATGCCGATTTTGCTGCGCCACCTCGGCGCACCTCTGGCGTTCTACACCAGTAGCATCGGGCCGCTGAACCAGGTGGTGCACCTGTGGGGCTATGACAGCCTCGATGATTTTGAAAAGCGCAGCGCAGCCCGGGATGCCGACCCGGATTTTGCCGCGTACCTGCATGCCACCCGCGACCTGGTATTGGCGCAGGAGACGCGGATCATCAGGCCTGTGTACCTACCCAGCCTGGCTTGAGGCACGGTCTTTGTGGGGGCGACACAAGGCCGCCCCTGCATCGACCGTATTCAGGCTGCAGCACCGTCATAAAAACAACAACAGGTGATACCCATGAACAACATGCTCGACGTGCGCCAACTGATCGACCAGCAACCGCTCGGCCGCTACCAGAAATGGGTGGTGTTTCTCGGCTTCCTCATCATTGCCCTGGATGGCCTGGACGTCGCCATCATTGGCTTCATTGCTCCGCAACTGAAAAGCGACTGGAACCTGGGCGCACAAAGCCTGGGGCCGGTATTGAGCGCTGCATTGATCGGCCTGGCCCTCGGCGCGCTGGTTGCCGGCCCCTTGGCTGACCGCTACGGGCGCAAGGCGGTGTTGCTGAGCAGTGTACTGCTGTTCGGCATCTTTACCCTGGCTTCGGCCTTTTCGCCCAACCTTGAAACCCTGGTCGCGCTGCGCTTTCTCACTGGCCTGGGGCTGGGCGCGGCCATGCCCAATGCCAGCACGCTGGTCAGCGAATATGCCCCGGCGCGCAGCCGCTCGCTGCTGATCACCCTGGCGTTCTGTGGCTTCTCACTGGGCGCGGCGCTCGGTGGCTTCGTCAGTGCCTGGATGATCCCCAACCTGGGCTGGCGCAGCGTCCTGGCGCTGGGCGGAGTGTTGCCGCTACTGGTCTTGCCACTGCTGTACTGGCGCTTGCCGGAATCTGTGACATTCCTGGTCAGTAAAGGCGCAAACCGCCAGCGCATTCTGGCCATCGTCCGCCATCTGGCCCCTGAACAAGTCAACGCCGACACAACCTTTCTGGCCCCTGCAAAAGCCCAGGCAGCGGGAGGTGCGATCGCCACCATCCTCTCGCCGCGCTATCGCTTCGGCACCTGCATGCTCTGGGCCGGCTATGTGTTGGCATTGTTCCTGGTCTATCTGTTCAGCGGCTGGCTGCCGACGCTGGTGAAGGAGGGCGGCGGTTTTTCGGTATCCGAAGCGGCCATTGTCACTGCCTGCTTCCAGGTCGGCGGGCCGTTAGGGGCCATTTCAGTAGGGTGGGCCATGGACCGCTGCAACCCGCAGCGCGTCCTGGTGATGACCTTTCTGTTCAGCGGCGCGGTCATCTTCACCATCGGCCAGGTGTCAGGCGATTTCGCCTGGTTGTGCGCCATTGCCAGTGCTGTGGGCTTTGGCCTGAATGGGGCCAGCGTGGGCATGAATGCACTGGCGGCGGCTTTTTACCCGACTGAAGCGCGGGCAACCGGGGCCAGCTGGATGAGTGGGATTGGCCGCATTGGCGCCGTGCTCAGCGCCTTTGCCGGGGCGCAGATGCTGGCGCTGGGCTGGAGCTTTGCCCAAGTGTTCGCATCGTTGCTGCTACCGGCCGGGCTGGCGGCGTTGGCGGTATGGTTGCAGGGGCGTCAGGCTGTGCAGCGGTCTAGCGTTCCAGGCTGTACATCCGGCACTCCGCCAGCAACGCCAGCAGGTTCGGCTCGCGCTCCCGCGCCTTGAGAAACACCACGCCAATGTGCTGCTGCAGGCGGTATTGCGGCTTCAAGGCAATCAACCTGACGCGGTTTTCGTACACAGCGGCAATGCGCCCGGGCAGCAGGGCAAAGCCCACCCCCGAACTGACCATGCTCAGCAGGGTGAAGATGTCGTTCACCTGCATGGCCACCTTCGGCTCGAAACCGGCCTGCTGGAACACACGGGCGCCATCGCGGTGGGTGGCGAAGCCCTGGGTCAGGGTGATGAAGGTGGAGTCGGCCAGGTCGGCCAGGTCTACCTCGGCCTGCTCGGCGAAGGGCGAGTCGGTGGGCACGGCGAGAAAGATATCGTCGGAGAACAGCGGCAGTTGTTCGCAGGCCGGGTCGCTGACACTCTCGTCCAGAGACACGAGCATGGCTTCCAGTTCGTGGTTCTTCAGGCGTTGCAGCAGGTCGACGTTGGAGCCCAGGGTCAGGTCGATGTTGAGTTCGCTACGGCGCAGCTTCAGGCCCATGACCAGCTTGGGCACGGTTTTCACGGTCAGCGAGTAGAGCGCCCCCAGGCGGAAGCGTTCAGCATAGAAACCGGCGGCTTCGCGGGTCTGGCGTACCATCTGTTCGGCGTCCTGGATCAGCTGACGGGCTTTCTTTTCCAGTACGTAGGCACTTTCCAGCGGTATCAGCTGGCGGCCTTCGTGCTTGAACAGCGGGCAGCGCAGGGCGCTTTCCAGTGAGTGGATGGCGCGGTGCACACTGACTGCGCTGGTGGACAGCTCGGCGGCGGCGCGGCCGAGGTTGCCGGTGCGCATGAAGGCGAGGAAGGTTTCTAGTTTCTTGAGGGTCAGTTCTTCGTCGATCAGCATGGGGGCCTTGGGTGTATGGCTTGGGGTTATGTGGGTATTGAGATCGAGCGCCGCCCGCGCGGCGCATCGCGGATAAATCTGTTCCTACATTTGTTGCAACGTGCCGAACCTGTTACGCCATGGTCGTCTGCCTTGGTGCAGGTCTTGAGTCTTGCAAGCCGGCTGACAACCATGGCCTGACAGGCATGGCCACGTTGCAAAAAATGTGGGAGCGGATTTATCCGCGATGCGCCGCGCGGGCGGCGCTCGATCTCAGGCTCACCACATTCCTCAAGCCATACGCTCGATCAACCCCCACAATTCAGGATCATCAAAATCAGCAATCACCAACCCGGCGCCCGCCGCCAGCAACCGTTCCGGTGTCTGCGTGGTGGCCACGCCCACGGTGAAGATCCCCGCACCACTGGCCGCCGCCACCCCCGGCAACGAGTCTTCGAACGCCAGTGCCTGACCAGCCTCTACCCCCAGTCGCTGCAACCCGGTGAGGTAGGGCAGTGGGTCCGGCTTGGGCCGCGCCAGTTCTTCGGCCACCAGCACATGCTCGAACTGCTGGCCAAGCCCCATGGCCTTGAGCATGTGCTCAGCGTTCAGCCGCGGTGCGTTGGTGACCACGCACATGCCGATGTCACAGGCCTGGGCATGTTCCAGCAGGCGTAACAGGCCCGGCATGGGCGCCAGCGACGGTGACAATTCACGGAACAAGGCTTCCTTGCGGTCGGCCAGCGCCTGGCATTGTTCGGTACTGGCGCCGGCAAACAGTTCGGCGAACAGCTCGCCGTTGGCGCGGCCGCTGACCTGGGCATCGAACTGCGCCTGGCTCAGTTCGCGGCCATCGTGATCATGCAGCAGTTGGCGAAAAGCCTGCAGGTGCAGGGTGTCAGTGTCCGTGAGGGTTCCGTCAAGGTCGAACAGCAGGGCGGTCAGCATGGGATATCCAGATCAAGAAACACAAGCCAGGGGATCATAACCAATGCTGACGACAAAGGGGGCTGTTCAGCGTTCTCCGAATGGAGTACAAATGTGCTCCATGGACAATCTTACCCCCAAGCGCCGCGCAATTTTCGAATTCATCCGCGAGCGCATTGCCGAACACGGTCAGCCACCGAGCCTGGCCGATATTGCCACGCGCTTCGGTTTTGCCTCGCGCAGTGTCGCGCGCAAGCACATCACCGCCCTGTGCCAGGCCGGCTATATCGATGTCACGCCCAACCAGGCGCGGGGCATTCGCCTGGCCGAGCCGCTGCGCCGGCCAGAAATCCTCGAAGTGCCCGTGCTGGGCCAAGTGGCGGCAGGTGCACCCATTGGCCCGGACCTCGACATCCACGAGCAGTTGCTGCTCGACCCCAGCCTGTTTCGCCGTACCCCCGACTACCTGTTGAAGGTGCGTGGCGACTCGATGATCGACGACGGCATCTTCGACGGTGACCTGGTCGGCATCCTGCAACAGGCCGATGCCCGCGACGGGCAGATCGTGGTTGCGCGCCTGGACGGCGAAGTCACCATCAAGCGCCTGCAACGCAAGGGCAAGCAGTACCGGCTGCTGCCGCGCAACCCGGCCTATGCGCCCATCGATGTGCACCCCGAACAGGCGTTCTTCATCGAAGGCGTGTTCTGCGGCTTGCTGAGGCGAGACTGATGGGCGCGGTGGTCGAGCTCGACCGGCTGCTCGACCAGCGCCGGATATGGCGTGGCCGGCAGGCCCAGGCGCGACCGCTCGGGCTACAGCCGACCGGCCATGCGGCGCTTGACGAACGCTTGCCCGAAGGCGGCTGGCCTGCGGCCGCGCTGAGCGAACTGTTGCTGGCCAGCCCTGGCTGTGGCGAATTGCAGTTGCTGTGGCCGACGCTGGCCCGGCTGAGTGCTGAGGCCTGCCGCGTGGTGCTGGTGGCACCGCCTTTCATTCCATATGCTCCAGCCTGGCAGGCGGCGGGGGTGGACTTGCGCTGGCTGGTGCAGGTGGATGCCGAACCTGCCGATGCCCTGTGGGCAGCTGAACAGTGCCTGCGCTCGGGCAGTTGCGCAGCCGTGCTGTGTTGGCCGGAACGTGCCGATGACCGCGCCCTGCGGCGCTTGCAGGTGGCCGCCGAAACCGGCCAGGCGCTGGCATTCGCCTGCCGGCCGCAGCAAGCGGCGCATAACCCTTCACCGGCAGCACTGCGCATTGCCGTCGATACCCGCCCGGCACAATGGCGCGTGCTTAAAAGCCGCGGGGGCATACCGCCTGCGTTGCCCATCGCCTGCCCGGGGCGGGGCTGATGCATCATGCTCTGGGCCTGCATCCTGCTCCCGCAGCTGGCGCTGGACACGGTCCTGCGTGAGCGCGACGACCCCGACACCCCCATTGTCCTTATTGGCGGGCCAACCCAACGGCGTGTATTGCAGTCAGTCAACCCGGCTGCGGCGGCACTCGGCTTGCGGGCCGGGCAAACCCTCACTGCTGCGCGTGCCCTGGCCGATGGCTTCACCTGCATCGAAGCCGACCCCAGGCGCATCGACCATATGCAGCAGTTGCTGGCAGCCTGGGCCTACCGCTTCAGTGCCCAGGTCAGCCTGCATTACCCCCGGGCGTTGTTGCTGGAGGTGGGCTCCAGCCTGCAGCTGTTCGGCCCCTGGCCCTTGTTTGAAGCACGTCTGCGCCAGGAACTGGCTGAACTGGGCCTGCGTCAGCGCATCGTCCTGGCCAGTAATCCGGTGGCCGCACGCATGCTGGCCAATGCCTACGACGGCCTGGCCGTGACAGACGCCGCGGCCACGCGTACGGCGTTACTGAGTATGCCCATTACCCGTGTCGGCTTGCCGGCAGAGGCTGCCGAGGCCTTCACCCGCATGGGCCTGCGCCAGCTGGGTCAGGTCCTGGCCTTGCCACGCGATACATTGGCCAAGCGCTTTGCGGCCCAGGTGCAACTGCACTTTGACCAGTTGCTCGGCCTGCGCAACCTGGGGCTGGACTTCTATCAGCCACCGGACCGCTTCGAAACCCGGCTGGAGCTGAACTTCGACGTCGAGTCGCACCAGGCGCTGTTGTTCCCGCTGCGGCGCATGCTCAACGACCTGGCAGCATTCCTCGCCGGGCGCGATTGTGGCGTCCAGCGCTTTTGCCTGCACCTGGAACATGTCGAGGGTAAGGACACCCTGCTTACGGTGGGCTTGCTGGCGGCCGAGCGCGATGCCGCGATACTGTTCGAACTGGCCCGTGGGCGGCTGGAGGCGCTGCGCATACCCGCCCCTGTACGTAACCTGCGGCTGGTTGCCGAAGACCTGCCGGCCTTTGTGCCACAACACCGGGCGTTGTTAGACCCACGGGCGCAACAGGCACAACCTTGGGAGCAGTTGCGCGAGCGGTTGCGTGCCCGTCTGGGCGATGAGGCCGTGAAGGGGCTGAGTGCGGCAGCCGACCACCGCCCCGAATGCGCCTGGCAGCTGGCAGAGCAGGGCGCCCAAGGCTGCATGCCGATTGCCCCGGGCAGCCGCCCGGGCTGGCTGCTGCCGACGCCGGTGCCCCTGGATGAGGCCGGCTACCATGTACAGGGGTTGAGCGAGCGCATCGAGTCGGGCTGGTGGGATGGTGGTGATGTGCGTCGCGACTACTACCGCATTGAAACCCGTGATGGCCTGCGTGGCTGGGCCTACCGTGACCTGAGCCAGGCTGGCCCACTGTGGCTGCAGGGCTGGTTTGCATGAGCAGTGCGAATTATGCCGAGCTGCATTGTCTGTCAAACTTCAGCTTCCAGCGCGGTGCATCCAGCGCCGATGAACTGTTCCGGCGCGCACGCGAGCAAGGCTACCAGGCCTTGGCGATCACTGACGAATGCACCTTGGCCGGTATCGTTCGCGCCTGGCAGGCAGCCAAACAGCATCAACTGCGGCTGCTCGTTGGCAGCGAAGTGCAATTGCACGACGGCCCCAAGCTGGTGTTGCTGGTAGAAAACCTGACCGGCTACCAGAACCTCTGCGCGCTGATCACCCGTGCACGGCGCCGGGCAGAAAAGGGCGACTACCAGCTGTTTCGTGATGACCTGCAGCTGCACCATCAAGGCTTGCTGGCCTTGTGGGTCGCAGACGACAGTACTGATACGGCCACCGGCGCATGGTTACGCAACGTGTTCGCTGAACGCCTGTGGCTGGCCGTGCACTTGCACCGCGGCAGTGACGATGCCCAGCGCCTGCAACGCCTGCAAGCGCTGGCAGCGGGCCTGGGTGTCCGTGCCGTGGCCTGTGGCGATGTGCATATGCATGTGCGCCGTCGCCGTGCCTTGCAAGACTGCATGACAGCCATCCGCCAGCATTGCCCGGTGAGCGAGGCCGGGCGCTTTCTGTTTGCCAATGGCGAGCGGCACCTGCGCAGCAAGGCGCAGCTGGCCGAGCTTTATCCCCCCGACCTGCTTGCCGAGACCCTGGTCATTGCTCAGCGCTGCCAGTTTGACCTGAGCGAACTGAACTACCAGTACCCACGCGAACTGGTACCCGAAGGCCATACTCCGGCAAGCTGGTTGCGCGGGTTGTGCGAGCAGGGTTTGCCACAGCGCTGGCCGGAAGGGGCGTCTGGCAAGGTGCGGGAAGTACTGGCCAAGGAACTGGCGCTGATCGAAGAGCTGGGTTACGAAAGCTACTTCCTGACGGTGCACGACATTGTCGCCTTCGCCCGCAGCCAGCGCATTCTCTGCCAGGGGCGTGGCTCGGCGGCCAACTCGGTGGTGTGTTTCGTGCTGGGCATTACCGAACTCGACCCGATGGAGCACCGCTTGCTGTTCGAGCGATTCCTGTCGCGTGAGCGCAACGAACCGCCCGATATCGACGTGGACTTCGAGCACGACCGGCGCGAAGAAGTGATCCAGTACGTGTTCCGCCGCTATGGTCGGCACCGTGCGGCACTGACGGCGGTGGTCAACACCTACCATGCCGCCGGGGCGGTGCGGGATGTGGCGCGGGTGCTGGGTTTGCCAACGGACCAGATAGATGCCTTGGCCAAATGCTGTGGCCGCTGGAGCGACCGCATTCCCGATGACCAACGTCTGGCCGAAGCCGGCTTCGAGGCCGGTAGCCCGTCGCTGCGGCGGGTGCTGGTGCTGGCGGGTGAGCTGATCGGCTTCCCCCGGCACCTGTCACAGCACCCGGGTGGTTTTGTCATCTCCCAGCAACCGCTCGACCAGCTGGTACCGGTGGAAAATGCTGCCATGGCCGAGCGCACGGTGATCCAATGGGACAAGGACGACCTGGACATGGTCGGCCTGCTCAAGGTCGACGTGCTGGCGCTGGGCATGCTCAGCGCCTTGCGCCGCTGTTTCGACTTGGTGCAGCGCCACCGTGGGCGTCAACTGAGCCTGGCGACCATCCCCAGCGAAGACCCGGCCACCTACGCGATGATCAGCCGCGCCGAGACCATGGGCGTGTTCCAGATAGAATCGCGCGCGCAAATGGCCATGCTGCCCAGGCTGCAACCCAGAACGTTCTATGACCTGGTGATCGAAGTCGCCATCGTCCGGCCCGGGCCCATTCAGGGTGACATGGTGCACCCGTACCTGCGCAGGCGTTTGAAGCAAGAGCCGGTCACCTACCCGTCGCCGCAACTGCAAGACGTGTTCGAGCGCACCTTGGGAGTACCGCTGTTTCAGGAGCAGGTGATGGAACTGGCCATGGTTGCGGCCGATTACAGCCCTGGCGAGGCAGACCAGTTGCGGCGCAGCATGGCTGCCTGGAAGCGCCACGGTGGCCTGGAGCCTCACCGCGAGCGGTTGGTGCAGGGCATGTTGCGCAACGGCTACGAGCTGGCGTTTGCCGAACGCATTTTCGAGCAGATCAAGGGCTTTGGTAGCTATGGTTTCCCGGAGTCGCATGCCGCCAGCTTTGCCTTGCTGTGCTATGCCAGCAGTTGGCTGAAGTGCCATGAGCCTGCGATCTTCACGTGTGCGCTGGTCAACAGCTGGCCCATGGGCTTCTACAGCCCTGACCAGTTGTTGCAGGAGGCGCGGCGCCAGGGTATCGCTGTGCGGCCAGTCGATGTTTGCCATAGCGAATGGGATTGCACCCTCGAGCCTGATGCGCAGGGCACCTTGGCCATACGCATGGGCTTGCGCCTGGTGCGAGGGTTGGCCGAAGCCGATGCCCGGCGCCTGGAGCAGGCGAGGGCGCAGCGGCCGTGGCGCGACGTTGAAGATCTGTGCCTGCGGGCCGAGCTTGACCCACGCGCCCGTGCACGCTTGGCGGACGGTGGGGCGCTGCGAGCCTTGGCCAGTGACCGGCATCAGGCACGCTGGCAGGTGGCGGCGGTGCAGGCGCAACTGCCGCTGTTTGCCAATGTGCAAAGCTTGCCCGAAGTAGCGGTGGCATTGCCGGTGCCGACCGTGGGTGAGGACCTGGTAGCCGATTACCAGGCCTTGGGTACCACGCTGGGGCCTCATCCATTGGCCTTGTTACGCTCTCGCTTACGGGCGCTCGGCTGTCGCAGTTCGGCCGAGTTGCACGGTGTCGAGCATGGCGACAGCATTGCCGTGGCCGGGCTGGTGGTGGGGCGGCAGAGGCCACAGACCGCCAGCGGGGTGACCTTCGTGACCCTGGAAGACGAACACGGCATGGTCAACGTGGTGGTGTGGCGCGAGCTTGCCGAGCGGCAGCGGCGAGCGCTGGTTGGGTCGCAGTTGCTCAAGGTCAGTGGGCGGCTGGAACAGGAGAATGGCGTAAGGCACCTGATTGCGCGGCGACTGGAGGATGTGACCCCACTGTTGCAGGGGCTGGATGTGCGCAGTCGGGACTTTCACTAAGCCCCGACGTATCGCCGCTTGTGTCTTGAGGTGGGATTAGAATCTGGAGTGAGAGCGGTGAATGGCAAGCTGAATGCCGCAGGTGCCTTGAGCACGAGTAGGAGCACAAGCTGCCATTCACCGTTCCACTTTGGCGAGAGCCCGAACAGTTGGA
>JAAIGF010067120.1_pt1 | contig 53874 bp, 38 predicted proteins | sample 6487441 | NCBI WGS metagenome assembly JAAIGF01 (sample SAMN13974129, study PRJNA590717) | phyllosphere metagenome | biome: pepper field; feature: multiple bacterial spot infested pepper fields; material: pepper leaves; isolation source: leaves from pepper fields | host: Capsicum annuum ...
CGATATTTAAACATGTCGAGAACGAAAAGATCGCTTTGAAAAGCGATTTTTTCATGGCACGTGCAAACATACACTTACAAAAAAGGAGGCAACATCGTGTTGCCTCCTTCTTGTATCAATAGCCTCGACTACCAAATTTTAATACGATCGTCTTTTGCTTTGTAAAGCTTGTCACCTGATTTGGTGCCAAATGCTTCGTGAAAAGCATCCAAGTTCACAATAGGTGCGAAAGCGCGGTATTGTGCTGGCGAGTGTGGATCGGTTTTCACTTGGTTGACCACAAACTCATCTGTTGTTTTCGTACGCCAGATCGTCGCCCAAGATAAGAAGAAACGTTGCTCTGGTGTAAAACCATCAATAAGTCCGGGATTTCCTTTGTCTTTCAAATACATTTTCAACGCATCAAAAGCAACGGAAGAACCACCCAAATCACCGATGTTTTCACCCAATGTAAAACGACCGTTGACGAAAACGCCTTCTACAGGCTCGTAAGCTTCAAATTGCGCTACCAAAGCATCGGTTGCTGCTTCAAACTTCGCTTTGTCGTTAGCTGTCCACCAGTTGTTTAAGTTTCCGTTTCCATCATATTGCGATCCAGAATCATCAAAACCGTGCGAAAGTTCGTGGCCGATCACCGCGCCAATACCACCAAAGTTAACCGCTGCATCGGCTTTGTAATCGTAGAATGGCACTTGCAAGATCGCGGCAGGGAAAACAATCTCGTTGAACAACGGGCTATAATAAGCGTTTACCGTTTGCGGTGTCATACCCCATTCGGATTTATCAACCGGTTTACCTTGTTTTGCCAGGTTCTCCTGGAATGACCAACGGCTTATCGCGCGGACATTTTCAAACAAGGAGGTACCAACCGTTAGTTGAGAATAGTCTTTCCATTTATCTGGATAACCTATTTTAACCTTAAACTTCGCCAGTTTTTCCAAGGCTTTAACCTTTGTTTCGTCTGACATCCAGTCTAGATTTTGAATGTGTAGATTGAACGATTTTACCAGGTATTCCACCATTTCCTCACAAGCTGCTTTAGCTTCCGGCGGAAAGTTTTCTTTTACATACAGCTTACCCAAAAGTTCTCCGGCAGAGCTGTTAACAAACTCTAATCCTCTTTTTTCAAGATCGCGTTGTTCCTTTTGTCCACGTAATTTACGACCATAAAAATCGAAAGATAGCTCATCAAGTTCTTTGGTGAGGTAGCCCGTTGCGTCGTTCATCACGTTAAACTTCAAGTACTCCTTGATTTGCGGTAAATTTTTGGGATTTAAGATCTTATCTAAGTTTTGATAATATTTCAATTCACCGATAATCACCGTGTCTGCGGTGAAGCCTAACGTTTTGATGTATTTAGCGACATCGATATTTTTAACCATTTTGCCCAGATCAGCGACGGCAACCGGATTGTAGCGTTTTTGCGCATCACGAGACTCTTCAATGGTTTTTAGATACGACGCAATTTCCTTCTCGAAAGCCAATACTTTTGGACCTTTTAGATCGCGCGTGCGCTGATCTACCTTGCTATACAAGCTCGATATAAAGTCTGCATATTGTGCAAGCGTCTCGGTATTTTTATCGTCTACTTTCTGATAGTAGGAGCGACCAAGGCCCAGGCCACCGCCACCTAAATAAACGGCGTTAATATCGCTGTTTTTCATATGCGCATATACATAGGCGCCGAAGAATGGGTTACCACCTTCTGGTCCTACCTCTACTAAGTAGTTGTAGAGGTCATTGAAATTTTTGATGGCATCGATCTTATCCAGGTAAGACTTAATCGGTTTAATTCCAAGGCTGTTACGCGTATCAAAGTTTACGTATGATTTATATAAATCGCCAATCTTTTGTCCATCAGAACCTTGCGTGAAATTTTGGCTTAGCGATTCTTTTAAGATTTTTAATACCGCTTCATCGGTATGTTCGCGAAGTTCGTCAAATGATCCCCAGCGGGCTTTGTCCGATGGAATCTCGACGGTTTTCATCCAGTTTCCGTTGACGTAGCTGTAGAAATCATCTTGAGGGCGGACTGTGGTGTCCATATGCGATAAGTTGATTGCCTGGTATTGCTGGGCAAATGCATATCCTCCTGAAGCTGCTAGGATAGCAGCCATAGCAAGAAATTTTTTCATATGTGTTATTTGTTTATCTATGCAAACATAACAAATGTCCGTTTAAAAATTCGTAACGATTCCGTATTAGCTGCCCGAATTTTTACGTATTTTGCCGCATGCTTTGGAATATTGACGGTCAGGAAATAGAAATTTTGACAAAAGCAGATGGCATGATTGAAGTTGTGCACTGGAGCGAATCGCGTAAGGCCGTTTGCCTTCCGGCGCAACTTTCTCGGGAAGAGGCGGTGTGGTCGTTGCGTAATCTGTTGGAGCAAGAACGTGAGAGCAAACTGGAAATAAAAATGGGATCGATGACGCTCTTCGATCGTGTTTGGCCGGTGCGGCATGATGAGCGGCTGCATCAGCCTTTTCTGAAAAATAACATAATCTACTGTAATATAAAAGGTAGAGCAATCACCACTGCGGCGGAAAACACGATCAAAGCGGCTTTATTATCCCAATGGGTAATGCACTATGTAGGCCGTTGGGAAGAACATTTTGGAAAGCTGATCCCGCAAGTTACATTTCGCAAAAACAAAAAGGCAGCATTTACCATTCATCTTGCGGAGGGCATGATTCGTTTCGACAAGGACTTGCTGCGTTTTCAGCTGCCGCTAATTGATTATACGGTGTTTTTAGCGATATGCGAGTACCTTCAGGTCGATTTAGCAACAGTAGCGGTCGTGCGCGACAAGCATTTTCCATCGGCACGATTGTTTGATAAAATTTTAACATATGAGTATGACAAGCGAGATCAAACTAACGATAGCGATTACCGATAGCAGCTTTGCTTCCTGCCTGGAAAGGCCTGCGCTACTAGGGCAGGAACTTTCTACAGCCCATGAGGAAGCGATCAACGCGTTTGTTTTTGATCAGTTGACGGATAAAGATGGAGCGCCACAGCTTACCGATTTTGAGGTGAAATCCCTGATTTACAATCGAGAAACGTCGAAAGGCCGCTTTCGCTTAGCCTTTCGCATTAACCGTCGGTTTTGCTGTGCCGATGTGGAATCTTGCGCTGCCGATTACCTGGATTTTGATTTTACGTTTCGTGAGCAGGCCATGCATGCTAAAGCCAGCTACTTTGCATGGAGCCTGGACAACTAAGCCTTACTCATTTTAACTGCCTTTACGCAGGTATTTCGTCAGGATAACGATAGTTTGTCCTTCAATTTTTCCTTCGATTTGTGCTGGATTATCCTGCACCAAACGAATATTTTTCACCACCGTTCCCAATTTGGCGGATAATGTAGATCCTTTAACGTCGAGCGTCTTAATAAGCACGACTGTATCTCCGTCCAGCAATCGACTGCCATTGCTATCTTGATGAAACAATACGAGGCTATCTTGCTCATGATCGCCGGTCTGCTTTGCCCAGTTTAATAGTTCGTCATCGAGATACAGCATATCCAGGTTGTCCGCAGCCCAAGCTTCGTTTCTTAGCCGACTGAGCATACGCCAGGCAACCACCTGAACCGCCGGGATGTCAGACCACATAGTTTCCGACAATACACGCCAATGTGCCTCGTCAAGTTGCTCTCTTTTTTCGAGTTGATCCAAACAGGTTTTACATACGTAAATGCTGCGTTCTAAAACAGCCTGATCCGTAGGTGGTACAGTATAAACAGCGAGCTGTTCATGGCGCTTGCAGAGCTCACAGCTCGTGCCGCTGCGTTCTGCAAGTAGAGTTTCTAAAGACATCTTGTGTTATTTTTGGCGAAAATACGAAAAGTAGGTCATTTAAACGGGTTTGTCCGCTATTCAAACTTGAGAAATATTTCGTAATATTGATTATTAAATTCGATTAAATTATGAAATGGCAGGACGGCCGAAGAGGCGGTAATTTGGAAGACAAACGCGGCATGAGTGGCGGTCAGAAATTGACATTGGGCGGTGTGGCTGGTGTGATCGTGTTGTTGATCGGTTTATTTATGGGCGGTGATCCGCGACAATTGCTTCAGCAATTGCAAGAACAAACGCAACAAGGCGGTGAAGCAAACGGCGAAGCCTATCAGTCTACGCCGAAAGAAGATAATCTGATTGCGTTTGCGGATGTGGTGTTAACCAGCACGGATGACGTATGGACGGCGATTTTTGAAGAACAGGGCCAGGTTTATCAAAAACCTACGTTGACCGTTTATAACGGATCAACAGAAACAGCGGGTTGTGGCATGGGAAAATCGGCGTACGGACCATTCTATTGTCCGGGCGACCAGAAAATCTACCTTGATCTAAGCTTTAGCGATGAGCTGTCGCAGCGCTACGGTGCAAAGGGAGAATTTGCGCTTGCTTATGTTATTGCGCATGAAGTAGGGCATCATATCCAGCAGCTGGTAGGCACCTTGGCAGAAACGAATGCGAGACGTCGTAAATTGAGCGAACGCGCTGCCAATAAACTTTCTGTGATGACCGAATTGCAGGCAGATTTTTACGCTGGCGTTTGGGCGCACCATGTGCAGCGGGTGAGTAATATTGAACTTACTTACGAAGATATTCGGGATGGTATGACGGCAGCCGCTGCTGTCGGCGATGATCGTCTGCAAGAGCAAGCACAAGGACAGGTAAATCCCGAGTCGTTTACGCACGGCACGTCGCAACAGCGGGTGTTTTGGTTCAAAAAAGGTTACGAAACTGGTGATTTTAGTCTCGGCGACACTTTTTCTGATCGAAGTTTGCAGTAAAAAACACAGCTAAAAGATTCATCTGCAGCAGCCAAAATTCCAGCCGTAACAACCTATCGGTTTTTTGAAAGCTACATAGTTAATAAAAAAGCTTTAGCAGGCTTTGTAAAGGCGGCTTGGTATTATATTTTACGGTATTAATTCCACAAAATAGCTATATTAGAGCAATCAAATCAATTTAATTATTAACCCATGAATTCTATTCGACCTACATTTTCCCGTGCGCGCGCTGCGCAGCTGATGCTTGTTTTATGCATTGTTTTTTCGCTGGTGAGCATCTATTCTACCATCCTGCAAATCGATCTTTTAAAAAGTGTTTCCGCTGGCGAGGTCGTGAGCGAGGAGATGGCAAGTAGCAATGATACGCGGGAAGGCGTTGTTGCATTACTTTATTTCAGCGCGATTATCGGAACGATCGTTTCCTTTATCTTATGGTTTAGACGCAGCTATTACAACCTGCATCAAAAAACCAGCTATCTGCGTTTCTCCGAGGGCATGGCTGCAGGAGCCTGGTTTATTCCGTTTGTGAATTTAGTGAGACCATTCCAAATTTTCCGCGATTTGTTTAATAAGACTGTAGAATTGTACGAAGAGCGTGATATCACGTATCCACAACCGCTGGCAAAGTCTGTAATGGGTATTTGGTGGACGTTGTGGATTGTATCAAATATACTGAGCAATATCGCTTCGCGTATGACGCGTGACGATAGTTCGGTGAATACGCTTTTGGATTCCAGTTATTTAACGCTGGCCTATCATGGTACTTCTATTTTGGCGGCTATCTTACTTATTCAGCTTATTCGTAACTATGAAAGCCTTAGCACGCAACTGGAATTGCTTCCCGATGAAAATATTTTTTTAGTGGAACAAGTGCCGTTGCCAAATGCCATTGCGCCAGCTGCTAACGATACCAATGCGCCGACGGCATAGTAAAATTGACTTATGCGGGCGCTAATTTATAGCGCTCGCTGTTGTTTAAAGCATTCGCTAGTACATAGTTAAGATCCGATTACTGCACCAGCAGGTTACAACCGCGGATATCGCTGTTATCAAATCGGCCGAGTATTTCAAAACTGCCATCGTCATGGCGTTTTCCCAAATCTTGAGTGGCAATAAACGAGCAAGTATAATAGTTGGCTAAGTCGATTATGTTTATCGCGCCGGTTTGCTGATTGTCCAGCAAAGTAAGCGGATCATTGGTGTCGCGCATCAGGATCTGCATCCACGGCGGCGTAAAAAATCGTCCGGCGCCTGATGAGTAGGCTTGCGAGAGCAATTCGGTCATGCCATATTCTGCATGTATCTGCTTCACGCCAAAGCTATCTGCTAAAATAGCGTGCAGCTCCTCCCGTATCATTTCCTTTCGTTTTCCTTTCATGCCGCCGGTTTCCATAACGATCAACTCGGGAAAGTCGAGGGTATATTGTTCGCAGAAATCGAGCAGGGCATAGGTTACGCCGATCAGAATGGTACGCGTTCCTGAAGATTTCAATTCGTGCAGCGTTTCATAAAGTTCAGCGTGATTATACAAAAAATAGCCAGAAGCAGGCTGCTTGCTTTGCTTGATCAGGTCGTCGACCATGTAAATAAGCGATGATCCGGAACGTTCTAAATAGGATGGAAGCAAGGCCAAGATGGCAATATCGCTTACCGCACCGTAAAACTGTTTGAAAGCTTGTCGAAAGCTCGTTTCATACCAACTTACATCGGCAACCTCATGTTTGCTCGTAACCATGCCAGTCGTTCCCGAGCTGCTAAAAACGACAGCAGGAGCTGCTTCGCCCGCGTAGACGGTTTGCGTCTTAAAAAACTCGATTGGCAAAAATGGAATTTGGGTAACATGCTGGATGGCTGCCGTATCGATGCCGAGATGCCGGACATAATCGCGATATATGGCCGTATGTTGATACTGAAAATGAAACACCGCAAGGGCCTGTTGATTGAATTCCTCCGGCGTTTGGATAGAAAAAATGTTCGCTTGTTCGTTCATCGTTATACAGCAAAGATAAGGCAAAATTTTGGTGCTCTGCGTATAAGGAATCAAAACTAGGCGTATACATTTTTATTTCTTTACAAGAATTTGTATTCCATTAACCGTTGAAAGAGCGATGGATATGGAAGTTGAAGACTTAGCAAATGAGAAAAAGCAGCGTATGCACCGACCTTGTTGAGGTCAACTACTTTTACAGCGACTGTACGATCATACACATGCCATCCGCTAGGGATCGAACGCAGGATTGAGCCACATAGCTGTAAAGATGTAATTCTTCCAGAATTTAGAAATATTTGTATTCCGTCACTTGTTAAAAAAATCTAATGATCTGGAATAACGAAAAACGGGACAGTTTATAAAACTATCCCGTTTTCTAAAAAAAGAATATGTTTAGCCTATAACATACCACCATCAACAGGAATAACCTGTCCGGTGATATAAGCCGAAAGATCAGATGCTAAAAACAAGCAAGCATTAGCGATATCTTCTGTTTCGCCAGCGCGCTTCAACGGAATGTTTGCTTCCCAGCCCGCAACAACCTTTTGGTCAAGCACTTCAGTCATTTCTGTACGAATAAAACCGGGCGCCACCACATTTGTGCGGATATTTCTAGAGCCTAATTCTTTGGCCACAGATTTGGAGAAACCTATGATACCGGCTTTAGAAGCTGCATAGTTTGCCTGACCGGCATTTCCCTGCACGCCAACCACCGAGCTCATATTGATAAACGAACCTTTGCGGTTTTTCATCATCACTTTAGAAGCTGCTTTGGTCACGTTAAACACCGATTTTAGGTTGATATTGATCACATCATCCCAATTTTCTTCGGTCATGCGCATCAACAAACCATCTTTCGTAATACCAGCATTGTTGACCACTACATCGATGGTACCAAAGTCGGCAACAATATTTTCAATCAATTTTTCAGCCTCTGCAAATTGTGACGCATCAGAGCGGTAACCGATAACTTTCGTTTCAAACGCTTGAAGCTCTGTTTCCAAAGCCTGTCCCTTCTCTACAGAAGATAAATACGTAAATGCAACATTCGCTCCGTGTTGAGCAAAAACCTCCGCAATTTTTCTGCCGATGCCTTTGGATGCTCCTGTAACCAGAGCTGTTTTGCCTTCTAATAATTTCATTTGTACTGCGAGTTTCCTTTTTTATTAATCCACAAAAGTGTTAAATATTTCAGAAAATACCACAATTTATTTTCTATGCGCCTCAGCGTAGCCGCTTATTGAATCAAGCCACGTATCACGAAGCTCTGCCAAAGCTGGCCTTATTGTTGAAAAAATGATAGGAATAATGAAAGAATTTTGACATTTTGATTCTGTGAAAACCGATTCGAATGTTAATTTTGTACGGAATTTATAAATCATGGGTAAGAAAACTAAAAAATCTGAAGTCGATGTTGTTTTGATCGGTGCAGGTATTATGAGCGCCACATTGGGAACCTTAATCAATGAGCTTAGTCCTGACATCAATATTGAAATTGTTGAACGTTTAGACCTCGTTGCTGCAGAAAGTTCTGATGCATGGAATAACGCTGGTACAGGGCACTCCGCCTTATGCGAGTTGAATTATACACCCGAGCAGGCAGATGGCAGTGTCAAGATTGCAAAAGCAATTGATATTGCTGAGCAGTTTGAGATTTCAAAACAGTTTTGGACCTACCTTGTCGAGCAGGATATTTTAAAAAACCCGAGCGAGTTTATTCGCCAGGTACCCCATATGAGCGCCGTGTTTGGTGAGAAAGATGTCAACTTCCTTCGTACACGTTTCGAAACCATGGAAAAGGAAACCCTGTTTAAGGGCATGGAATATACCGAAGATAAAGCCACGCTGAGCAATTGGATACCATTAATGATGGAAAATCGTGATAACGATGAAAAGATTGCGGCAACGCGCGTGGATATGGGTACGGATGTAAATTTTGGTACATTAACCCGTGATTTGGTGCAACATTTACAAACAAAAGAAAACATTACCCTTTCCTTGAACCAAGAGGTCCGTGATATCAAGCGTGAAGATGACGCCCGTTGGGAAATTGAAATAAAAGACCTGAATAACGGCGAGAAACGTAAAATAAAGGCCAAGTTTGTGTTTATAGGCGCTGGTGGCCACTCGTTATTGCTATTGGAGAAATCCGGCATTCCGGAAGCTAAAGGCTACGGCGGTTTTCCGGTAGGCGGACAATGGCTGCGCTGTAAAAACAAGGATATTATCCAGAAACACAACGCTAAAGTATATGGCAAAGCTTCGGTTGGTGCGCCGCCGATGTCTGTCCCACATCTAGACACGCGCTATATCGATGGTGAACAAGCATTGTTGTTTGGTCCTTATGCCGGATTCTCGACAAAATTTTTGAAAAAAGGATCTTATTTTGATCTTCCAGCATCCATTAAGTTATCTAATATTCGGCCGATGATTTCTGCCGGTCTTGATAATCTGGATTTAACCAAATACTTAATCACAGAGGTCATGAAAAGTCCGTCGGATAAGCTGGATGCGTTGAAACAATTTATGCCAACGGCAAAATTAGAAGATTGGGGCATCGAGATTGCCGGACAACGCGTGCAGGTTATCAAAAAAGACCCAAAACATGGCGGCATTCTGGAATTTGGAACAGAGGTGGTTTCGAGTGCAGATGGTTCTATCGCGGCACTTTTAGGCGCTTCACCAGGGGCATCCACGTCGGTCGCTATTATGATCAATTTATTAAAAAGATGCTTCCCGGAACGTGCTAAATCCGACGCTTACCGCAAGAAATTGCGCGAAATGATTCCTTCTTGGGGGAAAAAGCTTAACGATGACGCTGTGCTTTGCGAAGAAGTGCGTCGGCGCTCGCAAGCAGCTTTACAATTAAGCTAGCATGATATACGCATAGAATGTGCTCCTTATTGTTTAGGCGATAAGGAGCATTCTTATTTTGCGCGGACGATAATCGTGCTGCCGCTATGACACGATAAGACATGCAGCTTTTATTTTATTTTACGAAGTTTAGTACATGACCTATTTTGACGAGCTCAACGCCCTGTTAGCGGCCGAGCAGCAATATGATAAAGCGCAACACGAAGCTTTGCTGCTACGCAGCACACTGAACGAACGTCGTGTGCAAGGCGTCAGCTGGTTTCCCATAGCGATCAGCAACAGCGAATTGGGAAGAGGAGATTATCTAACGATCACGGTGAGCAAAACGAATAATTTGGGCGAAGGGCACAAGTTTCGGTTTGGTATGCCAGTTTCTTTATTTTCTAACCACGACGCGCAGCATGATCGTATCGATGGCGTTATTGCTTTTGTAAGTCGGGATAGCATGCGTATCGCGTTTAAAGTAGATGAACTTCCCGATTGGAGTCGTCGCGGGAAATTGGGCGTCGATCTTTTATTCGATGAGAACTCCTACAAAGAAATGCGTATTGCGCTGAAACAGGCCAAAGAATTGTCGGAAGATCGACAACATGGACAACTTATTCGGCAGTTGCTGGGTGTTGATTCCATACCGCCACAAGTTACACAGCCAGTCTATCAACATCCGGATCTTAACGCCAGCCAAAATCAAGCGATTCAGGCTATCCTGGGTGGCCAATCGGTCAATATTCTGCACGGGCCTCCCGGCACAGGCAAAACCACGACGTTGATTCATGCCGTTCAAGCTTTATTAAAAAACAAAAAACAACAACTTTTGCTCGTCGCGCCCAGCAATACGGCAGTTGATGTATTAACAGAGCGTCTAGATGCTTTGGGCATTACTGTTGTTCGTATGGGTAATCCGGTCAAAATATCTGAACATATCCAATCGCTCACCCTGGACGCAAAGGTGGAAAACCACGCTGCCAACAAAGAAGCTAAAACGCTGGAAAAGCAGGCCCGCGCATACACCGATATGGGGCACAAGTATAAGCGCAATTTTGGTAAACTGGAACGGGAACAGCGGAAAGCCTTATTTGATGAGGCACGAAAGCTGCGCAAAGAGATTGATCGTATACAAGATTTTATGATAGCGGATGTGCTGGATAAGGTGCAGGTCATTACGGCTACATTGGTCGGTGCCAATCATTATACGATTCGTGACAGGCGGTACGAAACCGTTATTATCGATGAAGCTGCACAAGCACTCGAACCGGCTTGCTGGATACCGATCCTTAAAGCAGAAAACCTTATTTTGGCTGGCGATCATTGCCAGCTTCCGCCCACGGTAAAATCAAGCCAGCGCAGCAACGAAGGACTTTATCATACCTTGTTTGAAAAACTTGTAGCGCGCTATCCCGAACATGTTTCCTTGCTTAATGTGCAATATCGCATGCATACGCAGATTATGACGTTTCCATCGGCAGCACTTTACGATAATCGTTTGCAAGCGGCGTCGTTGGTTGCCAACCGTAGCTTGTTAAATGACGAAGAGCCGCTGTTATTTATCGATACGGCAGGCGCCGGTTTCGAGGAAACGCAACTGGAAAGTGCGATCTCGAATCAAGAAGAAGCTGCTTTTTTAAGGCGGCATCTTCATTCGCTATTAAACACCTTAAGTCAGGACTACCCGTTGACAGACATGCCCAGTATAGGTATTATTGCTCCGTATCGCGGACAAGCGACTTTGTTGAAAGAAACGATTAAGGAAGACACGGAAATTGCTGCATTTAGCGCTCCCATTCAAATCAATACGATCGACAGTTTTCAGGGGCAGGAGAAAGATATCATCTACATCAGTCTGACACGCAGCAACAGTGCGCAACAAATCGGATTTTTAGCGGATGTGCGACGAATGAATGTTGCGATGACGCGGGCGCGAAAGAAGTTGATCGTGATAGGGGATTCCAGTACCATCGGCCAGCACCCTTTTTATCGTGATTTTTTAGACTATGTAGAGCGTATCAACCGATACCACAGTGTTTGGGAATGGAGTATGGACCACTTATAAAACATAAAAGTAGTCTCGAAGGCCTATTATTCAGTAGAAGATAGATGAGAACAAAATTATTGCATCTATTTAAGTAGTTATCGCTTTTTTTTCTGCTGCATGAACTGATCAGCTTTTGCGCGTTAAAAAACTATTTTGCTGAAAGCAAAGGGATTTCAAACCAAAATGTGGTTCCGTTGCTTAACTGACTTGCTACGCCTATCTTGCCGCCGTGCAGCTTAACGATCTCCTGACAGATGTACAATCCGATACCAAAACCACTGATCAGCTCCGTACTATCGTTTTCTACGCGGTAAAAACGATCAAAAATCTTTTCCTGATCTTCCGGCTTAATGCCCGGACCTTCATCACGCACGTCGACGTGAATATTATCTCCCTTCGAAATGGCGCTTATGGTAATCGTCGTATCGCTTGGCGCATACTTGATAGCATTGTTGATCAAGTTGATCAAAACCTGTTCGATCTTGTCTTTATCCGCGTACAAATCGCCTTGGAAATCCAGGTCAAAAACCAATCGGTGTGTGGCGATGGTTTCCAGATACGTTTTTTCGATTTCGTCAAATAAATGCCCCATGTCGAAATGCTTTGCCTGCAACTTTAATTTGCCTTCGCCGTAGCGCGCCACGTCGAGGAAGCCTTCTATCAACAATTTGATGCGGCTTGTTTGTCGGTTAGCACTACTCAATAACGATCCAAATTGCTCTTCCTTGATTTTTCGCGACTTTACTTCCAGAATTTGCAGGTAGCCGGAAAGCGAGGTGAGGGGAGACTTGAGTTCGTGACTTACGATACCCAAAAAGTCAAGCTTACGTTTTTCTTCGAGCTTTTGCGCGGTGATGTCTATCATGACACCGTACACCACTTCTCCACCGTCTGCATTGGTCACCTTTTGACCGATAGCACGTAGCCATTTGCTGTTTTTACTTTGCTCCGCAACCAATTGAAACTCGGTGTCAAACGAGGTTTCTTCGATAATTGTATTTAGCAATAAGGTAGCCGTGGAGCTTGGCTTATCGCCGATATGGTATTTAAAAATCTTGTCGGTATAGAGTTCGCGATAAGTATCCAAAAACAGGTGCTTGCGCATAAGCGCATTGGTGGTAACGACTTTGGTTTGCATATCGTAGGTAAATGTTCCGATACCTCCCGCTTCCACGATCATACGCTGTTCGATATCGCGTTTTTCGATCACTAAATTGAAGGCATCTGCTTGCTGCTGCGCCAGAACGCGCTCGGTAATATCTAATACTGTTCCTGAAAACCGTATCGGCTTATCTTGCGAATCAAAATGTACTTTACCCTTAAGTTGCAGCCATTTACTTCCCTGATTTTCACGCTCACTCGTGCGAAATTGACTATTGAATATGCCTTTTGAACGCACGTCTTTCGATCGTTTGACTTCTGCTTGTACGCGCTCAAAATCTTCGGGATGCACATTGTTCCAAATTTCGCTGTGCATAATCTGTTCATCGGCTGACAATCCAAACAGCGCGCGTGTGCGTTCGTCCCAATTAACGATGCCGTGCACGAGATCAACATCCCAAATACCCAGCTCAGCACCGGCTATGGCTACATGAAGCCGTTCTTCACTCTCCGAAAGTCGCTCATTAATGTGCTGAAGTTTATTGTAATACTCTTCGCTCATTTCTTGCGCTTGAATAAGCTCTTCATTGGTGGCTTGAATCTCTTCATTAGATGCCGTAAGTTCTTCCAATGTAGCCGCAAGTTCGTCATTCGCGTCAATAAGGTTTCGTTCGCTTCGTTCCAGATCATGCCGCAAGCGGGTGGCTTCGCTCACATCTTTTATCGTGCCGATAAATCGGGTAGCCTGTCTTTTTTCATTAAAATAAACTTGCCCGTAAAGTTGGATCCAGTGGTCTGCTGCGCCTTCTTCAACGGTAACCCGCAAGGTAGATACAAATTGTCCCTGCGCGTCGGCATTTTCGAAAGATCGCTTGATTTCGCTTAAAACCCGATCTTTGTCATCGGGATGGATTTTGTCGAGGAAATCATCCTCATAATCAATGTCACTGCCTGCGGATAAGGAAAGAATTTCCCGACAACGCTCATCGCAGGAAAAGTGATTTTGGTAAATATCAAGATCGAAAACACCCAATTTTGTGGCGAGCCTGGCCAGTTTGGCTTGCTCAAGTTGATAATCAACCTCAACTTTATCGTGGCGTTGCGCCGTCACATTGTTTGCGACGATCATCACACGGATGATCGTGCCCATTTTATCGCGTAAGGGTTTAAAAATAAAATTATAAAAGAGCGGTGGCGTAAGCTCGTCATCCCCCTTGAAGATGCTAACATCATTCAACCGTATACTTTCTCCGCTCTCAAGTACGCTACGTAGGTTCGATTCCAACAAAAGCCATGCAGATTGGCTGATCTGTTGCTGAATGGATTCGTCTGTCTTAAGCCGGTCGGTCGACCAAATTTCCAACAGTAATTTGTTTGCAGATTCTAAGTAAAACGTATAGGGATCAATAATGCCGACGGCTACTGGTGCATTGTCTAATATGATACGTGCTTTCTCTTCGGCTAGCGCCAGCTTGCTATAAGCCGATTGTAAATCGAGGTAGCTGTGCTCTGATTGTAGCAAAGCTTCGTTTAATTTTTCGCTTAGAGCTTGATATTCTTCACCGTAAGACTGGATTTCTTCGTTGGTGGCCGCAAGCTCCTCGTTTAGCGATTTTTGCAGTGCTTCTTTCGCTTCCAGTGCCGCAAAAGCTTTTTTACGATCAGTAACCTCTTTTGCGGTATGTAAAATAGCATACGTTTGTCCGTTTCGTAGAATCGCCCGATATTCGAAATCGAAATGAAAAAGCTCCAGTTTGTCATTAATCAAAACATCGACCGCAACATCTTCCGCTTTATATGTATTGCCGTCCCGCCAAATTCCTTTTAAGATCTGGGTAAATCCTTGTTCCGTAAATGCTGGGAACACATCGCCAAAATTTCTGCCAACTATATCATCCTCGCGCCCCCATATCTCCAACATCTTGCCATTCGCATACGCGATACGCAAATCTTGGTTATCATATATGGCGGTAGCTTCTGGACTAAAAGATAAAATCTCTAAAATCCCCTCTAATGAATTGATCATATACACAAATATACAACCGATTTTCAGTTTATATAGTTTAAATAACCAGCAATTTTTTTAAAGTATGAACGAAAAAGCTTGGGAGCGGGAGAGGATATGATCCAGGCGAAATAAAATGGAAAGTTGCCACAGCATTTTTTAAGAGATAGTAAGGTAGCATTGTACTTAAAATTGCGGCTGTTAAGACGTAAACATTCCATTATCCTATTTGCGATACAACCAACGTCGAGGCTGACGCCTAAAAAACTACCCGTAAAAACACGCTAATTGCAAAGAATGCAAACGATTGTACAACGAAAAATACCTGAAATTATTATTAGGCTACTTTAATAAAATAACTGGTCTAAGATTTGATAAAATGTAAAAAATGGTACGTTAAATTATAGGTTAAAAGCAAATAATTATGGTTCAGGATAAGAGTAAGGTGGTGATATGTGACGACGACGATGGAATATTAAGTATGTTGGAAATGATTGTAGAGAGTACGGGGGCAAGTGTGGAAACGGAATCGAACAGCGCCAAATTACTTCCTCGACTCGAAAATTCACAACCTGCGCTACTTATCATTGATCTTTGGATGCCAAACATGCCAGGCGATGCAATCGTACGACGACTGCGTGAACAAGAAAAATATAACGATGTATATATTTTGTGCATTTCGGCCAGTGTAAATGGTCAACAAGTCGCTATGGAAGCGGGAGCTGATAAATTTATTGCTAAGCCTTTTGATATTTATGATGTGCTATCGGTCGTTCAGGATGTGGTTAAGTTAGATGGTGTTGCCTAGTTGAGCGGGACGCCTTACATGCTTTACTAAACGTTGAAAACGCACGAGTTAATCTCTTGTAAACAAAAGGCGTAGAAATTTATCATTGCCTGTTGTTTAGGGAGCTTGTTTTCGACTATGGTAAACGAACTGACATATCCATGTACCCTTATTTTAAACCTACAAATCAGCCTGTTGGCTAAAGCGAAGCACTGTTCAAATTTTACAATCCGCCGCGACAACAATATTTCCTAATCAAGAACGCTATTCGAAGTTTCGTGAAGTGCTTAAATTCTACTCTATATCTGAAAAATAGCCCAAAATTTCCAGCCAAAAATACACAAATGTCGATATTCAAATCAAATACGGCGATACGCTATATTGATCCCTTTTCTTCGTTTACTGATTTTAAAATCCCTTATAGCTAGCGTTTGCTCAATCAACGGTGTTATTGAAAGCGGATAAATAATCGTTTATTGCCGGGAATAAATCCCTTATCGTAACCCCAGAATTTACTACGGTCTGTTACTGTCAGCATCGAATTAGGAACTGCTGCGAAGAAATTGTCCTGCTCATAAAAAAGCCCCATAACATTGGTTATGAGGCTTTTTACTAGCATGATAATAGCGTTAATATCCAGGATTTTGCACCAGGTTAGGATTGACGGCGATCTGCTGACTCGGAATTGGATAAACTAAGGTCCGAGGATCTGAATCGGCCGCTTTCTCTTGCCACGGCTCCAGAAATTTACCAAATCGTATTAAATCTTGCCGGCGCCAGCCTTCCCAATACAGTTCGCGAGCACGCTCATCCAGCAGATTATCTAAGGTCAGACTTGTAAATGCGGCTGCACTACGATTTGTGCGTATACTGTTGACCAGGGTCAATGCTTCAGCGGCAGATCCTGTGCCACCGCGTAGTATGGCTTCTGCTTTCATCAGCAACACATCGGCATATCGAAAAACCACCCAATCGTTGTTCCGCTGGCCTACCACGGCGTAATCAAATGCATATTTCATCGGCCGAATACCCGCAACTTCGAGTGTAGCGCCAGAGGTGCGAATAGTCACTTCTCTGGTGAATGACAACGGCGCGTTGGAAGGATTACGAGCCATTAGTGGCCTGTTGGTACTCCAGTTGTATTGTTGACCAACAAAAAAGCCTACATTTTGACGGCGGTAATTTCGTGTTCGGTTACCCGTTGTATCGGCCGCATATTCGTAGTAAATGCCTCGACGCTCGTCGCCAGCAGCAAACTTATCGTAGTAATCCGATAAAGTACACCAACCGTTCCAGCCGCCCGGATTCATATTGTAATGCGCAATGGTATTCCACGTTCTGTCTACCGCACCACCACGATCACCATTAGCATTGTAAAGCGTATAGATATTTTCGGTGGAACGCTGATCGTTATTCGGTGCGAAGTTATCAAAATAACGACCTGCCGGCGAGATGCTGTACTGACCAGAAGCAGTGATGTCATTTGCCAACGTCACAACGCGGTTAAGATCTTCCACCGCAAAGCTAGGTGATTGCCTGTTTAAATACGTTCCCTTATTTAAGTGCATCTTCATGAGCAATACACGCGCAGCATTTCGATTCGCCACATAAGCCGCTGTTGGTCCGTTTTGAGGTAAAGCGCTGAGAATCTCATTCAATTCACGAACGATATAGTCAATAGCTTCTTGCGGTTGCAACACGTCTGGCGGTATTCTGAAGTCTTCTATAGACTCATCATTGCGAATTGGCACCACCCCATACAAATCCAACATATCGGCCATGACCAATGCACGAATAAACCGGGCTTCTGCAGCTTGCTGCGGACTAGGGTTGTAGCGCAACACATTTGTCGCGTTATAAATTGCTGTTCCCAAGCTCACAAACGTGTTGTTCATGTAGCCATTATCTGCATTCCAGGTGTGTAAATGTATTGCACGGTGCATACCGTTGTCATCCCAGTCACCACCACGCGTCGGCGCAATAGCCGCATCGGTAGAAATTTCCTGCATAACCCAGCGCTGCTCTTGCTGGTAAGGCACATTTAATGATGTATAGGCATTAATGAGCAAGGCTGCCGGCTCTACGTTTCCGGCATCGCCTTCTTCCAGCTCGCCTCTAAACTGCTCTTCCAGCTTCGTACAGGAAAACGTGCTGCTCACCAATGTTCCTGCAATTGCTATATATAGAAATGATTTAAATTTCATCTGTTTTGTTTTTTACTGTTATCAATTATTCAATGCAATACCACGCTCCACTATAGCGCAAAATTTACCCCTAAAAGAATATTACGTGATGGTGGATAAGGCAAATACTCAATACCCAACGAAGGAATACCATTGCTCGAGCCATCTGTATTGACCTCTGGATCAAATCCGGAATATTTCGTGATGATGAACAAGTTTTGGCCAGTTAGCGACACATTGAAGTTTTTGAACGTCTTTCCGATATCGCCCACAGTGTAGCTCAGCGTGAGGTTTGCCAATTTCAGGTAATCGCCTTTTTCCAGAAAGCGGGTAGAAGGTGCAGCGGAGTTGGACGTAGACTCGCGAACGGATGTATCAAAGAAAGCCGATCCGATGTTACGCGCGGATAAGTTTGTTAATCCTAAAGCTGTTGCCGCGGTATTGTTAAATAAATAATGCCCCATAGCGCCATTCATATTGGCGGTCAATGTTATTTTTTTATAATTAACGGTTGATGATATACCAAGCAGTGTCGTTGGGTTTGGACTGCTGGCGTAAAATTTGTTAACGGCCGGATCGTTTGCGCTGCTGACACTTCCGTCTAAGCCTCTGTACATACTCATGCCGGTCTCCGGATCAATACCTTCGTATTGTGCAAGGTACCAAACATTAAGCGGCTGACCGTTCACCATACGTTGGCCCAATACTCCTGAAAATCCTTGACCGCGCAACGCGCCTGTTTCATAATAACCCACTAATCCGCTCACGCTGTTTTTCAGGAAGGTAGCATTACCTGTTAGATCCCAGGTCCAGTTATCGTTTCTGACTAGCGTACCGGTCAATGCGATTTCGACACCACGATTGACGATCTCGCCATCAAGGTTTACCCAAATACGTCCGGCAGGAGCAGGTTGTGCAAGGGTTTGTTCGAAGAGCGCGTCGGTAGTTCTTTTATCAAAGTAATCAACCGAACCATAAAGGCGGTTTTTAAGGATAGCGAAATCAATTCCGGCATTAAACGTGGTTGATGTTTCCCATCTTAGATCATCATTACCGTAATTTGCCTGACTAATACTTTGATTGCTAAACACCAAGCGGTTTAAAGAAGCGCCTGAAGGAAATTCCTGATTACCGGTTTTACCCCAGCCTAAGCGAACTTTCAACTGTGTAAATATTGGACTCGATTTTAAGAATTCCTCTTCGGCCAGATTCCAGGCCACGGCAAACGATGGAAACATCGCATATTTGTTGTTGGATCCGAATTTTGTCGATCCATCACGACGAACGGTCGCGGTGAACAGGTAGCGATCTAAGTAGTTAAATCCACCTCGCGCAAACATCGATTGCAACTGGTTGGTTGGACTTCTATACGAAGAAATTTCGCGTGTGGCAACGGGCGAATATTGCAAATAATCAAAATAATCAAGCCCTAAATACCGGAAACCACCGCCAAAGGAGATATTATTTTTGTAATCATAATTTAAATATTCGTAACCCACAAGGGCATTGATATTCCAATCTTCGTTGAGCTGCTTATTATACGAAAGTGTGTGCGTCATTTGAAGATTGGTCTCCCCATTATTCGAAATGAACGCCTGCTCATTATTAACAGCCGATGGATCGATCAAACCGGCTCTGTAGACGCCTTCGCGATTACCAGTTTGTCGCATCGCGCTGTAGGTAAAGCGGTATTCCAAATCGTCGGTAATTTTGTAGTACGGCGACACATTGACGACCATCGTATTGGTTGTAGCCAAATCCTTAAAGGCCTCAATACTCGTCAGTGGGTTTCTTGTAGTCGTACTGACGAACGTGAGATTTCCTTGTTCGTCGCGCAAAGGTAATGTGGGGTTCCACTGCAACGCTTGTGAAATAACGTTACCCTCGGAACCTACCGTCGCATTGATCGGGGCATAACGATTGTCAAGTTGCGTCACAAATAAAGAGAAATCCAAGCCCAGTCTTTTGTTTTCCAAAAAGCGGAAATTGCCTGTAAAATTACCGGTATACTTTTTCAACTGTGAGCCTAAAATGATGCCATTTTGGTTCAAGTATCCGCCTGACAAACGGTAACGTCCGTGCTCGGTGCCACCAGACACATCGCCGTAATAATTTTGCGTAACGGCATCGCGCGTAATGCCACGAAATGCATCTTCGTTTCCACCGAAATCCGCATTGGCGACTTCATTTGGCGTATAGTAATTTAACGCTTCTCTAAATTCAGAAGCGCTGAGAACATCCGGATACTCACGCATGCTGGAAATACCCGCGGCAGCGCCCAGGGAAATTACAGGTGTGCCAGCTTTACCTTTTTTTGTGGTGATGATGACTACGCCGTTAGCACCACGCGATCCATAAATTGCTGTAGCCGATGCATCTTTCAAGATATCCATACTGGCAATATCCGTAGGATTAAGATACGTCAACGGATTTCCGCGATCGGAAGAGAAACCACCGCGACCTTCCGGTAGGGGCGAGTTTCCAGACATCGGAACACCATCTAGTACAAATAACGGATTGTTGCTGGCACGGATAGACGAGTTTCCGCGAATACGCACGGTAGCCGCACCACCCGGTTGGCCCGTATTATTGAGCACCATCACGCCCGGTGTTTTACCCTGAATCAATTGATCCGGACTCGTCATAATACCTTTGTTAAAATTCTTCTCCTGGATGGTTACCATAGCGCCGGTCAAATCCTTCTTTCGCGCGGTTCCATAACCGATAACGACGACTTCATCCAAGTCTTGCTCGGTGTCTGGCTGCAATTGGATATTGACCTGATTGCCCACGATAGGAGCGTCTTTCAGTCCGTAACCGATGTACGTCGCTTCCAACGTTTGCGCAGAAGCCGCTACTTCCAGCGTAAATGCGCCAGTTTCATCGGTGGTTGTCGCAACCGTTGTGCCCTTCACTTTTACGGTAGCACCCGCAAGTGGAGCTCCTGTTTCGTCTACCACGGTCCCGGTCAACGTTCTTTTTTGTTGGGCAAACGTTGCCTGGAATACAAGTAGTAGCGTTAGCGTCATGACGCCTAGTACAAGTAATTTGTGTTTCATACAGTTTAAAAATTGATGATTTAAATTGATTATTTATTAAAAGCTGTCGCTAAACAACGTTGCCGCATATAGATAAAATGTAGCAGGTTAGTTAGCCTGTTGCTACTTGGTTAGCGCATAGTTTAGCTACGTTAATCTGCTTTGTTCGGCTGCTATATCTAGTGTGATAAAGCGAGTAATGCCAGGCGCTAGAGCGCTACACAGCAGCAGGTTTGCATAAGCCTGCAGATAGGAAGCTTCGACAAGGGAAGCCGGCGTTCGGATACACAAATTTTTGTTGCTAGCCATATGTTTACAGTTGGTCGTATTAAGTACGATAAATGTCAGCAAATCTTTTGCTCCATATCAATCACAGCGTCTCAATTTTATATCAGAGCGTCTCAAATAAAAAATTACAATTTTTGAAATATAGCGTGCAGTTTAGATAAATACGTAGCAGTAAAAGGTCGCAATATTCATGTTTTTTGTAATAATGATCAATCTGCTGTTCGTTTGCCTTTTTTGGCACGTTAATAGTGCTTTATGAAACGTATTAATAGCCGTTGATTTTTTAATTCATTTTACTAAATTAGCTGCCAATTAAAGTACATAAGCTAACCTTAATTTATTATCAGATCAACATAGGAAGATGTTTCCGACTTGATCTTGGTCGTAAACAATTTAACGAAAAGACCAAAATATGAACGTATTCTTTTTGAAAACCGACATCAATGGTTTGCTTGCCGAAACGTTTCGGGCACTGGAACCACAAGCTAAACAGAAAAACATTCGTTACGAACTAACGTTGCCTGAAGTGCAACTGAAAGCATGTATAGATAGGGAAGCCTTGCGTAAACTATTTCATGCTTCCATCAGTGATAATATTCAATCCGCAAAGGCGCGCGTGGACGTTAAACTCCTGCCCGTGGAAACAGATGATACCTTGTTTACGGTCGAATTTAGTAACGACGGCCAACAATCTGTGCCTACCGCATACGCGCGGACGCCGGCAAGTAACGAACGAAACGAACAAGAAACAATTGCCTCGAGCATATTTCTCGTGATAGACGAGTCGCCAGCAGCGCCTCTCCAAAAAAAACATAAACAAACGCGTGAAACAACGAAAGCGCCGGTAAAGCCAATCGTATTACTGCTGGAAGAAAATAAAGAAACCGTTGCTTACCTTAACAAAGCACTGAAACAAGATTACGACATGCTACGGGCGTCTACCGCTACCGAAGCTATGCAGTTTTTAGCACAGGAAAATGTGCAGCTGGTGTTGGCTGCGGCTGGATTGCCTACGGCAGATGGATTAAGCTTGTGCAAGCATATTAAGTCAAACCGTTTGTATAGCCATATTCCCGTTGTTTTGCTGACCGATCCGGCCTGTCCGGAAGCCAAAGTACAAGGACTGATGTATGGGGCGGATGCCTATACCGAGAAGCCTCTTTCTATGGCGCTGCTGATGCTACAGATGGCAAATTTGTTGAGAAGTAGACAATTGGTAAGCGCTTATGTTACCGATGCCCTTCGCATGGATGCCGTTACCGAAAAAGCCAAAACGCAAGATCATTTTATGGCGTCGCTCCAAACGTTGATTGACGAGCATATTTCGGAAATAGATCTTACGGTCGATATGCTGGCCAAGTTGACCAACATGAGCAGACCTACGCTTTACCGGAAAGTTAAGCAGTATACTGAGAGCACGCCGAATGAACTGATTCATATGGCTAAATTGAAGCGAGCGGCAGAATTGCTGACGTCGAAGAAGTATAATATTACGCAAATAGCCGCTATGGTAGGCTATACTGCGCAGTCGAACTTTTCCCGGGATTTTCAAAAGTGTTTTGGCACAGCACCTCGTGTTTATGGTCTTCAGATTGGCAAACAATCTGGTGTCGCTTAGCTTGTCATCATACAGCCGTAGTACGATACCCGCTCATTTTTTTGGCGGTGACCAAAAACGCAGGATGCTCTCCGGCAAAGCGCGAGGAAGCGTTATAAAAAATTCTTGCACGATTTTTATAACGCTTTCTAGTCTGCACGCAGATTTGTTTGCCTGCGCTCGGTGTCATCGAAGATCGCATCAATGCCACAACCGGCTTTTCCTTTCTATTAGTCTTCAATAAAAAGTCCTTATCCCAAAAAGAAATGAAAATCTCATATACCTAATTAGCGGGTAACGCTGAGATCCAGCAAAATGGCTTAGCAGAAATTCTTTTTTGTCCACGATGGCTTGAAACGCTATGTATTGGACGACTTTATCGGTTCTGTTTTTCCGTGCAAACACCCTCATGCGCGTCACAAAAAAGCCTTTATTTCTTATATTTTCGAGCTAGGTTTTACGATTTGTAAGCCGAGATTTAAATTCGTTGGCATTTGGGCAGAAAGCCGTTAAGAAGCTCATCCGTCGACCTGACTAACTTAATTTGGTTGATTAACCCCCTCTTATTGACCGATAAACACCTTATTTCATCTGAATAAATATGGAGTTTTGCTAAGTGCATGACAATTGCCCTTGCACAAGCTTATCAATAATATGCTATTCACCCCAGCTGCAAGCTGGATTTGCTAATCACCATCTATTTTTATGTACAATGAAATTTCAAGAAGATTTTACGAAGCGAATTTTTCTGTTCGCCATTTTCCTTTTGCTAAGTGCTGGTTCGTTTGCGCAAACCATTCAAATAACGGGCCGCGTAACACATAAGCAAGTAGCGATTGGTGGCGTAACGGTCAAGCTGAAGGCAGGAACCACACAAAGCGTAACCGATGAAAATGGTATATACGCGATCCAGGTAGATTCTTCAGCCACGCTCATTTTTTCATCCATCGGATACCTCCCAAAAGAAATAAACCTCGCATCATATGGCCCGGTAAAAAACAACACGATCAATTTGGATGTCGATCTGGAGACCACGAGCGGCACTTTGGAAGAAGTCGTCGTTGTCGGTTTTGGTACGCAGAAGAAAACGAATTTGACGGGTTCGGTTGCCGTAGTGGATGCCAAGCAGCTGGAAAACAGGCCGGTGCGTAATGCGATTCAAGCGTTGCAGGGGCAGGCGCCGGGACTAAATATTGCACAAAATTCGGGAAGTTTAGAGTCTAATCCAAGCATCAATATTCGCGGCGTGGGCACTATCGGTACTTCATCATCCGCCCCGCTGGTTTTGATCGACGGTTCGGAAGGCTCCCTGGCCGCGCTTAACCCGCAAGATGTCGAAAGTTATTCCATTCTAAAAGACGCTGGCGCTTCGTCTATTTATGGATCGAGAGCCGCATTCGGTGTGATCTTGGTAACGACAAAATCGGGTAAAGCCGGACGTACGTCTGTAAATTACAATAATAGTTTGCGACAAAATAGTCCAACCTTAATGCCTAAAATGATGGATTCGTATACGTTTGCCCAATACTTTAATCAGGCAGATATCAATGGCAATGGTGCACCGCACTTTTCTGAAGCACATCTGCAACGTATATTAGATTATCAAAATGGCGTAATTACGGCATCCACATTGGTCGATCCCAACAATGCGCGGTATTGGGCAGAAGGATATGCCTATGGTAACGATAACATCGATTGGTTTGATGTGATGTATCGTGACCGTGCATTTTCGCAGGAGCATAACCTGAGCCTCAACGGCGGCACGGAGAAGACCACTTTTTACCTTTCGGGTAATTTTATGAAGCAGCAAGGCTTAATGGCCTTCAACACCGATCATTACGACCGTTATGCTGTTTCTGCAAAAATCGATTCTCGTCTTTCCGATTATATCAGACTAGGGTATAGCGCCCGCCTGATACGCGAGGATTTTGAGCGACCAGCGAATCTAACGAACACTTTTTACGATGATCTTGGCCGGCAAGGCTGGCCTACGCTACCGCTTTACGATCCGAATGGTTTTCTCTTTAGCTCGCCTGCACCAGCTTTAGGTATGCGTGACGGTGGAAATGATAATTCGACAAAAGACTTTATTTACCAGCAACTACAACTTACGCTGGAGCCAATTAAAGGCTGGCGAACGCACGCAAATGTCAACTATCGCACCTCAACCCAGTTTAGGCACTGGGATTCGCAACGGCTGTACAACCATGACGTAAATGGCGATCCTTACTTGTATAAAAACACATCCAACGTGTACGAGTTTGGTTGGAAAGAAAACTATTACAATATTAATATTTACTCCGAGTATGAAAATACTTGGGGAAAACATCATGCGAAAATCATGGGCGGCTTTCAAGTGGAAAATACCGCATACCGAAATTTATCGGTGCAACGCGATGGTATCATTATCCCCAATCAGCCGGTCATTAACCTCGCCTCAGGGACGGATATAAACGGAAATCCCGTCGTGCCGTCGGTTACAGGAGAATACCAAAATTGGGCGACAGCAGGTTTCTTTGGTCGATTGAACTATGATTTCCATGAGAAATATCTACTGGAGGGAAATCTGCGTTACGACGGTTCTTCGCGATTTAGAAGCGGCAGCCGTTGGGGATTGTTTCCGTCGATATCTGCAGGTTGGAACATGGCAAAAGAAGAGTTTTTAACAGATGTTGCTTTTATCGATCTCTTAAAAATCCGGGCTTCATACGGCGAACTGGGCAATCAAAACACCAATATGTGGTATCCGACTTACGTTGTACAACCCACAGGCACGGCGAATGGCAGTTGGCTGATTAACAATGCGCGACCTAATACGGCTTCGGCACCAGGATTAGTCAGCTCATTGCTTACCTGGGAATCGATCAATACCAGCAATCTGGGCGTTGATTTTGCGTTCATGCAAAATAGGCTGACCGGATCTTTTGAAGTATTTGACCGTCGTACATACAATATGGTGGGGCCAGCGCCGCAATTGCCAGCAACGTTGGGAACGGCTGTACCGCAAACCAACAATACTAATCTGAAGACGCGAGGCTTTGAAGCGACCTTAGGTTGGGCAGACAAAACGGCCCGTGAATTTGGCTATGGCATGAAGTTTTTGATCGCCGATTATGTAACAACGGTAACCCGCTATCCAAACGTTTTAGGAAGCATCAGCACCTATCGGGAAGGACAACGTTTGGGCGAGATTTGGGGATTGGAAACGCTTGGCATCGCCAAAACGCAGCAAGAAATGGATGCACACCTGGCAACATTACCAAACGGCGGACAAACTGCGCTGGGCGCACAATGGGGAGCTGGCGATATTATGTATAAAGATGTTAACGGCGATGGGAAGATCGATTGGGGAGCCAATACCGAGTCAAACCCTGGTGACGCGGTGATCATTGGCAACAATACACCACGATACACCTTTGGTTTAAATCTCGATGCAAACTATAAAAACTTTGATATGAGCGTATTTTTTCAAGGTGTTATGCAACGCGATATTTGGCAAGGCGGTTACTATTTCTGGGGCGCGACCTCGACTAAATGGTGGTCCACAGGTTTGGTAGATCATCTTGATTATTTTAGGGAAGAAGGAAATGCCTTGGGCGCCAATCCGGATGCTTATTATCCCAGACCGGTATTTAACACCAGCAAAAATCAACAAACACAATCACGTTACCTACAGAATGCAGCTTATATACGTCTAAAAAATTTGCAATTGGGCTACAGCTTGCCGTCGTTGCTTAGTAACCGATTTGGAATTACGAAATTACGGATTTATGTTTCTGGTGAAAATCTGTGGACCGGTTCTAACGTGGCAGGCATGTTTGATCCCGAAACAATCGATGGCGGAAGCAGCGGCACGGTTTATCCGCTAACGAAAGTATGGTCTGCAGGACTAAGTGTTACATTTTAAAAGACAATATCATGAAATTTATATATAATTTAATCATAAAAAGTGCACTGGCAGCCGTACTGTTGCTGAGTTTGTTTGCTTGCGATAAATACCTCGACATTGCTCCGCCCTCCCAAATTATTCCGGAAGCTTATCTGGATGAGGAATCGCAGCTCGCGGCCTATACGATAGCGCGCTACACCGATCTTTTGCCCTCGCATGGCAATTGGTCTTTTGGAACTTTTGGTACAGATGGGAATACTGACAATATGGTCATTCCCACGTTAGACAATCGCTATATACCCGGTCAGTGGCGGGTAGACGCGGCCGGTGGAGACTGGAGCTTTACCAATATCTTTCAGATGAATTATTTTATCAATACGGTGGTGCCCAAATGGCAAGAAAACCGCTTGATCGGCAATTCAGAAAACATTACGCACTATATAGGGGAGGCTTACTTCCTGCGTGCAGCAGCTTACTTTGTCAAGCTACAAGCTTTAGGCGATTTCCCGATCATCAAAAACGTGATGAATGACGGCGATGCACAAATGCTTGTAGAAACGAGTAAACGTGCGCCGAGAAATGAAGTTGCTCGTTTTATCTTGGCTGACCTGGACTCGGCAATATCCTTGCTGCGAACAAGCTCACCTGATGGACGCAAACAACGGCTGTCACGCCGCGTAGCGCAACTTTTCAAATCACGCGTGGCACTCTATGAAGGTACCTGGTTGAAATATTTTAAAGGAACAGCCTTTGTTCCAAACGGACCAGCATGGCCAGGTGCAACAAAAGATTACAACAGCACATACAGCTTCCCGACGGGCAGTATCGATGGCGAAGTGGCATTTTTTCTCGAACAAGCTATGGAGGCGGCAGCAGCCGTTGCAGATGATGTACAACTGGTCAATAATACTGGTATTATCGAGTCGGCCAACAACGAAAATCCTTATTTCAGTATGTTTGGAGCGGTGGATATGGCTGGCTACAGCGAGGTACTGCTGTGGCGACAATACAATCAAAGCTTGGTCACGCACAATGTGCCCGTGTATGCGCAACGGGGCAACTACGCAGTCGGCTTGACACGCAGTTTAGTGGAAAGTTTCCTGATGGAGAATGGTTTGCCCATTTATGCTAGCGGAAGCGGATACCAAGGCGACAATTATATTGAAGATGTACGCAGCAACCGTGACGGTAGATTGCAACTGTTTTTAAAACAACCCGGACAACGCAACGTTTTGGTCAATATTGGCTCAGGAACGCACTTTACGCTGGTTGAACCCACGCCTACGGTCTATGAAACCGATTGGGAGCGTCGCTACACCACCGGATACAGCATCCGAAAGGGAATTTCGTACGATGGTTTACAAACGCAGAATGGAAGTGCTTTCACCGGAAGCGTGACGTTTCGCGCAAGCGAGGCTTACCTGAATTATATAGAAGCCTGTTACGAACGGAATAACAACCTGGATGCAAAAGCACAGGCCTATTGGCGAGCGATTCGTACGCGGGCAAAGGTAGCGCCTGACTATGCTATCAGTATTGCTGCAACCGAGATGAGCAAGGAATCGGCAGATTGGGGGAGTTATTCTGCCGGAACGCCGATTTCGCCAACCTTGTATAACATCCGACGCGAGCGCAGAAATGAGTTAATGGCCGAAGGACTGCGCTTGATGGATTTAAAACGTTGGCGATCGATGGATCAGCTGATTAACACGGCTGCCCATTTTGAAGGTTTTAAACTGTGGGGCCCCATGCAAGATTGGTATACTGCAGATCAACTTAAATATGGAGCAAACAGCGAGCAGTCCGTCGTGTCCGACCCTGCATTGAGCGTGTATTTACGTCCTTTAGAAATTCGTAGTAATCAACTGTCTTATGCAGGCGTGAAGTTTGCCATGCCGCACTATTTATCGCCGATAGCCGTAGAACATTTTCAGTTAACGTCCACTTCGGCAGATCTGGCAGGCTCCGTTATTTACCAAAATCCGGGTTGGCCAATTGTTGCTGGCAGTCCGCCAGAGGGCTACTAGGCTGCGCAGCCAAGCTAACATGTGGCCACGACCGATTATGTTGCGTAACGGTCGTGATATAACAGCTCCGAATAACATACTTGTTGATGTATTCGGAGCTGTTTGTTATTGTGGTATTTGTCGCTATTGCTGCCGCCAATGCAGCGGCGCATATCTTCGACAAGAATTGCGCGATCGCTAATCTACTTCTATTTCTACTTCTACGCGGAAAGTTAATATCCATTCCTACCAACGGTAGCATCGTCTTCACCACACGGAAACCGTTTTTCATTTTTTGCTTTTTCCGTGTTTAATCCGCCAAAAACGCTTTTTTCTTGTATAATTTAGGCGATTGAGCGATAGATTCATTGCTGTCCGACACGTAGCACAGCAGCAAATCGACCGCTAGGCGTCCAAATACTGATCAGAAAATAGCAAAAAATGAAACTTTGGAAAACATAGCGCATACAAATGTTGTTCATATTTAAATATTTACGGATGAATGTTCAAACAGGTCGGTTATTTGTTATGGGAGATATTCACGGTGCGCATAAAGCCTTGCGGCAATGTTTGCAACGTGCAGGCTTTGACTATGCGCAAGATACCTTAATTCAGTTGGGAGATATCGTGGACGGAACGGAGGAAGTATACGAGTGCGTAGAAGAGCTTTTGAAAATAAAAAACCTGATCGCCATAAAGGGAAACCACGACGTGTGGTTTAACGAGTTTTTGCATACAGGGGAGCATCCGCGCGCCTGGAATCATGGCGGACTCGCCACAGTCGTTTCCTATTTGCAACATGTAAAGCCTGATGGCACGTATAGCACAACCATGGACGGCTTTCAAACCTCACTCATTCCAGATGATCTTCCGCTATCGCATCGGCAATTTTTTAACAGGCAACGATTGTATTATATCGATGATAAGCAACGTCTTTTTGTGCACGCGGGCTATGATCCAAAACAGAACTTTTACGGACAAGCGGAGGAAAATTATTACTTCGATCGCAGCCTTTGGTTAGATAGCCTTGCTGCACACGATCAGCAATATCCCGGCTGCCAACAAGGTGAAGAACAACCATTCGCTGAAATTTTTATCGGCCATACGGCCACCACAAAATGGGGAATCGATTACCCCATGACGGCCTTTCATATCACTAATCTGGACACGGGCGCAAGGCATATGGGCAGACTTTCTATTATGGAAGTGGACAGCAAATCGTATTGGCAATCAGATCCTTTACCTGCGTTATACGGCGAAGAGGTCGTGCGTAAATAAGCAAATTTTAGTAAAGAAAACATACCTAAATTACAGAAACTAATGAGCGAACAGCACAAACACACCTTGCTTCAAGCCAACGCCGCCGTGGCTCAGGGCGCCATTGAGGCGTTCTTGTCGTATTGTACAGCAGACACGGTTTGGACCTTTGTCGGCGAGCAGAAATTAGTCGGAAAAGATGCTGTACGCGCTTATATGCAACAAGCTTATAAAGTGCCTCCGCAAATAGAGGTAGACGAACTTATCGCGGAAGGAGACTGGCTGACAGCTATCGGAACCATCCGTCTGACTGACGAAGATGGAAAAATGGAAAGCTTCGCCTACTGCGACGTTTGGCGATTTGAAGATGGGATGATGCACGAACTAAATGCCTTTGTCATCGCAAAAAAATAATTTAAAAAAGCGCTAAATGTACGTAAAATGATCGTGTTAATTCTGGACATTAACCACGCATTTGATGTATCGATACATTTTTACTATTTTGCGCTCGTGGGCACCTTACAGTACAAAGACAACATTTATGCAGGCAACGAATTTTGATTCGGAATTTTGTGGAAACCTTCCTATTCACCATATCAATACCATCCAACCGCACGGCGCTATCATCTTACTGGATAAAAAAGATTTATCCATTATTCAGGCTAGCGTAAACAGTGTAGATTATCTTGGATGCAGCTTGCAAGAGCTACTGGATACGACACTTACTCAGCTGACGGGACGAGATTTGACGGATCTGGAAGAGACATTTGCGCAAGCCATCAAAAAGAAGGCCGTGTTGTCTTTGACGGTTAATGAAAAGCCCTTAATGACCTTAGTAAGCGCGCACGAGCTTTACTATTTACTTGAAATGCAGGCAGATGACGCGCAAATAAAAAGTAAATTTGGCGGTTTGCAGCAGGTGCGCGAGTTGGTATCGGCACTGGAAACGGCAACGGCCCTCCAGGAAACCTGCGATCTTGTCGTATCCGAGTTGAAGAAGTTGCTCGGCATCGATGGCGTGATGATGTATAAATTTGATGCAGCCTGGAACGGAACGGTTATTTCCGAGCTGAAGAGCGAATCGCTGGAACCTTATTTGGGCGTTACTTTTCCGGCTTCTGATGTTCCAAAACAGGCGCGCGAACTATATTTGAAAAATCCTATTCGGCTTATTCCAAACAGGGATTATCAAGCCGCACGCCTATATCCGGTCATCAATCCGCTGACCAACTCTTTCAGCGATCTTTCATCTTGCTTTCTTCGCGGTGTGGCTGATGTTCACCTGGAGTACATGACCAATATGCAAGTAATGGCTTCTATGTCGCTGCGCGTTATCCACAACGGGAAACTTTGGGGATTGATTTCTTGCAACCATAGCACAGTCTTTAACTTAAGTTTTGAAGATTGCGAAAACCTGGCGCTGCTCACCAATGTGATCTCCACTAAAATATCGTCTATTATTAATAACGACGAATACCAGTTTGTTTCCGATCTTCAAAAAAGTAGGAACCAATTGGTCGATGCCATTTACAAAGACGGCTTAGTTAAAGGTATTTTTAATACGCAGGTTTCGGTGTTGGATTTATTTCAGGGCAGCGGTGCGGTGCTTTATCTTAAAGGCAAACAGCATACGGCAGGCGATACGCCGGACAGTAATTTTTTAGATAATTTACACTTGTGGTTGCAGGCCAAGGATATTACGCAAATCTACGCCACGCATCATCTGGTAGGTGCACTAGAAGATGCAGCAGACTTTAGTGAAAAAGCTAGCGGTATGCTCGTGATTCCACTGGCTGGAGCAGAAGCGAATTACCTGGTTTGTTTCCGCCCGGAAGTGGTGAAAACCGTAGAATGGGGTGGTAATCCGCATCAAGCCATCAATTTTGAAGCAGATAGTTCGACTTACCATCCGCGGCATTCATTTAAAATATGGCTGGAGACCGTGAACCAAACGTCGCAACCCTGGCATGAACAAGAACTCCAGATTGCCAGTACCATCCGTAGTTTTCTGCTTGAGTACAAATCGTAATATTTATTTTAGCCATGGCAAATAAACAATATCCAGCTCCAAAGTATGTGGTAGGTGTGGGGGCATCGGCGGGTGGACTGGAAGCAATCCACGATCTTTTTGATCGCATTCCGGCTGAAATTGATGCCGCATTTGTGCTCATCCAACATCTTTCTTCCGATCATAAAAGCCTGTTAGTAGAATTGGTGTCTAAGCACACGCACATGAAAGTGCTCGAAGCGACCGAAAACCAACAGGTTGAACGCTCTTGCGTTTATGTTATACCCAACGATAAACTTATTACGATACGTAATGGTCGTTTGCGCTTGAGCCTCAAAGGCGAAAAAGTGCCGAACAATGCCATCGATAACTTTTTTGTGAGTTTGGCAAAAAATAGTGGAGGCCAGGCTGTTGCCATCGTGTTGTCTGGAACCGGAAGCGACGGAACGTTAGGCATTGAGGCGATTAAAGAGCACGGCGGGATGGTTATCGCGCAAGATCCGCAAACGGCGAGATTTGACAGCATGCCGGTCAATGCCATTAAATCTGGCAATGTGGATTATGCGGTGCCCGTATCCATGATGTACGAAAAGCTGGCAGATTACATCAGCCTGGCGCCCGTGCGTGCACTTGAAAATGGTGAAGTGGAAGAAAAGGTGGTCAATGAGGTTTTTGAATTGGTTCACCAACGCACCGACCACGATTTTTCGCTCTACAAAACGCCCACCATCTATCGTCGCATCGGGCGGCGCATGAAAGCCTTAAATATAGGAACGGTTGACGCCTACCTGGAAACGCTTAAAAACAGCGAGCAGGAAGTGGAAACGCTCGGAAAAGAGTTTTTAATAGGTGTCACACGTTTTTTTCGCGATCAGGCCGCTTTTAAAATATTAGAAACGAAGGTTATTCCAGCCATTATCGACAGCAAAATCGATAAAGATGTGGTGAAAATTTGGGTTTGCGCGTGCAGCACCGGAGAGGAAGTGTATTCCGTAGCCATTTTAGTAGATCGTTACGTCAAGCAGGCCGGCAAAGAGCTCGATATCAAGATTTTCGCGTCGGATATCGATGAGGCTAGTCTGGAAATAGCATCCAGAAACAGCTACCCCGAGTCGTTTAAAAAAGATATCCCGGAAGATCTTTTTAACGAATATTTTATCCAGGATGGGCAAAGTATCTCTGTTGTTCCCCATATCAGAAAGCAAGTGGTGTTTGCCAAACACAACGTGATTAAAACGCCGCCGTTTATCAAAAACGACCTGATTTGCTGTCGTAATATGCTGATCTACATGAATAGCCTGTTGCAGCAAAACATCTTAAATACGTTTCACTTTTCGCTCAATCCCAACGGTTTTTTGTTCCTGGGGCCGAGCGAAACTGTTAATCCGATCAAGGATGGTGTGAAAGAGATCAATAGTAAATGGAAGATTTTTCAAAAAACGGGTAACATACCCAGAACGACAGAGTTTGTAGGAACCGAACGCTCTGGTATAAAGCGTCAATTCCCGATAACCTTACCGAAAAAGCCAAAGAAAACATCGGAAGAGCTCTTTCAACAATATGTGGTTGAGCAATATGGCTTAGTAGGCGTATTTATCGACAAAAATTTCGAGATCAAAGACACTGTAGGTAACTACAAGCGATTTCTCTCGCTGCCAGACAAAAAGTTGGAAGTCAACTTGCTCAAGATGGTGCCCAAGGAGATTTCATACCTGTTAAACAACACCATTCGTGCTGTCTGGAAAGAGAATATAAGTAAATCGCTTAAACGGCTAAAAATTAAGCATGGTGCAGACGATATTGTTGTCAATATTGAGGTAAGTCCGGCGAATGCCGATCTTGAAAAACCATTTACGCTGATCGTCTTTAGACAAGTCGACACAGACCTGGATGCGATTAGCGCGGCACCGCCGATTGCAACGGATGAACACCAGACGAGTTATCTTTTTGAATTGGAAAGCGAATTGAGCGAGGTGCGTAGCAACCTGCAAATTGCGATCGAGGAGATGGATACGACGAATGAAGAATTGCAATCGAGTAATGAGGAATTGCTCTCAGCCAACGAAGAGCTCCAATCAAGCAATGAAGAGTTGCAGTCGCTTAACGAAGAGCTGCACACCCTTAATGCCGAGCATCAGCAAAAGATTAAAGAGCTTATCGAACTCAATGACGATCTGAACAACTACTTTAAAAGTGCCGATATTGCGCAGATATTTGTCGATGCCAGTGGTAGAATACGGAAATTTAATCCAGCAGCGGTAGATATGGTCAATCTGATTGAGGCGGATATAGGCCGGCCGATCAATCATATCTCCAACAATATTCATTACGATCATTTTTTGAAAGACATTGACGAGTCGCTCAAAACCGCGAATGCTATCCCGGAACGTGAGATTGAGCTGAAAAATGGTCGCCTTTGCTTGCTCCGCATACTGCCTTACGTGCGCATTGATGGTCAAATCGATGGCGTCATCATCACGTTTGTAGATATCACCACGCTTAGTGAACTCAGCAATATTATTGTCGGTGTTTTTAAAACGAGTTTAAGCGCCGTTCTGGTGTTTACGCCGGTACGCAATGCACGTCGTGAGATTGTCGATTTCAAGTGTTTTACGGCAAACAATACGGCCGAAAGCATTGCCGAAGTACAACATGGCAATATGGTAAATCTGCTCTTGCGCAAGCAGCTGCCTGCGCTTTACAGTGACAAATTGTTTGAACAACTGAAAGATATCGTTGGCACCGAAGAGAATCTTCAAACGGAAATTCTACTCGATAACCAACAATGGTATATCGTTACAGCCACAAACATCGGCGATTTTGTAGCGGTAACCTATACCGATGTTTCGGAGCGGAAAAAGAGCGAGCAGAGCTTGAAAAAGAATTACAACGAGTTGGTCAACGTACGGGAATCTTTAAAAACCTTAAACACCGAACTGGAAACTCGTGTACGCGAGCGCACGCTGAGCTTAACCAAAAGCGAAGACCGCTTTAACCTGGTTTCGCAGGCCACGAACGACACCATATGGGATTGGGATTTGGTTAACAATACCATTTGGCGCAGTCAAAACTTCACGTCGATGTTTGGCTACGAAAGTACGGAAGAAACACAGACCACCAGTTTTTGGTACGAAAAGATTCATCCAGACGACATCAAGCGGGTTCGTAATAGCGTGTTTACAGCAATCAACGAGCAGAAAGAAGTCTGGCAAGCAGAATATCGCTTTGCAAAAATGGATGGCGATTATGCGGAGATATTAGATCGTGGTAGTATACAGCATGACAAAAATGGCGTAGCCTACCGCATGGTGGGATCCGTGGTTGACGTGACCGATATTAAGCAGGCTGAGCGTAGAAAACAAGAGCTTCAGGACTTTATCTTGCGGCAGCAGAAGGAGTTTTACGAGTTGTTTGCCAATGTGCCGGCGTTGATATCCATTCGTCGCGGCAAGGCGCTTACGTATGAATATACAAACGCCGCTTTCAAAGACTTTTATGCCGATTTTGACCTGATTGGCGTAGCGACGGCCGATGCACACGAAAAACGTGTAGATCGTGCGCTTTACAAGGCGGACGAAGAAATACTGCGTAGCGGTATAGCGACATCTGGAAAAGCATTTAAGGTGCAGAAATATGATAGCCACGGCAAAGAAATCGGCTATGCGTGGTTAGATTATCTGTTTACACCAATTTTTGACGATCGGGAGCAAATAGATGGTATCGCTTTCTTCGGATTTGAAGTAACCGAGTTGGTTAAAGCACAACTGTCGACGCGACAACTTATGAATAGGAAAGACGAGTTTATGAGTATCGCCAGCCATGAATTGAAAACGCCGATTACCAGTCTAAAAGGCATGTTGCAAATTGGTCTGAAATCCATTTCGCAAGGACGACCAACGCCGATGATTGGCGATTTCTTGGCGAAAAGCTTGAAACAAACCGATAAGCTAACCTTCCTGGTGAATGACCTGCTGGACGTAACCAAGATTCATGCGGGCAAAATGCAATTAAATTATACAGAATTTAATCTGTATGAGCTTCTGACCGATGTGATCTATAATTTTGAAAATGAAGACACCTCACATCGTATCGAATTGCGCTCGGCAACCAGCTTGCCTATTTCAGCAGACCGACACCGCATAGAGCAGGTGATTACAAACTTCCTGTCCAATGCCATTAAGTATTCTCCAGGTCAACAAGATGTGATCGTTGATGTGGAAAACATAGACGACAATCACGTGCGGATTGCAGTTACCGATTTCGGTATCGGTATTTCTCCAGACAAAAAAGATATGGTCTTTGATCGTTTTTTCCGCGTGGAAGAGTCTATTAAGTTTTCCGGTTTAGGATTAGGACTGTTTATTTGTAAAGATATTATCGAGCGGCATGCCGGAAAAGTAGGTGTAGAAAGTGAAGAGGGGGTAGGATCTACTTTCTGGTTCAGTCTTCCGACCGAGCGGACATCATAATATCGTCATACTAATTGTAATAAGAAAAGCTATTCGTTAATGAATAGCTTTTCTTATTACAAAAAATTCCCATTACCGTTAACATTTGATCCGATAAAGCAATTTTGACCCCAAGTGGTTGGCTATTTTTATGATGTAGGAACTTAATACTAAAATAGCCCATGTACGAACGCATTATCTCGGCCATGCAAGAAAAAGGAATCATCATTAGCCAAAAGCGCATTTGGATTGTTGAAGCAATTTGTCGTGCTGGAAATGTTTGTGATGTAGAAGAATTTTGGCTTTCTCTACGGAAAAGGCATCCTATCTCCTGGGCGACGACGTACAATACACTTCGCGTATTACACGATTATGGAATTTTAGAAAAAGAGGTTTCCGGCTCAAAATCGATCGCGTATTACGTCAATGACGAAGCGAAGGATTAAAGATGTAAACCTTAGTCGATGGTCCTGCTTCGTTTAAAACGGCAAACTGGATAACGCGAGCGCATGATCCGGTAGCGCGAATAGCAGCAAGGGTATCACGGATTTCATCGTGTGGACGCGTTTCTTAACCAATGTTGGCGTGAATCCGTAATATGATTTGAATGTTTTTATAAAATGCGAGATACTTTGATAACCCAAATCCAGCGTAATGACTTTGATCGGTTTGCCTTCCAGCAACAGGCTTTGTGCTTTTTCCATACGTAGTTTCGTGACGTAACCATGAATCGTTAAGCCATATTTTGCTTTAAACGTGCTGGTCATTTTCTTTTCATTCAAAAAGAATTGACGTGCCAGCTCTTTCAACGTCGGCGGAGCGACATAGTTAACCGTCAGATAGGCGTGTAGTTTTTGTAATACGTGCACATCTTCCCGTAGTTCCGTGAATGAGGTTATGCCGTGCAGCAGGCTGTCTTGCACGGATAAAAATAGCTGTTTTAGTTTTAACTCGATAAAGTGCGTCCTATTATCGATGGTCGACGCCTGGCTATCCATGTTAAAGAGGAGGTTAATCATCGCGTGGTTAATATTGAAGTATTCTGCTCGAGACTTCATCATTTCGTTTTTTTTAACCGAACGAAACAGCGCATCCTGCGTTGCCCATTTTTCATTATCAAGCAAATTAAGATAATATGCTTTCGTCATAAAGATGGCAAAGTAGCGAACATCGTTATCGGGTTTCATGTCCACGTGTATATTAAAATCACCCGTATACCGTCGATGCCCCATGCCGATCGTAATGTCGTAGCTGCCCGATCCGTCTTGATTCGTGGCATAGGAGTTGCCGTTTATAAAAAACGTGTAAATAATATGCTCTCCTTCGATATGAAAGGTGTCCGTTGCGCCCTCGTGCAGGTACATCGACAGATCAATAATACATAAACCATTTTTGTAAAGCATTTTTCGACAGAGTTCAATCGAGTTCGCCTCCTGCTTAACTAAAACATGCTCGTTGATATAATCTGTTTGATTAACAACTCTTTTAAAATCTAAATCGAAAATTGACCAAACGTGCCCCGTTAATTTTGACTTACCATGCATACCTTTTGCGTTATAAAATGACTGAAATGCGCTATTTTCAACTTAGTTGATTCGATACATTTGCAAAGTTATTTAAAATTAGTCTAATAACTAATAGTATTGTATGAATAAATTTTTATGCGTTGTAATTATTTGGGTGGCTGCTACACTACATGTTTGCGCGCAAAATACAGCTGGTATACTGATTGGGAAAGTAAGCCAGGCAAACGGAATGCCATTAGAAGGTGCTACCATTGCTGTGGCGCACAGTAAACGCCAGACAGTAACCGATGAAAATGGTAAATACGTTATCAGGCTGCCATTAGGCGAACACGTGATCGCCTGTTCTTATGTCGGTTTTAAAACGGTACACAAAACCGTGAAGCTCGTTAGACCAGGAAAGCATTTCGCTGATTTTACCATCGATGCATCGGCAGAGCGAAAAATCGACGATGTGGAAGTAAGCAGCAAAACTGCGATTACAAATGTACGTGAATCGCCTTACAATGTGGTTGCGCTTGACGCCAAATCTTTCTATAACACAAATTTAGATTTGGCCCACCTGCTGGATAAAGCCTCCGGCGTTAACATCCGCGAATCGGGCGGCGTAGGATCGGATTTATCCGTATCGCTAAATGGCTTTACCGGCCGATATGTAAAGATTTTTATGGATGGTGTGCCGATGCAAGGGTTTGGATCTGCTTTCCAGCTCAACAATATTCCCGTTAATATCGCCGACCGAATTGAGGTCTATAAAGGTGTCGTGCCTATCGAGTTTGGAACGGATGCGATTGGTGGCGTGATCAACATTGTGACCAATCAAACCGCCAATACTTATGTGGACGCTTCGTATTCCTATGGATCGTTTAACACGCACCGAACGAATGTAAGTTTCGGACATACAACAAAAAAAGGCTTTACCTTTCAGCTCAATGCTTTCCAGAATTATTCGGATAATAGCTATCGCGTGAAAACCAGGATATTGGATGTGGCGACCGGAAATTATTCTATGGAAGATCAGTGGGTGAGAAGATTTCACGATACGTATCATAACGAAACGATCATGGCCAAGGTTGGTTTTGTAAACAAGCCCTGGGCAGACCGCTTATTGTTTGGACTAACCTTAGGACAAGAGCAAGCTGATATCCAACATGCCAATATTATGCAGGTTGCTTTTGGCAAGCGTGAGCGAAACGGGCATAGTGTCTTACCGTCGATTAGCTACGAAAAGAAAAATCTGTTTATCAAAAATTTGAACCTCAATGTCAACGGAAACTACAACCGAAACTACAACCAGAATATTGATACGGCTGCCGCACAATACAGCTGGAACGGAGATTATCGCGTCACAAACACGATAGGCGAATCGGCAGAAAGCATGGCCGAGTTTTACAATAACAATGGCTCAGTGACGGCCAATCTCGGCTATACCTACAAAGAAAAACATCGTTTTAGACTGAATAATGTCTTCACCGGCTATGAACGAAGAAACGCCGACGAACGCGCGTTTGCAACAGATCTGGCTTCTGCTTCCGATACGATGGTGCGCCGGAGTTTCAAGAATATCCTCGGCTTCGAATACCAGCTGCAATACAATAAAAACTGGGTCACATCGATGTTTTTAAAATCATACGCACAAGATGTAACGGGGCCTGTAGATACCTCATCGGTCGCCAGCCGTTCGTCGTTTGCACAGCAAGATCGCGCATTTAGTGCAATGGGCTACGGCATAGCAAGCACCTATCTTTTCCGCGATTTCCAAATTAAAGCATCTTTTGAAAAAGCCTACCGACTACCGACAGACAACGAACTCTTTGGAGACGAAGTGCTGGAAGTTGGAAATTCGACCTTGCGCGCAGAAAATAGCTTAAACTACAATTTAGGTGTTGCTTACCATGCGCAGATTAGAAACGACCACAATGTATATGCCGATGTCAGTTTTCTGTATCGCGATACCCGCGATTACATACGCCGCATCGCCAGCCAGGCGGTATTTGGCGCGAGCGCCGGTACAGCTTCCAGTGAAAACCATGGTCGGGTAGCCAACATGGGGGTCAACGTAGAATTACGCTATAATTATAAAAATAAGCTCGATATGGGCGGAACATTTACGTATCAAAACCTTCGCGACAGGGAGCGGTTTTCCAGTTCTTTTTCTACGTTGCCCAGCCTGACCTACAACGATCGCGTGCCGAATGTGCCATACGCCTTCGGTAATTTCGACGCCAATTACAACTTCAGCAATATGTTAAAAATGAACGATGTATTGACCGTAGGTTACGCCTTAAACTATATACACGAATTCTTTTTGCGCTGGGAGGGCAACGGTGCAGACAAACACGTCGTACCCGGACAACTATCACATGATGCGAATGTGACCTATGTATTTGCCGGCGGAAAGTACAATCTGGCGTTCGAAGCGCGCAATTTCAGCAATGAGCTTTTGTATGACAACTTCAGTTTGCAAAAGCCTGGAAGAGCGTTCTCCGTCAAATTCAGGTACTATTTTATGAAAAAGCATTAAATCAATATTATAATTTTTACTTAATTTTTTATACGATGAACGTTTATGCTAACTTAATGAAATCATCCATGCTGTGGGGCGCAGCGGTATTCTTCGCGGTAGGCTGTAGTAAAGGTTCCGGTGGAGGAACGGAAGAACCGGAAGCCGAAGGTGGATCTAAATATTTTATCTCTGCTACATCCGCAGATGGAAGTTACTTACTAACGACCGACAATTTGACATCAGGACAAATTTCGATCAGAGGTAACGGAATTGAAGTCGCTAGCGATTACACCTGGGTGTATAATAACCAACAATCGACAGCAACAGGATTAATTTATGCACAAGGCGATCCTGGCGTGGGCTTGGCTTACGGGCTTAACGCAAATGGCCAATTGGTAAAAAAAGGATCTGACTTTCAAATAACCTCGCGATTTACAACGTACGGTGATTTTGACAAATACATTGTGACATCCGTGGGCGCTATTCGCTCAACCGCAGGCGACACCGTATCTTCTTTTACCTTTATTGACCTTGCTAATAATAACAACCTTGCAACCAGAACGATAAGAACGTCTAACTTCACGGGCAACGGTGATTATGCGGTCTTTTCGGGTATCGTTGATGGTGGTAACGGCGATTTTTACACTTCAGCACTTCTTTCCAGCGCATCCGCTGCACCGGCTACAAACGGTTTGGGAAGAATTACTTATCCAGATAGTGTATGGGTGGCTTTGTTTGACGCTGATCTCCGCGTTAAACGTATTTTCCGCGACAACAGAATAAGCTATTCCACAGGCAGAATGCGATCACGACTGTTTTCGCAAATCACTAAAGGTCCAAACAACGATGTGTATGTGTTTTCTGGCGCCTTTGAAAGCACCACAACAAAACCTGCCGGCGTTATCCGCATTAGAAATGGCGCGACAAGCTTTGACCCTGATTTCTATGTAAACATTCAACAATTGTCTGGCGGCTATAAGTTTAGACGTGTTTGGTACATCAGCGACAACTACTTCCTCATGGAGTTTTACAACACAACGGGTAACCCAACAGCTTTAAGCGTAGCAACAAATTATGCGGTGTTGAACACAGCCAACCGAAGCCTCAGCTGGTTGAGCGCTAGCGCGGGATTTCCTGCTTTGGGTACCATTTCATCAGTTGGCGATCCGTTAATCGAAAATGGAAAGGCTTATATTCCTATAACCACCACCAGCGAACATCCGACGGTTTATGTGCTTGATCCAGCAACGTCGCAAGTTCAGAAAGGCCTTGTTATAGAAGCTACTGATGTAAACGCGCTATTGCGGTTTACATATTAACATGATGCAAAAAATAACGACAAGATGAAAAAAGGCCGCAAGATATTTTGCGGCCTTTTTCATCTTGTCGTTTTCATCTTGTCTCGTCGTGATCAACGCCCTAAACTCGTCATCGATTCGTTTACGCTGTTGAATTTCATTTGCAGCGCAAAGAAATTTTTCGTGTTGGTGCGCTTCAGGATATTCTTTCGGTGTGTATCCACCGTGTGTCGACTGAGGTTTAACTTATCGGCTATTTCGTTACTGCTTAATCCGTCGCGAATGAGGTCAAAAATATGCTGTTCCCTTTTCGTCAGATTAAACACATTATTCGTGTCAACCAATTCATTTTTTATCTTATCAAAAACATAATAGTCGTTGATGGGCAATCCCGGCACTTCCTGAATTTTTTGATGCATGATACATGTTTTTGTTAGATGTCCTTGTGCATTGATATCAATAGCCTGACGTTGCTGCCGAATAGTCATATAGCTTCCGTCTTGTTTCTGTATGCGGTAAGCATAGTCCATGCGGTATCTAAAATGCTCGCCAAAGGAGAGGCTATTGCTGAATTGCTGACTGCGTTCTTCACATAAAAAATAATGTTCGATATCGTCCGGATGAATCATATCAAGAAAAGTGCTAATCGAAAACCTGCTTTTTTTGTGGCCCGTAACAAACTCAAATGTGTCAGACACATAATCAATCGTATTGTTAGTGCAATTAAAGATGTAATGGTAAGTGTCTATTAATCCTTCCACAGAAGAATGAGAACGCGTGTTTGAATTTTCATTATCTACCAGCTTTTGCCAATAGATATTTTTGTTGTAAATTTTCATAAGCATCACAAACGTACGAAATCTGCGCTAGTCACTAGCAGGTATTTTTGTTTTTTCTGGCAGCAACGAGCGTTCTTACGTAGTTTTTATCTAGCAAAAGCCAGGCAGTTGTAAAACTCAAGGCGATAGCCTTGCCTGGCGTGATGACTCGGCTGTATGCATCAGCTTTTAAAAACAAAACCGTTATCGATTATTTCAAAATACGAACACGTTGACAGGTGGTCTTCGAGTAAGAAAAAATAGCCATGTGCAGCTAGAAAACGTCGTTATTTAATGATGTGCGTGGGCAATATGCCGGCGTATTTTTTTACGCGGATGGAAAAAGTTGCCTGCCGAAAAAAATCTATCAAGTAAACGTCATGTTGCTTTCTTAAGCCTGCTACATTTACTATATTTGTAGAGAATTATTACCCGATTTAACCATGCTTCTATAATTTATTATGATAGACAACAGGACGCTTACTGAAAAGATACAACAGCTTGAAGCCGAAAATGGAGAGTTGAAAGATAGGGTAGAAGAACTATCAGATTTTATCGAAAATGGAGCTTTGCCGCTACATTGGGTAGATTCTAGCGGCATTATTACGTGGGCGAACCAAGCCGAACTAAACACGTTAGGCTATCGCGCCGATGAGTATATTGGCCACTCTATTACCAAGTTTCATGCCGACAAAGCGGTTATCGAAGATATTTTAAGTCGTTTGTTAAATAATGAAACCCTTACTAATTACCCGGCCAGGCTATTATGTAAAGACGGCACAATCAAGTATGTGTTGATCAATTCGAATGTATTGCATAAAGGCGGTGAATTTGTGCACACGCGTTGTTTCACACGTGATGTTACGGCGATCGTCGAAGAGCAATTTAAGCGAAATGAATTGTTACAAGAATATGAATTGAGTGAGGCTCGATTGAAGATGGCTATTGAGGCAACAAATTTGGGAATTTGGGAATGGAATAAAAAGAATAATCAGGTTTTTTGGTCTGCAGAGAGCAAAAAGATACTTGGACTGCAGGAAGAAGATTTAACATTGGCGGGCGTAGATCGGTTTTTAAACGCTATTGCTAGCGAAGATCGCGCGCGGGTAGAGCGGGAGTTGGATTTGGCGATGGCTGATGGTTCCGAACATCGCTATGATGTGACCTATCGCATACGCAGGGTAGATAACCAGGAATTGCGTTGGATTCGCTGCCAGGGATTGGTGGAATTTGATTCGTACGACCGGGCGAAATCAATCACCGGCACGATGCTGGATGTGACCGACGCTAAACAGGCAGATATTAAACGCGCAGAGCTGGCGGCCATAATCGACTCCTCCTATGATGCTGTTGTCGGAAAATCGCTGGAAGGCATCATTTCTAGCTGGAATAATTCTGCACAGCGCATGTTTGGGTTTGAAGCGTCCGAAATGATCGGGGAATCTATTTTGAAAATCTATCCGGAAGATCTTTTGCAGGAGAAAAGCATTTTTATGGAGCGGGTTAAAGCCGGCGAGCGTGTCGAGCAATACGAAACAAAACTGTTGACGAAGGACGGGCGGCTCCTGGATGTTTCGCTAACGTTGTCGCCGATACACGATTCGGAAGGTAACTTTATCGGCGTATCCAAGATTGCACGAGATATCACGGAAAAAAAACGAGAAGAGCAGCGGAAAAATGATTTTGTCTCGATGGTGAGCCATGAGTTGAAAACACCGCTAAGCACCATTATGACCTACGCGCAATTGCTTAGTAAGCGGGCAGCAGACGAACCGAAAGACTTCGTCTTGCAAGCAGCCACTAAAATAGATCATCAAGCAAAGAAGATGAAGGCGCTCATCAAAGATTTCTTAGAGTTAGCAAAAATGGATGATGGCAAAACAAGTTTACATACGGAAACGTTTAATTTGAACACGCTGATAACGGAGGTACTTGCCGATATCAGCCCATTAACAAGGCGCTATACTGTTGAACTGCACATGCCGGAGGCGGTTAACTTACGAGCCGATCGGGAAAAGATTGGGCAAGTTTTAATAAATTTAATCAGCAACGCCACAAAATATGCGCCTGATAGCGAAAAAATAAAAGTAGGATTTACCAAATCGGAAGGCAAAGTGACCATTTTTGTACAAGATTTTGGTATCGGCATCAGCGAAACCGATCAAAAACGCCTTTTTGAACGCTTTTATCGGGTGGATAATCCGCCGGGTTACCATGTTGCTGGCTTTGGAATCGGACTTTATATCGTATCCGAAATTCTTAATGATCACGGTAGCCGCATACAAGTCGAAAGCACGCTGGGCAAAGGTTCTTTATTTTATTTCGAACTTAACACCGAAAACTAAGTATAAAAACATGCGACTAGTCGCTGTTTCCGCGAAGGGATATAGGCGTTCCAAAGTTGGCCAACATCACTTTAAGATGTGTGATATGTTTTTCCAGCTCGATTACACGTTCTTTTCGTTCCTTTGCCGTTGGCCCCTGTGTGCCGAATTTCCGTTCGAGACTTCCCAAAAAGTTTCGGCGCTCTTCCATCATCCGCATAGCTACCCAAAGGGTTTCTTCAGTTTTTAAAAGATATTGCTCTTCTAAAAACTGTTCAGAAAAAACATGTCCGGTGTAACAACGATAGCGCGCCGTGGTCTCGCCCTCTATCTTGGTAAGCATACCGCCACAATCGGGACAGGTAAACATGGTCGGCGATCCCAATTTATCGGTATCCGCATAGTTCGTCGCTCTGCGTATCGTGATATCCGCTTCTTTCCGCAACTGATCGGGGATAGCGGCCGGATCGCAATCGCCACGCGACGAAATATCGGCTAAGATATACGCGATGTCGCTTAACGGAACTTGATAATCAACATCGGTCTGTTTTAACACATTGACGGCCATTTCCGCATAATCCGCTTCATCTGGATCTTGTACAATGCAAACACCGCCAGCACTTTTAATTGCCGACATGCCCGAGACACCATCGTCTAGAAGACCGGATAAGATAATGCCGATCACACAAGAACTGTAGGTTGCGGCCGCCGTTCGGAAAAGTACATCGATTGATGGGCGGTAATGGTTTTCCATCGCACCGCCAGAAACCATAATATGTCCATCGCTGAGCATCATGTGGCAGTCTATTGGCGCCAGATAAGCGACGCCACGCGTTACTATCGTTCCGTTTTTCGGAATTTGCAGAGGCCAGTTGCTTTGTCTTTTAAGAATAGAAAGAATATTGTCTTGCCTTGCATTTTTACTGAGATGAATAACAATAAACAGCGCGGCATCGATAGTTGCGGGAACGGATGATAAAAGACTTTCGACGGCCGACAGACCGCCTGCCGAAGCACCGATAACAATGATATGGTTGATGTCTTTATTTTCCATGCGCTTTGCTACTAAGTTTTTATTGGAATACAGACACGGAAGCGCGCGCCTTTGTGGTAATCGAGTTCGATCGTTCCGGAGAGCAGATTGACACGACTAATAATCGTACGCAAGCCTGTGCCGCGTTTAGCAACATCTTCTAACTCGCGCCGAATACCTTCGCCATAATCGCGCACACGGAGTACAATAGTTTTATTTTCGATAGTCAATGAAACATCCGCTTTGGTCGAGCCAGAGTGATGAATCACATTATTAAGCAATTCCTGAATGATACGGAAAAGATAAAGTTGTATTTCAGTAGGCAATTTATCCGCCAATTTAGAAACATTGGTCTTAACCTGAAAGCCGAAACTGGAAAGCCGCTTGACCATATCGTCTAAACCGGCTACGAACCCGAAGTCACGCAGGAGAGAAGGGTTTAATTCGTGCGATAAACTACGTAACTCTTCAATCGCCTGATCGATAAGTTGCTGAACTTGCGCAACACCAGATAAATTACTATTTTCCAATCCCAGGTGACTCAGATTAAACCGTATGCCAAACAACGTTTGGCAAACACTGTCATGCAGTACCGCACTAATCCTTTCACGCTCTTTCTCTTGCGCCTCAATAGATTTACGACGAATTAAACGATCTTGTGCCTTGCGCTTCTCTTCTTCGTGCGCTTGATAGCGTGTTCTTGCTGTAATATCGACCAATACGCCAGATAGATATTCTTTATTATCGGGCAGCTGCACTTGTTTACCTTTAATCAATAAGGTAATTCGTTCGTCGGGTGAAATTGCACAACGAAGTTCCATATCAATTTCTGAAAAGGGCGCATGCGCTTCATAAAGCAGATCCAGTTTAGCACGATCTTCTGCAATCACGAGCTGTGCCAGTTCGGTGATCGGAATATTGGTTTGCTCGCTGGGCAAGTGCAATATCTGCGCCGCATATTCGTCAAAATAAATACGTTGGCTGGATAGATTGACCATCCAGGTTCCTGTCTGGGACGCTTGCAAGGTCTGTGCGAACCGGTCTGTCGTTTCTTGCAAATTATTTTGCGCAAGCCGTATAGGCGTAATATCGGTAAGCGTCATAAAATAATGCGGCTCATCACTCCCTTCATTATGGTGGCAAACCGCATCAATTTGAAAAAATAAATCCGTTTGTTGTGAAGAGAGCATTCTAAGTTCTCGTTGCGCTTGGGAATTAAATTGAGCGACTTCGTTTAGTAAGGCATAGTAACGCTGATGAGAATCTACTGCGATAAACATCGAGAAGTTCTTGCCTAGCACTTCTCCAGAAAACTGAACGCCCAATAAATCAAGGGCACGTTGATTGACCGACGTAATTACGCCTGTCTGGTCAATAACCAGGTAGGCAACCGGAGCCGCGTCAAAGAGCGAAGCAAATTTAGCGCGTTCGCGCTCCAACAGTTCTTGCGAACGTCTAAGCTCTTCGTTTTGCATTTGTAGTTCTAGTTCGTAAACCTCGAGCTCATCGAGTAATACGCCCACTTCGCCTTCTTTTGGCAAACGAGCGGGATCGCTAAATAAAAGCTGTTCGGCTTTTTCTCTTAGCACACTGAACTGTTTTTTATCTGCCTTATCATCAGGTCTTTTCTCGATCATTTCTGTTCAAACTTTACATACATAATAATTTGGTCAGCCCCATCGATAAAAATACGCTCTACAGATACTAAAAACTTGTTATCTGTTCCATTTTTGCGATACGCGATGTTTATTTCTTCATCTACTTTACCCATAGTTGCTAGTCGTTCGGAGATGTTTTCAGCATCCCACGTACGTTGAACAATCTCATCGAAAGAAAGTTCCAGGTTTTCTGCTTTAACGAGCGGAAAAAGTCGTTGGAAAGCATGATTGTAAGCCAACAGTTGCTTATTCGGATAAAGCAACGCAACAGCCGCGCCATCAGCGTCGATAACTTTCTGCGTAAAGCCGGATAAGGCGGCATAGCGCAAACCCAGGTTTTTTTCGCGAGTGATATTGCTGAAAGTAAGCACGGCACCGCTGATGAAATTATCCAGTGTGCGATAGGCGGCGATACGCACCGCATACCAATCGCCGTCCTGATGTCGCAGCTCTATCGTTTTGGTATGTAAGGTTTCGATAACCGTATTGATTAGCACCGGAAGATCAGCAAGCCCGAATTTTGCTAAAAAGTTAACGGCCGAGCTACCAATATCTTCAAGCGTTATGCGCAATAATTTTCCAGCTTGTGGCGTATAACGCAGGATGTGCAACTGGACATCCAGAAACACCGTACCATCTTCTGTACTATCGTGCAGATTTTTAAGATCGTTCTGCAACACCGTCAATTCCTCCGCTTTCTTTTGATATTGCAGGTTTACCGTCATTAACTGTTCATTCAGCGTCTGCATTTCTTCACGCGTGGTAAGTGCTTCCTCGTTGGTGCTTTGCAGTTCTTCGTTCGTACTTTGCAGCTCCTCATTGGTCGATTTTAATTCTTCCAGCGAGATCTCCATTTGTTCAATAGTCTGGTGAAGCTGCTGCTTGGTATAGATCAGTTCCTTTTGTAAGTCGTCGATAGCCGCTTCGCTGATATTGGCTTTCGCGTTTGTTTCTTTCGTTTGCTCATGCGCATATTGCTCTGAAAAACTAACCATAAGCAAGCCATGCAAACTGGATTCCTCTAGATAATCTACCGCAAAGCTGACCAGATGTAAGGCGGAGCCCTCTTTGATCTTCACGTCTTTCACTTCTACGCGCTGCTTGCTCGAACTGGCCTGATGCAGTGCATTACCAAGCACATACTTCAACTCCTCCCTGATCATGCGGTGGATATTCATAACCGCCTCGCCAGCCTGCAACTGGATATACCGGTTTGTTTGACCATTCACGTACAAAATCTCGCCTCGATCGTTTAACAACAGCGATGCCGGGGTATGCTTTTCCAGCAGCAAGTGATTAAAATCTTCTGCCAGTGGATTTATCTTGCGTGGCGGATTTTTTTTCGCCGCAGTTACTTTGTCGTTATTGCCAACATGAAATGGAAAATCGAGAAACTTGCCCACGGTGGAAATTCCTTCTTTTCGTTTGAAAATTTTCCATTTGGAATCTAACACATCAAACATCTCGTGGAAAGTACCCACAGATTCCGCAGGCCCCAAGAATAGAATACCGCCAGAAAGCAGCGAATAATGAAATATGGGTAATATTTTCTTTTGGAGTTCAGCCGTCAGGTAAATCATAACATTTCGGCAGCACAACATATCAAGGCGTGTAAAGGGAGCATCTTTAACCAGGTTGTGTTGTGCAAACACAATCAATTCACGGATTTCCTTTTTTACCACATAGCCGTCGCTCTTTTTTATGAAAAAGCGCTCCAATTGCCATGCTGTCAGTTCAGACGCAATATTGCCCGAGTAGAAGCCTGAACGCGCATGTTCAATCGCGTTGGCATCCAGGTCTGTAGCAAAAATTTGCACCCGCGGTTTGCGCTTTTGCTTGCTGGCTTCTAAAAATTCGCTCACTAAAATGGCGATCGAGTAGGCCTCTTCGCCAGTAGAACAACCCGCAATCCAAATGCGGATAGGCTCATCTTGTTTTTTATGCGTGAGCAGACTGTGAATTTGCTTTTTCAGCACATCAAACGCTTTTCTATCGCGAAAAAATTTGGTCACGCCAATCAACAATTCATTTAGGAGGGTTTCGATCTCTGTGGGATTTTCCCGTAAATAATTGACATAATCTTCGTAATGCTGCAAACGATGAAACGCAATACGTCTGTCTATACGACGAAAGATGGTGTTTGTCTTGTAAAGGCTAAAGTCATGCCCCGTGTTGGAGCGCAACAGAAGCAAAATCTTCTGAATGTAAATACTATTATCCGCTTGATCTTGAACTTCACCATCATCCTCCGAAAAAAGCAAGGCCGGATGACTTAGGTACTGCACGAGTTTTCGCGGCATCTCATCAACAGGCAAAATATAATCCACCATTTGCGTTTTTACCGATGCAATAGGCATATTTGGTAATTCCGCAGTCAATGGTTCCTGCGCCAACGTGAGTCCAAATTGCTCTTTAATCATCCGAATACCCGTTTCGCCATCTACGCCACATCCAGATAAGATAATGCCTACCGCACGTTTTCCCTGATCTTCAGCTAAGCTTTGAAAAAAATGATCGATACACATTTGTGTGCTTCTGTCGGCTGCAGGCTGAAACAACAAAAGTTTACCTTGATGTATGCCCGTATCAACGCCACAGGGCGACACATAAATATGATCTGGCTGCACAATAACGCCGTCTTGCGCCTCGACCACCGGAATGGTAGTGTACGACTTGATGAGATTTACAAAATCAGGCATATCCGCAGCATCTTGATGGAATACAAAAACGAAACCCATCCCAGATTGCGCAGGCATATGCTTAAAAAATTGCTCTAAGGCCGTTAAAGAACCTTTGCCTCCGCCAATTCCCACAATCGGAAACAACGCGTTGTACGCGGTCGGCTGCTCTATATTATCATTCGCTTTTTGCTCTTTGGCGGTGTCGTTAATCTTTTTGCTCTTCATTTTAGCGCTATATACCCGCTAATTTACTCCAATAAAACCGCTAACGAGCATTAAAAACCAATTTTCTTGGAAAATCAGACAATGCTAAAACCGCGGGACTGCTAGCTAGCACAGGAAAATCCAGAGATTATGGGGACAACGATCGCCCGCGTGTGGAGCAACTTCAGAAAAAACACTTGGTTTTGACGCCCTTAAGCAAATCAACGTATGATTACTTAGCCGTCAGCAGCTGTACCGTATCTTCGTCGGCAACAAGCATATGCGTCGCCAACTGATAAAATAGTGAATGCTCCACCAAACCAGGAAACTGTTTGATTTCGGTATTTAACACCGCCAATTCCGGCAAACGTTGAAAAAAAACATCCGCCAAAAAATTTCCGTTATCGGTTCTGATTGGGCCTGTAGATTTAGGACTCTCGCGTATCGTGACTTTCGCGCCATAGGCTTCATAGCGCCGCTCAATTTGTGCAACGAGCCAGCACAGCGCCTTCGGCAGCACTTCTATGCACAATGGAAAGTCGTCAGAAAGCGTGGCCACAAGTTTCGATCGATCTACCAGTAAATAAAAATCATCGGCCATGGCCGCGCATATTTTTTCGTTGGCATGTATGCCGCCGCCACTTTTTAACGCATTCAGCTGTGCATCCACCTGATCGCAACTGTCAAAATAAAGATCAATCTTTGCCAGATTGTCGCTGTTTATGCAAACAAGGCCATGCCGTACAAGTTGCCGTTCTGTCTCAGCACAGGGCGTGACAAACGTTAGGGTAGATTGAAATGAAATCGCTTGTTGAATACAATTGATCAAATGATTGATTGTCGAGCCGGCACCAAGGCCGATCACTTGCCGAGGTTTGATGTAGGCTAGGGCAGCAGTTGCCACTTTCTTTTTTAAATCAGGCATAGTCTTTTTTTTGTTGTAGACGTACAAACATACTGAAAACATAGCAGCGCCACGCGCGAGAGATATTTATTTGAGTACTTTACAAAAACTTAATATACTACTAATGTGTTATTTATAAAAAAGTCGTTTATTTATGTCAGTATATAAGAAGATTCGTTCGTTTAAAAACAATAGCGATGAAAAAGATCACATATTTCTTTCAAAGGATTATTTTCCATTTGTTTGTGACACAGTTTAGCTCGTTTTATTCACCGCTTAGATCACACAAAATCTAAGACGGTTCGGTAATTGATGTTGAGCATTCACTTCTATTTCTTTCCCAGCTTCGGCTGCTACAAAAACTTTATTGCCTATGCATTTTTCCAAGGAAGCCTTTGGCGATGATTTCGTCTGGGGCGTTTCTACTGCTGCATATCAAATCGAAGGAGCGCATTTACACGATGGTAAGGCGCCATCTATATGGGACATCTTCGTGCAGAAAAAAAATAAAATTTTCCAAAATCATAAAGGCGATATTGCTTGCGATTTTTACAATCGTTATATCGATGATCTGGAATTGATGCATCGCCTGAATATCCGTAATTATAGATTTTCTATTGCCTGGAGTCGTATCATCCCCAATGGCGTCGGCGAAATAAACCAAGCCGGTGTAGATTTTTATAACCGACTAATCGACCTTTCCTTATCGCTAGGTATTACGCCTTGGGTTACATTATATCACTGGGATCTTCCGCACGCACTCGAGTTGAAGGGCGGATGGCTAAATCGTGATGTAAAAGATTGGTTTGCCGATTACGTGGCTGTCTGTGTGCAGCTATTTGCTGATCGTGTCAAGCATTGGATGGTCTTAAACGAACCAACGGTATTTACAGCGGCGGGCTATTTTTTTGGTGTGCACGCGCCCGGAAAAAAAGGATTGGATAATTTTCTTGCGGCGGCGCATCACGCGGCTTTAGCCCAGGCGCATGGTGGCCGCGTTATCAAATCATGGCAAGCCGACAGTGTTGTGGGCAGCACATTTTCCTGTTCACACGTTGAGCCGTTTTCAAGCCGGCCAAAAGATATTTTTGCCGCTAAAAAGGCAGATGCCTTGCTCAATAGATTATTTATCGAGCCGCTGTTAGGCTTAGGCTATCCAACAGCCGAAATAAAGGTGTTAAATCGTATCGAAAAGTATATGCGCCAAAATGATCTGGCTGATTTGAAATTTGACATGGACTTTATTGGCTTGCAAAACTATACACGTGAAATCATTCGATACGCGATGTTTGTTCCGTTTTTACAGGCTAAGATCGTGAGCGCAAAAGAACGAAAGGTGGAGATGACGGCAATGAATTGGGAAGTTTATCCGGAATCGATTTATCATATCTTGAAAAAGTTTGCTGCTTACGAGAATATGCCTCCGCTTATCATCACCGAAAATGGCGCGGCATTTCCAGATTTAAAAGAGGATGATCGCGTGCATGACCCGAAAAGATTACAGTATTTACAAGATGCTATCGGGCAAGTATTGCGCGCCAAGGAGGAAGGTGTGCCGGTTAAAGGATATTTCGTTTGGACCTTTCTTGATAATTTTGAATGGGCTGAAGGCTATTATCCACGATTTGGTTTAGTTCACGTAGATTTTGAGAACCAGGAGCGTACAGTCAAATCTTCCGGCGAATGGTACGCCAATTTTTTGAAAGCATAGCGCGGTAATCGTTATTTTTAAATACCGCGCGACTTTAACTCTTGCTTGATCGCATTGATCTTTTTGATGTTTATCACCACAATGGGGGCGAGCGCAAAGGGAACGGCAATCAGCGGGCTACGTCCGTTGTTTATCCACGTTTGAATCGTTAGCCCAAGTAATAAAATCAGCATGCCGCCTAAAATACTCGTCATAAACGTAATGCGTTTTTGATTTTTTATCAATTCGTCTGTACTCATCTCGGCCAATGGTTGGTCTTTTGCCATCTGTGCTAATGTTAGGTAAATCTTGCTTTTTTACATCAATACTAAGCCTGCTCTTCATCCATGACCTAGTATAGTTCGTGCTTTGCGGCTAATATACTGACTTTCTCACCAAAAATCCTGATGGTTTTCTACTTTAATTGATAACAGTTTGATTGACCGCAGCGGGTTCAGATTTTTATATAAATAGGCTACGCACCGATAAGCGACCCAAAATGGGCGCGTACATCAAAAGCAAACAATTTGGCTGTCAAGCTGTAATCCCTGCGGAATGTTAGAAATCAAAACATGTATTCGCGTACACTATCTTACACTTACGGAATAATCTAACATATGGTATACGACAAATTAGACAGATTTCAACAAATAAGTAGTTGACCTACGCGCGGCTTTATATTTACAGTAAAAGCTTACGCGACAACAATATGTAATCCCTTTAGGACGGTGTATAAAACAAATTAATTTGGTGATAAAGAAGGATTGGTTTACCTCCAGGAAATGCATCTGACAAAACTAATTTTAAAAGATCGCCCAAGCTGTTGTAAAATCGAATATCTTTGATTCGGATTCAATTTAACTTTCTATTTTAGCGACATGAACCAAATAGCCGCCCCGATTTTTCAAGCGTTGTTCCAGTCGGCGGTGCCGCG
>JAAIGF010115657.1_pt1 | contig 53872 bp, 51 predicted proteins | sample 6487441 | NCBI WGS metagenome assembly JAAIGF01 (sample SAMN13974129, study PRJNA590717) | phyllosphere metagenome | biome: pepper field; feature: multiple bacterial spot infested pepper fields; material: pepper leaves; isolation source: leaves from pepper fields | host: Capsicum annuum ...
GCCTGCCTGGGCAAACGGCACCACGTCGCCCACTGGCGTTTTGAAGCTGTGCTCCAGCTTCAGCGCCAGGTCGCTCTTCAGCGAGGTGCTGGTCGCGCCATCAATCGTCAGGCCCGCGCCGTTACCGCCATCTTCGCTGTAGCCATCCTGATGCAGCACGCTGTACGTCAGGCCGGCAATCGGCGTCAGGGTAGTGGCGCTGCTGCCCAGCTGGAACGGATAACCGCTCTGGCCGGAGATGATGTACTGCGTGCCGCTGAATGAACCGGTGGCATCACCGCTGAAGCCGGTGAAGTCGATATGACGTGTGCTGTCATACTGGTGACGCACCACGCCGGTGGAGAAGTCGACATACCACGGCTGCGCGTCAAAGTTGGCGTAACCAAACACGCCGTAGGACTTGATGTTGACCTTGCTGCCGGTGTTATCGCCGGTGCTGTCCACTGCGGTACCGGCATAGCTCACCACGCCGCCGAGGCGCAGCTGGTCGCTGACGGCAGAATCCGCACCAATCAGCAGGCCGCCGAAGCGTGCGTCGTAACCGGAAGCATCTGCGCTGTCATCCAGGCTGGCGACGCCGCCAAAGCCACGGCCCCACATCGCGATACCGGAATCCCCTTCACCCGTCGCCATACCGCTGGCTGGCGCGGCGCGCACTACGTCGGAGCGCTGGGAAATCACGTTCAGCACCGCATTCGTTGGTGCTTCAGAGGCTTTCACCGATGCGCCAGCCACTCCCGCCGGGCTCAGCTGCGCGCCCGCGCGGTTGGCTTCCGCCGAGTTACCCAGCGCGGCGCTGGCGTTGAACAGATTCAGCAGATCGGCACGGGTGCCGGGATAATTAAACAGGCCGCTAAAGGCAGAACGGGCGTTAGAAGTGGTGGCGTGGCTGATTGGGTCAAAGCTGCCGCCGTTGTTACCGCCAGAGTTGTCAGAACCGCCGGAATCACCCGGAATAATAATGACATCAGCACTTCCCAGGGTAAGCACCAGATCGGTCTGGTTGATATTCACACTGTCGGTAACCTGGGTGCCTTTCACCGAGCCAGTGTATCCCGTCGCGCTGTAGTTCAAATCGCTGGCGTTGTAATTACTGCCACTACTCCCCTGCACCACCACGTAACGCTGGCCCTGAGCAAAAGCATAATTACCCAGTTTGACCAGTGACACACTGGAGCCGCTGGCGATATCCGCAATCCCGCTCACCACCAGACGACCATAGCCGCTGTCGGTGCTGATATCACCCGTTGTAATGGCATTGTCGCCCACCCCAATCAGCAGGTTACCGCCGCTGAACTGAGTATAGTGACCATCAATTTTGATGATGTTATTCACCTGAAGCGTGGCATTGTTGAGGACTGATGCATATGCCGAAGAGCTGCTGGCGTAAATATGGTCATTGAGCAGTATATTGCCGCCACTGAACACGAGCGGGGAGCCGTTGGTCGTAATGGAGCCGACAGTATCAGGCTCATAACCGGTCAGAGTGCCAAAGATGCCATTGTTTCCCCCGGCGATGTTCAGCGTGCCGATGGTGCTATTGGAAGTAATATTTCCCAGAATAGTGCCGGAGTTATAAATCGTCCCGATGCTTGAGTCGAGGTTGTAGATGGCATTCGTTTTGCCCGCAATCGTGCCGGAGTTATAAACATTACTAATACTGGCTCCGGCGGTATTATAAATGCCATTGGTATCGCTATTAATAACGCCCGTATTCACTACACTACCAGTCGTCCCATAAGCAAACATAAGACCTGAATGCTCTGCCGTGATCGTGCCGGAGTTAACCACACTATCAATTGACTTATCGCTGCGCAGACCGATATAGCCAGTCAGCTGGCCAGCGTTACTGAACGTACCAATCGTTGTCATATTAGTGATAGCGACATAACCTGGAGTATTCAGTATGCCCGTATCAGTAATCTCCACAGAGCTCAGTGAGCTATAGGTCTGCGAATACAGATTCAGATAGTCAGTTTGTGTATCAGAGATAACAATCGATGTTGGCACTGGCACCGCATGCGCAGCAGGCAGCATCGAAATGATGGTACTCACCGCCAGAACCAGCGGTTTCACCTTGAAAGACGCAGATGTCATAAAGCCTTCCCTTTTACGAAAATAATTAACTGCTGATAGAATCATTCCGTTGATATGAATGGCTCAGACATTCAATGACTTGAACAAAACAGATGTCAGTAATTAATGGTGCGCCGCAGTCCCTGAGACAGACATCTGTTGTTGAAGAAGAAAGGCAGATTAACTCAAATTCTGCTGATTAATATTCGGGACGCACAGATGTTGCATACAAAATATTACAAAAGGTAACGCAGACCATATGACGCGATAAGAACAGGGTTTATAGCGCTAATTGGGGAATGGAAAGGGCTAAAGTTTTTGTCACATTAGCCGAGACTTAAGTCTCAATAAGAAATAATGATTAATTCAAACTAATAAATTAATAGAGTGAATGTTTTCACGCAGAAAAGGTGAGAACCGGGAAAGAGAATGGGGGGACAACAGCAAAGCGGCCCACTGCCGCCCGCTGCAGTTTAGCGTTTTGCCAGCAGACGCGGGATCTCGCGCAGACACCAGGCTTTTGCTTCGCCCATGCTGTCACGCCGCCACGCCATAATAATCTCAACCTCGTTCGAGTATTCAGGACTGACAACACGCAGACGCCCTTCGGCAATATCCTTTTCCACCAGCGGATACGGCATGGTCGCCACGCCTAATCCGGCCAGCAACGCCTTGCGTTTATCATCAATAGAACTGACGGTTAAACGTTGCTGCTTGTCCAGCAACTGAACGGTCAGCACCGGGCGCTCGCGGGCGGTATCCGCCACCGCAATACCGCGATATTTTACCCGCGTCACTTCCGATAACGGCTCCGGCTCGTTGTGAATCGGATGATCCGGGCTGGCGACATACACGCTCATCATGCTGTACAGCTTGCGGGTATTAATCTCCGACGAGGCGCGAAAGTGCATATCCGGTGCGATCACAATATCCGCCCGCCCCTGTTCGAGCCGCTCCCACGCGCCCGCCAGCACTTCAGTCATCAGTGAGATTTGTGTGTTGGCTTTATCCGCCAGCTTATCCACCAGCGGGAACAGCAGTTCGCTTGGCACCAGCGCTTCGGTGACGATGGTCAGATGGGTTTCCCAGCCGCGCGCCAGCGCTTCGGCATCGGTGGTGAGTTTATCTGCGGCTTCCAGCAGAACACGCCCGCGCTCCAGCAGCATCCGGCCCACATTAGTAAATTTGGTACGATGACCGGAGCGGTCAAACAGCACCACATCCAGCTCCTCTTCCAGCTTTTGCATGGTATAGCTCAGTGCGGAAGGGACCCGCCCCAGTTCATCCGCCGCCGCCGCAAAACTGCCGCGTCGATCGATCGCATCCATCACCCGTAACGCTTCTAATGTTAAGGCACGATCTTTTGCCATCAGGGTTCTCTGTCAGGAAATTTGAATATACCCAGCAGATTAACTGGCTAACAATCCGACGTCCAGAAACTTACTATGGGATTATGAAGAGCGTTCACACTCTGGGGCGTGACAACGCTGGAGGTCCGAATAATTATGATTACATCACGTGCAGCGAAAGAGTGCGGCCTGGCGGATTACGGCTGGTTGCAGGCGCGCTATACCTTCTCTTTTGGCCATTATTTTGATCCGCAACTGCTCGGCTACGCGTCACTGCGCGTGCTGAATCAGGAAGTGCTGGCGCCAGGCGCGGCGTTTCAGCCGCGCAGTTATCCCAAAGTCGATGTGCTGAATCTGATCCTGCAGGGCGAAGCGGAGTACCGCGACAGCGAAGGCAATCACGCCAGCGCCCGCGCGGGTGAAGCACTGTTGCTGTCAGCACAGGCGGGCGTGACCTGGAGCGAGCATAATCTCAGTAAAGAGACGCCGTTAACGCGGCTGCAATTGTGGCTGGATGCCTGTCCGGAGCGGGAAAACCCGCTGATTCAGCGGGTGAAAATCGCCACACGTCCCTCGCATACGCTGCTGGCGTCGCCGGATGGCGCACAGGGCAGCCTGTTACTGCGTCAGCAGGTGTGGATCCATCATGTGGAACTGCAGCCGGGGGAAAGCTGGTCGACGCCACTGCACGGTCCGCGCGCTTATCTGCAGTCAATTCATGGCTCACTGCAGGCTGCCACGCACTCCAGCCAGCAGCAGGCGCTGAGCTGTGGCGATGGCGCGTTTATTAAAGAAGAGCAGAGTGTGACGCTGAATGCCGAAACGCCGCTGCGGGCGCTGGTGATTGATTTGCCGGTGTGAGTCTCCGGCGCTCTCACCAGAGGGGGCCAGACTTCACTGATGGCGACGCAGGCCTTACGCCTGTGCAGACGCCAGCCCTTTCCCCCCTGGGAGACGCCAGCCCCCCTCCCCGGCCCTCCCCCATTATATGGGGGAGGGAGAGGTGGAGAGTGGTGGATTTACTTCAGAATGGTAAAGGCCGTGGTAACGTGTTTCACCCCGCTGACCCGGCTGGCGATATCCGCCGCCGCCTTCGCTTCACGATCGGTCACTAAGCCCAGCAGGAAGACTTCGCCATTCTCCGTGGTGACTTTCACGTTGGAGAATTTCACCTGCTCACTGCTCAGCAGCTGCGAGCGGACTTTGGTGGTGATCCAGGTATCAGAGGACGCCGTACCAAAGCTGGCTTTGCTTCCCTGACGGATTTCGTTATACACCTCGGTCGCGCCATCCACACCCATCGCGATCTGTTTCGCGCGGCTGGAGATTTCACTGTTTGGCGACTGACCGGTTAACAGTACTTTGCCCTGATAGGCGGTGGCGACAATGTGTGCGTCATTTTTGATTTGTTGATCTTTTGCCAGCGCATTGCTGACACGAAGTTCTAAAGTACCGTCATCGACCTGTGTACCGACTGTACGGGGATCCGTCGCCGTCTTGGTGGCCACGGCGGCGCTGCCCACAACCACGGCGGCGCAACCCTGTAGCATCAATGCGGTAAGAATCACTGCAACTGCAGATAATGCCTTCATTTAAGCTCCTTCAGACTTCCTGGTGGGGAAACAAAGTGTTATCTATCAAATCGCACAGGCAATTCACGGTTAACATGTGCATCTCCTGTATCCTTGAGCTTCGGTGCGAGGGAATGCGGATTTCCACATCGTGTGGCCCCAGCAAACCGGCGAGCTCACCGCCGTCATAACCGGTAAGCGCGACAATCGTCATATCACGCGTTACCGCTGCCTCTACCGCTTTCACAATATCACGGCTGTTGCCGCGCGTTGAAATCGCCAGCAGGATATCCCCGGCATGGCCCAGCGCCCGCACCTGCTTGGCATAGATCTCTTCGTGCAGGCGGTCATTGCCAATTGCCGTCAGCAGCACATTATCAGCGCTGAGGGCAATCGCCGGTAAACTGGGACGCTCAGTCTCGAAACGGTTGACCATACTGGCGGCAAAATGCTGAGCATTGGCGCTGGAGGTGCCGTTACCACAGCTCAGAATTTTGTTGCCATTCAGCAGGGACTGAACCATGGTCATCGCCGCCTGCGCAATGGCATCAGGCAACGCTTCCGCCGCGGCGATTTGGGTCTGAATACTTTCGGTAAAACAAACTTTAATTCTTTCCAGCATGGGTTCTAATCTTCTGCATTAAACGCATCGGGAAGCCACTCAATCCGCTCCCCGGTGATCGCGACGACGTCAAAACGACAATCGTGGGTGGCAAAACTGGCATTACGCCGTGCCAGCCACAGCGCTGCCGCTCGTAACAGCTTCTGCTGCTTGTGCCGGGTCACGCTGGCCGCCGCGCCGCCAAAGCGGTCGTCACGACGGTAGCGCACCTCGACAAATACCCACTGCTGTTTATCACGCATGATGAGATCCAGCTCACCACCGCGGAAACGCACGTTAGCAGCTTCAAAGCGCAGTCCGGCCTGTTCCAGCCAGCGACGGGCGATTAATTCATAGCCCGTCCCTGTTTGCTGGCGACTCAGGTGGCCGGAACGATTTGTCCCTGGCGATACTGGCTCCATGTTAACTTCCTGTTAATCACGCAATCCTGGCTGGCGCTCAGCTTACCGGTATTGCCATCCAGCTGGAAGCCAGCGCCCTGGCGCATCTCATTAAAGTGGTTCGCCAGCGTCCAGGCATCAATGCCCATCGCATACAGACGTACCAGCGAGTAGTCGTTGTTAAACGTTTTGGCCGCCTGCTGCATCAGCGCCGGATTCGCACCACTCAGCAACGGCACATCGCTAAACTGCAACCCTTCCATTTCCAGACGGTAGTCCGGACCCGCCCCAGCCTGGAAGCTGCGCGAACTGGCGTACAGCGCCAGATTGTTACGACTGCTGACGCGCATGGCGATCATCGGCTTAATCAGCTGCAGCTCGTTCTGCGTGGCGACGATATAGGTCGCATCTACGCTGCCCGAGCTGGCTGCCGGTGCTGCTGCAGTGGTATCCGCCGGCGCCGGAATATTCAGTCCGGCAATCGCCACGCTCTGCGGCTGCGCCTGCTGCACGGTGACCGGAGTACCGGTCAGGCTGATGCCTGCGCCGCTATTAATCCCCTGCTTCAGCTCAGCGGTGGAACCAAACTGCTGTTTCAGTACCGTTGCGCCGCCCAGTGTCTGCCATTCCGCCGCAAAAGCGTTGCTGATGCGATCGCCCAGCGCGCCACGCGGCACCAGTAACAGCGGCGAACGCTTGCCCTGCTGCCAGATATGATGCGCAGCATCACGCGCTTCGTCTTCAGGAGAAAGCGCAAAATAGCAAAGATTCGGAAGGTTCTGGATATTTTCTGGCTCATTCAGCGCCAGCACATTGAGTGGCGTCTGGCTGTTCGCCAGCTCTTCCACATTGTTTTTCAGCAACGGCCCCACCACCAGTGTTGCGCCATCCTGCTGCGCCTGCGTCAGCACCTGCTGCAGCGACTGTGAGCTGGTGTCGTACACTTTTACTTCAGTGGCGCTGGATGGCGCAGCAACCTGCGGCACGCCGCTTTGTGGTGCGGTGGCGTCAGCATCGCCTGCTGTCTGCGCATCGGCCGGGGGCTGCGCCACGTTGCTATCCGCTGCTGACGGGCTGACGACTGCGTTCGCGTCAATCGGGTTACTCTGGCTGCCAGGCTGTGCGCTCTCTGCTGCTGGCTGGGCACTCCCCTGCGCAGCGGCAGCTGGTTGCGCTGCGGCCTGCGCCAGCACACCGTTTTTCGCGTCGTTGAAGCCTTTCTGGATAGCATTGGCGAAGACCTGCGCCTGGCCGCTCAGCGGCAGCAGCAGCGCGATTTTGCCCGTTGAGGCAGGCTGCAGATTGTTGGCCTGGCTTAACGCCGTCGGCAGGGTTTTCGCCGCCGGATTATTCGGATAACGTGTCTGCCAGTCGCTGATGCTGGCTTTCAGCATATCGATGTCGCTGCGGTTGGCGTTATACACATTAAGCAGATCCAGCCAGCCCTGCAGGGTGTTTTCATCAGCATTAATCACCAGACTGTTCATTTGATCTGGCGTCATCTGCAGCAGCGTCTGCCAGGTGGCATCGATATTTTTCTGATGATCGTCGCCCTGCAGCAGCGGTTCCTGGGCAATATAGGCGCGCAGCAGCGTCAGCGACGGACGGCCCTGGTTAGCGGCAATCTGCAACTGCCAGTAACGCGCCTGTTGATCGGCGGACAGCGCGGAAGGATCAAGCTTCGCCAGAGTCGCCTGCGCACCCGCCACATCCTGGCGGGAAATCGCCACCTGGGCATTCAGCAATTGCAGTTCCTGCTGCTGGCCGCTGCTGAGTTCGGCGGGCAGTTGTGTCAGCTGCTGGCTGGCTTCCGGGTATTTCCCTTCATTCAGCAATGCACGTATGGCAAGTAATTGCCAGTCAGCCTTGTTATCATCTGAGCTTTGCTGCAACTGCTGCAAATAATAGTCGGAATTTTTGTTAGCGGGCGCCTGTACATTAGCGTCAGGCGTTTGCTGCCCCTGTTGACCGCCACAAGCTGCCAGAATGAGCGCGGCGAGAAGAACAGGTACGAAGCGTCCTGCTTTATTACGAACGACTTTTGAAGGAAGCATACTGTATCCAGTGATGTTTTTTTCAAGATGCTCAATATTAAATCGGCAATTCGGATGAAACAATGAAACAACTCGATCGGACAGAGATTTCTGCCAGCACGCTCTACATCGTTCCCACCCCGATTGGCAATCTGGGTGATATCACCCAGCGCGCCCTGGCGGTGCTGGCGAGCGTCGATCTCATCGCTGCGGAAGATACACGTCATACCGGGCTGTTGCTACAACATTTCGCAATCAATGCGCGCCTGTTCGCACTCCATGATCATAACGAACAGCAGAAAGCGGAACAGCTGCTGGCGAAGCTGCAGGAAGGCCAGAGCATTGCGTTAGTCTCCGATGCCGGAACGCCGCTGATTAACGATCCGGGTTACCATCTGGTGCGCCGCTGCCGTGAGGCGGGCATTCGCGTCGTACCGCTGCCCGGCCCGTGCGCCGCCATTACAGCATTAAGCGCCGCGGGATTACCGTCCGATCGTTTCTGTTACGAAGGGTTTCTGCCCGCGAAAAGCAAAGGCCGCTGCGATGCCCTGCGCGCGTTACAGCAGGAACCCCGCACGCTGATTTTTTATGAATCCACCCACCGCCTGCTCGACAGTTTGCAGGATATGGTCAGCGAGCTGGGCGGCGAGCGCTATGTGGTGCTGGCGCGCGAAATCACCAAAACCTGGGAGACGATTCACGGCGCGCCGGTGGCGGAGCTGCTGGCGTGGGTGCGGGAGGATGAGAATCGCCGTAAGGGTGAGATGGTGCTGATTGTCGAAGGCTATAAACAGCCGCAGGACGATGCCCTGCCCGCCGATGCGCTGCGCACGCTGGCGCTGTTACAGACTGAATTGCCACTGAAAAAAGCCGCGGCGCTGACGGCGGAGATTCACGGCCTGAAGAAAAACGCCCTGTACAAGTATGCGCTGGAACAGCAAGAGGGGTGACAAACGGCGCGGAATGGCCTATTATCCGCGCCGAAGCTGACCAGACAGTCGCCGCTTTGTTGCCGTCCTCCTTAGGGGGAGACAGACAGAGGGGAGGAAAGTCCGGGCTCCACAGGGCAGGGTGCCAGGTAACGCCTGGGGGGTGTAACAACCTACGACCAGTGCAACAGAGAGCAAACCGCCGATGGCCCTTTATGGGATCAGGTAAGGGTGAAAGGGTGCGGTAAGAGCGCACCGCGCGACTGGCAACAGTTCGCGGCACGGTAAACTCCACCCGGAGCAAGGCCAAATAGGGGTTCACATGGTACGGCCCGTACTGAACCCGGGTAGGCTGCTTGAGCCAGTGAGCGATTGCTGGCCTAGATGAATGACTGTCCACGACAGAACCCGGCTTATCGGTCAGTTTCACTCATTCAGAAAAACCCCGCTTCGGCGGGTTTTTTGCTTTATGGCAGCAGCATTTGCGGATTGGCAATGCTGATCCGACCGCTGCTCCCCCATGCAATGGGGGAAGACTGGGATAGGGGAGCATACGACTCAGGGTTTGTGCCCATTGTTCCCCCTCCCTAACCCTCCCCCGCTATGCGGGGGAGGGGATCAGCCCTGAGATGCTCTCTGCAACATAGCTAGGGGAGGGGATCAGATCGGTAATGTCGGCAAGTAACATTTTCCTGACAGGCATTTTATCTACATGCCGAAAAAGTATCTGAACGCCATATACGCCACCATCCCCGCCAGCACCGTGGCAAACAGTCCGCGGGTGATTGCCCCGACAACAGCGGCAACCGCCGCGGCCAGCAGCGACACGCTGATACCGGAGCTGGTCAGCGCCGGTTTTGCCACCAGCTCCGCCGTAATGATCGCCGCCATAATCGCGCAGGGAATAAAACTCAGCCACTGCTGCACCACCGGCGCCAGGCGAAAACGCGACAGCAGCAGAATGGGTACGACGCGCATCAGCGCAGTCACAAAGGCAGCGGCAAGGATCGCCAGAATAATATTTCGTTCCATGTTATTCCCCGCCCTTCTTCGTTATACGCAGCAGCACTGTCGCCAGAGTGGCGGAAACCGAGGCGGCAATAATCACCACCACGCTGAGATCGAGATGGCTGGCGGATAACAGCGTCGCCAGCACCGCGACAATAATCGCCAGCGTTTCCAGCATTTTCCTGCGGCTGGCGAACCAGGTCATCAGCACCAGGCCAATAAACATCGATACCAGGCTGAAGCTCAGCCCTTCCATCAGTGACGGCGGCAACGCGGAAGCCAGCCACGCGCCCAGCACACAGGCCACAATCCAGTTCAGCCACGCCGAGACGTTCAGCCCCAGCATCCAGGCAAAAGGCACCTTGCCATGCTGGCTGGCGTGCTGCACCGCCACGCCAAAGGTTTCATCAGTAAGCAATAACCCGCTGACCACTTTCTGCCAGGTAGTGCAGTCGCGGAAGAACACACTCACAGAGGAACTCATCAGCAGATAGCGCAGGTTGACCAGAAACACGCTCAGCACCACCGACGCCATCTCCGCGCCAGCCGCCCACAGCGAGTAAAACAGGAACTGTGCGGAACCGGCATACAGCGCCGCCGCCAGCAGGGCAGTCTGTAACACGCTAAAGCCGGACAGCGTGCCAATCGCACCCGCCGCAAAACCGATGCTCCAGTAGCCCGGGATAGTAGGGATACAGGCGGACACGCCCGCGCGGAACAGGGCTGCGAACTCTCCCCCCTGCGCAGTATTGATATTCGTCGACATCTTATTTTTCCATAGACTCCACAACTGAATATGCCATTTTAAGCCACGCGCCGGGTTGCTATAGTAAAATCCTGCTTATTGGCGAAAAAATGCAACACCGAGGGAGCATAAGGCGCATCACTGATGAAAAAGAAACGGGATGATATCAGGCTGTGGCGCGACAATGCTCTGCATGGCGGCATGGAGATTCTGCGCGCATCCTGTTATGAACACAGCTACCCACCTCATTTTCATGATGAATTCGTGATCGCCGCCTTCGCCCGCGGCGCGCAACGCACCCGGATCTGTCGCCAGAAAGGTATTGCAGCGCCCGGCACGGTGATGTTTATCATGCCGGGAGAGGTGCATACCGGTGAAGCGGTACAGCGTGATGAAGGCTGGGATTACTGCGCCTTTTATCCGTCACAAACGTTGATCAACGAGGTGGCGGATGCGCTGCTGCATGGCAAAGGCGAGGTGAATTTCGGCGCGGAAGGGATGCGCCACGATCCGCTGATGGCGCGGCGATTGTTGCAGGCTGCTGCTGTGCTGAATCAGAGCGGCGATGCGCTGGAGAAAGAATGTGTGATGTATCAGGTGCTCAGCACGCTGATCGCACACTACGGCGAACGCACGGTAAAAGGATCACAGCATGCGCTGCTGCGCGCCGATATCCGTAAAGCCATCGACTTTCTCCAGTGCGCTTATCACCAGCCGCTGACGGTCAAAGCGATCGCCGCCGTCGCCGGGCTGAGTGAGTTCTATTTTATGCGCACCTTCCAGAGTATGACCGGCCTCTCAGTGCATCAGTACCTGACGCAAATCCGCCTGGTCAGGGCGAAAAGTTTGCTGGTGCAGGGCGTCGGCGCAGCGCAGGCGGCCAGCGATGTCGGCTTTTTCGACCAGAGCCATTTTATTAAACATTTCCGCACCCATTTCGGCACCACGCCGGGCGCATTTGCCGCGGCATCGCAATAATCACTGAGCGCCGTGGCGCTCGCTGATAATATGCTCACAGCCGGTTAAGGCAATCTATCGCCACCGCTTTAAAACTGGCGAAATCGTGGCTGTCACGCAAACGCGTCATCGCCCTTTCGCGCAGGAAAGTGACAAACAGATCGTAGATCGCCATCGCCTCTTCATACTCGGTTTTACTGATCGCCAGCAGGAAAATCACGTATGCCGTTTCATCGCCCCACGGTATCCCCTGCGGCGCCAGCACCGTGTAGACCACCGTTTTCCGCGCCAGCAGCCCCAGCGAGTGCGGCAGCGCAATCCCCTCGCCCAGCATGGTGCTGACTATCGCTTCGCGCTCCTCCACTGACGGGTAGAACGCCTCATCCACATAGCCTTCCTGTTGCAGCTGGTCGCACAACAGGCGGAACAGCTGCGACTGATCCAGCGGCTGATTGATGATGCGAAAGTGGCTGGCATCAAAGAACTTCTCCAGCATATAAGGACGTGTGCGATCCACCAGCACCAGCTTACCAATCTGCTCCAGCTGATAGTCGCTGGGGAACGGCGACATCACCACCACCGGCTTGCCCTTCTCGCTCAGACGCGCGGTGGAGATAACAAAATCTTCGTCAATCGTCTCGCGCGCCTCGTACTCGCGCAGAGAAATAATGCTCTGCACCACAATTTGCGGATATTTGCGCAGTAACATCGCCTGAATCATGCGCACCGTTGAGTTGCCGGTATCGCACACCAGCATCACCTGCGGATGGCGCTGATAGCCAACATTGTAGTGACGCTCCAGCCCGACGCCGATATGCAGCACCAGAAAACCGACTTCGTTTTCGCTGATCGCATACGGCGTATATTTGCCCCAGCTGGAGACCGCCGCCAGCGTCACGTCCCACGCCAGTGGATAGTGCTGTTTGATATTGGCCAGCAACGGATTGGGAATATTAATCTGGTAGCGTACGCGGGTGATCATGGTCTTGATATGCGTCAGCAGATCCGCGTGCAGCTGGGCATCGTTTTGCAGATTAAAATTGTAGTGCGTGTTGATGTAACTGAGGATATACGCCACCAGCGCATCGCCGTCATCGGGACCAATAGCACTGGGCGCAATCGCCTGCACCCGGCGCGCAGCAATATTCACGCGCAGCCAGGCCTCTTCTGCCGGAGAGATCGCCTTACCGGTAATCGGCCGCATCAGATTGATAATATGACGTGCGGCATCGCGCACATCCTCATCCACATCATCGGCGCTGAAATCTGATAACGGATAGCCTTCGCTGATGCGGCGCACCGCCACCGCGCAGTAGATGCGCAGCCAGTGCTCGCTGTCATCGCTCACCCGCACATGAAAACGGGTGAAGCACTGATTCAGCAGAGGTTGCAGGGTCGCCAGCATGCCGCTGTTCAGCACTTCCAGGTTCAGCAACGGGCTTTCATTGGCTTCCTGCGCAATCTGATACAGCAGATCCGTCAGGCAGACGCGAATCGACACCTCACTGCCAAACAGTTTCATGCCGTAGCGTGGTTTGGTTTCGATCGCCAGCTGGTAACGCCCCAGCCACTCCCTGACTTCAGCCATGTCACTTTGCAGCGTGGCGCGGCTGACAAACCACTCCTCGGCCAGATCTTCCAGCTTAAGGGCGAAAGCTGAAGTCAGGAAACGGGTTAACAGATACTGCACGCGTTCCGCCGAAGTGCGCGGCACGCGCAGCTGTGACGGTGATGACTGCAGCAGTTGACCATAGCGCGTGGCATCATCGATTTTCAACTGATAGCCTGCGCCACGATTCAGGACAAAGTGCGCGCCATGATCGGCCAGCAGTTCATTGAGTGCGCCGATATCGGTACGCACCGTGCGTGTTGAGATAGCAAAGCGACGCGCCAGTTCATCCTGCGGCAGGATTTCATTTTGCAGCGCATCAAACAGCTGGGCCAGACGTTGATTGGGGAATCTCACATTACTTATCCATCTCGGGGAATTCATCACGTGATATTTTTTCCCTCACCTGCATATGCAGGCGGGGCAATATCTGCTCCCTCCTCTGCATATGCAGGCAGGGCAATATCTGCTCCCTCCTCTGCATATGCAGGCAGGGCAATATCTGCTCCCTCTTCTGTATATGCAGGCAGGACAATATCTGCTCCCTCCCCCGTTTCACGGGGGAGGGCTGGGGAGGGGGAACGGGCGGCTCCGTGCTCGTGGCTCCCCCATCCTACCCTTCCCCCGTAAAACGGGGGAAGGGACTCCCGCTCTCAGCCATCTTTTCCGTGTCAAAAGACGCCCTATGCCACCAGCTTTTTCGTCATCGCCAGCAGTGTCGCAACATCTTGCGGACGCGTATTACCCGTCGCCGCATCGATAATCGAACTGTAAATATGCGGAATGATTTTACTCACGCCAGCATCCAGCGCGATCTGCAGGATCGCTTCATAGTTTTCCAGATCGATGCCACCGGTCGGCTCCAGCCAGAAATCATGCTGTGCACAGGCGGCGGCAACAGCTTTAAACTCATCAATCGATTTTAGCCCGCCCATCGGGAAATACTTCACCGAACTGCCGCCCATATCTTTCAGCAGGGCGATGGCCGTCTCGATCGGCACAATGCCGTCAGCGGCCTGCGAACTCAGCGGCCCGGTGGAGATCTTCACTTTGCCTGGCGTCCCGGTCGGCGAGATCAGCCCGTTCACTACCGTCTGGCGCTGGCCGAGCAGCGCACGGCTGGTCGCCACGCCGGTAAATACCTGGTTGACGTGCTGCGGCTGGATCTGGCGCGAAATCTCGCTGACCATCGCCGACTGATTGGGATCGCCCGCGCCCAGGCCAACCGAAATCGCATTATCAATCAGCGCGGCATAGTCGCGCATATCCGCCACCGCGCTCTCCACGCTGGCGTAGTGCTTCGACAGCACGCCGACCAGCACATAGCCTTCCGCCGCCTGCCAGATTTCCTGAGCATTCTGCTGCGACCCTGCCAGCACATTCAGGCACACCCGGTCACGATAAAATTTTGGCGTCAGCGTCATGCGTTGTTCTCTCCTGATAATAAGGCTTTGATGCAGCGATAAATGGTATCCAGCTGTTGTGCGGACACACTGCGCACATCCACTTCAATAATGCCTTCGTTGGCTTTGTAACCGCGGAAGTAAATAGCAATCTCGCCGTTTTTCAGCGCCTGCACCAGCTCACCGGTGGAGCGGCCAATCACCGCTTCATCGCAGTGAATTTCGCTGCGCGCGATATCGCGTCCGGCGGCATCCCACACTACACGCGCGCTGATGCCCGCCAGCTGGTTGAGGTTGTCGATAAACGGCGTCATTTTTTCCACCATCTGCGCGCCGGTCACTTTCTCCTGCGTCAGATAGTTTTCTATCGCCTGCGTCAGACCGAGGATGCCCTCTTTGCCCACTTTCATCGCCCGGCCAATGCCTGCCGACTGACGCTTCACCCAGCCGACGTACTGCTGTTTACCCAGCACCAGCCCGCTGGTTGGCCCTTCAATCGCCTTCGCGCCGCTGTAGATCACCAGGTCCGCGCCCATCTGGTAGTAGCAGTGCAAATCCTCTTCTGCGGCGGCATCAACGATCAATGGCACGCCATGCTTGCGTGCCACGACGGCCGCCTGCTCCACGCTGAGATGGCTTTTCTGCACGCAGTGATGCGATTTGATATACAGAATTGCCGCCGTCTGTGGCGTAATCGCTGCCGCCAGTTGCTCCGGGGAACACTCATTGGCATAGCCCGCCTCCACCAGCCGGCCACCGCCCATCGTCACCATGGTGCCCACCGGCGCGCCAAAGTTAACGTTATGGCCTTTCGGCAGCACGATATCGTGCGCCACCGTCAGCGGCGCGGCGTGCAGGTTTTCCAGCAGCCAGTTGTCATCTTTGACAATCACTGCCGCCACCGACTGCGCCAGCCCGGCGGACGCGCAGGAGACCACCACCGCGTCCTCGGCATTCAGCATTTGCGCGATATATGCCCCGGTTTTGTTCACCAGGTCTTTCATCTCAAAGTAGTGATTGAGGCCATACTTCACCGTATCGACCACCGACTCACTCGGGGTTGATACCCCAAGGATAGTCATGCGTCCGGAGGCGTTAATCACCTGCTTTAAACCATATTTCTCATAAATCGAAGTCATGACTGGCCTTTCCTTCTTCGGTCACAATCCACTGGCCCGCCACCACCACCGCTAACGGCGCCAGATGTTTTTCGCCCTGCACGCTGACGCCCCCGGAATCGACAAAGGGGTGCAGCGGCTGTTTGACGGTAAAAATCGTCAGGTCGGCATCGAAACCCGGTGCAAGGCGACCTTTGCTGCTCAGGCGCAGTCCTTCCGCCGCATGGCAGGTCACACAATCGATCACCTGCGGCAGCGTCATGCCCACGCTGAAGAATTTCGACATCACATGCGCCAGGTTATGCACCGGGCCGCTGATGCGGTTACGGCAGTAGATATCAGAGCTGATGGTGTGCGGCAGAATGCCCTGCGCAATGGCGGCGCGCGCCACTTCGAAGCTAAAACTGGCGCTGCCGTGGCCAACGTCCAGCCGCACCCCGCGCTGCAACGCACGATGCACAGAAGCACGCAGCTCACCCGCCGGTGTCAGAATGCGGTTAGGCTTGCCGTTATAGCAGTGGGTGATAATGTCGCCAGAGGTCAGCAGATCGGCGATCTCATCGAGGTTCGGCGGGTTATTACCGATATGCACCATCAGTGGCAGATCGCCATTTTCCTGCTGGATTTCTTTGGCGCGCTGCAGCGGCTGAATGCCATTGTTGCCCACCACGCTGCTGCTGATACGCGCCTTGATGCCAACAATAAACTGCGGCAGGCGCTGCACCGCATCACGCACGCCGACTTTATCGATCTGGCGCATATCCGCCAGCTCGTTTTGCGTGACAATACCGGTGCGTGCAATATTCAGCAGCGCGTACACCTGGGTGGTGGCGCTGCGCGTCAGCTGGTAAAAATCGTCAATGTCATCCGCGCCGGTGCTGCCCGCGTCGACCACCGTTGTCACGCCGGTCGTGACCCCAATCGCATCCGCTTCATCATGGTAAATCGGTGATTGCGGGTAACAGTGGACGTGGGAATCAATCCAGCCTGCGCTGAGATAGTAGCGCCCGGCCAGATCGCGCTCTTCGCGCGCCGCGCCGTGCACCTCACCGACGACGGCGATTTTGCCGTCGCGCAGCGCGATATCGGCAAGGCTGTCGTCACTCAGACGTGCGCGGCGAATGATTAGATCGAACATAAGAACTCCGGAAACTGCAAACAGACGTTGTTTATCGCCACGGGCGGAGTCGCCTCCGCCCGGGCTAGCGCTTAACTGATGGCCACCGGGAAAATCGCCCCCAGCAGCATCGCGCCGAGGATCGCGCCACCGGTAATCGGTTTGCCCCACAGATAAAACAGCAGCGAGCCTGCCAGCGAGCCGAGACCAATCGGAATCGAGGCCGCCATGGCGGAGAGGATAATTAATGGCCCCAGGAAACGGCCGGAGGCGTTACCTGCTCCCATCATCACATCCGCGCCATAGGTCGAGTCGCTCTGGTTGATGGTGAATTTACGCGCCAGGATGATCACGTAGCCAATCGCCAGGCCGATCACCAGTCCGGTTACCAGCGAGGCGGCAAAGTTGGCCACCGGGAACACGATGCCCGCACCGAGCAGCAGCGCCGGAACACCCAGCCCGACGCCGGTCTGAATCGCCCCGCCAATATCAAGAATCCCCACCAGCGAACCTTCGATAATGCGCGCAAACAGGAAGCTGGCGCCAAACGCAGCAACCGCACCATAGACACCGGTTTCCATACCGGAGCGCAACATCGAGACAAACGCCACTTCGTTAAACGCGCCGATGCCGTACAGATAGTACATATGGGTTCCGGCAAACACGCCGGAGGAGAGCAGGCCAACAAAGATCGGGAAAGACCAGTCGGCATACCAGAAGCCGCTTTTTGTTTCACTCATTGCCTCTTCCTCTTTACTTACCGCTGACGGAGTTATGGATCATCTCGAGCCAGCCCGGAATGCCCAGCTGGAACGACTGCAACAGTTTCATGTCGAAGCCACGGAAGAAGCCGCTCAGCACAAACAGCAGCACAATGGCGAACATCATCACTTTGGTGACGTTGTTCCAGCCGCTCTCTTCCACGCCTTTGCCGATCAGAATACCGAGCACCAGCCCCGGTACGGCGTTGCCCATAATCAGCTGCGCGAGGCCGCCGAAGATGGTGGCCCAGAAGCCGGATTTCTTACCGGCATCGATTGCCGCCAGCCAGAAGATCACCGGCATCACCGTGTTCACCAGCAGGTTTGCCGCCGGTACCAGCACTTTCACCGCGGTGACCTGCAGTGCCGCGGGTACTGCCGAAGCGGTAGTATTAAGAAACGCGACCACAATCATGCCGATAAGCCCGCAGGCAATCGCCATCTTCTTCGGATCGTGCAGGGTTTCCGCGACGTTACGGTTTTTCACCATCAGCGCCGCCGCCCCCCAGTTAGGGATAATGCGGTGGTCGACATCCTGGGTGAACGAACCTGCCGCCACCGAAGACGCCCAGGCGTTAAAGAAGAAGCCCAGACCAAAAGAGAAGTGCGAGGCAGGATCGCCTTCACAGGAGTTCAGTTCACCCAGCGTACGAAATGCGCCCATCCCCTGCGAGGTTGGCGCATGGAACATACGCGCAGCTCCTGCGCCCACACCCACACCGACCAGCCCGCCGATGATTAACGACTTAAATAAAATAATTAAAAACATCAGTCTTTCCTTTAAGGCTTACGCCAACGTTTTTTAATCATGGTTATTGGTTTGTGGTGAAGGTCACCTTGTCGGTATCGATCACCGTCACGTTGACGGTAATCTCCAGCTCCACGCTGTAGCTCCGTCGTTCACGCGCCAGAAAGAAAAACAGGAACTTCTCTTTTCTGACGCTCTCCTGCGCGCGAATAACCCGCACGTCCTGTGGCTCGATGCGCAGCAGAATCTTATTGGTGGAACGCAGTACGCTGCTCTGCACCCGGCTCAGGGCGTCGGCAAAGGCTTTCCCTTTGCTGTCGCCTTTACCGCTGACGGTGACCTGCTGGGTGAATTGCTCTTTCATACTTAGCCGCCGTGTTTTTTGTTCCAGGCCTGCACCAGTCGCTCACCCAGCTCTTCTTTATCCATAAAGCCGAAGCCAAGCACCGTGCAGCCTTCGTTAATTGCCGTGACGCCTTCGTCAACCGAACGCATACCGTGCTTCGCTTTGTAGCCATACTTGTTCTGAGCGGTAATCGCCCCAGCACCGCCGCTGCCGCAGAAGGAGATACCGAAGGTGGCATTTTCCGCCTTCATCACATCGCCCAGCTTCATGTCCGCCGCGACGCCAGGCACCACCACGGCACGGCCACCGGCCTTTTCCACACCCGCTGCGACTTTCTGACCTTTCCCCAAACGATCGCCGATGACTACGATGACTTGTGACATGTTGTATTCCTTAAGTTATGAGTTCAGATTCATTGCGGCGGCGCTGATACCGCCATGCAGGTCAGGCGTTCTCTTGCGCCACCTGGAAATGGACGGACAATAACCACGTCTCTTCTTTCGGCAGGTTGCCAAACAGATCGACCACCTGCTGCGCCAGTTGCATCGCGTCGTCCGCAATCTCGGCAAACAGCTCCTCTTCGACCTCCGGCAGTGGTTCGCCCGTCAGCGAACGCAGCGCCATCGCGCGCACATGTGACGCCAGCATCTGCTGCTGTACCGCATTTGGCTGAATGGCATGCGCCTGAAACAGGTCGCTGATTTGCGCCATGATTTTGTCAGCCAGCGCCTGGACAGCCTCCGTACTCGCCGCAGAATTCTCCGCCACCGCTGCGTTTTTCACCTTTACACCCCTTTGCCAGAACAGCATTGATAATTCGCGTTGAAAATAAATTAACGTCAGGCAGCGGATGTGTGTAGCCGCACTTTTTCCGTTTCGAAACGGAAAGAGCGGCGTGAGTATGCTGTCAGCTCGCAAAAACGTTATTTCCTGCTTTTGCAGGCTGATATATGAGAGATAAATCACACTTCAGCCGCAGCTGAGTAGCGGAATATGATGTGGCAGGTGATGAAAATAGAGGGAGTCAGGGGTGAACGATAAGAAAATATGATGACCTGCCGGGGAAATTACGGGGCCAGATAACGGCCCCGGATAATTAACGAAACTTTTTATGCCCGGCGTCACGCGTCGCGGCAAATTTTTTCGCTTCAGCCTGTGCGCCAGCGAGATCGCCCGCGTCGGCCATTTTTTTGCTGGCATCAATCTGCCCGATCAGCGTATCCATTTCCGCGCGGAAATCCTTCATTTCCGGGCTGTCCGGCGCTTTGCCTTGCAACGAATCCGGCGTGCGGGTTTTGGCATCTTCCGCTGCGGCGCGCATGTCGCCCAGCGCTTTTTTAAACTCCGCCAGATCCTCTGTTTTCTGCACCACACGATAAGTGCCTTTCAGGATATCCATATCCTGCTCCAGTCCCTCTTTTGCCAGCGCAGAAGCGCTGCCGCACAACAACGACACAGTCAACATTGCAATAATATGCTTACGCATCACGACATTCCTTTTATTCCCGTCATCCATCATGGTGAAAACACGCAGGTTCTCAGCAAGGCAGATAATTCAGGGTGAGTTATGAAAGCAAGAATGTAAAAAAGGCGGCCTCTTCAGGGCCGCCTTTTCATCATATGCGAAAAAGATGGAGATTTTATTTACTGACCAGCAATTTTCATCTCTGGTAACAAAACGGAGCCGCACTGAATATTGCTGCGCGTTTCAATATCACTGCCGACGGTGACGATATTGCGCCACATATCTTTCAGGTTACCAGCGATGGTGATTTCACTCACCGGATACTGGATTACGCCATTCTCCACCCAGTAACCCGCGGCGCCGCGCGAATAGTCGCCGGTGATGCCGCTGACGCCCTGCCCCATCAGCTCAGTGACCACCAGCCCGGTGCCCATCTGCTTCAGCAGGTCGTTAAAGCTGGCGCCCTGACCGGCAATCCGCCAGTTATGGATGCCGCCAGCATGGCCGGTGCTCTGCAGGCCGAGCTTACGCGCGGCATAGCTGGTCAGCAGCCAGGTCTGCAGCACGCCATCTTTGATGATATCGCGCTGCTGAGTGCGCACGCCTTCACTGTCGAATGGCGTCGATGCCAGACCTTTCAGCAGATGCGGCTGCTCCTGAATAGTCAGCCACTCCGGCAGAATCTGTTTGCCCAGTGAATCGAGCAGGAAAGTAGATTTGCGGTAGACGCTGCTGCCGCTGATGGCGCCCACCAGATGACCAAACAACCCGGTCGCCACTTCAGAGGCGAAAATCACCGGCGCCTGCATGGTGGCCAGCTTGCGTGGCGCCAGGCGTGACACCACGCGACGCGCACACTCTTCGCCCACCCACTCAGGGGATTGCAGATCGCCAATCGCACGACCAATGGTGTAGGCGTAGTCGCGCTCCATGTCGCCATCCTGTTCCGCAATCACGCAGCTGGAGAGCGAGTGGCGGCTGGAACAATAGCTCTGCAGCATACCGTGGCTGTTGCCGAACACTTTGATGCCGACATGGCTGTTAAAGCTGCCGCCTTCGGTATTGGTGATGCGTTTGTCCGCTTTCAGCGACGCCTGCTCGGCGCGCGCCGCCAGTTCGATCGCCTGGTCAGCATCCAGATCGGACGGGTGGAACAGATCGAGATCCGGCGCCTCAAACGCCAGCAGATCGCGATCCGCCATACCGGCAAACGGATCGGGTGAGGTATAGCGCGCGATATCCACCGCCGCCTGCACCGTGCGTTTAATCGCATCCGGGCTCAGGTCGGTAGAAGAGGCGCTGCCTTTGCGATTCTGGTGATACACCGTGATGCCCAGCGCGCCATCACTGTTAAATTCGACATTTTCCACTTCACCGTAACGGGTGCTGACGCTGATGCCGGTGGTCTTGCTGACGGCGACTTCTGCCCCGTCGGTGCTGGCTTTCGCCAGTTCAAGCGCCTGTGCGACCGCCTGTTCCAGCACTTTACGTTGTTCTGCAACCTGGGAGATTACTTTCATCGGCCTGCCATATAATTAATGAATGGGAATAGTTTGAGTCTAACAGACTCAGAGAACAATTTCGCAGTAGCCACGTAACCTGATAGCATTAGCCTCTTTTTTAGGAGTGAACCATGACCAGGCAGCCCGAAGACTGGCTCGATGATGTACCCGATAATCAGGACGAAGAAGACGAAGAGATTATCTGGGTCAGTAAAAGTGAAATTAAGCGCGATGCCGAAGAGTTAAAACGCCTCGGCGCGGAGATGATCGATCTCGGTAAAAACTCGCTGGATAAGATCCCGCTGGATGAAGAACTGCGCGACGCCATCGAGCTGGCGCAGAAGATCAAGAAAGAGGCGCGCCGCCGCCAGCTGCAGCTGATTGGCAAAATGCTGCGCTCGCGCGACGTTGAACCGATCCGCCTGGCGCTGGACAAGCTGAAAAACCGCCACAACCAGCAGGTGTCGCTGTTCCATAAACTGGAAGCGCTGCGCGACCGTCTGGTGGAACAGGGCGATGATGCGGTGCCGGAAGTGCTGAATCTCTATCCTGACGCTGACCGTCAGCAGCTGCGCACCATGATCCGCAACGCGCAGAAAGAGAAAGCCGCCAACAAACCGCCAAAAGCGTATCGTCAGATTTTCCAGTATCTGCGCGAACTGGCAGAAGCGTGATCGCGCCGCGCGGGCGGCATTATTGTCGCCCCTGCAGCGCTGCTCCGCTGGGCACACCACTGTGAAAACGCAGTTCCTCATCCGGCTGTAAAATCAGTTGCGCTTCGGTTTCACCAATCTTTCTGACGCGTGCGCTGATATCTTTTGGCGCGATTTGCGCGGCTAACGCCAGATAATCCTGGTAGTGGCGCGCTTCAGAACGCAGCAACGACAGGTAAAAACGTTCCAGCTCTTCATCAAGATATGGCGCCAGACTGGCGAAGCGTTCGCAGGAACGCGCTTCGATATACGCGCCGCAAATCAGCTTATCCACCAGCGTTTCTGGCTCATGGGTGATGACTTCGCGCATCAGCCCTCTGGCATAGCGACTGGCGGTGATTTTGCGGTACGGGATCTGGCGCGCCTGCATAATTTCCAGCACCTGATAGAAATGGTGCAGCTCTTCCTTAATCAGCAACACCATTTTTTCCACCAGCTCATCGGCATACGGCAGATCGCCACGCGTGATCACGCTTTTTGACAGGCTTTTGTGATCTTCCAGAAACTGCAGATCGTAATTTTCGCTGTGGACGAAGTTTTCGTACGGTTTCAGCCATGCCAGCAGCGCATCGCCGCTCTCTTTATCAGCAACATATTTACGGATCAGCCAGATGGCCGTTTGCGCCGCTTTCAGCTCGCAGACCAGATGATCGGTCAGCAACAGCGCCAGGTTTTCCGGTTTACGTGCCTCATCAATCCACGCCTGCGGCGTGCGGCACTGGAGAAAATCGTGGATGGGGGCAAGAAGTTCGGCGTAATTCATGGGTTATCGATGGCTTACATAAGAGTTAAAGATATACCACGGGCAGTCCCTTCCCCCATGCAGCGGGGGAAGGTTAGGATGGGGGAGCTAGCAACTCTGTTCTCTGCGTGTTGCCCCCCTCCCCGGCCCTCCCCCATTTTATGGGAGAGGGAGATCAGGCGCTCCCGCCGCCCTCACGACTTATCTGTGAGGAAGATATGAATCAGTGACGCACGCCCGTATCGTCTTCATCAACTTCACCGTCGTCATCTTCATCCTGCGCATCAGGATCTTCAAAGTAGGTGCCCCAGCCGTCATAGTCGACATTGAATTTACCCGCCAGCAGCACCAGTTGCTCGACCTGAGCATCAATCAGTTCTGCATTCAGCGCGCCTTCACTGATAATGTCGCAGCACATCACGGTAGTGCCATCTTCCAGCTCCAGCTCTTCCGGCTCGCTGACTTCATAGCCGAGCTTAAAGGCTTCCACCGCCACTTTCTCCAGCGAATCGAAGTTGTTGCAGGAGAGGTGGTGCTCAATGGCATACAGCGCATCAGGATCGCTGCCATCCTCCAGCAGCTCTTCGATGATCAGACGCGTTTCTTCGCGCTGCTCTTCCAGCAATTGTTCGTAAGCCATGGTTCTGCTCCTCAGGGTCGTCGGCTATTAATTTGATTATTTTCCCACAGCGCCGTTCGCGCCACTACACAAAACGCAAAGTTTCTTTTCCCTGGGGTTGTAAATGCATATTCATTCGATTAGATTGAATTTAAATTCATTCATAGCGAGACACGGAGTGCTGTATGAGTCAGTTCCATCAACGTCATTTCCTCAGGCTGCTTGATTTTACTCCGGCAGAAATTAACGCTCTGCTGGCGCTGGCCGCCTCACTAAAAAGTGCGAAAAAAAACGGTGAAGAAGTTCAGCATCTGAGAGGCAAAAATATTGCGCTCATCTTCGAAAAAGACTCGACCCGCACCCGATGCTCTTTCGAAGTTGCCGCATTCGATCAGGGCGCCAACGTCACCTACCTTGGCCCAAGCGGCAGCCAGATCGGCCATAAAGAGTCGATTAAAGATACCGCGCGCGTACTGGGCCGCATGTATCACGGCATCCAGTATCGCGGCCATGGTCAGGAAATCGTCGAAACGCTGGCTGAGCACGCTGGCGTGCCGGTGTGGAACGGCCTGACCAACGAATTTCACCCGACGCAACTGCTGGCCGACCTGCTGACTATGCAGGAACATCTGCCAGAGAAGTCGCTGAAAGAGATGACCTTAGTCTACGTCGGCGATGCGCGTAACAATATGGGCAACACCATGCTGGAAGCCGCGGCGCTGGTGGGCCTCGATCTGCGTCTGGTCGCACCTAAAAGCTGCTGGCCGGATAATGCGCTGGCAGAACAGTGCCGTCAGGCAGCAGAAGCGACCGGCGGGAAGATCACCCTGACTGAAGATATCGCCGAAGGCGTGAAAGGCGCGGATTTCATCTACACGGATGTGTGGGTATCGATGGGCGAGCCAAAAGAGGTATGGCAGGAACGTATCGCACTGCTGCGTAAATACCAGGTGAACAGCGCGATGCTGCAGCTGACCGGCAACCCACAGGTGAAATTCCTGCACTGTCTGCCCGCCTTCCATGACGATCAGACCACGCTGGGTCAGCAAATGGCGCAACAGTACGATCTGAAAGGCGGAATGGAAGTCACGGATGACGTGTTTGAATCCGCACACAGCGTGGTGTTCGACCAGGCGGAAAACCGTCTGCACACCATCAAGGCAGTGATGGTCGCGACGCTGGCGCAATAATAATTGTCAGACTCTGCCACCATTTCGCCTTAATAGTCGCGCAGCTGCGGCCTGAAGTATGGCGGGGAAATCGTTTGCGGCAACAGCCTGATTGAGTATAATGCCCGACAATTTGCCGGGAGGAAGTATGCCGCTGAGCGCCGTAAACATCATTGCTCAACCACGTCTGCACGCAGGCGGAGCGCCCGTTTCCTCCCGTTGCCTAACCGATCTGAAAAAAAGCCCCTCATTGCAGGGGCTTTTTTTTGTCCGTCATCCGGCACGTCCTGAGGAGAGTGGAACATGACCAATCCGCTGTATCACAAGCATATCATTTCAATAAACGACTTAAGCCGTGAAGAGCTGGAACTGGTGCTAAAGACCGCCGCCAGCCTGAAAGCCAGCCCGCAGCCGGAGCTGCTCAGGCACAAGGTGATCGCCAGCTGCTTCTTTGAAGCTTCGACGCGCACCCGCCTGTCGTTTGAAACGGCAATGCACCGCCTGGGCGCGTCGGTGGTGGGTTTTGCCGATGGCAGCAACACCTCGCTGGGTAAGAAAGGGGAAACCCTCGCCGACACCATTTCGGTGATTGGCACCTACGTTGACGCCATCGTGATGCGCCACCCGCAGGAAGGCGCGGCGCGACTGGCGACCGAATTCTCCGGCGGGGTGCCGATACTCAACGCGGGTGACGGTGCCAACCAGCACCCTACCCAGACGCTGCTGGATCTCTTCACCATCCAGGAAACGCAGAGCCGCCTGAGCAAGCTGAATGTCGCCATGGTCGGCGACCTGAAGTATGGCCGTACCGTACACTCGCTGGCGCAGGCGCTGGCGAAGTTCGAGGGTAATCGCTTCTTCTTTATCGCCCCGGACGCGCTGGCGATGCCAGCCTACATTACCGATATGCTGGATGAACAGGGCATTGCCTGGAGCCGCCATGACAGCATTGAAGAAGTCGTCCCGCAGGTGGACATCCTGTATATGACGCGCGTGCAGAAAGAGCGCCTCGACCCGTCCGAGTACGCCAATGTGAAGGCGCAATTTATCCTGCGCGCCAGCGACCTGGAAGGCGCACGCGACAATATGAAAGTCCTGCACCCGCTGCCACGCATTGATGAGATCACCACCGATGTCGACGATACGCCGCACGCCTGGTACTTCCAGCAGGCTGGCAATGGCATCTACGCCCGTCAGGCGCTGCTGGCGCTGGTACTGAATCGTGAACTGGCTCTGTAAGGGGAAACATTATGACGCACGATAACAAACTGCAGGTTGAAGCGATTAAACGCGGCACGGTGATCGACCATATCCCGGCGCAGGTTGGCTTTAAATTACTGACCCTGTTTCGCCTGACGGAAACCGATCAGCGCATCACCATCGGCCTCAACCTGCCTTCTGGTGAACTGGGACGCAAAGATCTGATTAAGATCGAAAACACCTTTCTCACTGACGATCAGATCAACCAGCTGGCGGTCTATGCGCCGCACGCCACCGTCAATCGCATCGACGAATATGAAGTGGTCGGCAAGATCTCCCCGACGCTGCCGGATCGCATTGAACGCGTGCTGACCTGCCCGAACGGCAACTGCATCAGCCGCAGCGAACCAGTCTGGTCCAGCTTTGCGGTCAAAGAGCGCCAGGGCGACGTGCACCTGAAGTGCAAATATTGCGAGAAAGAGTTTGCCCACCAGGTGGTGCTGGCAAACTGGTAATCGCCATCGTCCTCCCTATAATGGAGGACGTTGTGACCGCCTGAAACGCGCCCATTAGTGCGGCGAAAATCAGGGGGTTAACGCCTTATTTTGCCTGGGCGGCGCTGCCCGCCTCTACCATCAGGAGAAGTTATGTCACGCGAAATCAGTACGGAAAAAGCACCCGCCGCTATCGGACCTTATGTTCAGGGTGTGGATCTCGGCAGTATGATCATTACTTCCGGCCAAATCCCGGTCGATCCACAAACCGGTGCGGTGGCTGACGATGTCTCTGCCCAGGCGCGCCAGTCGCTGGAAAACGTAAAAGCGATCGTTGAAGCCGCTGGCCTGAAAGTGGGCGATATCGTGAAAACCACCGTATTTGTTAAAGATCTCAATGATTTCGCCACGGTCAACGCCGCCTATGAAGCCTTCTTCACCGAGCATAACGCCAGCTTCCCTGCCCGCTCCTGTGTCGAAGTGGCGCGTCTGCCAAAAGACGTGAAGATCGAAATTGAGGCCATCGCGGTACGCCGCTAAGCCCGGTCCAGCCAGACTTTTGCACTGGCTGGTATCACCGTGCAGAGCCTTCCCCCATAAAATGGGGGAAGGCCAGCGAGGGGAAAAATGGCACCGGGTTGCTGGCTTCCCCATCCCAGCCTTCCCCCGCCTCGCGGGGGAAGGAGCAGTCAGAGCACATTTGCCAGACTGGAGACACCTCAGGCCACATCGTGGCCCGATATCAGGGGTAACACAGCGATGGCTCCGTAGCAGCTTGCCCGCGCAGGACCGCTCCGTGGTCGCCCCCGGTATCCCGATCTGCAAGCCCTCCCCCCACGCAGCAAATTTTTGCAACATCCTTATGCACGGATTTACTTAACTTTTTTCCCTGCGCCAGAACGCGCTATCCCCTTGTGTCACGGTAACTTCCGCCGATTCTCCCGCTCCACACCAGCGATTTTCAGACTGATCCTGCATCACCACAGTTTCGAACCGCCAGTAACTGTCTAATCTTAAAAGACGCAAATAAAAAAGATTAAACCGTCTACATAAATGGGTGGACCTTTTCGCCCTGATAAGCAGGATTGAGCAATGAATAAAATTCCACCATGGTGGCAGAACGGCGTCATCTATCAAATCTATCCCAAGAGCTTTCAGGATACGACCGGTAGCGGAACAGGCGATCTGGCTGGCGTTATTCAACGGCTCGATTACCTGAAACTGCTTGGCGTGGATGCTATCTGGCTAACGCCATTCTACATCTCGCCGCAGGTCGATAACGGCTACGACGTCGCCAACTACATCGCTATCGACCCGGCTTACGGCACCCTGACCGACTTCGACAACCTCGTCGAACAGGCACATAAACGCGGCCTGCGCGTGATCCTCGACATGGTGTTTAACCACTCCTCAACCCAGCACCACTGGTTTCACGAAGCGCTGGATCGCGAAAGCCCCTACCGCTCTTATTACATCTGGCGCGATGCCGCAGAAGGCGGCGGCCCGCCCAACAACTGGCGATCCAAATTCGGCGGCCACGCCTGGCGCTGGCATGCCGAAAGCGCCCAATACTACATGCACCTGTGGGCGCCGGAACAGGCGGATCTCAACTGGGAAAACGACAGCGTGCGCGCCGAACTGAAGCAGATCGTCAACTTCTGGGCGGATCGCGGCATCGACGGCCTGCGCCTCGACGTAGTGAATCTGGTCTCCAAACAGCAGGACTTCCCCGACGATCCCGCTGGCGACGGCCTGCGCCTCTACACCGACGGCCCGCGCATACACGAATATATGCGCGAAATGAGCCAGGACGTGTTTCGCCCGCGTGAACTGATGACGGTCGGCGAAATGTCCTCCGCCACCCTGGAACACTGTCAGCAATACGGCGCGCTGACCGGCGACGAACTGTCGATGGTGTTCAGCTTCGATCACGTGGAAGTGGACTTCTTTCAGGGGCAAAAGTGGAACCTCACGCCGCTGGATCTGGTCGCGCTGAAAGCGATCTTTACCCACTGGCAGCAGGGCATGCATAACCAGGCATGGAACGCCCTGTTCTGGTGTAACCACGATCAGCCGCGCGTGGTCTCACGCTGGGGCGACGAGGGTGAATACCGCGTACAGTCAGCCAAACTGCTGGCGATGGCGCTGCACGGTATGCAGGGCACGCCCTACATCTTCCAGGGCGAAGAGCTGGGCATGATCAATCCACACTTCACCCGCATCATCGATTACCGCGATATCGAAAGCCACAACATGTACGCCGAACTGCGTGCACAGGGCCGTGACAGCGACAACCTGCTGGAGATCCTCGCCAGCAAATCGCGCGATAACGGCCGCACGCCGATGCAGTGGGACGCCAGCGAAAATGGCGGCTTCACCAGCGGCACGCCGTGGATCGGCGTCAGCGACAGCGTCGCCACCATCAACAGCGAAGCGGCGATTGCCGATGAAAACTCGGTGTTCTACACCTACCAGAAACTGATCCAGCTGCGTAAAACCCACGCCATCCTCACCTGGGGCGACTACCAGGATCTGTTGCCGGAACACCCCTACCTGTGGTGCTACCGTCGCCAGCACGAGGGAGAAACGCTGATTGTGGCGGTCAATCTGAGCCGCGATGCGCAGTCCTGGCACCCCGATGCCTTTGATGGCGACTGGTCGGTTCTGCTCAATAACTACGACTCCGCACGACCCGCCCCCGGCGAAATGATGCTGCGTCCGTACGAAGCAGTCTGGTGGTATCAGAAGCCAGGCGTGTGACCTGCACCGGGCGGAATCATTCCGCCCAAAACCATCCTGAACAACTTTTCTCCATGCGGTGTAATCTTTGCTCTGCATCAATAAAAGTGCAGTTAATTACGATCAAAACACCATATATTGGGTTTAGTATGCTACTCCTTATCAACATATAGTTATTTACTACAAAGGAGAGCAGCGGTGGCAACGGTAGTAATCAAACGAGATGGCTGTCAGGTGGCCTTTGAGGAACAACGTATCTGCGCAGCGATTTGCGGTGCGGCGCGCGCGGCACAGATTAACGATGATGACTATTGCGCCACCGTCGCTCGCCAGATCAGCCTGCAAATGCAGGGGCGCAGTCAGGTCGATATTCATGATATCCAGAATGCGGTGGAAGACCTGCTGATGGCCGGGCGCTATCCGCAGCTGGCGCGCGCCTACATTGAATATCGTCACGACCGCGATGTGGCGCGTGAACAGCGCGGCAAACTGAATCAGGCAATCCGCGGACTGGTCGAGCAGAGTAATCCGGCGCTGCTGAATGAAAATGCCAATAAAGACAGCAAAGTGATCCCCACCCAGCGCGATCTGCTGGCAGGGATCGTGGCGAAACATTACGCCCAGCAGCATCTGCTGCCGCGCGATGTGGTCAGCGCCCACGAACGCGGCGAGATCCACTACCACGATCTCGATTACTCGCCGTTCTTCCCGATGTTCAACTGCATGCTGATCGACCTGAAAGGCATGCTGAACAACGGCTTCAAGATGGGTAATGCGGAGATCGAACCACCGAAATCGATCTCTACCGCCACCGCTGTCACCGCGCAGATCATCGCCCAGGTCGCCAGCCATATTTACGGCGGCACCACCATTAACCGCATCGATGAAGTGTTAGCGCCGTTTGTCGAGGTGAGCTACGCCAAATACCAGCAGGTGGCGCAGCAGTGGCATATTCCTGACGCCGAAGGCTACGCCCTGAGCCGCACCGAGAAAGAGTGCTACGACGCCTTCCAGTCGCTGGAGTATGAAGTCAACACCCTGCATACCGCCAACGGCCAGACGCCGTTTGTCACCTTTGGCTTTGGTCTTGGCACCAGCTGGTCGGCACGGTTGATCCAGCAGTCGATCCTGCGCAATCGCATCGCCGGACTGGGTAAAAACCATAAAACCGCCGTGTTCCCGAAACTGGTATTTGCCATCCGTGAAGGTATCAACCACCGCCAGGGCGATGTGAACTACGATATCAAACAGCTGGCGCTGGAGTGCGCCAGCAAACGCATGTACCCGGATATCCTCAATTACGACCAGGTGGTGAAAGTCACTGGCTCATTTAAAACGCCGATGGGCTGCCGCAGCTTCCTCGGCGTGTATGAAGAGAATGGCGGGCAGGTGCATGACGGCCGCAATAACCTCGGCGTGATCAGCCTCAATCTGCCGCGCATCGCGCTGGAAGCGCAAGGCGATGAAGTGCGCTTCTGGTCGCTGCTCGATGAACGTCTGCTGCTGGCGAAAAAAGCGTTAATGACGCGTATCGCGCGGCTGGAAGGCGTCAAAGCACGCGTTGCGCCGATTCTGTATATGGAAGGCGCCTGCGGCGTACGCCTGAAAGCTGACGACAATATCGCCGATATTTTCAAACATGGCCGCGCCTCCATCTCCCTGGGCTACATCGGCATGCATGAAACCATTAACGCCCTGAGCGGCGGCAAAAGCCATGTCTATGATGACCTCACGCTGCGCGAAAAAGCGGTCGCCATCGTCGCCCGTCTGCGCGATGCCGTGGAAGAGTGGAAAGAGGAAACCGGCTATGGTTTCAGCCTGTACAGCACACCGAGCGAGAACCTGTGTGACCGCTTCTGCCGTCTCGACGCCGCCCGCTTTGGCGTGGTGCCCGGCGTCACCGACAAAGGCTACTACACCAACAGTTTCCATCTCGATGTCGAGAAGAAGGTCAATCCCTACGACAAAATCGACTTTGAAGCCGCTTACCCGCCGCTGGCGAACGGTGGCTTCATCTGTTACGGCGAGTATCCGAATATCCAGCACAACCTGAAAGCGCTGGAAGATGTCTGGGACTACAGCTATCACCGCGTGCCTTACTACGGCACCAACACGCCGATTGATGAGTGCTACGACTGCGGCTTTACCGGTGAATTCTCCTGTACCAGCAAAGGCTTTACCTGCCCGAAATGCGGTAATCACGATGCCAGCCGGGTGTCGGTGACGCGCAGGGTATGCGGCTATCTTGGCAGCCCGGATGCGCGGCCCTTCAACGCCGGGAAGCAGGAAGAGGTGAAACGACGGGTGAAACACCTCACCGCCGGCGCGCTTGATCAGTAACCATGAATATCCATCAGTACTACCCGGTGGATATCGTCAACGGCCCCGGCACACGCTGCACGCTGTTTGTCGCGGGCTGTGAACACCAGTGTCCGGGCTGCTATAACAAAAGCACCTGGCGGGTAAACTCAGGCGTGCCGTTCAGCATTGAGATGGAAGAGAGGCTGATTAGCGATCTCAATGACACGCGTATTCCGCGCCAGGGGCTGTCGTTATCGGGTGGCGATCCGCTGCATCCGGCCAATGTGCCGGATGTGTTGCGGCTGGTAAAACGGGTGCGCCGCCAGTGCGCGGGTAAAGATATCTGGCTGTGGACCGGCTACCAGCTGGATGAGCTGACCCCTGCCCAGCAGCAGGTGGTGACGCACATCGATGTGCTGATTGACGGTAAATTTGTCCAGGCGCTGTATGACCCGATGCTGCTGTGGCGCGGCAGCAGCAATCAGGTGATTCACTATTTGCGCTAACGGCGCTGCAGCGCAGCAGATTCGATGATGTCCAGTTCAGGGCCGGGACGGAACGCGGCATCCAGCATGCTCTGCGCCACATCACGCGCCGCTACCGCCCGCCAGTTACCGGGCAGGAGAGTAAACAGCGGCGCAAACCATGATTCCGCACCGCGCTTCTCGCTGCGTTCTCCCAGCAGCAGCGACGGACGCACCAACGTCAGACGCGGCCAGTGCTGATGGCGCAACGCGTTTTCCATCTCCCCTTTCACCCGGTTATAGAAAAAGGGCGAGCGGGCATTCGCACCGTGCGCACTCACCACCAGCAGATGCTGCGCACCGAGCCGTTGCCCGGCCAGGGCGCTATCCACCACCAGCGTGTAATCGACATGGATAAACGCCTCTTTGCTGCCGGCCTGTTTACGCGTGGTGCCAAGACAGCAGAAAACGATATCAACCGGCGTCTCCAGCGGACGCAACACATCCGTTAAATCGTCCTCCACCGGATTGGTGACTTTCGCCAGTGGCGGTAATGCACGACGTGTGGGAGCGATAATCGAGGAAATACGCGCATCGGCCACCAGCAGATGCAGCAAATGGCTGCCCACCAGTCCGGTCGCGCCGGTCAAAAGTACTGTGCTCATCATACTCTCCTGTTCCCTGCGGCCTGAAGCGGGCAGACACGCTTTGTTACTGGTCTCTGAGCTGCGTAACTGGCTGTAAAGACGCAAATTAACAGCTTAGCGTTTTATCCGATATTGCATTTTAAGCATACTCAACCAGGCTTAAGCAGTTATTTAACACAAACTGGAGGAAAAGATGAGCAAGAAGATTGCGGTATTAATTACCGATGAATTTGAAGACTCTGAATTTACCTCTCCTGTCGATGCGTACACCAAAGCCGGTCATGAAGTGGTGACCATCGAAAAGGAAGCCGGGAAAACCGTTACCGGGAAGCAGGGAAAAGCCACGGTCAAAATCGATAAAGATATCGACCATGTGCATGCCGCAGAGTTCGACGCCCTGCTGCTGCCAGGCGGCCATTCGCCAGACAGCCTGCGCGGTGACGATCGCTTTGTCGCCTTCACTAAAGAGTTTGTCGCCAGTGGCAAACCGGTATTTGCCATCTGCCACGGACCACAGCTGCTGATCAGCGCCAATGGCGTGCGCGGCCGCAAGATGACGTCGGTGAAAGCGATCGCTATCGACCTGAAAAATGCCGGGGCGGACTTTTACGATAAAGAGGTGGTCGTCGACAGCGACAAACTGGTGACCAGCCGTACGCCGGAAGATTTACCGGCCTTTAACCGTGAGTCACTGCGTATTCTGCAGCTATAAGCGCCATGGCCGGGGATCCCCGGCCACTATTCACGCGTCCACAGCAGCTTTTTGCCAAACCCCAGCGCGTTATCCACCATCTTCACCTCATCCAGGCGGATCTCCCACAGCGGCGCCGACACGGTGCGCGCCACCGGAAAGCGCTGGCAATATGCTGCGCGTGCCTGCGCTTCATCCGCGTCCGTTAAGCAGCGAATCTCGCCACGATACTGCACGCCTTTGATCAGCAGCACGGTTTTAATCTGCGCACTGACCGTACCGGCCACCCGCGACTGCTGCTGCATCAATTTACCGTGGCGGGTGTCGCCTTCGGTCATAATCCATAGCGCCATCTGCTGCGGTGCAAAGACGTAAAAACAGCTGGCGCACCACAGATCTTCCGCGGTGCCGCAGCACAGCGACAGCACATGCTGCTTTTTCAGATAGCGCTGAATGGCGGCAAGGGATTCAGATGGCGACAAGATAACTCCGTTCAGTCAAAGGGGAAAAGGGTACTCTGGCATATAGCGACAGGCGATGAATAGACATAGAATGCCCCAGAGAATGACAAACTGAGACCCGCCATGAGCGATAACAGCGTGCCAGCCAGCTGGCGGCTCTATATCTTAAGCACCGCCGCCGGGGTGCTGTACACCGGCATCACCAATGATGTGGCGCGCCGTCTGCGCCAGCATGAGAACGGCACCGGCGCGAAAGCGCTGCGCGGCAAAGGGCCGCTGACGCTGATGTTTAGTTGCGAAGCGGGCGATCGTGCTGATGCGTCAAAGCTGGAGTATCAGGTGAAACAGCTCAACCGGCGTGACAAGCTGCGGCTGGTGGCACACCAGCCCGCATCACTGCCAGAGTGGCTGGCTAATCGAAACGGTTAAACGGCTCGGCAAATTCAATCTGCCCGCCGACACCTTCAAACGCATTATCCGCCAGTTTATGCACCTGGAACGCCGCTTCACTGCCCAGCCATTTACAGCGCAGCTGATGACGTGCCGCGGGTTCAAAGCCGAAACGCCCATAGAAAGCGGGATCGCCCAGCACTACCACCGAGGCGTAGCCAAATTCGTTCAGGGTATCCAGTCCTTCGTAGATCAGCTGCTGAGCAATGCCCTGTTTGCGCACGCTCTCGTCAACTGCCAGCGGTGCCAGCGCCACCCACTGTTTGTCTTCACCCTGCAGGGTTACCGGGCTGAACGCCGCATAGCCCAGCACCTGGCCTTCATCGTCCGTCGCCACCACGCCCAGCGTCAGTAAGCCGTCTTCACGCAGCTGATGAACCAGCTCCGCTTCTGCTTCAGTGGCAAAGCTGCGACGCAGCAGGCTGTCGATACCTGCGGCATCAACGCCGATTTCTGTGCGAATTAACATGATGCACCCGCGCGATTCGCCGTGGAATTCGCGTCCTTAGTCAGTCCGGTCTCAACAAATTGGGCCAGCTGTGTCAGTCCAATACGCAGTGGCGCTGGCATCATTTCCAGCTCAATGCCATCCATCAAATTTTTTACCTCAAGCCCCAGTTCGGTGTCACCTTCAATTACCAGCCGGCGCTGGAAAAACAGCGTATCAGGGTCGCGTTTACGCGCCGCCACCAGCAGCAGGTCGTTGGCATCACCACGGAACCAGACGTCAACCTGCTGGCATTCGCCAATCTCCAGCTGACCATCCACCACACTGACGGACCAGCGCAGATCCAGATCGCGAATGTCCACACCTAGCCAGCGTTCCTGCAGAAAGTCTAACTCACCATCCGCCAGAGCATGATGAAATTGCCAGTTTAGCAACTGCCGCAATAAACGCTGTTTAATCGCAAAGGGGGTGAACTGTAGCGGGAAGCGCAAAAGCTGCGGCCCTTTGACTACGCATTGTGCGTGAAGCTGATTCAACACTCTTAACACTCCTTACGAAAATTTCGGCTATGTTGCCCAATCCTGACCGGCGGCAGAAGGCGCGTTCGGTTAACTGCGCCAACTCTACTGTTTTTCACCCGATGTTGCACAATGATTACGCCATTCGCTGCCTTAAATCAAAATTTGTCGCCTTCTGCGCGTCTACACTCGTCGGTTGTGATTGTTATTCCTGAGAACATGTATGGAACTTCTTTGCCCGGCGGGAAACCTGCCCGCGCTCAAAGCGGCGATCGAAAATGGCGCCGATGCGGTCTATATCGGCCTGAAGGATGATACCAACGCCCGCCATTTCGCTGGCCTGAACTTTAGCGAAAAACGGCTGCAGGAAGCTGCGCGCTTTGTCCACCAGCGGCGGCGCAAGCTGCATGTCGCCATCAATACCTTTGCCCATCCCGATGCCTATCAGCGCTGGCAGCGGGCGGTGGATATGGCGGCCGACCTCGGCGCTGACGCGTTGATCCTCGCCGATCTGGCTATGCTGGAGTATGCCACCGAACGTTATCCGCACATTGAGCGCCATGTCTCGGTGCAGGCATCTGCCACTAATATCGAAGCGATTAAGTTTTATCACCGCCAGTTTGCCGCCGCACGCATTGTGCTGCCGCGCGTGCTGTCGATGCATCAGGTGCGCCAGCTGGCGCGCGCCACGCCGGTACCGCTGGAGGTATTCGCTTTTGGCAGCCTGTGCATTATGGCCGAGGGCCGTTGTTATCTCTCCTCGTGGCTGACCGGTGAATCGCCGAATACCGTGGGTGCCTGCTCACCCGCGCGCTTTGTGCGCTGGCAACAAACCGCGCAGGGCCTGGAATCGCGCCTCAATGAGGTGTTGATCGATCGCTATGCGCCCGACGAGAACGCCGGTTATCCGACGCTGTGTAAAGGCCGCTATCTGGTGGATGGCGCACGCTATCACCCGCTGGAAGAGCCCACCAGCCTGAACACCCTCGAACTGTTGCCGGAACTGCTGCAGGCCAGGATCGCGTCGGTGAAGATTGAAGGCCGCCAGCGCAGTCCGGCGTATGTCGCGGAAGTGACGCGCATCTGGCGTCAGGCTATCGACCGCTGTCTGGCAGCGCCAGAGAACTTCCTGATTGAACAAAACTGGATGGACGCGCTGGGTGCGCTGTCGGAAGGCACGCAAACCACCCTCGGCGCGTATCACCGCAAATGGCAGTAGGAACCACCATGAAATACGCCCTGGGCCCGGTACTGTGGTACTGGCCAACTGAACAGCTGACCGCATTTTACCAGGCGGCTGCCGAGAGCAGCGCGGAGATTGTCTATCTCGGCGAAACCGTGTGCAGCAAACGCCGCGCCACCAAATTCCGCGACTGGCTGGATATCGCCCATCCGCTGCGTGAGAGCGGCAAACAAGTGGTGCTGAGCACGCTGGCGCTGGTGCAGTCCGCCTCGGAATTAGGCGAAATCAAACGCTACGTGGATAACGGAGAGTTTCTGATTGAGGCCAACGACCTTGGCACCGTTAATCTCGCCGCCGAGCAGCACCTCCCGTTTGCCGCCGGCTACGCGCTGAATGCCTACAACGCAGTGACGCTGCGTATGCTGCTGAAACAGGGGATGACGCGCTGGTGCATGCCCGCAGAGCTGTCGCGCGACTGGCTGGCTAACATTCTGCAGCAGTGTGAAGCGCTGGGTATTCGCCAGCAGTTTGAGGTGGAAGTGGTGGGTTATGGTCATCTGCCGCTGGCGTTGTCCGCGCGCTGCTTTACCGCCCGCTCAGAAGATCGCTCCCGGGATGAGTGCGAAACCTGCTGCATTCACTATCCGCAGGGACGGCGCGTATTGTCGCAGGAGAATCAGCAGGTGTTTGTACTGAACGGCATCCAGACCATGAGCGGTTACTGCTACAACCTGGCGAATGACCAGAAATCGATGCAGGGGATGGTGGATATCCTGCGCCTGTTTCCGCAGGATATCGACACCCTGCCCCTGATTGACCGTTTCCGCGCCAATCAGCAGGGTCAGGCGCCGCTGATGATGGCACAGGGCAATGACAGCAACGGTTACTGGCGCAATCTGGCGGGGCTGGTGCTGCAGGAGTAAACCTCACGCGATGGCACAGCCGGTGAAAACATGAATGATAAATGCAGTTTTAATAAGGGTACTAATACGTAATACTTAAAACTATTCATTCCCGGCGAGGCTGTTCGTCGCGCAGACCAAAGTGAGCTCCCATGTCTGAAAAAAAATCCGTTCCTCTGTCGGTGCTGGACTTAGCGCCGATTCCTCAAGGCTCAACCGCACGCGAGGCGTTCCATTCCTCGCTGGCGCTGGCGCAGCAGGCGGAGAAGCTCGGGTTTCACCGCTACTGGCTGGCAGAACACCACAATATGACCGGTATTGCCAGCGCCGCCACCTCGGTGTTGATCGGCTATCTGGCGGCGAACACCACCACCCTGCGGCTGGGTTCTGGCGGCGTGATGCTGCCGAACCATGCGCCGCTGGTGATTGCCGAGCAGTTCGGCACCCTCGAAGCGCTGTATCCAGGCCGTATCGATCTTGGTCTTGGCCGCGCACCGGGTTCTGACCAGCGCACCATGATGGCGCTGCGCCGCCATCTTTCCGGTACTCAGGCGGACACTTTCCCGCAGGATGTCGCCGATCTGGTGAACTGGTTCGATGCCAGTGAGGATCAGCAACCGCCAGTACAACCGGTACCGGGCCTCGGTCTGAAAATTCCGGTATGGCTGCTGGGTTCCAGCCTGTACAGCGCCCAGCTGGCGGCGCAGATGGGTCTGCCGTTTGCCTTTGCCTCCCACTTCGCGCCAGACCTGCTGTTCCAGGCGCTGCAGGTGTATCGCAAACACTTCCAGCCATCGACGCGTCTGGCGCAGCCTTATGCCATGGTATGCGTCAACGTAGTTGCTGCCGACAGCGAACGCGATGCCCGTTTCCTGTTTACCTCCATGCAGCAGCAGTTTATCAATCTGCGCCGCGGCAAACCGGGACCGCTGCCCGCACCAGTAGAGAATATGGATAACCTGTGGTCTCCGTCGGAACAGTATGGTGTGCAGCAGGCGCTGAGTATGTCGATCGTCGGTGATAGTGAGAAAGTGCGCCAGGGACTGACGTCGCTGATCCGCGAAACACAGGCGGATGAGATTATGGTCAATGGCCAGATCTTCGATACCCAGGCGCGGCTGCGCTCGTTTGAGCTGGCAATGCAGGCGGCGCAGTCGCTTTAACACGGCGCCCACTCCCGGCGCGCTGGCTCTCTGAACTTTTCACTTCACACCCCGTCACGCTGAAAGCCTGGCGGGGTGTTCCCTGCCGCACGTGACGCCCCCCTGCATCCTGTTCCCGCCCTCTGATGTCTTCTATATCGTTCATTCGTCACTCACTGCCTGCGAGACAACACATCTGTGCAGACGTTCGTTTACTTACGTTAAGAATGCGTAATATTTGCCAAACCTCAAATGATAATATTTATCATTCGCACCCTTAATGATAAGATTTAACACTTGCCAATGATTATCATTTACAAATGTAAGGTCATTGACTGGCCGGTAAAATCGGCAATAACCATATAAAAAATCAAAGTATTATCACTTGACGGAGTTTCACATGTCTTTCCACTACACAGGGTTTCAGATGTCGCGTCTGAACAAACTGATCCTGTCCGGAATTCTCAGTGGTACAGCCTTTGCAGGCCACGCCGCGGACAGCAACACGACCAGCGCCAGCAAGACCGAGAGCACCGCCAGCACCAGCAGCAAAACCACAACGGCCAGCACACTGACCACTGACGAAACGCCAGCACAGATGACGGTATGGTCGCCGAAAATTGAACCCGGCACCAAAGTCACCATCAGCGCTGACGAAATGCAGAAAAACGGCGTTAATGACTTCAGCAATGTGATGCGTTATCAGCCGCTGATTAGCGCCAATGGCACCGCGGGCGGCGCCAGCACCGGCAAGAGCAGCTATGACCGTAGCGGCTCAACCAGCTACAACATTCGTGGCCTGGACGGTAACCGTGTCTCTATCGATATTGATGGTGTTGAACTGCCGACCGCCACGGATCGCGCAACGTCACAGACCAGCGGTCGCTCCCAGTACGGTACATACGGCATTGGCCGTGGCGACTATATCGACCCGTATATGTATGGGGCGGTAGATATCCTCTCGGGCACCACTGAGGTCTCCAACACGAACAGCGCACTGGGCGGCTCGGTTTCATTTAAACCAAAATCCGCTAACGACTATCTGCGCAGCGACAAGCACACTTACTTTGGCTATCAGAGTGGCTATGACTCCTCTAACCGCAGCTGGCACAACGGTATTACCGCCGCGGGTGGTGATGACTACCTGCGCGGCATTGTCGTGATCAGCCGCCGTGACGGTAACGAAACGGAAAATCAGCACGAAGCCACCATCGACAGCAACGCCGCCAACTGGCACTCCGATGCTATCCTGGCATCCGGTATCTGGCAGGCGACAGATAGCCATCAGCTGACCGCTGCCGTGGACTACTACCACAAAACGAATCATACCAATTTCCCGACCTGGGAAAACTCAACCCGCACGGGCGCGACCTCTTACCAGACCAGCCAGAGCCGCCGCTACGGCGTCAGCCTGGCAGACCTGTGGACACCGGATGACTTCTTCCTGCTCGACTCGCTGAACACCAAAGTCTTCTACACCAAAACTGAGGCGCATGACGCCACCTACGACACGACGCCAGCCTGGACGTGGACCAACTACGACACCGATACTTTTGGCATTGAAACCAGTGCCAGTAAAGACTGGGGCCGCCATCAGTTCAATTATGGTATGAACGCCCGTACCGTCAAAGCGGTACGCCCGCTCACCCAGGAAGGCACAGTACAGGCAGCATTAGGTACGCCGCAGGCTGACAGCGAACTCTCGCAACTTGGTGCGTTCGTGCAGGACACCATGACATGGGATCTGAATGGCCATGACTTCTCCGTGCGGCCAGGTGTGCGCTGGGCATATCAATACGCTAAGCCGAAAAACCAGTCTGGCCTGATGTCGAACAATGGTCGGGTCACTGATACCAGTGACCTGTACGGCACCATGATTGATAACAAGGTGCTGCCAGCGTTGACCTTCCAGTACGCACTGAAGCCAGATCTGGCCGTGTACCTGCAATACAAACGCGGCGTCCAGTTCCCGACAGCTAACCAGCTGTATGGTGCATGGAGTCTGGGTTACGGCGGCTCCGGCAGCAGCTATGCCATCCTGAGCAGCCCGGAGCTGAAGACAGAAACCAGTGATAATTATGAGCTGGGTCTGAAGGGGGAGCTGGTAGAAGGTGTAAGTATTACCGCCTCGACGTTCTACAGCGACTACCAGAACTTCATCGGCATCACCCGTTATTCCTGTACCACCACCACCAAGTGCAGCGGCTATCCAGGCAGCATCAGCACGGTTTACCAGTATGAAAACCGTGATAAAGCCTATATTTACGGGGCTGAGTTCGGCGCTAAATTTAAACTGGGTACCTGGTTCCAGCAGGCTGAAGGATTCAGCACCCAGCTGGCATTGGGCTATACCCAGGGCGCCGCCAGGTCCAGTTACAGTGGCGACAAATACATCGACCTCGACAGCATTCCACCGATGAAAGCCGTGGTGGGTGTGGCTTACGATGATCCGAGCCAGCTGTATGGCGCTGCGCTGACGGCAACCTTTAACAAGGGTAAACGCTCCAGCGCCAACGGCCGCGCCAGCTATCAGAACAGCGGCAGCGCGATTACCGATTCCACGACCACTTACATGAATGTGCCGGGTTATGGCGTGGTGGATCTGAGCGCATACTATCGTGTGAACAAAAACGTGAAAATCACCGGTGGTATCTACAACCTGACTGACCGTAAATATTGGGATTACCTGAGCACTCGCAATATTGAAGAGCCAGCCAGCACCAGTTCCAGTGATAAGAACTACTACGATCAGCAGCTGTCCATCGCGCCGGGTCGTAGCTTCCAGTTAGGCGTTAACGTCGACTTCTAAGTTTTACCCTCCGCACGTTACAGCGGAAATGCTCAGCCCGGCCATTGCGCCGGGCTTTTTTCAGGCAAAAAAAAACCAGCCCGCAGGCTGGTTTTTTATTACGCATCAGTGATTATGCATCACGACGACGGGTTGGTGCACCACCGCCATCCTGACGTGGACCACGGTTGCCACCGTCACGGCTGAAGCCGCCACGACCGCCTTCGCGACCCCCTTCACGACGCTCGCTGAAACGACGCGGTGCGCCGCCTTCACGACCACCGTCACGGCCGCCGAAACCACCACGACCTGCACCAGCGCCACGACGCTCGCCGCCGCGATCACCACGGTCGCCACGATCGTTGCTGCGTGGTTGCGCATCGCCCAGCAGTTGCATATTCATCGGCTTGTTCAGAATACGCGTACGGGTGAAGTGCTGCAGAATGTCGCTCGGCATACCTTTTGGCAGTTCGATAGTCGAGTGAGTACCAAACAGCTTGATGTTACCGATGTAACGGCTGCTGATATCGCCTTCGTTAGCAATCGCGCCAACGATGTGACGAACTTCAACACCATCATCACGACCCACTTCAATGCGGTACAGTTCCATATCGCCAACGTCACGACGTTCGCGGCGTGGACGGTCACCGTCACGTGAATCACGTGGGCCACGGTCGTTACGGTCGCCACGACGGTCATCACGACGATCGTCACGCTCTTTGAACTCGCGACGTGGACGTGGGGCCGGATCTGGTGGCAGGATCAGAGGACGTTCGCCCTGCGCCATTTTCAGCAGTGCAGCGGCCAGCGTTTCCATATCCAGATCTTCTTCCGGCTGCATTTTGCTCAGCAGCGCACGGTACTGATCCAGATCGCTGCTTTCCAGCTGCTGCTGAACTTTGCCAGCAAACTTCGCCAGACGGCGCGCGCTCAGCAGTTCTGCGTTTGGCAGATCCACTTCAGGAATCGTCAGCTTCATGGTGCGTTCGATGTTACGCAGCAGACGACGCTCACGGTTCTCAACGAACAGCAGCGCGCGACCTGCACGGCCAGCACGACCGGTACGACCGATACGGTGGACGTAAGACTCGGCATCCATAGGGATATCGTAGTTAACCACCAGGCTGATACGCTCAACGTCCAGACCACGTGCCGCAACGTCGGTCGCGATCAGGATGTCCAGACGACCATCTTTCAGGCGCTCCAGCGTCTGCTCACGCAGTGCCTGGTTCATGTCACCGTTCAGCGCGGCGCTGTTGTAACCGCTACGCTCCAGGGCTTCCGCCACTTCCAGCGTTGCGTTTTTGGTGCGCACGAAGATAATCGCGGCATCAAAGTCTTCAGCTTCAAGGAAACGCACCAGTGCGTCAGTTTTACGACCGTAAGCAGTCCAGTAGCTCTGGCTGATGTCCGGACGGGTAGTGACGCTGGACTGGATGCGCACTTCCTGCGGCTCTTTCATGAAGCGGCGGGTAATGCGACGGATTGCTTCCGGCATGGTAGCGGAGAACAGTGCGGTCTGGTGACCTTCCGGGATCTGCGCCATGATGGTTTCAACGTCTTCGATGAAGCCCATACGCAGCATTTCGTCTGCTTCGTCCAGTACCAGTCCGCTCAGGCTGGACAGGTTCAGCGTGCCGCGCTTCAGGTGATCCAGCAGACGGCCCGGAGTACCGACAACAATTTGTGGACCCTGACGCAGCGCGCGCAGTTGCACGTCATAACGCTGGCCGCCATACAGGGCCACAACGTTTACGCCGTTCATATGTTTAGAGAATTCGGTCATTGCTTCTGCAACCTGAACCGCCAACTCGCGAGTTGGTGCCAGTACCAGAATCTGTGGTGCTTTCAGGTTGCTGTCAATATTGTTCAGCAGCGGCAGAGAGAATGCTGCTGTTTTGCCACTACCAGTCTGAGCCATACCCAGCACATCACGGCCAGCCAGCAGATGAGGAATACATTCTGCCTGGATTGGTGATGGTTTAACGTAGCCCATACCGTTCAGAGCTTCGAGGATGGAGGCGTTCAGGCCCAGGTCAGCAAAAGTGGTTTCGATCTCAGTCATGTAGTACACAAGCCTCTTAAATTACGGCGGCCAGTCTACATAACTCGTCGTGAAAATTTTCAATCATTTTCATCAAAAAGTGTGAACCGGCTCAAATTAGTGGTTTCGACGAACAAAAAAGCCCTCATCCGTGAAGATGATGACAGTTCAGAAATTCAGGCAAAGAAAGTCCGTCAGCTATTGCTGGTCAGATTCTGATAAATCGTCTTGTGTCTGGCCGAGTAGCGCCAGCTCCAACAATGCGTATCGGTGCTCAACGAAGTTATTTACGTTGTTCGCGACCGCCAGTTTGAACAACGCTTCTGCGTTGTCCTTCTCCCCCAGACTTAGGTAGTACTTACCTAAATAGAAGTTGGTTTCACTGAGATGTTCAGCGAGCGAGGTGTTATCCGTTGCGTCCGCCTTGAGACGTTCCATCAGCGTAGCTTCACTGATGTCGCCAAGGTAGAACTCGACAATATTCCATCCCCATTGATCTCTCACCGATTTGTCGTAACGCTGCTTCAGCGCCACTTTCGCTTTGTCGGCATCAATCTCACGTTCAGTAAGATAGAGCCACAAGCTACGGAAAGGATCGTTAGGATCGTCTTGATAAAACGCCAGCAGATCATCTTGCGCTAACGGGTATCGTCCACCGTAGTAGAGGGCGATGCCACGATTCAAATGCGCATAGTTGTAAGTTGGATCAAGCTCAAGTACAGAATCAAACGCTTCATAGGCAGCATCAAAATTGCCTGCCTGCGTTAAATATATGCCTAAGTAATTGAATACTTCGGGCATATCCGGTCTGATCGCCAGCGCTTGTGAAAAATCATTTCGCGCCAGTGCTCTCAAACCTAAACTATCATACAACACTCCGCGCTCATATAACAGCTGTGCGCGTTCATCATCGGTCAGTGCCCGACTGGCAAGTATTTGTTCCATGCGCGCAAGAATGACTTCCTGCTGCAAAGTGGGTTGTAGCGGCACCGCCAGAACATCGTTCTTACGCCAATCGGAGTTGCTGCATCCTGCCAGCGAAATAGCTGTCGCAACGAAACACCAGCGCAAAAAAGGCTTCATTTCCCACTCCCGAAAACAAACATTGGGATGAACATCCTGTCATCCGCCTGCCGTGCACAAGGTATCCCGCCTCGCGATGAAACAGCTCTCCATGCACGCATGGAGAGCTCAATGGTCAATCGTTACTCAGCTTCAGGTGTAGCGTCAGCTGCAGCTTCAGGCTGCTGTTCTGTCGCTTCTTTGATGCTCAGACGCACGCGGCCCTGACGATCAACTTCCAGTACCTTCACCGGTACTTCCTGACCCATCTGTAGATAGTCGGTCACTTTCTCTACACGCTTGTCAGCGATCTGAGAAATATGCACCAGACCTTCTTTACCGCCGCCGATCGCCACGAAGGCGCCGAAATCAACGATACGGGTCACTTTACCGTTATAGATACGGCCAACTTCGATCTCAGCAGTGATCTCTTCGATACGGCGAATCGCGTATTTCGCTTTATCACCGTCGGTTGCTGCGATTTTCACGGTGCCATCATCTTCGATTTCGATGGTGGTGCCGGTCTCTTCGGTCAGCGCACGGATCACGGAACCGCCTTTACCGATCACGTCTTTGATCTTGTCCGGGCTGATCTTGATGGTGTGAATACGTGGAGCGAACTGAGAAATATCACCACGTGGCGTGCTGATAGCCTGTTCCATCACGCCCAGGATGTGCAGACGCGCACCTTTAGCCTGGTTCAGCGCCACCTGCATGATTTCTTTGGTGATGCCTTCGATCTTGATGTCCATCTGCAGCGCGGTGATACCGTCGCGGCTACCGGCCACTTTAAAGTCCATATCGCCCAGGTGGTCTTCGTCGCCCAGGATGTCAGACAGAACGACAAAGTTGTCGCCTTCTTTCACCAGGCCCATCGCGATACCCGCAACAGCGGCTTTGATTGGCACGCCCGCGTCCATCAGTGCCAGAGATGCGCCACAGACGGAAGCCATAGAAGAAGAACCGTTGGATTCGGTGATTTCTGAAACCACACGCACGGTGTAAGGGAAATCTTCCAGTTTTGGCATCACTGCCAGCACGCCGCGCTTCGCCAGACGACCGTGACCAATTTCACGACGTTTCGGCGAACCGACCATACCGGTTTCACCCACGGAGTATGGAGGGAAGTTGTAGTGGAACAGGAAGCTGTCGGTACGTTCACCCATCAGCTCGTCCAGGTTCTGCGCATCACGGGTAGTACCCAGGGTCGCGGTAACCAGCGCCTGCGTTTCACCACGGGTGAACAGAGAAGAACCGTGAGTACGCGGCAGCACGCCGGTACGCACATCCAGACCACGGATCATATCTTTTTCACGGCCATCGATACGCGGCTCACCGCTCAGTACGCGGCTACGTACCACGTTTTTCTCGATGGTATGCAGGATGTCGCCAATTTCCGCGTCATCCAGAGACTCATCCTGCGCCAGCAGCGCGTCGGTGGTTTCTGTTTTGATCACGTCAACCAGCGCATAACGCTCTTGCTTATCCGTCACGCGGTAAGCATCGCTCAGACGTGATTCAGCCAGCGCAGCGATACGGGAAGTCAGCTCCTGGTTAACAGCAGCGGGCTGCCAGTCCCAACGCGGTTTACCGGCTTCAGCAACCAGCGCGTTGATGTTCTCGATAACAACCTGCTGCTGGTCGTGGCCAAATACCACTGCGCCCAGCATCTGCTCTTCGCTCAGGATGTCTGCTTCGGATTCCACCATCAGCACAGCGCCTTCGGTACCTGCAACCACCAGGTCCAGTTTGCTTTGCTTGATTTCATCGCTGGTTGGGTTCAGCACATACTGATCGTTGATGTAACCTACGCGAGCAGCACCGATTGGGCCACTGAATGGCACACCAGACAGGCTCAGCGCAGCGGAAGCACCGATCATCGCCACGATATCCGGGTTAACTTGTGGGTTAACGGAAACCACGGTCGCAATCACCTGGATTTCATTAACAAAACCTTCCGGGAACAGTGGACGTACCGGGCGGTCAATCAGACGGGCAATCAGGGTTTCGCCTTCGCTTGGACGACCTTCACGACGGAAGAAGCTGCCCGGGATACGGCCAGCAGCGTAAGTACGCTCCTGATAGTTCACCGTCAGCGGGAAGAAGTCCTGACCTGGTTTAGCTTTTTTCTGGGCAACCACGGTAACGAACACAGCAGTGTCGTCCATGCTTACCATCACGGCGGCGGTCGCCTGACGGGCCATCATACCGGTTTCAAGGGTAACGGTATGCTGACCATACTGGAATTTACGTACGATCGGATTCAGCAAAATAATATCCTTTACTCTAAGCAGTCACTTTCATCGTGTCCTGCCGTGGATTTTCAATCTTCCCTGCATCCTCGCGACTAATGACAACCTTTATTCCATTCCACGCTGGATAAAGCCTCTCATTAGCCGCGCGAACCTCTGCAACGGAAGATCACACCTAACAACAATACATTAGTTTGCCTGAGAATGCTGCTCATTACCGGAAAAAAGGGGCCATAAGGCCCCTTTTTAGCGAAACTCGCACGAATCTGTCCACCAAACCGCGCTTTGATCAGGTTTACCTGTGAGCGGCATGCAGACAGACTCTCAGACTAGCGACGCAGACCCAGACGCTCGATCAGGCTGGTGTAACGTGCAACGTCTTTACGTTTCAGGTAATCCAGCAGTTTACGACGCTGAGAAACCATGCGCAGCAGACCACGACGACCGTGGTGGTCTTTTTTGTGCTCGGCAAAGTGACCCTGCAGGTGATTGATCTGCGCAGTCAGCAGAGCAACCTGAACTTCGGTAGAACCGCTGTCGTTAGCGCCACGACCGAAATCAGCGACGATTTGTGCTTTAGCTTCAACACTTAGAGACATGTTACCACTCCAAAATTTAAGTAAATGTACAGGCGCCGATCTCTAATTCAGCAGCCCAGAATTACACCCTATGGGGTGCAAAGCCGCGCTATTCTACTCTGAGCAAGTTACGTTAGCAAATGGCTCAGTCAGAATATTCTACGACCAGACGACGCGGCGCCACGCGGCCATCATCGTCAATTTCAGCCATACCGATAAACTGATGCGCCTCGCCTTCGGTCACACGCACCAGCCCTTCACGCGGCGCGCCAGCGACCTGCACCGGCTGCCCCTGCTTAAAGTAGGCCGCGACCACCGGCAGCAGATTGACCTGCGGGAACGCTGCCGCCGGGCTGTCCATCGGCATCAGCAATGCGTCCAGTTTTTCCGCTGGCGCCACGCCTTCAGCCATCGCCTGTTCCGCCAGTGCCTGCAGTTGCTCCAGCGTCACCATCTTGCTGACAGGATAAGTAGCAACCTGCAGACGACGCAGCATGGTGACGTGCGCTCCACAGCCCAGCTTCTCGCCAAGGTCATCGATAATGGTGCGAATATAGGTGCCTTTGGAACAGTGAATTTCCAGCTCCAGCTCGGCGCCCTCATGGCGGATGAACAGCAATTCATACACCACGATACTGCGCGCTTCACGCGGCACTTCAATGCCTTCGCGCGCATATTCGTACAGCTTGCGTCCCTGGTATTTCAGCGCCGAGTACATCGACGGCACTTGCTGGGTTTCACCACGGAAGCTGTCAATCGCCGTCTCCAGCAGCTCTGCGCTGAAGTTAAGCGGCCGCTCACTGATTACCACGCCATCGGCGTCAGAGGTATCCGTACGCTGACCCAGACGAGCAATCACCCGGTAACGCTTATCGGAATCCAGCAGATACTGTGAAAACTTGGTGGCTTCGCCGAGGCAAATCGGCAGCATACCGGTCGCCAGTGGATCCAGCGCGCCAGTATGCCCGGCGCGGTTGGCGTTGTAGAGGCGCTTCACTTTTTGCAGCGCATCATTGGAGGAGATGCTCTGTGGCTTATCCAGCAATAACACGCCGTGAATATCGCGACCGCGACGACGAGGACGACTCATTAATCCTCCCTGTCGTCTTCCGCGGAAGAGCGACGCTCAACATCGTTCTTCACTACGTTAGTGACAAGGTTAGACATGCGCATCCCTTCAACTAACGAGTTATCGTAGAAGAAGGTCAGTTCCGGCACGATGCGCAGGCGCATCGCTTTGCCCAGCAGTGAGCGGATATAACCCGCGGCATCGCCCAGCGCACGCAGGGCGGCTTTAATCGCGGCTTCGTCTTTGTCTTCGAGAAAGGTGACAAACACTTTGGCGTAGGCCAGGTCGCGGGAAACTTCTACCGCGGATACAGTGACCATCATACCAAGACGTGGATCTTTAATCTCACGCTGCAGAATCATCGCGATCTCTTTCTGTAACTCCTGGGAGACGCGCTGCGGGCGACCAAATTCTTTCGCCATAATAATACTCTCCAAATGATTCGGGAGGCCTGAGGCCTCCCGAATAAGTCACTTAGTCAGGCGACCATCAGGCGATGGTGCGTTGAACTTCGATAACTTCGAACACTTCGATCATGTCGCCTGGGCGAACGTCGTTGTAGTTCTTCACGCCGATACCACATTCCATACCGTTACGGACTTCGTTAACGTCATCTTTGAAGCGGCGCAGGGATTCCAGCTCACCTTCATAGATTACCACGTTGTCACGCAGTACACGGATTGGGTTGTGACGCTTGATGTTACCTTCAGTCACCATACAGCCTGCGATAGCGCCAAACTTCGGTGATTTAAATACGTCACGGACTTCAGCCAGACCGATAATCTGCTGTTTGTACTCAGGCGCCAGCATACCGCTCATGGCTGCTTTCACTTCGTCAATCAGATTATAGATGACGGAGTAGTAACGCAGGTCCACATTTTCCGAGTCAATCACGCGACGCGCTGATGCATCCGCACGTACGTTGAAGCCAAGGATAATCGCGTTAGATGCAGCCGCCAGGGTCGCATCGGTCTCGGTGATACCCCCTACGCCGGAACCGATAATCTTCACCTTCACTTCGTCGGTGGAGAGTTTCAGCAGGGAGTCGGAGATCGCTTCCACAGAACCCTGTACGTCAGATTTCAGTACGATATTCAGCTCGGACACTTCGCCTTCAGTCATGTTCGCGAACATGTTTTCCAGCTTAGATTTCTGCTGACGCGCCAGTTTGACTTCGCGGAATTTGCCCTGACGATACAGCGCCACTTCACGCGCTTTCTTCTCGTCACGCACCACGGTCGCTTCGTCACCCGCAGCCGGCACGCCGGACAGACCAAGGATCTCAACCGGAATAGACGGACCTGCAGTCAACACTTCGCGACCCAGTTCGTCACGCATCGCACGGACGCGGCCATACTCGAAGCCACACAGGACGATATCGCCTTTATTCAGCGTACCTTCACGGACCAGTACCGTAGCAACCGGACCACGACCTTTGTCCAGGAAGGATTCGATAACCACACCGCTCGCCATACCTTCACGGATAGCAGTCAGTTCCAGAACTTCCGCCTGCAGCAGAATCGCATTCAGCAGGTCGTCGATACCGGTACCCGCTTTCGCAGAGACGTTAACGAACATGTTCTCACCGCCCCACTCTTCCGGAATGATTCCGTACTGGGTCAGTTCGTTCTTCACACGATCTGGATCGGCTTCTGGCTTATCGCATTTGTTCACAGCAACCACAACCGGCACTTTTGCTGCTTTGGCGTGCTGGATTGCTTCGATGGTCTGTGGCATCACGCCATCGTCCGCAGCAACCACCAGGATAACAATATCCGTCGCCTGAGCACCACGTGCACGCATCGCGGTAAACGCGGCGTGGCCAGGGGTGTCGAGGAAGGTCACCATGCCGTTGTCAGTTTCAACGTGGTAAGCACCGATATGCTGAGTAATACCGCCCGCCTCGCCTGAAGCGACTTTGGTGGAACGGATGTAATCCAGCAGTGAGGTTTTACCGTGGTCAACGTGACCCATGATGGTAACGACCGGTGCGCGGCTTTCCTGCGCGGCATCGGTGTCACGGTCGTCCATTACCGCCTCTTCCAGCTCGTTCTCGCGGCGCAGGATCACTTTGTGACCCATTTCTTCCGCAACCAACTGGGCAGTTTCCTGGTCGATGACCTGGTTGATGGTCGCCATCGCGCCCATCTTCATCATCGCTTTGATAACCAGAGAACCTTTCACCGCCATTTTGTTAGCCAGTTCGGCAACAGTAATGGTTTCACCGATGATCACGTCACGGTTAACAGCCTGCGCTGGCTTGTTGAAGCCCTGCTGCAGTGAGCTTGGCTTACGCTTGCTCTTGCCACCACGGGTCGCTGCGCGCGCTTCTTCGCGGTCAGCTTTCGATTCGGAGTGCTTGTTGCCTTTCTTCGGACGAGAAGCTTTCGCTGGACGGCTGCGGCCGCCTTCAACTTCACGATCGTTCTCGTCTTCAGCCTGGCGGGCATGCTGTGAGGTAGTCACATGATAGTCAGTGGTATCTTCCGCTTCTTCAGAAGCTTCAGTCCAGCCACTGCCTTTCTCTTCCGCCATTTTACGGGCTTCTTCGGCTACGCGCTTCGCGTCAGCTTCGATTTTACGGCGCGCTTCTTCTTCAGCTTTACGCTTCAGTTCTGCGGCTTCCGCTTCGCGACGGGCTTTCTCTGACTGGTTGGCCCGGGTTACTTCATCGGTATGTTGATTGCTCACTTTCTCTTTTTCCGCTGCTTCGCGTCTGGCTTTGTCGGCGGCTTCGCGTTTGGCTTGATCTTCGGCTTCACGTTGCGCTTTCTCAGCCGCTTCACGTTGTGCCTTTTCCTCAGCCTCGCGACGAGCCTGTTCTTCCGCTTCACGCTGCGCTTGCGCTTCTGCTTCCGCCTGTTCAGCGTCAGATTCGCCTTTCACATAAGTGCGCTTTTTGCGGACTTCGATTTGCACCGATTTACTTTTACCCCCGGTGCCAGGAATATTCAAGGTGCTGCGCGTCTTGCGCTGCAGAGTCAGCTTACTGGACGTACTGCCATGTTCACGGTTCAGGTGCGTCAGTAAGGTCTCTTTTTCCTGCTGGGTCACAGAGTCAGTTTCAGACTTATGGATACCTGCATCAGCGAATTGCTGTACCAGGCGCTCCACGGAAGTCTGAATCTCTGCCGCCAGCGATTTTACGGTTACATCTGTCATGCTGTTCCTTCCTGTTATTACGCGTCGTCACCGAACCAGCAAATATTGCGCGCAGCCATAATCAGCTCGCCCGCCTGCTCATCACTCAGGCCTTCAATATCTGACAGGTCGTCAACACCCTGCTCGGCAAGATCTTCCAGCGTACACACGCCTTTTGCCGCCAGTTTGAACGCCAGTGCGCGCTCCAGACCAGGCAGACCCAGTAAATCTTCAGCAGGCTTGTTGTCGCCAAGGCTCTCTTCTTTGGCTAATGCCAGGGTGGTCAACGCATTTTTCGCACGGTCGCGCAGCGCTTCTACCGTATCTTCATCAAGGCCGTCGATTTCCAGCAGTTCGTTGATCGGCACGTAGGCCAGCTCTTCCAGACTGGAGAAGCCTTCTTCAACCAGAACCGTGGCAAAATCTTCGTCGATGTCGAGATATTTGGTAAACACGTCAATAGCTGCATGCGCTTCAGCCTGATGCTTCGCCTGCAGATCTTCGACCGTCATCACGTTCAGTTCCCAGCCACTCAACTGAGAAGCGAGACGCACGTTTTGGCCGTTACGGCCGATCGCCTGAGCCAGATTGCCGGCTTCAACAGCGATATCCATGGTGTGATTATCTTCATCCACCACGATAGAGGCGACGTCAGCAGGCGCCATAGCGTTGATAACAAACTGCGCCGGGTTGTCGTCCCACAGCACGATATCAATACGCTCGCCACCCAGCTCACTGGAGACGGCCTGCACACGCGCACCACGCATACCCACGCAGGCGCCGACCGGGTCGATACGCTTGTCGTTGGTTTTCACCGCGATCTTGGCGCGGGAGCCAGGATCACGTGCAGCCGCTTTAATCTCAATCACTTCTTCGCCGATTTCCGGCACTTCGATGCGGAACAGTTCGATCAGCATCTCGGGTTTAGAACGGCTGACAAAAAGCTGTGCGCCACGCGCTTCTGGACGTACGGCATACAGCACGCCACGAATACGGTCGCCTGGGCGGAAGTTTTCACGCGGCAGCATATCTTCGCGAATAATGACGGCTTCAGCATTGCTGCCGAGATCCAGCGTGATATTGTCGCGGTTCACTTTCTTCACCACACCGGTGATGATGTCACCTTCATGCTCGCGGAACTGATCCACGACCATTGCACGCTCAGCTTCGCGCACTTTCTGCACGATAACCTGTTTTGCCGTCTGGGTAGTGATGCGGTCAAACGTCACGGATTCGATCTGGTCTTCCACAAAGTCGCCCGGACCCAGCGTTTCATCTTCGAAACGTGCCGCTTCCAGCGTGATTTCACGCGTTGGCAGGGTGACTTCTTCCACCACTAACCAGCGGCGGAAGGTATCGAAGTCACCGCTTTTACGATCGATTTCAACGCGAACATCAATCTCTTGCTCGTATTTCTTTTTGGTCGCCGTAGCCAGTGCGCTCTCCAGCGCTTCGAAAATTTTCTCACGCGGGAGGGCTTTTTCGTTAGAAACTGCTTCGACAACAGCTAAAATTTCTTTGTTCATCCTGGTTAGCCTCAATCCGGACGTTTAAAAGTGGGGGACCAGATTCGCTTTCTGAATATTGCTCAGCGCGAATACTTCATCGCTACCCTCAACGGTAACCGTGATCATTTCCCCTTCAACAGATTTAATGATGCCCTGCCATTTACGGCGGTTTTGTACGGCCATGCGCAATACCAGACTCACTTCTTCACCCGCGAATCGTGCGTAGTGTTCGGCGGTAAACAGGGGGCGTTCGAGCCCTGGTGAGGAGACTTCAAGGTTATAAGGCACGGTGATGGGATCTTCAACATCCATCACGGCACTCACCTGATGGCTCACATCAGCACAATCGTCAACATTGATACCGTCTTCACTATCAATATAGATGCGCAGAGTGGAAGTGCGTCCACGTACAAACTCAATGCCAACCAGTTCGTAGCCCAGCGCTTCTACCGGTGCTGAAATCAGCTCTGTTAATTTTTGCTCTAATGTGGACAAGGCCACCCCCAAGACATAAAAAAAGGGCTTATTAGCCCAGTGTTACGATAGCCTGATAACAAAAAACCCCGAAAATTCGGGGCTTAATGCGACTGGACCCTGTACGCCGCAATGGCGGCTCGGCACACCATCCAAAAGAATTTTTTTCAAAACTCGCTGAACGCGCCGTGCAATGCATACAGTATATTTGAAAAAGAACTCTAAGGGAAAGTGGTTGCGGGGGCCGGATTTGAACCGACGACCTTCGGGTTATGAGCCCGACGAGCTACCAGGCTGCTCCACCCCGCGTCCGAAAACGTGGCGAATATTACGC
>JAAIGF010070691.1_pt1 | contig 53864 bp, 46 predicted proteins | sample 6487441 | NCBI WGS metagenome assembly JAAIGF01 (sample SAMN13974129, study PRJNA590717) | phyllosphere metagenome | biome: pepper field; feature: multiple bacterial spot infested pepper fields; material: pepper leaves; isolation source: leaves from pepper fields | host: Capsicum annuum ...
CCAGGCCATCGGCAAGCGGCAGATCACCGAATTCAACTACCGCTATCACACCGACCGTGAGGCGCATATCTTCGTCGGCGTGCAGACCCACCCGGACAACGATCCGCGCAGCGCCCTGATCGCCAGCCTGACGGATCAGGGTTTCCCGGTGCTGGACCTGACCGACAACGAACTGGCCAAGCTGCATATCCGGCACATGGTCGGTGGCCATGCCGAGCGGGTCAGCGATGAAGTGGTGCTGCGCTTCGAGTTCCCGGAGCGTCCGGGGGCGCTGTTCAACTTCCTGAACAAGCTGGGCGGACGCTGGACCATCTCGATGTTCCACTACCGCAACCACGGTGCCGCCGATGGCCGCGTGGTGGCCGGGCTGGTGGTGCCGGAAGAGGAGCGGCATCTGGTGGGGGCGGCGCTGGACGAGATTGGCTATCCGTACTGGGACGAGAGCCAGAATCCGGCATACAGGCTGTTTCTGGGCTAACCACCTCGTAGGAGCTACGCTCTATGAAGCGTTGCTTGCGAGGAAGGCTATAAAGTGGAATACATCACTGCGCTGAAAATCCTGCATATAGCTGCAATCACGCTATGGCTGCTAAGCGCTCTGGGGCTGGCTTTGCGGGTCATCAAGACGCGGGCTCATGACAGACTGCTGCAACGCCCGGCTCTGTTCGCCTGGCTGCTGATGGCTGTCTGTCTGGCAGTTCTGCCTTTCAGCGGTTGGTGGCTGGTTCATCTGCTCGGCCTGTCACTGGGCCAGACCTGGGTGCTGGCCAGTAGCGTGCTTTATGTCCTGGGGCTTTTCAGCTGGGTCTGGCTGGTGAGCCGGTTGGCCGGCAAGGCGGGCCGTCTGCGGTTCACGCTGGTTCTGGCAGTCATCAGTGCTGCATGCTTCATGGCGATTGCCGGTCTGATGGTCTTCAAACCGGCTTGATGGCCCCATTCAGCCGCGCAGTGAAATCACCTGCCAGCCGCGTTTTTCGGCTTCTGCACGCAATTTCGGGTCCGGGTCCACGGCCACTGGATGGGCAACCTGCTCCAGCAGCGGCAGGTCGTTCATGGAGTCACTGTAGAAATAGCTGTCTTCCAGACTGAATGCATGCTCTTCAAGCCAATGATTGAGCCGGGTCACCTTGCCTTCACGGAAGCAGGGTATACCTGTCGTGCGTCCGGTATAGCGTCCGTCGACCAGCTCGCATTCGGTGGCCAGCAGGGTGTCGATCCCCAGGCGGGCGACGATCGGAGCGGTAACGAAGCGGTTGGTGGCGGTTATGACCACCAGTTTGTCGCCTGCGTCACGGTGTTTGGCGATCAGTTCCAGCGCTTTGGGCAGTACGATGGGTTCGATGCAGTCACGCATGAAGTCACGGTGCCATTCATCGAGCTGAGCCATTTCGGTCCGGCCCAGAATCTCAAGGGTGAAATTCAGGTAGTCGGTCAGGTTGAGCGTGCCGGCCAGGTAGTCTTCATAGAATGCGTCGTTGCGCGTCTTGTAGGTGGCTGCATCGAGGATGCCGCGTTCGCACAGGTAATCGCCCCAAGCGTGATCGCTGTCACCGCCCAGAAGTGTGTTGTCGAGGTCGAATAAAGCCAGGCGCATGTGGTTACTCGCTGAAATAACTGAAAAAAGAGCACAAGAATACGAGGTTTTCACAAGACTTCACATAAGGTGCTTAGGTTCGTTGCTGCTTTGAGCGCCTTTGTGGAACAATGCGGCGACATGCGTTTGCGAGGTTGTTGCCGTGATCGACCCCGATGGTTTCCGTCCTAATGTCGGGATTATTCTGACAAACGATGCTGGTCAGGTCCTATGGGCTCGGCGTATTAACCAAGATGCCTGGCAGTTTCCCCAGGGTGGAATAAACCCGCAGGAGACGCCGGAAGACGCGCTGTATCGCGAATTGAATGAAGAAGTCGGGCTGGAACGACAGGATGTGCAGATTCTGGCCTGTACCCGCGGCTGGTTGCGTTATCGTCTGCCGCAACGACTGGTCCGTACCCATAGCCAACCGCTATGCATCGGCCAGAAACAGAAGTGGTTTCTCCTGCGCCTGATCTCCAACGAGCAGCGGGTGCGGATGGATTTGACCGGTAAACCGGAGTTCGATGGCTGGCGTTGGGTCAGCTATTGGTATCCGTTAGGCCAGGTGGTGACATTCAAGCGCGAGGTGTATCGACGCGCACTCAAAGAGCTTGCCCCGCGCCTTTTATCGCGCGACTGACACGGAGTTCGACCCCGAGCCATGCTCAATACGCTGCGCAAGATCGTCCAGGAAGTTAACTCCGCCAAGGATCTCAAGGCGGCGTTGGGCATTATTGTGTTACGCGTCAAGGAGGCCATGGGTAGCCAGGTCTGCTCGGTCTATCTGCTTGACCCCGAAACCAACCGCTTCGTGCTGATGGCTTCCGAGGGTCTGAACAAGCGCTCCATCGGCAAGGTGAGCATGGCGCCGAACGAGGGCCTTGTGGGGCTTGTCGGTACTCGCGAAGAGCCGCTGAACCTCGAAAACGCCGCCGATCACCCCCGTTATCGCTACTTTGCCGAAACCGGTGAAGAGCGTTATGCCTCTTTCCTTGGCACGCCGATCATCCACCACCGTCGTGTGGTGGGCGTGTTGGTGATCCAGCAAAAGGAGCGGCGTCAGTTCGACGAAGGGGAAGAAGCCTTCCTCGTCACCATGAGTGCCCAACTGGCAGGCGTAATCGCCCATGCCGAAGCCACTGGCTCGATCCGCGGTCTGGGTCGTCAGGGCAAGGGTATCCAGGAAGCCAAGTTTGTCGGTGTGGCCGGTTCGCCCGGTGCAGCAGTGGGTGTGGCGGTGGTCATGCTGCCACCCGCCGACCTGGAAGTGGTCCCGGATAAGGTCGTCACCGATATCGATGCCGAACTGGCCCTGTTCCAGAATGCGCTGGAAGGCGTGCGCAATGACATGCGGACCCTGTCGGCCAAGCTTGCGACCCAGTTGCGTCCTGAAGAGCTGGCGCTGTTCGATGTCTACCTGATGATGCTCGACGACGCTTCGCTGGGCAGTGAAGTGACCAACATCATCAAGACCGGCCAATGGGCGCAGGGTGCCTTGCGTTCGGTGGTGAACGAGCACGTGAACCGTTTCGAACTGATGGACGACGCCTACCTGCGCGAGCGTGCATCGGACGTCAAGGACCTGGGCCGCCGCTTGCTGGGTTACCTGCAGGAAGCCCGGCAACAGGCGCTGGTCTACCCCGACAACACCATTCTGGTCAGTGAAGAGCTGTCCCCGGCCATGCTCGGTGAAGTGCCGGAAGGCAAGCTGGTCGGTCTGGTCTCGGTACAGGGTTCGGGTAACTCCCATGTGGCGATTCTGGCGCGGGCCATGGGTATTCCCACGGTCATGGGTCTTGTGGATTTCCCTTATTCCAAGGTGGATGGCATCGATCTGATCGTCGATGGCTATCACGGTGAAGTCTTCACCAACCCCAGTGACATCATGCGCCAGCAATTCACCAAGGTGGTGGAGGAGGAGCGCCAGCTGTCTCAAGGGCTCGATGCCCTGCGCGAACTGCCTTGCGTGACGCTGGATGGCCATCGCATGCCACTGTGGGTCAACACCGGTCTGCTGGCCGACGTCGCCCGCGCCCAGCAGCGTGGTGCCGAAGGTGTCGGTCTGTATCGCACCGAAGTACCGTTCATGATCAACCAGCGTTTCCCGAGCGAAAAGGAACAGCTGGCCATTTACCGTGAGCAACTGGCGGCCTTCCATCCGCTGCCGGTGACCATGCGCAGCCTGGATATCGGTGGCGACAAGGCGCTGTCCTACTTCCCGATCAAGGAAGAGAACCCGTTCCTGGGCTGGCGTGGCATTCGCGTCACCCTCGACCACCCGGAAATCTTCCTGGTGCAGACCCGCGCCATGCTCAAGGCCAGCGAAGGTCTGAACAACCTGCGTATTCTGCTGCCGATGATCTCCAGTACCCATGAAGTGGAAGAGGCCTTGCACCTTATCCACCGGGCCTGGGGCGAAGTCCGCGACGAAGGCACCGATGTGCCGATGCCGCCTGTGGGCGTCATGATCGAAATTCCGGCTGCGGTCTATCAGACCCGCGACCTGGCCCGTCAGGTGGACTTCCTGTCCGTGGGCTCCAACGACCTGACCCAATACCTGCTGGCGGTAGACCGCAACAACCCTCGCGTGGCCGATCTTTACGACTACCTGCACCCGGCGGTGCTACAGGCGCTGCAAAGCGTGGTGCGTGACGCCCATGCCGAAGGCAAGCCGGTGAGCATCTGCGGCGAGATGGCGGGCGATCCTGCTGCTGCGGTACTGTTGATGGCAATGGGTTTCGACAGCCTGTCGATGAACGCCACCAACCTGCCGAAAGTGAAGTGGATGCTGCGTCAGATCAACCTGAGCAAGGCCAAGGAACTGCTGGCCCAGTTGATGACCAACGACAACCCGCAAGTGATCAGCAGCTCCCTGCAACTGGCGCTGCGCAATCTGGGGCTATCGCGGATGATCAATCCAGGATCGGTCAAAGGCCACTGACGCCCCGTAGAAGCGAATTCATTCGCGAAAGCATCATTTCGCGAATGAATTCGTTCCTGCACACAGTTCTACCTCTCCCAATCTTGCGCCATACGGCCCGAAGCTGCGTTCGATCAACTGCCGGCTGCCATCGGCATTGACGATCAGCACAGTGCTGGCCCGCGTGCCGTAGTTGGGGCTGGCAATGAAAATACTGGAAAGCAGTGTTTCGGTTTGCAGTCCGACACCGGTATCGGGCAGATCGGCCTCGGTAGCCGGTTCGGCATCCTCTAACAGGCGCAGCAACACGGCAGGCTGCGGGTCATCCAGTTGCGCCTGCAACGCGGCCCTGGCCTTGAGTAGCTTGGGCCAGGGCGTGTCCAGGCCGGCATTGGAGAGGCCGTAGACACCTTCGCCCAGTTGCAGCGGCTGCGGTTGCAGTGCATTGAGGTAGTAAAGCTGTCCGGCATTACCCACTAGCAGGTTGAAACCGGTGTATTCGCTCGCCCGGCTGGCCGTTTCATCCAGATAAGCCTCCAGCGACTGTTCGCCCATGAGAAAGCGTGCAACCAGTTCGCCTCTGGAGCGCAGGCCCAACGGTTGATTCGGGTCACGGATATTGGTCAGGGCCGCAAAGCGTCCATCTGCGCCGATCCCCATCCAGGTTCCACCGGCTTCCAGGTCACGCCCGGCATGCACGTCCGGATGGTCCGGCCATTGCGCCAGCGGCTGGGTGGGGCGAGCGTAGAATTCGTCGCGATTGGCGGCCACTATCAGCGGCTGCGGCGTGGAAGGGCGCCAGGCGAACACGATCAGACACATGCGGTACTCCTTTTTCGGACACTCTACGATTCATCCATCGCCCACCGCTAGAGCAACAAGCCATGCTCCGGTAACATGCCGGACTGATTTTGGGGGCTCCCATGGAATTTGTGCTCTATCTGGCCCTGGGTGCCTGTGCGGGTGTGCTGGCCGGCCTGTTCGGCGTCGGTGGCGGCATCATTATCGTGCCGGTGCTGGTACTCAGCTTCGGCCTGCAGGGTTTCGATGCGTCGGTGCTGACTCACCTGGCGGTCGGCACCTCTCTGGCGACTATCGTCTTCACGTCGATCAATTCCGTTCGCGCCCATCACAGCCTGGGCGCGGTACGCTGGCCGATCTTTGCATGGCTGACCGTGGGGATTCTGTTTGGTGCGGGTCTGGGTTCGTTGACGGCCAGTTACATCGCCGGGCCTTACCTGCAAAAGATCATCGGAGTCTTCGCGCTGCTGGTTGCCCTGCAGATGGCGCTGGATCTGCGGCCCAGGGCCAGCCGTGGCGTGCCCGGCAAGCCCGGTTTGACCGCGGCGGGCGTGGTGATCGGCTGGGCCTCGGCGATCTTCGGGATCGGCGGCGGCTCGCTGACTGTGCCGTTCCTGACCTGGCGCAGCCTTTCCATGCAGCAGGCCGTGGCCACTTCGGCGGCCTGCGGTTTTCCGATTGCCGTGGCAAGTGCGATAAGTTTCATGATTCTGGGCTGGCACGATCCCCTGCTGCCCCCGCATAGTCTGGGCTTCGTTTATCTGCCTGCACTGCTCGGAATTGCGGTCACCAGTATGTTTTTTGCGCGCTTCGGTGCCCGGCTGGCGCATAAACTGTCGCCACGCCTGTTGAAACGACTGTTCGCTACGTTGCTGTTGTGCGTGGGTATCAGTTTCCTGATTTAGCTGTCTTTCGGATTCAGTCGCTCGCAAGAGCGTTCCAATTGAGGAGTTGCAATGCTGCCTTACCCGCAGATTGACCCGGTAGCCGTATCCCTCGGCCCGTTGCAGATTCACTGGTACGGACTGATGTATCTGGTCGGCATAGGTGGCGCGTGGCTGCTTGCGTCGCGCCGCTTGAATGCTTTCGACCCGACCTGGACCAAGGAAAAACTGTCCGACCTGATCTTCTGGCTGGCCATGGGGGTCATTGTCGGCGGGCGTCTGGGTTATGTGTTGTTCTATGATCTGTCGGCCTACCTCGCCAATCCGTTGCTGATCTTCGAGGTCTGGAAGGGCGGCATGGCCTTCCACGGTGGATTTGTCGGCGTCATGCTGGCGGCTTGGTGGTTCGGAAGACGCAATGGCAAGACCTTCTTCCAGCTGATGGACTTCGTTGCACCCTTGGTGCCGATCGGCCTGGGTGCCGGGCGTATCGGCAACTTCATCAATGCCGAACTGTGGGGCAAGCCAAGCGATGTGCCATGGGCCATGGTCTTCCCGCCGTTCAGCGATCCTGCGCAACTGGCGCGTCATCCGTCGCAGTTGTATCAGTTCGCCCTTGAAGGCGTGGCGCTGTTCATCATTTTGAACCTCTATGCACGCAAGCCGCGCCCGACCATGGCCATTTCCGGCATGTTTGCCCTGTTTTACGGGATCTTCCGCTTCATCGTCGAGTTCGTCCGGGTGCCGGACGCGCAACTGGGCTATCTGGCGTGGGGTTGGGTCACCATGGGCCAGATCCTCAGTCTGCCGATGATCATCGCCGGTCTGGTCATGATCTGGCTGGCCTACAAGCGCGAGCCTGCCGTCAAGGCAACGGTTTAATACTGAAACGCCGGGTGAGGCTGCCCGGCGGATTCAAGGAAGCAGGTAATTTATGAAGCAATATCTCGAACTAGTCGCCCATGTGATCAAGCACGGGACCTTGCAGTCCAACCGCACCGGTGTGAATACCATCAGTTTTCCCGGCGCGATGCTGCGTTATGACCTTCAGGAAGGTTTCCCGGCGATCACGACCCGGCGCATGGCTTTCAAATCGGCCATCGGTGAAATGGTCGGTTTCCTGCGCGGTGCCAACAGCGCGGCCGAGTTCCGTGAGCTGGGTTGCAAGGTCTGGGATCAGAACGCCAACGAGAATACCCAGTGGCTGAACAACCCGTTCCGCAAGGGCGAGGATGACCTGGGCGAGATCTACGGCGTGCAGTGGCGCAAATGGCCGGCCTACAAGCGCATTGCAACCGGCAATGCCGCGGCGATCGAGCTGGCGGTCAGTCAGGGTTACAAGCAGATTGCCGAGTCCGAAGAGGATGGCGAAAGCTTTGTGGTGCTGTACAAGGCCATCGACCAGATTCGCCAGTGCGTCGACACCATCATCAAGGACCCGGGCAGCCGCCGCATCCTGTTCCACGGCTGGAACTGCGCGCAACTCGACGAGATGGCTTTGCCGCCTTGCCACCTGCTTTATCAGTTGCATCCCAACCCGCAGACCCGCGAGATCTCGCTGACGCTGTACATCCGTTCGAACGATCTGGGCCTCGGGACACCGTTCAACCTCACCGAAGGTGCTGCGCTGCTGAGCCTGATCGGTCGTCTGACCGGCTACACGCCGCGCTGGTTCACCTATTTCATCGGTGATGCCCACGTCTACGAAAACCATCTGGACATGCTTAACGAACAGCTCACCCGTGAGCCGTTCCCGATGCCGAAACTGGTGATCTCGGACCGCGTGCCCGAGTTCGCCAAGACCGGGGTCTACCAGCCGGAATGGCTGGAACTGATCGAACCTTCGGACTTCTCGCTGGAAGGTTACGAACACCACCCGGCGATGACGGCACCGATGGCGGTATAGGGGCGAGCTGCAAGTTTCAAGCTACAAGCACAAGCTGCAAGCGGCAAGTTTCAAGCTACAAGCTGCTTGGGGCTTTCAGCTTGAAGCTTGCAGCTGCTTCAATGCCCATGACTCTTGCCCACATGTGACGGCTCGCCTTCGGCAGCCGCCACGGCACCGGTCACTTCCAGCCGTTCCAGAATCCCGCAATGGTCCGACTTGCCGTCGCCGCAGCGACGACGCAGGTCCAGTAGCTGTTCCTGCAGGACTTGCAGGCTGGCGATGCGGGCGTTGACGTGTTCGATGTGTTCGTCGATCAATGCATTGACGCTTTCACACTGGTCCTGCGGGCTGTCACGCAGGCTGAGCAGGCTGCGGATTTCTTCCAGCGTCATGTCCAGGCTTCGACAGTTGCGTATGAACGACAGCCGTTCCACGTGTGCCTGGGTGTACAAACGGTAATTGCCGTCGCTGCGGGCCGGCGCAGGCAGCAGGCCTTCGCGCTCGTAATAACGAATGGTTTCGACCTGAGAATCCGTCAGCTTGGCCAGTTCACCGATTTTCATGTGTTTCATCTCGTTTGAGCGCTTGACCCTATAGTGGCTACAGGGTGTTCACTTGGCAACAGGTAGATCCCCGGAGCCGACCATGGGCCAGATTACAAAGATTTCTCCACCGCACGACGATCACCAGCACGCTCACTCCTGCTGTTCCGGCGCAACTGCGCCTGCCTCTGTCACTTTTGATGAAGCACCTGCAGCCGGTGGCCGTCTGAGCAGTTTTCGCATCGAGCAGATGGACTGCCCGACCGAGCAGACGCTGATCCAGAACAAGCTGGGCAAGTTGCCCGGTGTGCAGAAGCTGGAGTTCAACCTGATCAATCGCATCCTTGGCGTCTGGCATGACCTGCCGACGACCGAGCCGATTCGTGAAGCCATCGGTTCGCTGGGCATGCAGGCCGAGCCCATCGAGGAGGGCGCGAGCCAGGATGCCCCGGCAGTACCTGCACCGAAAAAGCATTGGTGGCCTCTGGCATTGTCCGGTGTGATGGCGCTGGGTGCGGAAATCGTCCATTTCGCCCAGCTTGGCCCAACCTGGGTCGTTGCATTGCTGGCTCTTGTTTCGATCCTCAGTTGCGGCCTGACCACCTATAAGAAGGGCTGGATCGCGCTCAAGAACTTCAACCTCAATATCAATGCCCTGATGAGCATCGCGGTGACTGGCGCGGTTCTGATTGGTCAGTGGCCTGAAGCGGCGATGGTGATGTTCCTGTTTACCGTGGCCGAACTGATTGAAGCCAAGTCTCTGGACCGTGCCCGTAATGCCATCAGCAGCCTGTTGCAGCTGACGCCAGATGTGGCGACTGTCAGACAGGGTGATGGAAGCTGGATTGAAAAAGAGGTGAAGAGCGTCGAACTGGATGCGATTGTCCGGGTTCGACCGGGTGAGCGGATTGGTCTGGATGGCGAGGTAGTGTCGGGTCAATCGACCATCGATCAGGCACCGATTACCGGTGAAAGCCTGCCTGTGGAAAAAACCGTGGGTGACAAGGTTTTTGCGGGCACCATCAACCAGTCCGGGTCCTTGGAATACCGGGTGACAGCCGCGGCGAGCCATTCCACGCTGGCGCGGATCATCCATGCGGTGGAAGCGGCTCAGGGCGCACGTGCGCCGACCCAGAGTTTCGTCGACAGCTTTTCGCGGATCTACACCCCGGTGGTTTTCCTGACGGCACTGGCCGTGGCGCTGATTGCGCCGCTGTTCTTCGGTGGAGCCTGGTTCGACTGGATCTATCGGGCGCTGGTACTGCTGGTCGTTGCCTGTCCGTGTGCACTGGTGATTTCCACCCCTGTGACCATCGTCAGCGGTCTGGCCGCTGCGGCGCGCAAGGGGATTCTGATCAAGGGCGGCGTCTATCTGGAAATGGGCCGCAAGCTCGATTACCTGGCTCTGGACAAGACAGGCACCATCACCCACGGCAAGCCGGTGCAGACCGACTATCTGCCGCTGGATACGACCTTGGCCGATAGCGCGCAGGCTCTCGCTGCCAGCCTGGCCGGTCGCTCCGATCATCCCGTTTCCCAGGCCATCGCCAAGGCGGCTGTGCAAGGGCAGGGCTTGCATGAGGTCAATGCTTTCGAGGCGTTGCCGGGGCGTGGTGTGAAAGGCGAGATCAATGGCCAGCTTTATCACTTGGGCAACCATCGTCTGGTCGAAGAGCTGGGGTTGTGTTCGCCCGAGCTGGAAGCCCGGCTCGATGCGCTGGAAATACAGGGCAAGACCGTGGTTCTGCTGCTGGACGCCTCAGGCCCGCTGGCGCTGTTCGCGGTGGCCGATACGGTCAAGGACAGCAGCCGTGAGGCCATCGCCCAGTTGCACGAGTTGGGTATCAAGACCCTGATGCTGACCGGCGACAACCCGCACACCGCCAAGGCCATCGCGGCACAGGTGGGGATCGATCAGGCCCGGGGCAATCTGCTGCCTGTGGATAAGTTGCAGGCCATCGAAGACCTGTATGCACGCAAGCATCGCGTCGGCATGGTGGGCGACGGTATCAACGATGCGCCTGCGCTGGCACGTTCGGAAATCGGTTTTGCCATGGCTGCGGCAGGTACCGACACGGCGATTGAAACGGCCGATGTCGCCCTGATGGACGACGATCTGCGCAAGATCCCGGCGTTCATTCGGCTGTCACGCGATACCTCGGCGATACTCAGGCAGAACATCGCCTTGGCGATTGTCACCAAGGTGTTCTTCCTGGGGATTACCTTTGCGGGAATGGCGACCATGTGGATGGCCGTGTTTGCCGACATGGGCGTGAGTCTGTTGGTGGTGTTCAACGGGTTGCGATTGCTCAGAAAGTGAGCAGGATCGGGGCGCTGGCGTACGGCAGGTAATGATATGGGAGACGGCTTGCTGGCGAGTCGCCGGCAAGCTGCCTCTAAAAGCCATCAACCAAACCTCTCCTGCCCCCACGCAATAAAGGTTTCCAGCAACGCCTTCAATACCTTTTGGGTCGGTGCTGCAAGGTCAGGGCGGTAGTGGAACGGCGCAAACTCTTCCATGTAGGTGCTCTGCGCCAGTTCCAGTTGGACGGCGTGGATATGGTTGGCCGGGTCGCCGTAATGGCGAGTGATATGCCCGCCTTTGAAACGACCGTTGAGCACATGGCTGTAATCCTTGGCCGCTGCACATACGCTTTCCAGCCGGCCTGCCAGTTGCGGATCACAACTGGCACCGTTGAAGGTGCCGAGGTTGAAGTCCGGCAGACGACCGTCGAACAAGTGTGGAACGTGACCACGAATGGAGTGGGCATCGAACAGCAGCGCATAACCGAATTCATCGCACAGACGTTGCAGTTCCTGCTCCAGCGTCTGGTGGTAAGGCATCCAGATCTGTTGCAGGTAACGCTCCCGCTCTTCGGTGTCAGGCACCAGGCCTTCCTTGAACAGCGGCACGCCATCGAACAGGATCGAAGGAAACAATCCGGTAGTCGCACCGGCATACAACGGTTTGTCGTCGGACGGGCGATTGAGGTCGATGACGAAGCGCGAGTATTCGGCAGCCAGGGTACTGGCACCCAGTTCGGCGGCAAAGTCGTAAAGGCGCGGGATATGCCAGTCGGTATCGGGCAGGCTCAAGGCTTCGTCCACCAGTCCGGCTTCGACTGCCGGTGTCAGCTTCAGGCCCGCATGAGGCATGCTGATCAGCAGCGGGACGCGACCACGCTTGAATGTCAGAACGTTATCCACAGGGCTCTCCTTCAGATCGATGATTCGACGCCGTGGCGCACGATGCGTTTATCCAGGTCGCCGCCCAGCCAGTAGGCCAGATCGGCAGGACATTCGATGTTCCAGGCGACGAAGTCCGCCACCTTGCCGGTTTCCAGCGAGCCATGGGTCTTGTCCAGGCCCAGTGCCTTGGCGGCATTGAGGGTGACGCCCGCCAGTGCTTCTTCGGGTGTCATGCGAAACAGCGTGCAGGCCATGTTCAGCATCAGCCGCAGCGACAGGCCGGGCGAGGTGCCGGGGTTCAGGTCGGTGGAGATGGCAATGGGCACGCCATGCTTGCGCAGGGCATCCATCGGCGGCAGTTGGGTTTCGCGCAGGAAGTAAAAGGCGCCCGGCAGCAGCACGGCGACGGTTCCGGCAGCCGCCATGGCAATGGCGTCGTCTTCGGTCATGAATTCCAGATGGTCCGCCGACAACGCCTGATAACGCGCCGCAAGGCTTGAACCGCCCAACGCCGAAAGCTGCTCGGCATGGAGCTTCACGGGCAGGCCCAGTTGCCGGGCGGTAATGAACACCTGTTCGACCTGAGCAGGCGAAAACGCCAGGTACTCGCAGAACGCATCCACGGCATCGACCAGACCTTCCTGCGCCAATGCGGGGAGCATTTCGTCGCAGATATGCCGGATGTAATCGTCGGCGCGGTTGGTGTATTCCGGGGGCAGGGCGTGGGCCGCCAGACAGGTGCTGCGAACGGTGACCGGCAGGCTCTCGCCCAGACGGCGGATCACCTTGAGAATCTTGCGTTCGCTGGGCAGATCCAGACCGTAGCCGGACTTCATCTCCACGGTGGTCACGCCGTCTTGAAGCAAGTGCTTCAAGCGTCGCTCGGCACTGGCGAACAGTTCGTCCTCGCTGGCCGCCCGCGTCGCCCGCACGGTGCTGGCAATACCGCCGCCCGCGGCGGCGATCTCGGCATAGCTGACACCTTGCAGGCGCTGCTCGAACTCACCGCTGCGATTGCCGCCGAACACCGTATGGGTGTGGCAATCGATGAGGCCCGGCGTGACCCAGGCACCGCCCAGGTCTACGGTGTTGCCAAAGCCGGATTCCGGCAACTGGCTTTGAGGCCCGATCCACTGGATGAAGGCTCCAGAAGTCACGATGGCGGCATCCTCGATGATCGAATAGTTGCCTTGCGCCATGGTTGCGATGTGACAGTTCTTCCAGAGTGTTGTCATCCCGGGCCTCCTTGGGTCATTGGGTAGTTTGAGCGTTTCGCGGTCTTATCCACAGGTAGTAGGCGATGACCAGCAGCACAATCCAGATCGCGCCGACGATCAGCGCAGCCCGGTTGTCGGGGAAATAGCCCAGCACACCGAAGATGAACAGCATGAAGACGATGGCGGCCGCCGGGCCATAAGGCCAGAACGGGACCGGGAATTTCAGTTGTGCGGCTTCTTCGCGGCTCATGGAGCGGCGCATTGCGACCTGGGTCAGCAGGATCATCAGCCAGACCCAGACCGTGGCGAAGGTGGCCAGCGAGGCGATCAGCAGGAAGACGTTCTTCGGGATCAGGTAGTTGAGCAGCACGCCGGCGAGCAGCGTCACGCCCATGACTACGACGGTCATCCATGGCACGCCCTGGCGCGACAGCTTGGCGAAACCGGCGGGTGCCTGACCTTCAAGCGCCATGCCATACATCATGCGGCCTGCGCCGAAGATGTCGCTGTTGATGGCCGATACGGCTGCCGAAATCACCACGATATTGAGTATGGTCGCCGCCGAAGCGATGCCCAGATTGTCGAAAATCTGCACGAAGGGGCTGCCCTGGGTGCCGATCTGTGGCCATGGATAGATGGACATCAGCACGAACAGGGTCAGGACATAGAACAGCAGAATGCGCAGCGGCACGGCATTGATGGCCTGTGGCAGCGTGCGTTGCGGGTTCTTGGCTTCGCCCGCCGTGATACCGATGATTTCGATGCCGCCGAACGCGAACATCACCACCGCCAGCGAGGCGATCAGGCCACCGACGCCATTGGGCATGAAGCCGCCGTGGGCCCAGAGGTTGCTGATCCCGATGGCGTTTTCGCCGGTGGATGAGCCGATGCCGAACAGCATGATGCCGAAACCGGCTACGATCATCGCGACAATGGCACCGACCTTGAGCAGCGACAGCCAGAATTCGGTTTCACCGAACACCTTGACGTTGCACAGGTTGAGCGCGCCGATCAGGAACACGATGCCCAGCACCCAGATCCAGCGCGGCACTTCCGGGAACCAGAAGCCCATGTAGATTCCAAACGCGGTCACATCGGCCAGACAGACGATGATCATCTCGAAAGCATAGGTCCAGCCCAGCACGAAACCCGCCAGAGGACCGAGGTAACGGCTGGCGTAATGGCTGAACGAGCCGGAGGTCGGGTTATGCACAGCCATTTCACCAAGGGCGCGCATCACCATGAAGACTGCTGCGCCACCGATCAGATAGGCCAGCAGAACCGCAGGCCCCGCCTGCTGGATTGCGGCGGCAGAGCCATAGAACAACCCTGTGCCGATGGCAGAGCCCAGAGCCATGAAGCGAATGTGGCGGGCGGATAGCCCGCGTTTCAAACCAACTTTTGACGTCATTTCCGTCCATCTCATTACTGGGTATGGCAAATAGCTGCGAGAACACCTGCTTCCGGCTTCCCGCAGCGAACTACCATTGCGAGCCCTGCCAGGCTCGCGGTACATCACAGACTGGGTAGCAGACGTGCAGGAACCAACGGGTTCAGGCAAGTTGAAGACAACAGCTGGCTGGCAGCTTCAATGTCCGGTGCAAAAAAACGGTCCTTCTCATAGGGTGGTACTTTGCTGCGCAGTACGGCGCGGGCCTGCTCCAGTTTCGGGGAGGTTTTGAGGCCGTTGCGCAAGTCCAGTCCCTGGCATGCAGCCAGCCATTCTACGGCAAGAATCCCGCGAACGTTTTCTGCCATTTCCCATAACCGCTTGCCGGCCGCCGGAGCCATGGACACATGGTCCTCCTGGTTGGCCGAAGTCGGCAGGCTGTCGACGCTGTGCGGGTGGGCCAAAGCCTTGTTTTCACTGGCCAGGGCCGCAGCGGTGACCTGGGCGATCATGAAGCCGGAGTTGACTCCGCCGTTGGCCACCAGGAACGGCGGCAACTGCGACATGTGCTTGTCCATCATCAGCGAGATGCGGCGTTCGCTCAGGGAACCGATTTCCGCGATGGCCAGCGCCAGGTTGTCGGCGGCCATGGCCACGGGCTCCGCGTGGAAGTTGCCGCCGGAAATCACATCGTTCTCGGCTGCGAACACCAGCGGGTTGTCGGAAACGGCATTGGCTTCGATCTCCAGCACCTCGGCGGCCTGACGCAACTGGGTCAGGCAGGCACCCATGACCTGTGGCTGGCAACGCAGGGAGTAGGGGTCCTGAACCTTGTCGCAGTTGCGATGGGATTCGGACACTTCGCTGCTTTCTCCCAGCAGTTCGCGATAGCAGGCGGCGGCATCGATCTGGCCACGCTGGCCGCGGGCTGCATGGATACGAGCGTCGAAAGGCGAACGCGAACCCAGTACGGCCTCCACGGTAAGAGCGCCACAGGTCATGGCACCCGCGAACAGGTCCTCGGCCTCGAACAGGCCACGCAGTGCGAATGCGGTGGAAACCTGGGTCCCATTGAGCAGCGCCAGACCTTCCTTGGCGGCCAGGGTCAGCGGCTTCAGACCGGCGACTTCAAGCGCATCGACGGCATCGAGCCATTCGCCCTTGTAGCGAGCCTTGCCTTCACCCAGCAGCACCAGCGACATGTGCGCTAGCGGTGCCAGGTCGCCGGATGCCCCCACCGAACCCTTGAGCGGGATATGTGGATAGACCTCTGCATTGATCAGGGCGATCAGGGCATCGATCACCACGCGCCGGATGCCGGAGAAACCACGGCTCAGGCTGTTGACCTTGAGTACCATGATCAGGCGGACCAGTTCGTCACTGATCGGCTGCCCGACACCGGCGGCATGGGACAGCACCAGCGAGCGTTGCAGGTTTTCCAGATCCGCGCTGGCGATGCGCGTCGAGGCCAACAGGCCGAAACCGGTGTTGATGCCATAAGCCGTGCGGTTCTCGGCCAGAATGCGTTCCACGCAGGCCACGCTGTCATCGATCTGCCGGTCGGCACTGTTATCGAGCTTCAGCGTTACCGGTTGCTGATAGATCTCGCGCAGTTGCGCCAGCGTCAGTTGGCCGGGGATCAGATTCAATGACTTGGCAGAGGGTTTGGTCACGATGCAGCTACTCCTTGATTGATGTCAGGCGGCTGCTCTTTTGCAGCGTGCCGCCTTGCAGCCCTGTTTTTATGGGTTTGTCGTCTGTTCACGACAGTGCCGGAAAATCCTCTCCAGCACTTCTTCGTTCTTGAGTACGGTGACGCTGTCGGCAATATCCGGGGCCAGCCAGCGGTCTTCGTCGTAAGCGGGGATCCGTTCACGCAATGCGCGCCAGGCCATGTCGGTGCCTGTCCCGAAGCGCTGCTGCTTGAGAAACTCGAACGCCTGGGCCGCCAGCAGATATTCGATGGCCAGGATCTGTGTCGCATTGGCTACTGCCTTGTGCAGCTTCAGGGCGGCGCTGGTGCCCAGACTCAAGTGATCTTCCTGCAGGCCTGAGGTGACGTAGTTATCGACCACTGCCGGTTGGGCCAACTGGCGGTTTTCTGCGCACAGCGATGCGGCCACGTACTGGACGATCATCATCCCCGAGTTGACGCCCGGCTGGCTGACCAGAAACGCCGGCAAACCGCTGACGGCCGGGTTGATCAGCCGATCCAGACGCCGCTCGGCAATCGAGCCCAGCTCCGCCACCGCCACGCACAGCAGATCCGCCGCCATGGCGACGGACTGGCCGTGAGGGTTGGCTTGCGACACCACCCGGTAATCCTCGGGCGTGCCCAGCAGCAAGGGATTATCGGTGACCGCATTCAGCTCGGTTTCGACCTGCCTGATCGCGTGGGCCAACTGATCCCGCGTGGCGCCATGCACTTGCGGTATCGAACGTATGCTCAGTGCATCCTGGGTCCGAATGCCCTGGCTGCTGGCGAGGACTTCGCTGCCTGCCAGCAGGTTGCGCAGGTTCCTGCCGACTTGCTGCATGCCCGGATGTGGCTTGAGGGCGAGGATGGTTTGGTCGAAGGCATCGAGCTGGCCGCGCAGCGCTTCAAAAGTCATGGCAGCGATCACATCGGCCCATTGGGTCAGCCGCGTGGCGTCGGCAATGGCCAGACAGCTCAGGCCGGTCATGCAGGGCGTGCCGTTGACCAGACACAGTCCATCCTTGGCCCCCAGTTCGACAGGTGCCAGACCTGCTTCGCTCAATGCCTGATGCGCTGGAACGATTTGCCCGCGATAACTGACCTGACCCACACCCAGCAGCGCGATGCCGACATGTGCCATGTGGGTCAGATAACCCACCGAGCCTTGTGACGGCACTTGCGGCGTGATGCCGTGGTTGAGTAAGGCCAGCAGCGCCTGCACCACCTGCCGATGGATACCGGACTTGCCCTGGCTGTAGTTGAGAATCGCGGCACAGATGATGGCCCGTGTCTGCTCGTCGGGCAGTGGTGTTCCTACGCCACAGGCATGGCTGAGCAAGGTGTTGCGCGACAGGCGACTGAGTTGTTCGTCCTCCAGTGACACATTGCACAACGCACCGAGGCCCGTATTCACGCCGTAGGCTCGTTCGCCGCTGGCGACGATGCGCTGGACGATGGCCTGGGCATTGTCGATGCGAGCCCAGGCACTTTCCGACAGCATCAGGTGCGCGCCATCACGGGCTACGGCCACCACGTCCTGCCAGCCTGTCGGGGCATCACCGAAAACGATCTGTTCTGCTCGTTGCATCGACACAATCCTTAAACCGTGACTGCGCGCCGCTGCACGAAACGATCAACATAATCGTCGGCGGGCGAATGAAGGATTTCCCTGGGTGTTCCCACCTGAATCAGGCGGCCATCCTTGAGAATCGCGATCCGGTTGCCGATACGCACGGCTTCGTCCAGGTCGTGGGTAATGAACACGATGGTTTTCTTCAGCGTCGCTTGCAGCTCCAGCAACTGGTCCTGCATCTCGGCGCGGATCAGCGGATCGAGAGCGCTGAACGCTTCATCCATCAGGATGATATCGGTGTCGGCCGCCAGCGCACGTGCCAGACCGACGCGCTGGCGCATGCCGCCAGAGAGCTGATGCGGGTATTTCTTTTCGTAGCCTTTGAGGCCCACGGTGGTAATCCAGTGTTGCGCACGCTCCTGGCAGAGGGCTTTGCTCTCGCCACGAACCTTCAGGCCGTAGGCCACGTTGTCCTGCACACTCTTGTGCGGCAGCAGGCCGAAGCTCTGGAACACCATGCTGATCTTGTGACGTCGGAATTGACGCAAGGCCTCCATGTCGTACTGCAGGATGTCTTCGCCATCCACCAGAATCTCGCCACTGGTAGGGTCGATCAGGCGATTGAAGTGGCGCACCAGGGTCGATTTGCCCGAACCCGACAAGCCCATGATGACGAAAATCTCGCCGCTGCCGATCGACAGCGACAGGTCGTTGACGCCCACCACACAGCCGGTCTGGTCCAGTACCTGATCCTTGCTCTTGCTCTGTTTCACCATCGCCAGCGCTTCTTGCGAGCGGCTGCCGAAGATCTTGAACACGTTTTTGACGACGATTTTGTCTGCTGCCAGGCTCATCATTTGCTCGCCTCATGCCGTGGGCGGCCATAGGCCTGGGTGATGCGGTCGATGACGACCGCCAGAATGACAATGGCCAGACCGGCTTCCAGGCCGCGCCCGACATTGAGGGTCTGGATCCCCACCAGAACGTCTTCGCCCAGGCCACGCGCGCCGATCATCGAAGCAATCACGACCATCGACAGCGCCATCATGGTGGTCTGATTGATCCCGGCCATGATGCTCGGCATCGCCAGTGGCAGTTGTACGCCGAACAGTTGCTGCCAGCGATTGGCACCGAAGGCATTGATCGCTTCCATCACTTCACCATCGACCTGACGGATGCCCAGGTCGGTCAGGCGAATAAGCGGCGGCGCGGCGTAAATCACGGTGGCGAAGATGGCCGGGACCTTGCCCAGCCCGAACAGCATCAGCACGGGGATCAGGTACACGAAACTGGGCATGGTCTGCATGATATCCAGCAGCGGCATCAGCACGGAGCGCAGGCGGTTGCTACGCGCCGACAGAATGCCCAGCGGAATGCCGATCAGCACCGCGATGAAGGTGGCGACCAGCATCAGCGCCAGGGTCTGCATCAGCTTGTCCCACAGCCCGACAGCGCCGACCAGGAACAGCAGGCCGACAATCAAAGCGGTGGTGACGACTTTTCGCGTCGCATGCCAGGCAATGCCGCCGACGATCATCAGTACCAGCCACCAGGGCGCCATGCGCAACAGGCTTTCCAGATTGACGATGGCCCACAGCAAGGTATCGGAGATGTGCCGGAACACATCGCCGTACTCGGTGACCAGCGAATCGACCCCGTCGTTGACCCAGTTGGCAATGGAGAAGGTAAAACTTTCGGGAAACATAAGGTGCTCTCGATCAAGTTGTCAGGCACAGCCATGTCGCCTGTGCCTGCGCAGATAAATCTGCTCCGGGATTTACAGAGAGGCCTCGACCTTTTTTGCAGCGTCTTCGCTGACCCACTTGTGCCAGACTTCCGGGTGCTCCTTGAGGAACATCTTCGCCAGTTTCGGTGATTCGATACGATCCTTGGCCATGCGTCCCAGGTTCTGGTTCAGCAGATCGATAGGCAGGTTGACCTTCTCCAGCACGGCGACCAGCTCGGGCGCCTGTTCGTGGAACGCCTTGGATACGCCGACCTTGATATCGATGGTCTTGTTGACGCCTGGCTCTTCCAGGCGAACCAGATCGACCTGGCCCATCAGCGGAGTGGGCGACCAGTAATACGTCAGGATGGGCTCACCGCGCTTGTAGCTGGACAGAATAGCTGCGTCCAGCGCCGGTCCGGTGCCTGGGCGGAAGTTGGTGTACTTGCTTTCCAGGCCGTAGGTCTTGAGCATTTCGCTGTTTTCAAGCTCGCAGGTCCAGCCGGCCGGGCAATTGTAGAAACGGCCTTTGCCGGGCTCTTCCTGATCCTTGAACACCGCAGAGTACTGGGCCAGATCGGCGATGGATTTCAGGTTCGGTGCCTTGGCTTCCAGCTTGCGCTTGGCATCGCCTTCAATCACATAGCGCGGCACGTACCAGCCTTCGACGGCTCCGACCACCGGAGCACCGACCCCGACGACTTTCCCGGCCGCCGCGGCCTTGTTCCAGACTTCGCTGCGGCCTACCCACTCTTCGGCGAAAACCTGAATGTCATTGGTGCTCAGGGCATTTTCCATGGCAATCGAGTTGCCCGGCAGCGCATCCACGCTGCAACCGTAGCCCTTGCTCAGGACGACTTGAAGAATGTCGGTCAGCAACATCGCGCTTTCCCAGTTCAGACCGGCAAACTTGACCGGCTTGCCTGACTCGCACCACCCGGCTGCCTGACTTGCACCGGCGCTGACCAGCAGGCCAGCGGATACCAGAGTGGTTAACAGCGCTTTTTTCATTTTCATTGTCGATGCTCCAAAGCCTGAAAAGGATGACGGCAGCTTCAAGTAGGCATCCGGCCTGCGGGCGTTATCAGTGTCCATCCTGACTGTCTCGGTGTGGCGGCCCTGAGCCGCCACGCCTGAGGCAAATGCCTTTAACGCCCGATCATTGGCAGGTTCAAGCCCTGCTCTCTGGCACAATCGATGGCGATGTCGTAACCGGCATCGGCGTGACGCATCACGCCTGTGGCCGGGTCATTGTGCAGCACGCGAGCAATACGCTCGGCCGCTTCATCGGTGCCGTCGCAGACGATCACCATCCCCGAATGCTGCGAGAAGCCCATGCCGACACCGCCGCCATGATGCAGGGAAACCCAGGTCGCGCCGCTGGCGGTATTGAGCAGGGCGTTGAGCAGCGGCCAGTCGGATACGGCATCGGAGCCATCACGCATGGACTCGGTTTCGCGGTTTGGGCTGGAAACCGAGCCGGAGTCCAGATGGTCACGACCGATTACCACAGGCGCAGACAACTCGCCACGGCGGACCATTTCGTTAAAGGCCAGACCCAGCTTGGCGCGCTTGCCCAGGCCGACCCAGCAGATACGCGCCGGCAAGCCCTGGAAGCTGATGCGCTCGCGGGCCATGTCCAGCCAGTTGTGCAGGTGGGCGTCATCGGGGATCAGTTCCTTGACCTTGGCGTCGGTCTTGTAGATGTCCTGCGGATCGCCCGACAGGGCTGCCCAGCGGAAAGGACCAATGCCGCGGCAGAACAGCGGACGAATGTAGGCGGGCACGAATCCCGGGAAGTCGAAGGCATTGGCCACGCCTTCTTCCTTGGCCATCTGACGGATGTTGTTGCCGTAGTCGAAGGTCGGAATCCCGGCTTTCTGGAAAGCCAGCATGGCTTCGACGTGTTCGGCCATGGATTTTTTGGCTGCCTTGACGACGGCGGCCGGCTCGGTCAGCGCACGGGCGCGGTAGTCTTCCCAGCTCCAGCCTTTGGGCAGGTAGCCATTGAGCGGGTCGTGGGCGCTGGTCTGGTCGGTGACCATGTCCGGGCGTACGCCGCGGCGGACCATTTCCGGCAGGATTTCAGCCGCGTTGCCACACAGGGCGATGGAAATGGCCTTGCCTTCGGCGGTGTAGCGGGCGATACGTGCCAGGGCGTCGTCCAGATCCGTGGCCTGTTCGTCGACGTAGCGGGTCTTGAGACGGAAATCGATACGGCTCTGCTGGCATTCGATGTTCAGCGAGCAGGCTCCGGCCAGAGTCGCGGCCAGCGGCTGCGCGCCACCCATGCCGCCCAGGCCTGCGGTCAGTACCCAACGGCCCTTGAGGTTGCCGTCGTAATGTTGGCGGCCCGCTTCAACGAAGGTTTCGTAAGTGCCCTGAACGATGCCCTGGCTGCCGATGTAGATCCAACTGCCCGCCGTCATCTGGCCATACATTGCCAGACCCTTGGCATCCAGCTCGTTGAAATGCTCCCAGCTGGACCAGTGCGGCACCAGGTTCGAGTTGGCGATCAGTACACGCGGCGCATTGCTGTGCGTCTTGAACACGCCGACCGGCTTGCCGGATTGCACCAGCAGGGTTTCATCATCGTTGAGCCGGGTCAGGCTCTCGACGATCTTGTCGTAGCACTCCCAGTTGCGTGCCGCACGCCCGATTCCGCCGTAGACCACCAGCTCTTTCGGGTTCTCGGCCACTTCCGGATCAAGGTTGTTCATCAGCATGCGCAGCGGCGCTTCGGTCAGCCAGCTCTTTGCCGTCAGTTGAGTGCCACGGGCAGCCCGCACTTCCACATCGCGGTGGCGGGTCCAGTCTTGTTTGCGGTCTTGATTAGTGTCGGTCACAAAAAAATCCTCAGCGATCAATCCAAACCAGCCCGATGACGGGCGAGCGGTGCCTGGCACTCAGGCGAATTCTGTTGAGTGGAGCGTGGCTTTTATAACCTGTCTCTACTTGTACATACAAGCATATGCAATCACGGGACCAACTTTTCTCTCAGGGAGATGAAGAAAGTCAGGGAGAGCCTGAAGCCCCTGTAAACCTTGGGGTTCGGGAGTTACTGCGGGTAGGTGGAGCTGTCGGGCACTCAACGGAGAATTGTTACTGGAGAGATGTTTTGCACGGTTTTGGGGCGATGGGTAACAGCGAGATCGTGCTTCTGCTTTGTGCTGGGGCCTGCCAGCAAGAGGAAGGTCTGCAGCAGGCTGCGATGGAGGCGGCGGTTGCCTCAAACCTAATTTCTCAATACCTCCCCGCAGATTTTCATTTGTAGCCTGTGCGGTTGAGAGGCCTAATCGTGGCTTTAGGGATTGCAGGTCTTGTGATGGAAAACATACGTACTTCAACCAGTCACGCCTTCTGGTTGATGGCCAGTGTCGTGTTGGTTGCATTGAATCTTCGGCCTAGCATGGCGGCTGTCGGGCCGCTGTTGTCGGCCATTCGCGGGGATATTCCTCTCAGTTTCAGTCTTGCCTCGCTGCTGACCATGCTGCCGGTGATGGCGATGGGGCTCGGGATGTTTTTCGGGATGCGTCTGGCCCGATCCCTGGGCGAGCATCGGGCCATCGGGTTATCGCTGTTGGTGATCGGTATCGCCAGTGCCTCCCGGCTGTTCATTGATGGCGCAATGGAGCTGATTGTCAGCGCAGTCTTTTCCGGACTGGGGATCGCGATGATTCAGGCGCTGATGCCGGCCCTGATCAAGACCCGTTTCAAGGACAACATGTCTCTGTTCATGGGCTTGTATGTCACTTCGATCATGGGCGGAGCTGCACTGGCGGCGTCGTTTTCGCCCTTCGTGCTCAAGCAGAGCGGTAGCTGGAAGGTCTCGCTGGCGATATGGGGTGGTCTCGCGTTCCTGGCACTGGTCTTGTGGACGTTGCAACGCTCGGCGATTCCGGTCGTCGAAGCAGCGCCCAAGGGCAAGACCGACTCGTTTTCCGCAAAGCCACGCGCCTGGTTACTGGCGGTGTTCTTCGGTCTTGGCACGGCTTCCTACACCTGCGTGCTGGCCTGGCTGGCACCCTATTACGTGGAGAAAGGCTGGAGCGAGCAGGACGCCGGGCTGGTACTGGGGTTCCTGACAGCGATGGAAGTGCTGGCCGGTCTGGCGGTACCCGCGATGGTCAACCAGACCCGGGACAAACGTTGGGCACTGGCTGCCTTGCTGCTGTCGATCGTTGCCGGTTTCTGCGGCCTTATCCTGTCGTTCGATCACATGCCGTTGCTGTGGCCTTGCCTGCTGGGGGTTGGGATTGGCGGCCTGTTCCCCATGAGCCTGATCATTTCGATGGACCACATCGATAATCCGGCCCGCGCTGGCAGCCTGACAGCCTTCGTGCAGGGCATCGGCTATCTGATTGCGGGGCTGTCGCCTCTGCTGGCTGGCGTCATCCGTGACCAGTCGGGGAGTTTCGAGGGGGCGTGGTGGACGTTGACGGCGGTGATGGTGTTGTTGATCGGGATTGTGTTGCGGTTCAACCCCCGCCACTATCAGCAGCGCATCGGTTAGGCTCGACCGTTGTGAAACGAAAGACTCCCTGAGTACTTTGCAAGGAATGCAGTCTTGGATGGACGTGCCCGGTTTTCGCGTCAGCTGTATCCATTGTTTGGCCTCCACCGTTCATGGACGCGCCGATATGCGTTCCATAATCTGAATGCCTTGCTGAACGGGCCACCGGATCTTGATCCGGTGGCCTTGGCTCGTTCCCTGCGCCGTTATCGAGGCGGCTACTGTCATGAGTTGAATTCCGCTTTCAAGGCGCAACTCGAGTCCCGCGACATCGAAACCACGCCTTACCTGGCCAAGGTCATGTACCGCAGTGCAGGTCGAGTGCTGTCGCCCTCTCACCTGTATCTGCTGGCACGTGTCAGTAAGCGATTGGTGCTCTGTGATGTCGGATTTGGCAATGGCCTGCTCTGGCCGATCGAACTCGATACTCCCGATGAGCGCCGTCAGAGCGCTCTGTCCTTTCAGCTCAGGACATCGGATCGCGACAGAGGGTTATGGATCAGGGAAAGGGGCCAATGGGATGAGCTGTACCGACTGGCGGAAGAGCCCTGCCATCAGGATCACCTGAAAATCGCGAACCATTACTCGGCGTCTTCACCCGAATCGCTCTTTTCCAGCAACGTGGCCTTGACCTGTTATGTCTGTGGCGGCCGTCGGCGCTTGTTGAATCGGCGCTATGTGGATGAAGCGCAGAAAACCGTGTTGCTGGACTCCCGTTCCGCATTCGGAGCCTGCCTCCACGATCACTTCGATCTGCGCCTGACGACGAACGAGGTCGGGCATCTTTTCGAGATCGCCAGTAAAGTTCCCCAATAGTGAATAACTGGGTGTGCATATTTAAAAACTAGCGCTTGGAGGAGGGCTGCTTTGCGCATCATGCGATGAACTCCATTTTCAGGTACGCATGATGAAAGATGCAGGTTTTTCGACTGCTCATGGCGGGATGGTTCTCTGGGCGATACTGATCGCTTCCTCGTTTTTCGCCGCAGCCTATGTCAACCAGGCCGTTGACCCGATTTTGCTGACCGGGCTGAGGCTCCTGTTTTCAGCTCTGCTGTTCCTGCCACTCTTGATTGTGCAGGGCAATCTGTCGATGACCCTGAGCATGCTGCGTTGCCATTGCATATTGGGTCTGTTGCTGGCGACTTACTTCGGCTCTCTTTTTGAGGCCTTACGCTATACCTCGGCAGTTCATACCGCCACGCTCTATACGCTGGTGCCTTTGATGACGTTGTGTTTCGAGGTATTCCTCATGCCTGGCACGGCTCTCAAGAGCAGGCTCGCGCCGATGCTGATCGCTGCTGCCGGTGCCGTGCTGCTGATTTTCGCGCGCTCCGATGCGGAGGTCGCGCCCTCTCTGTATTCATTGCTGGTGTATGGCCTCGGCTGCCTGGCGATGGCGCTTTATTCCCCCCTGAGCCAGCGATATAAACGCACCGTGCTTCGCGACACCCGTCCGGTCGGCATGACCTTCTGGAACATGCTGTTTGGCGCGCTTTTCCTGCTGTTGGTGGCGGGGGTTAGCGGGGGTTGGCGCACAGGCGCGCAACTGATGGCGATGGATATTTTCTGGCTGTTCTATCTTGCCCTGTTCGGTACGCTCGGTACGTTCTGGCTGCTGCATCGTGCGATTGGAGTCATTGGCCCTTCGACGGTTATTTCGTATGTGTATCTCAGTACGTTATTCGTGACCTTGTCGCGCTGGATCTGGGGTGGGCAGCAGCCGGTACCACTCGATGTTACCGGCGCTGTGCTAGTGATGGCGGGGATGATTGCGCTGGTTGTCACAAGCAACCAGCGCAGGCTTGTCAGCGCTCAGCCACTTCGGACAAGGCCGGACGCCAGTCTTCAAGCTCACGCTCCAGGAACGACGCGACCCTGAGCAGTTGCTCCTCCTGCCAATGGGGCGCGACGATCTGAATACCGATCGGCATGCCATTGGCAGGATCCTGCCCGGCCTTGATCACTATGGCTGGCGAACCGGACAGACTGAAGGGGAAGACAAAGGCGTAGCGCTCCTTGTCTTCCAGGGACTGGCCGTGAGCGAAGGCGACGTCACCGAATACCGGGGAAATGAATAAATCGTACTCATTGAAAAAACCGGCAAGTCGATAGCGGAACGTGTCGATCATGATCCAGTCGCGCTTCAGTTCTTCGGTGCTCAGCTCAACGTGCTGACTCATCTCCAGCAGCTGGGTCGTGGCTTGGGTAAAGTGGGTCTTGCCCAGGGATTTGAACAACGCCTGCCAGCCTCTGCCGGCGTCGGCACCGGTAATGAACACCCGCCAGAGGACATCGCAGGCCTGTTCCAGCAGATCCGGTCTTGCCTCGTCTACCGCACTGACCACGTTCTTCAGACGGTTCGCGACGTTATCCATCACGGCCTGCACAGCCGGGCTGACCCTGGTAGTCGACGAGCGGGATGAAACCGCGATCCTGAGCTCTTGCAACGGTTTGCCCGGTGCAAAAGGTACGTCCACGGTATCGGGGTCCTGCTGATCGGCACCGCTGATCAGCTTGCCCAATATATTCACGTCATCTACATACCTGCCCATGACCCCGAAAGCCGATGTCATGTGGAACAGGCCTGAGCGGTCGTTGGGGAACTGTCCGGTCAGCGGCACGCGTCCCTGGGTCAGTTTCAGGCCGCAGATGCCATTGAAGTGCGCAGGGATACGAACGCTGCCACACGCATCGGAAGCCAGTCCGGCTGGCGAGAGTCCGGCCGCAATGGCGGCTGCCTCACCGCCACTGCTGCCTCCGGCGCTACGGCTCGTGTCGTGGGGATTGAGTGTGCGGCCATATAAAAGGTTTTCGGTCTCGAAGGCCATGCACAGTTCAGGCACATTGGTGATGCCGAGAATGATTGCTCCGGCTTTTCTCAGGCGGGCAACCACTGTGGCATCTGCTGTGCTGGGTTCGTTACGCATTTCTTCGACGCCACGGGACATCCGAAAGCCTTTGACGTGGCAGACGTCCTTGATGGTGATCGGAATGCCATGCAACGGGCCTAGAAACTGCCCTTTGCGGGCCAGTGCATCTGCCGCTTCGGCCTGTCGATAGAGCTCTTCGCGACGTTCCAGCAGAATCAGTGCATTGATCTGCGCATTACGCTGTTCAATACGATCCAGATAGAAATCGACCAGCGAGACGCTGCTCAAGACGCCACGGCGGATGAGGCTGGCCATGTCTGCAAGTGTCAGGGTATCCGGCTTAAACATGCTTGAGCCCTTTTTTGCTGCCGAGCCATTTGTTCGGGATCTGGTACATGTTGCGTACCACCAGAGAAAAGACTTTCACGAACCATTTCGGCTTGCTGGCGATGACTTCAAGCGACTCCTCGATCATCTTCAGGACGTGGTCGAGTGCTTCGGGCGTAATGTTGAGCGGCGGATAGAACCTCAGAACCGGCCTTTTGGCCTTCTCGTTCATCGAGTGCCCGGCATGAACGCCGCGCTTGCCCAGCTCCATGCTCATCAGCGCTTCATAGACCGAGCCGCGCAGACGAATACCCGTCATCAGTCCGACGCCTGGAACGTCTTCGATGATCTGCGGGAAGCGTGATGCGAGCTTTTGCAGGCCATGGCGCAGGCGGCCGCCATTGATACGCGATCTTTCGACCAGATTGTTCTGCTCGATATAGTCGATGGCTGCCAATGCTGCCGAGCAGGCCAGGGGATGACCGCCATTTGTGCGGTTGTCCGGCTCGATGTCATCAAGTGCAAAACGTTCGGACAGGCTTCGGCTGTAGACTGCGCAGGCAAAGGAGGTGTAGCCGCCGGTCAGGCCCTTGGACAGGATCATGATGTCCGGCACTACATCGTCGTACTGGACCGCAAACCACTTGCCGCAACGTCCGAACCCGGTCTGGATTTCATCGGCGATGAGCAGGGTGCCAGTGGCATCGCAGAGTGCCCTGAGATTGGCCATATAGCCGACTGGCGGGACCTGCAGATGCGCGCCGCCCAGGATGGGCTCGACATAAACGGCACAGACGCCTTTACCGACCGCTTTCTGCAAGGCTGCGAAGTCGCCGTAAGGAACGTAGGTGACTTCCTCGGAGTAGGTGCCGTAGCTGCTATGGTGTTGCTGCTGGCCCAGAATGCTCATGGCCGCCAGTGTCTTGCCGTGGTAGGAGTCGGTCATGACAACAATGCCACGGCGGTCTTTCTGAACCTGCACGACATAGCGCATGGTTTGCTCAATGGCCTCGGCCCCCGAAACCATGTAGCGCACATCTCCCCAGTCGCCGGGAATCAGGTCACGCAGCCGGTCTGACAAGCGTGCCTGCGTCGGGTGTTCCCGACCTTCGGGGACCCATGCGAGTTCGCTCAGTTGGGCCTGAACGCTTTCGCGCACGACTGGATTGCGATGGCCGACGATAAAGACACCGTAGCTGCAGGCGCAGTCTATGAATTGCTTGCCGTTATGGTCGGTGACATAAATGCCATCGGTGCTTTTCTCTACCGATGTCTTGCCAATCCGGTAAAGCTTGGCGGCCGAAGCACTCCAGTACTGTTCGCAATCATCCAGCAATTGTTCAAGCGGCATGGTTAAGGACATTGCTGAAGGTCTCCTTGATGATTTGGCCGGCACGCTCTACATAGTGAGGTCGAGCGGTAATGGGACAGCGCAATATCAGCGCGTTGCTCTGGCTTGGGCTGACATACACGCCCTTTCGGTAAAGCACGTTGCGCAGTTGTGCTTCGTCATGGTTTTGCAGTGGCACGCTGACCCATGCTCCTAACGCGGTTGCGCCCAGTCCCTTGAGGGTATTGACCAGCAGCTCGCCGTTATGGGTACAGCGTTGATCCGCCTTGTGGGTCTGGACATAGTCCAGAGTGGTCATCGCGGCGATGCAGGCCATCGGATTCCCGGCAGTTGTACTGCCATGCTTGGCCGGGGTGCTGCGCCCGTAAACGGCATAAGCCATTTTTTCGCTGCATGTGTAGGTGCCGATCGGGACTGCGCTGCCGCTCAAGGCCCCGCCCAGCACCGCAATGTCGGGCACGTTCGCGTAGTGCTGGAACCCGAACAGCCTGCCCAGGCTTCCTAGGCAGGTGTTCACATCCATTGCGACGACTGGTGCCCCGACATCCTTGGCAGCGGCATACAGGCGATCGAGCAGCGGTTGTTCGATCAGCTTCAGGGTTCCCTGATCATTGGTGCGCACGCTGGTGTGGCAAACCGCGAAGCAGTCATTCCAGTCCACCGATTCAAGCTCGGCGGGATGATTTATAGCGACGCGCTTGAACCCCAGCAGTCGCTGGATTTCGCTATAACGGTCTGGATGAGTGAGGCTGCGGCCGTAAGTCAGTGAGCCATAGTCACCGCCCTTGATGAATACAAGGGTGTTGCGCTTCGGGTTCAGGCCTTTGCAGAGTTTCAAGGCTCCTTCGAAGGCTTCGTCCCCCGAGCTGCACACATAGGAACTGACCAGAGGCTCCGGTAACAACCCTGCCAGGCGACGGCAAAGGTCGATCAGAGGCTCGGACATCAGTACCCGGTTGGACAGCCCCATCAGTTCTGCCTGGGCTTTGACCGCATCGATGACTTCCGGTATCTGAAAGCCGAAACCGCCCGACAGGTCGATGATCTGCTGGCCTTCGCCATCGATGTAGGTTTCGTACAGTCCAGCGACAATCTGTTTCTTGTTGCTTTTCATGGGCGAGTACTCAGCGATAGCTCAAGGCGTTGAAGATGCGGCGGCGTTCATCGACGATTGCCTGACGACCATGCATGACCCGACGGTTGTCGATCATCACCATGTCGTGGTCGCGCCAGCCGACCGGGTAGGTCAAGGCGTTCGAAACCTCTTCGATCTCGCTGAGGAAGGCCTCGGGAATGGCTTCGCCGGAAATCGTGTCGATAATGGGCTTTTCGTAGTTGAACGAAGGTCCGAGGATGCTGTTGGCGAATGCAGGCCGCTGACTGATCGGCGAGACCGGAATGGCCGGGGTCGAGAAGGCGTAATGAATCGAGCCATCGGCATTGAAGGTGATATGGGTTTGCGGATCGTCGCCGACAATCGCCAGCAGGTCATCCTGGGTAACGAGGTTCGGATCATTCTTGTCAGCCGAGTAGTGACAGACAAGACGACGCCATTTATCTGCACTGACGGTGCGGCTGTAGCGAATAGGGTTGTTCTCGAAAAAGCTCCGGCATTGTGCTGACAGCCCGTTAAGCACCCCTTCGCCATCGCACAGCGTGGTTTGCGAGCCTTTGCGCGGCGCTTCCTGGCAGTAGAACCAGGTTATGTCCGGCCAGAAAGGCGAGTTGCCGTTCTCGCAATGCAGACCGATTTCCTGTTTGCCCGCGTCAACCAGTTGAGCGGCACCGCCTACCATGATCCGCGCTGGATCGAGGCTCAGTCGTGAGCTGTTTTTCTTCACGAACTGACTGAATTCTTCTGGCCCATGAACACAGTCACGCATGAGAACCACGCCATGAGTGCCGAGCATTTCATAGAGCGACGCAGTATCCAGAGTGGCAAATTGCGCGGGTTCTATAACCGCAAATTCAGGTTGTTCAGAGCGATAGGCAGGCATATTCATCGGCAGAAGTCCTTTGCGCAGAAGAAGAAAAACGGTGGGCGAACGCTTCGGCAATCTCGGAGCGCTTGGGGCGTCCGGTGACTGTGTAGAGTTGTTCGAGCAGTGGATTTTCGAGGTTTAACAGCCAGAGCTTGCTTGGGCGTTCCACGTCGGAGAAACGCCGGGTCGACCACTGAGCCAGGTCGCTGCGATCAGGTTCAGACTCGACGCACAGCAGCGCGACCAGCCCGTGATCTTCATCGAGAAACACGGCTGCGTCGCGAACACCGGAATATTTGCGGTATTCCAGCTCGACTTGTTCCGGGCTCACGTTGCGACCGTTGGCAAGGCAGATCACATTTTTCTTGCGTCCGTGAACGTACAGATAACCGTCACTGTCCAGCTCTCCCAGATCGCCGGTATCCATCCAGCCGTCCTCACTCATCCCGCAGGCGCTCGGGTCCCGTCCCGAGTAGCCGCTGAACAGGGACGTGCTTTTGACTTCGATGGTCTTGTCCGCGCCGATGCGTACCTGAACATGAGGCAAGGGTTTGCCTACGCTGCCCAGCCGCTGAAGATTTGCGGTGTTCACACTCACCACAGAGGCATTTTCCGACAGGCCGTAGCCCTGGAAGACTTGGACGCCTTTTGCCTGGAGTGCACGCAGGATGTCGACTCCAACTGCTGCCCCGCCACAGGTGATGTGCACACTTGTTGTCAAGTAAGCGGCCAGTTCCCGGGCCTGTGTGTTCTCCTGATCAAGCCGCCGCAGAAATTCATTGAGCATGACGGGCGGCACAGTCACAGCAGTGGGTTTTACCGACAAAATCCAGTCCGTCAGCCGGGCCGGGGATGCACCTGGTTCGCCCAGAAGTGGTTCGTTTTCCGGCAGAAAATGCACCGTGCCGCCTGCCAGAAGGGGCAGGTAGGCCGCTGTAACCTGCTCCAGCAAAAGACTCAGAGGCACCAGAGAAAGATAGCGCTGGTGGGCATTGGCCGGCATGCTTTCGCGCAGCGAAGTCAGGACCTGAGCGATGGCGCTGCATGACAGGCGTACGCCCTTGGGGCTGCTTGTGGTGCCAGAGGTATGGATGATCTTGCAGATCCAGTCGCGCTCCGGGATTTCCTGCAACAGCGGTTGCGTGGCAAACGATTGGTCAAGATGTATGACATTGTCGGCTGGCAGATCCAGCAGCCAGCGCTCGTCGAGTGTTTTCTGACCCGCCGTATCGACCAGAAACCCGTCGCAATGAGTCGCCAGGTTTTCGGCCTGTGCCTGGCTGAAGGCCAGCGGCAAGGGCAGCGATGTGATGCCTACAAACAGACACGCAAGGTCGGCAATCAGCCACTGGCTGGTATTGCGGGTGGCGATGCCCATGACAACGGTCTTGTCGGTGGCTTCAGGCGCAAAACGTCGTTGTAACAGCGCCGCGAGGGCGAACGACCGCTGTTCAAGTTCACGATAGGTCAGGGGCCTGGCAACATCGGCATGATCGACCGCGCAGGTTTTATCACCATGGCTTCGCAGGGCGGCCAGCAGCTGAACGATCAGATGCTTGCTCATTGCATCACCCTGGCCGGGGCCGGAATATGATTGAACAGGGTGCCCAGGGTCATGGCTGCGAAGCGTGACCGTTGTGGGTCTACCTTTATAAAGCCGGTGACCGGGCGTTTCGAGTAGTAAGAGCCCCAGTTCTTGCCCGCATCGCCCGTAAGGCGCGTCGGATCGGCTGTCAGCAAGGGTTCAAAGACGATCTGGCAGCCCTCCATCATTTCCCGGACCCTTGGGGTCACGGTGCACAACAGGTACTGGGCTCCCATGCACCAGGCCAGAAGCGGGATCATGTTGACCATGATGACCCCTGCCGTGACGTGATGTGAAATCAGGCTGCCGATCTCGGCGATCGACGAGCGTTCAATCTGTTTTCCCTGAAGATCGGAGAGTATCTCGTGAATGGGCTGTGTCAGATATTGCTCGGAAAAAAGAGTTCTGTGGTCGCCGAAAGTAATGCCGGCGCACGACATAATTCGTTCATCCTCATCTTGTGTTAATGCAAAATACTGGGGGGTAGGTTCTATAGTCGCTTTGTAAGAGTGGTGAAATTTTTCCTTAACTATTTCTGCTGCTTGCTTCCACAACGGTGAATCGCAGTCGGTCACACGTATAAGCATGGTGCCACTCCATTGTTGGGTGAATTCCTATAAAAAGCGTGAGCGAATGTATTTAGGAACGCTCCGGCATGCCATTTAAAAAACAAAAACCATCTGTTAATATTCAAATGGCCGGGAAATATCCGGGAAAATGACAGCAGGAATATGTATATGCTTAACAGCAATATGCTCAGAAAGCTTGATATGCAGGATTTTTTGATTTTTATTTCTGTCTATGAAAGTTCAAGTGTTACTGAAGTTTCAGAGTCGTTGCACGTGAGCCAGTCGACCGTCAGTTATTGCCTGAAGAAGCTGCGCAACAGCTTTGAGGATGAGCTGTTCATCAACACCCGTAGCGGGATGCGTCCCACCTACAAGGCCACCACCATGTACAGTCATATATTGAAAGTCGTGGAAATTATCAATATATGTCACTCGGGTCCTGCCACGCTGTCGGCTCCCAGGGAAGAAGTTCGTTATACCTTGTGCGCTCCCGAGTATTTTGAACTTTTAGTGTTGCCTGTATTATTGAAACAATTTTCTGCTAGTGAAGCGCGCGTTATACTGGATGTGCAGAAATTGAATCGCGATATTCCTGTAAAAGAACTAAATGATGGTGTCTTTGACTTGGTCATTTGTTTCGGTCCCGGTTATCATCGGGGTGGCAGTGGGTTGAAGTCGCAAATCCTTATGGATGATGATTTAGTCTGTGCAGTAGATAAACGTTTTCCTCCCGAAGACAATGTATTCAATCTTGAAAGTTTCATTGCTCGCAAGCATGTGTATCCAACCCCCTGGACGTCTGAAACCAACATGGTAGACGGCTGGCTGAGAAAACAGGGCAGCAGCAGGCAGATAATCGCGAGGGCGAATAGTTATGGCGCGGCCCTGAATCTGATTGTGGACTCTGATGTCGTGGTTACACTGCCGCGCCGCGTAGCGCAGTTGATTGCCGGTGAAGCGATTTACTTTTCAGCCGATGCACCGGTGGGCCTGCCAAGTTTCACCCTGGACATGGTCTGGAGTGAAAACGTCGATCACGATCCTGCCAACTCCTGGATCAGGGAGCAGGTTGTTAAGGCCTGTGCAGAGTGTGTGATGTGAGGATTTATTGAGGCGACATTGAAGCGTAGCTGTCATGTGCGGAAACATGGCATTTTTGTAACCATTTCGTGACTTTCATCACAGGCTGATTATGAGTGGATAAGAACAAAACCGGCTTCAGAGTTTTGCTGAACCTTGCAGGAAAGATTGTCGGACAAAAATACAACTTCATATCACCTTCACCGCCCGCCCAATAAACTGAATAGGTCCCGTCGGTTTGCCAATAGGCGAGCCCGTGGACTTCTCCAGTGTCAGCTCGAACAACTGGTTATGTTGCAGCGGGGGCAACTTATCCAGCGGTATATGCAGGGTCTGGCCCGGTTTTACCAGGCCCAGAGATACCGGACCCTGCCAGTCGTCGGCCTTGGTCCAGAACTCCAGTGCCTTGTCCGGCGGGACCTGGGTTTCGCCCAGGGGGATGAGCTGGATTTCCTGTGTGTTGCTGGCCTGAACGACCCAGCCGGGTGCCTTGTCCTGAGGGGCAACGAGTACGACCAGGTAGGACGGAGCCTGCGTCGGCTTGATGGCAAGCATCGTACCCAGTACCAGCGATGCAGCCAGACCTGCGCCAGCCAGACCGCGCCAGATCGACAGGTTGTCCCACCAGCGGACACGTTGTGGTTCGGCCTTGTTCGTCGTGAAGCCTGTGAGGTTGCGTTCGATCCGGTTCCAGAGCCCGGGCGTCGGCGTCACAGGTTCGGCCATATCGGTCAGTGGCAGCAGGCGTTCTTCCCAGGCGTCGACTGCGGCCTGCAAGGCGGGCTCGTGTGGCAGACGGCGCTGTACATCGCTTCTCTGCTGCGCAGACAAGGTGCCGAGTACATATTCCCCAGCCAGCTCATGGATGTTTTCGTCGGTGGGCCGAGTCATCCCATACACTCCCGCAAAGCCTTCAGGCTGCGCTTGATCCAGGCTTTGACCGTACCCAATGGGGCGCCGATTTTCTGCGCGATTTCCTGATGCGAGTAGCCGTCCACGTAAGCGTGGAAAACACAGTTGCGCCGCACCGGTTCCAGTTGTTCCAGGCAGAACTGGATTCGTCCCGGGTTGACGCGCCAGTCGAAGGCATCACCGGTTTCCTGCCAGCCTTCAAGCGTGGCCGGTTGGTGATGGTCTTCGCTGCCGTCGTCTTCCAGCTGCACTTCCCGGGCATTGTTGCGCAGGCGATTGAGTGCCAGATGCCGGGTCACGCTGAAAATCCAGCCGCGTGCCGAACCTCGTGTCTGATCGAAGCTTGCCGCATGGGTCCATATCTTGAGGAATGCATCATGCACGATGTCTTCCGCCAGTGCGTTGTCACGCACGAGCCGCACGACGACGCCGAGCAGCCGGGCGCTTTCCTGGTGATAGAGATGCTGCAATGCCTGGCGCTCACCGTGAGCGCAGGCATGCAGCGTGGCTTCGTAGTCAAAAAGAGATTCGTGTGAAGACACGTCGATCCGCCATCAATGGATGATTGCTGCCTCGTTGACATCACCAGGCCCCCGCGCAGCAGCATAGACTACTGGCTGCGCGACACCCGATAGAGTGGCTTCAATCACTTGCTGACCCAGAAGATGTAGTCGGCCTGATACTTGACCACTTCCTTCGCGCCCTTGTTGCTGGCCGAGCAGGCAGTGGCAGGCGCAACGCCGCCTTTCAAGGCTACGCGCTGGATGTAGGCCGTGCCGGTCAGAGCACCTTTGCCTTCAGCCGGGTTGGCCTTGACCAGTTGATAAGGCAGGTTGCCCGCGCTGGAGGGCGCTACGGCCACTTGAGTGCCGGTCAGCTTGGAGCCGTCCCTGGATTCCCAGGTGGCGGGTGGGCCGTAATAGGTGCCGACCTGTTTGCCGCTGCGATCATTGAGGACGGCTTTGGGGCCGACAAACACCCATTCGGTTTCGCTGGCGGAGTTGGCCTTGGCGCGGCACTCGTAAGTGATCTCGCCCACACCGGTGGTTTCCAGGGTGATCTTGTGGCCGTCCGGGACCCGGACGCTCTCCGGCAGGTTGGTCTGAGCCATGGCAACAGAAGTCAGGCAAGTGAGAGCCAGGGTACTACCTGCAAGGCAGAGCAAACGTTTTGCGTTCATGCAGAAAATCTCCAGATTGTTTAACCGCGCTCAGCAACTCGAAGTGGCTGCTGTATGTACTACCCGCGAGAAAACGATCTGGATGCAGTGATTTGAAAATATTTTTTCAGGACCGACTGAAACGGCTGCGCAACAGCAGCACACCGGCAATCGCAGCCAGGCCAGAACCCATCAGCACGCCGATCTTCACCTCGTCCACCAGATGCGCTGCGCCCGGGAAGGCAAGGTTGCCGATGAACAGGCTCATGGTGAAACCGATACCGCAAAGCAGCGCCACGCCATAGAGCTGTACCCAGTTGCTGCCCTGTGGAAGGACTGCGAGCCCGGCCCGGATCGCCAGCAAGGCGGCCAGGAATACGCCAATCTGTTTGCCGACGAACAGACCCAGGGCCACACCGAGGGGCACCGGGTCCAGCAGGTTGTCAGCGGAAATACCGGCCAGCGAAACCCCGGCATTGGCGAATCCGAACACGGGCACGATGGCGAAGGCGACCCAGTAATGCAGTTTCTCTTCGAGAAACAGCAGCGGCGAGCGGGCTTCTTCCTCAGGCTTGCCCAAGGGAATGCACAGCGCCAGCGCCACACCGGCCAGCGTGGCATGCACACCCGATTGCAGCACGAAGAACCACAGCAGCGCGCCGGTTATCAGGTAAGGCAACAGGCGTCGGACCTTCAGGCGGTTCATCACGACCAGCAGCGCCAGAGTCGCGAAAGATGCCAGCAGCATCGGCAAATTCAGGCCCGAGCTGTAGAAGAAGGCGATGATGGTCACGGCCCCCAGATCGTCCAGAATCGCCAGCGCCGCGAGGAAGACTTTCAGGGACGTCGGCACCCGCTTGCCCAGCAACGACAGAACCCCGAGAGCGAAGGCAATGTCGGTGGCCGCCGGAATGGCCCAGCCGCCGATGGTTTGCGCATTGCCCCAGTTGATGGCGAGGTAGATCAGCGCCGGGACCAGCATGCCGCCCGCGGCTGCAAAGCCGGGCAGGGCGCGCTGTTCCCAGGTGGCGAGCCCGCCTGCAAGGACTTCGCGTTTGATTTCCAGGCCCACCATCAGGAAGAAGATCGCCATCAACCCGTCGTTGATCCACAGCTCGACGGAAAGCCCCAGCCAGACGCTGTGCAGAATGGCGAAATAACCGGAAGCCAGAGGTGAGTTGGCAACGATCAAGGCAGCCAGTGCCGCGCCCATCAGAACAATGCCGCCGGCCGATTCCGAGGCCAGGAAGCGGGCGAGAATGGCAACGGCTCTTGGTGTTTCACTGGAAGGAAGTCGGGTCATGCTCGTCCTTGAAACAGGATCTTGATTCAAGCGCGCAGGGCGCTCAGTTCGATGAGGCAGCAGCGGCTGGCACTGGGGGCTTGCAGCTCTATTTCCAGCAGGCCGCCGGGGTTATCCACTTGCAGGCAGTCGTGTCTGCCAAGGATTTCCCAGGCACCGACATTCACGCTGACGCCGACCTGCTCGGCAACGCTGAACAGCAAAAAGATGCTGGCGGAACTGAACACCCGTTGTGGCTGGCGTACATCGATCCAGTGCAGGCGGGCGCTGTAGCGCTGTGGAGCATAGATCAGGTTGAAGTCACGGATAGGCCCGTCGAGCAGTGCGCAACTGACCTGGCTGTCGCCGCTGAAGGCCAGCGGGTCGGAAGGCAGCAACGGGCGGCTGGTGACACCGTCGATATCCAGCGTCATGCCTGCACCCTGAATCACCGAGATGATCCGTTGGTAACCGGCGAATACCGAAAAGTCGCCAGAAGTCTCGATATCGGCAATCGACAGGCGCCAGCCGAAGCCGTCCAGGTCCTGCCCGGCATCACGGGTGATTTCTTCGGTGCTGCCACCGCCGTTTTTCCACGGCATGCGAGGGTAATCGATGGCACGCAGGATTCTGGTCCGGGTCATTTGGTGAAGCGTCCTTCAAGGCGGTGGCGGGAGCCGGGGTGGATCAGGCGAGCGGCAGTAACCGGCTGGCGTCCTGACCATGTACGGCGGCGAATCAGCAGACAGGGCTCACCGGCATCGATCTGCAGCAACCTGCATTCGTCGGCATCGGCCAGAATCGCTTCGACCACGTGTTCGCCCTCGGTCAGCGGCGCGACTTGCGACAGATAGGCGTAAGGCGTCTGCTGCGTGAAATCCTGTTTGAGATAGTCGGGTGCGACCAGTGCATTGACGAAGCGGTCCTCGATCTGCACCGGGATATTGTTCTCGAAGTGCACGATCAGCGAGTGAAACACCTTCTGGCCTTCACGCATGTCCAGCGCCAGGGCCCGTTCCGAACCGGCAGGCTCCTCCTGGAGAACGATGACCTTGCAGGTATGACTGTGACCCCGGGCGGCGATCTCGTCAGCGATGTTATTGACCTCGAACAACGCCGACTGGCTTTTGGGCTCGGCGACGAAAGTGCCGACACCCTGCATGCGGATCAGCAGGCCTTCGGCGGTCAGCTCGCGCAAGGCACGGTTGATGGTCATGCGGCTGAAGCCCAGTTGGGTCACCAGTTCGCTTTCCGAGGGCACGCGATGATGCGGCGGCCAGGTGCCGTTCTGGATTTGCTGGGCAATCATCTGTTTGACGCGGGCATAGAGCGGTGCCGGTCTTTCGCCCATCTGGGCTGCCAAGGGAGAAGAGGCGGGCGGAATCGGCACGTGCGGGTCCTTGTCTGGATGGTTCAGCTACGAAATAGCGCCCAAGCTAACCATTAACCTGCGCTGCGGCAAGCATGCAGAGGTTTACCGGGCATTCGAACGTCTGTATATGTATATACAAATTACAACCTTGAGGTGTGAAGTCAATGCCAGCCTTCTTTGCCGAGCGCGCATTACTCCCGGGCGGTTGGGCCGAGAATGTCCGTCTGGAGGTCAGTGCCGACGGTTTATTGAGTTCGGTGCAAGCCAATGCGGATCGCCAGGGCGCGGAGCGGGTAAGTGGTCCGTTACTGCCCGGCATGCCGAATCTGCATTCCCATGCCTTCCAGCGCGCGATGGCGGGGCTGGCGGAAGTGGCAGGCAATCCCAGCGACAGCTTCTGGACCTGGCGCGACCTCATGTATCGGCTGGTCGGGAAGATCAGTGCGCCGCAGGTGGGCGTCATTGCTCGGCAGCTCTATATCGAGATGCTCAAGGGCGGATTCACGTCGGTCGCGGAGTTTCACTACGTCCATCAGGACACCAACGGCAAACCTTATGCCGACCCTGCCGAGCTGGCCTTGCAGATCAGCCAGGCGGCCACGTCGGCGGGCATTGGCCTGACTTTGCTGCCGGTGCTCTACAGCCATTCGGGCTTTGGCGGGCAAGCACCAAACGAAGGGCAGCGCCGGTTTATCCACAGCACCGAAAGTTACCTGGATCTGCAGGCTCGCTTGAGGCCGGTCATCGCCGGTCAGGCGGCTCAGAACCTGGGGCTGTGCTTTCACTCGCTGCGTGCTGTCACCCCGCAACAGATCAGTGAAGTGCTGGCCGCCAGTGACCGGCAGTGCCCGGTGCATATCCACATCGCCGAGCAACAGAAGGAGGTCGATGATTGCCTGAGCTGGAGTGGCCGACGTCCGTTGCAGTGGCTGTACGAAAACGTGCCCGTGGACCAGCGCTGGTGCCTGGTGCATGCGACCCATGCCGAGCCGGATGAAGTCGCCCTCATGGCGCAGAGTGGCAGTGTGGCCGGTCTGTGCCTGACCACGGAAGCCAATCTGGGGGACGGTATTTTCCCGGCGGTGGATTACATCGCCCAGGGTGGACGTTGGGGGATTGGCTCGGACAGCCATGTGTCGGTCAGTGTGGTCGAAGAACTCCGCTGGCTGGAATACGGCCAGCGCCTGCGGGATCAGCGCCGCAACCGGTTATATCGTAGCGATCAACCCATGGTGGGCCGGACCCTGTTCGATGCTGCACTGTCGGGCGGCGCCCAGGCACTGGGGCAGAGCATCGGCAGGCTTGAGGTCGGGCAGCGTGCCGACTGGGTGGTGCTGGACGGTTCCGACCCGTATCTGGCCACTGCATCTGGCGACGCGATCCTCAACCGCTGGCTGTTTGCGGGCGGTGATCGTCAGGTTCGCGATGTGTTGGTCAATGGCCACTGGGTGGTGCGCGAAGGGCGTCATGCGGCAGAAGAGGAAAGCAGCCGTGCGTTTGCGCAGGTGCTTAAAGAGTTGCTGGGGTAGGTCCGAGCAGGAGTGAATTCATTCACGAAAGGGGGCTTGTCGCGGCAAGCCCCTTCTCACTATCCATAGAGGCAAATCACTTCCCGATCTTTGAATCGTCCTCACGCCAGATCAGTCGGCTGGTGTCGTAGCCCTGCTGGCGTGCCTTGCTCAGCATCTCCTGTTTGACCCATTCTGGCACGGTCGGCGTGCGGGACAGCAGCCACAGGTATTTGCGATCGGGGTTGCCGACCACGGCGGTCTTGTAGTCATCGCTGATGTACAAGACCCAGTAGTCGCCCTTGGCCAGACCCGGCAGCAGGCGCGAGAACCAGTTGTCGAAGACCACCCACAGCTTGTCGGTCTTGCCCGCTACCTGTGGCGAGGCGGTTCCGGTTGCTTCCTGCCACTTGCCTTCGGCTGTCCGGCAGCGGTTGGTCACGCCGATATTGCCGTCAGGCTTGAGTGTGTAATGGGCTTCGGACTGTGCGCAGTTGCGCTGGAAAAACATCGGCAGTCGAGCCAGTTCATACCAGGTGCCCTGATAGCGGTTCAGGTCGACGCTGTCGACCGTCTTGGGTTCGAGGTTGTCCTCCGAGTGGGCGAAACCGATGGCCAGGAAGCTGGCCATGACGAGGATTCCGAAGCGTAGAAGTAGCTTGATCATGTGTTATTTCAGACCTTGGCCCGAGAAAATGAGCACTTTGTCGCCAGCATACTGCACGCTGATAAAGGTTTTCTGGTCGCCCCAGGTGCAACTGGACATTCCCAGTGCGCCGGAACATTCGGTCGGGCTGCCCAGCAGGCTTTCGACCTGCGCCTTGGGCATACCGGCGGAAAGCTTGGAGTAATTCTCTTGAGTGATCTTGCTGCAGGCAGTCAGCAGCACGCAAAACGACAGTAACGCGAGAGAGCGCAAAGACATGGATGAAGCTCCTGAACGGAAGGAGGCTGCGTCGCAGCAACAGGTCTCTGAACCTGGCTGGCGCAATGCCGAAAGCTTAGAAGATAAAACCGCTATCTGGTTCCCTTGGCTCGTAAATCCCTGATGGCAGTCATGCAGGGTGGCGGGCCAGAGCGCTTCGGTTCGCGAAGAAGCTAAAAGCTTGAACCGGGTGTCTTCAGGAACTCGATCTCTTCATCGGTCGAGGTACGACCGAGAATGTCGTTGCGATGGGGGAAGCGACCGAAGCGGGCGATGATTTTCCGGTGACGCTCAGCGTAATCGAGGCTCTGATTGAAATAGTCGCGGTCGGTGGCGGGCAGCAGTGGGAGCAGTTTGCCAAAGCAGGCGATGGCCTGGTTTTGCACGTCGAGGTTTTCGCTGTGCTCCAGCACCAGATAGATGAAGGTGCGTTCAAGCGGTTCCAGATGCTGATCCCGGCCCAGTTTCAGGCCGTGTTGCACCAGTGCCTGAGCACGTTCGTCCCCGGCGAAAGCCTTGGGCGTATTGCGATGGATCATGCGCGGCAACTGATCGAGCAGCAGGACCAGCGCCAGCCAGCCCTTGGGGTTTTCTGCCCATTCTTTCAGGCCGCCGGTCAGCGCCTGTTCGACCAGCGCACCGAAGCGCTCGCGAGCCTCGGTGTCGGTGGTCTTGCTCTTGCCGAACCAAAGTTTCTCCCTGGCCTTCACCACTTCGCTGGCGGATTCGGCAGAGCCGAACCACCAGTGCAGCAGAGGCAGCCAGGGAGCGGACATGGTCTTATTCCTTGTGATACGCCGTGGCGCGCTCGACTTCCTCTTTGGAACCCAGGAACACGGCCACACGCTGGTGCAGGCCTTCAGGCTGGATGTCGAGGATGCGCTGGTGGCCATCGGTGGATGCGCCGCCGGCCTGTTCGACCAGGAAGGACATCGGGTTGGCTTCGTACATCAGACGCAGTTTGCCCGGCTTGGAAGGCTCGCGGCTGTCGCGTGGGTACATGAACAGGCCGCCACGGGTCAGGATGCGGTGCACGTCGGCAACCATCGCGGCAACCCAGCGCATGTTGTAGTTCTTTTTCAGCGGGCCTTCTTCGCCGGCCAGCATTTCTTCGACGTAGCGCTTGACCGGAGCTTCCCAGTGGCGCTGGTTGGACATGTTGACCGCGAACTCCTGAGTGGACTCCGGGATCTTGAGGTCTTCGTGGGTCAGCACGAAGCTGCCCATTTCGCGGTCCAGGGTAAAGCCTTTCACGCCATCGCCCAGTGTCAGGACCAGCATGGTCTGCGGGCCGTAGATCGCATAACCGGCGGCTACCTGCTCGGTACCCGGTTGCAGGAAGGCTTTTTCGTTCAGGGCTTCGTTCTGGCTCAGGTATTCGTTAGGGCAGCGCAGAACGGAGAAGATCGTGCCGACTGGCGCGTTGATATCGATGTTCGAGGAGCCGTCCAGCGGGTCGAATACCAGCAGGTAGGCACCTTTCGGGTATTTGCCGGGGATCTGGTAGGCGTTGTCCATTTCTTCGGACGCCATACCGGCCAGGTGACCGCCCCATTCGTTGGCTTCCAGCAGGATTTCGTTGGAGAGCACGTCGAGCTTCTTCTGCACTTCGCCCTGTACGTTCTCGGTCCCCATGCTGCCCAGTACGCCACCCAGTGCGCCCTTGGAGACGGCATGGCTGATTTCCTTGCATGCTCGCGCCACTACTTCGATCAGGAAACGCAGATCGGCAGGAGTATTGTTGCTGCGGGTCTGCTCAATCAAAAAGCGACTCAGTGTAACGCGGGACATGGATAGCTCCGAAAATGGGGGATGAAAAACCCGCGCAGTTTAGCGCGAGTGGCTGCGTAATACTGCTATCAGACTGGCTTATGGTGAATTGAGTTCATACGCTTGCTCAGCGTAGCTGCAAAACCGCAACTCGAAGCCGTGATGGATCAATGTTTTGAGGTGCGCAGAGAGCTCAGAGCGATCCAGCCCAGGCATAGTGTGCCCAGTACCAGCACGGCCCACAGGCCCATGCGCTTGTAATCCATGCTTTCAGCCACTGGCGGAGCAGGAACCGCTACGTTGGCAGCAGGCGCAGTGGCTGGTCTGGCCTTGCCCAGGGTTGTCAGTTTCTGCGGGGTAAAGTCAGGCATCAGCGTCGTCAGAGGCAGTTGCGCAGCCGGTGCCGAAACATGACCGATGGCGAGGACGAACGGCCCGTTGCCGCTGGCCCGGAACACCACCTGAGTCGCAGGCACCGCAACGCTCAGCCCGGGAGCCTGTGCGCCCAGTCCGCCGCCACGATCATCGACGACCAGTTTCAACTGCCGCACGTTCTGTCCCGAGAGCTGCAACTGATCCTGCACGATCTCGCCATTGTTCTGGGTCAGGCGATACAGCAGGCCGCTGCTGAGGGCCTGCCATTCCTGGTCGGCATCGAGTCGCCCATAGAGCGTACCGGGTGCCAGGCTGTTGTCCTGGCTGATGTCGATTTTCACCCGTTCCACCGGCAGTTCTGTCGGTAACTGCCAGACATATTCGTTGGGATGCTCGACGACACCCGTGATCGATGGCGACCAGCTCAGAGTGGTCGGCGGACTGTCGGGGCTGGCGCTCAGTACGTGAGCTGAAACCAGGGTTGGCGCGTTCTGCGGTGAGCGCCACAGCAGGCGCAGGTAGCGGGCGTTGTGGCCGGGCAGACCGACTTCCCGTTGCTCGACCACTTCATCGGAGAGCGTCAGCCGCGCCACTTGTCCTTCGCCCCAGGCCTGCCAGTGCTGGAGGTCATCGCTGGCCTCGATGCTGAAATGCTGGAAGCCTTCGCGTTCGGAACTCCAGTCGATCAGCAGTTGTTCGAGGGGGGCCTTGATCGCGCTGGCGTCCAGCAGCCAGCCGCGCAGTATTTCTTCACCGGCTTCGATGTCGCTTTGTGGCTGGACATCGATGAGGGCTCCGTCGTTCGAGCGCTTGCTGCGGATGACCGGCGCGGCATCACCTGCTTCGGCAGTGGTGTACAGCGGGAACCACTTCACCGCCGTTGGTGCCGGGTTCTCTTCGTGGGATTCCTGTTTGCGCACCAGCGCAAAGGCTTGAGCCTGGCCGTCGGCATCGAATACACGAAGATCATTCAGATTGGCTTGGCGGGCATTGAGTTGCAGTGCCAGAGGCAGGTCGATGCGATACAGCGGGCCTTGGCCGATGAGGGTCAAGGGCGTCTGGCTGGTGAAGTCCGCCGGTTTTTCCAGGGCATTGACAGTCATCGCTGCGCACAGGGCTGCGCCGAGCACAGCGATTTTGATGACGAGCGGACGACTCACGAACGGGTTCCTCAGGGTTGGGCAGGCAGCCGATGCCTGCTTGCGCACCGATGTATTGCGAAAGAGTTTGGCAGTGATGTGTGAAATATCCCACCACAGATAGCGATATGCCAATACCTGTGAGCAAAAGGGATGGGGGGCGAGAGGGAAAAAACCGCTGGGAACGAATTCATTCGCGAAGGCCATACATCCGAAGACATCTATCGTCTTCAAAAAACGGCCTCGCGACTGAATTCGCTCCCAAGGGCGTTACGGGGTTACTCCAGCGCTTTCCAGATGTCTGCGGCGTACTCGCGGATGGTGCGGTCCGACGAGAACCAGCCCATGCGCGCCGTATTGAGAACTGCCGAGCGCCACCATTGCTTGGAGTCGTGCCAGCGTTCTTCGACCTTGGCCTGGGCAGCCCAGTACGAGTCGAAGTCGGCGCAGACCAGGAAGCGGTCGTAGGCCAGCAACTGATCGATCAGGCCCGCATAGCGGTTCGGATCGTCCGGCGAGAACACGCCGCCGCGAATCGCCTGCAGCACATCGTTGAGACGGCCCGATGCCGCCACATCGGCGTATGCACTGAAGTCGCCAGCCTGCTTGCGGGCTTCTACCTCCTGTGAGGTCATACCGAAGATGAACATATGTTCAAGGCCGATCTGCTCGCTCATTTCCACGTTGGCGCCGTCCAGAGTGCCGATGGTCAGCGCGCCGTTGAGGCCGAATTTCATGTTGCTGGTGCCGGAGGCTTCCAGGCCGGCAGTGGAAATCTGTTCGGAAAGGTCGGCGGCCGGAATGATGCTTTCGGCCAGACTGACGTTGTAGTTGGGCATGAACACCACTTTGAGCAGGCCACGCACGGTCGGATCGTTGTTGACGGTGCGGGCGATATCGTTGGTGAGCTTGATGATCAGTTTGGCCGAGTGATAGCTGGCCGCTGCCTTGCCCGCGAAGATCTTCACCCTTGGCACCCAGTCCGTACCGGGTTCGGCGCGGATTGCCTGATACAGCGCGACGGTGTGGAACAGGTTGAGCAACTGGCGCTTGTACTCGTGGATACGCTTGACCTGCACGTCGAACATCGCGGCAGGATTGACCACGACTCCCAGACGCTCATGGATGATGGCTGCCAATGCGCGCTTGCTGTGCAGGCGCTGGTCTGCCATCTGTTTGCGGAAGGAGCTTTTTTCCGCGAATGGTTCCAGTTCGATCAGACGTTTCTCGGCATTGTCCAGAACGTCTTCGCCCAGGGCTTCCACCAGCATTTCGGTCAGCTTCGGGTTGGCCTGGTACAGCCAGCGGCGGAAGGTGATGCCGTTGGTCTTGTTATTGATCCGTTCCGGATAAATCTTGTGCAGCTCGGCGAATACGGTCTTGCGCATCAACTGAGTGTGCAGCGCGGAAACGCCGTTGATGCTGTGAGAGCCCAGGAATGCCAGGTTGCCCATGCGTACCCGGCGGCCATTGTCTTCTTCGATCAGCGACACGGCCCGCAGAATGTCGAAGTCATGCACGCCTTTGGCGCGCAGGGTATCGATGTGCTGGGCGTTGATCAGGTAGATGATCTGCATGTGGCGCGGCAGCATGCGTTCCATCAGGCCTACGGACCAGGTTTCCAGTGCTTCGGGCAGCAGGGTGTGGTTGGTGTAGCTCAGCGTGCCCACGGTGATTTTCCATGCTGCATCCCAGGCGATTCCGTGGGTGTCGATCAGCTGTCGCATCAGCTCGGCCACGGCAATCGAGGGGTGGGTGTCGTTCATCTGGATGGACGCGTGCTCGGGCAGATCCATCAGGGTCGCGTGCATGTTCAGGTGGCGACGCAGCAGGTCCTGCAGGGACGCCGAAACAAAGAAGTACTCCTGGCGCAGACGCAGTTCCTGGCCTGCCTCGGTTGCATCGTTGGGGTAAAGCACGCGGGAAATACTTTCGGCCCGCACGACTTCGGCAACCGCACCGAAGTGGTCGCCGGCGTTGAAACGCTCCAGATGCAGATCATCCAGTGCGCGTGCACGCCACAGGCGCAGAGTATTCACGCTTTTACCGCGCCAGCCGACCACGGGGGTGTCGTAGGCAATGGCGCGTACGGTTTCCGCCGGACGCCAGACCTGACGCGGCTCGCCTGCTTCATTAAGCACAGTATCGACGCTACCGCTGAAACCGATGGAGTAGACCACCTCGGGGCGCTCGAACTCCCACGGGTTGCCGAAGTCCAGCCAGTGCTCTGTCTGCTCCTGCTGCCAGCCGTCGACTATCGCCTGACGGAACAGGCCGTGTTCGTAACGAATACCGTAGCCATGACCGGCAATGCCCAGGGTCGACATGCTTTCCATGAAGCAGGCTGCCAGACGGCCCAGGCCACCATTGCCCAGTGCCGCATCCGGCTCCAGCAGACGGATACGCTCGATGTCCACGCCCAGTTCGGTCATGGCTTCGCGGGCGATTTCCAGCAGGCCGAGGTTGCTCAGGCTGTCGTAGAGAAGCCGCCCGATCAGAAATTCGAGGGACAGGTAGTAGACGCGTTTCTGGACCTTGCGATAAATCTGTCGCGTATGGTCCATCCAGTGCTCGACCATGTGGTCACGGGCAGCCAGGGCTACAGCTTCAAACCAGTCATGCTCAAACGCATGGTCAGGGTCCTTGCCCACTGCATAGGTGAGTTTGGCAAGAACGGCGGCGCGAAAAGCGGCCACATCAGCGTCACGAACAAGTGGTTCCTGAGACATCGGTACGACCTCAAGTAGTCAGACGAGTGAAAAGTGGGTTCTTTGACTGTAGGCGTGTCGTCAGTTATTTCCTGAAAAAATTTAAATAACCGAGCAAGTCGCTAGCGTTTCGACTCGCTTGCAATGCTCTGGTTCGCGAATCCGAGCAATTGGCAAATCGCTTGCATCGATCGTTCCACCCGGATGAGCAATGAGCAGCATGCTCATTCCTCGTTTCGGGTTTATGATGCCCAACGGCAGAATAATAGACGCCTCTGAACTGGACTTATGGAGCATGTATGCAGACTTTGTACCCGCAGATCAAACCCTACGCCCGGCACGATCTGGCTGTGGAACAGCCGCATGTGCTCTATGTCGATGAAAGCGGGTCGCCCGAAGGGTTGCCTGTGGTGTTCATTCACGGCGGGCCGGGTGCAGGATGCGATGCGCAAAGTCGCCGTTATTTCGATCCGAACCTGTACCGCATCGTCACGTTCGATCAGCGCGGCTGCGGCCGTTCGACCCCGCATGCCAGCCTTGAAAGCAACACCACCTGGCATCTGGTGGCAGACCTGGAGCGCATTCGCGAACATCTGGGGATCGAAAAGTGGGTGCTGTTTGGCGGCTCCTGGGGCTCGACCCTGGCTCTGGCCTACGCCCAGACTCATCCCGATCGCGTGCATGCCCTGATCCTGCGCGGCATTTTTCTGTGTCGTGCCCAGGAAATCGAATGGTTCTACCAGTCCGGTGCCAGCCGCCTGTTCCCCGATTACTGGCAGGATTACGTGGCACCGATCCCGCTGGATGAGCGCGATAACCTGCTGGCAGCCTTCCACAAGCGCCTGACCGGTTCCGATCAGATCGCCCAGATGCATGCCGCCAAGGCGTGGTCCACCTGGGAAGGCCGCACAGCGACCCTGCGGCCCAACCCGCAGGTCGTCGACCGCTTTGCCGAACCCCAGCGCGCCCTGTCCATTGCGCGTATCGAATCGCATTACTTCATCAACAATGCCTTCCTGGAAGAAAACCAGCTGATTCGCGACATGCCCAAAATCGCTCATCTGCCTGGCGTCATCGTGCATGGCCGCTACGATGTGATCTGTCCGCTGGATAACGCCTGGGAGCTGCATCAGGCATGGCCCAACAGTGAATTGCAGGTGATTCGCGAAGCCGGGCATGCCGCTGCCGAGCCGGGTATTACCGATGCGCTGGTGCGTGCCGCTTCGCAGATCGCCCGGCGCCTGCTCGACCTGCCGCCTGAAGAAGCGTAACCCTGTGGGAGCGGATTCATCTGCGAAGCTGTTTCGCGAATGAGCGGAGCGCCGCCCGATTTGCTCCCACACAGCCTGTACGACGGGATTTCTTATATATGAAAGGCTTGTTGCAGCGCGTGCGAAGTGCGCGTGTGGAAGTTGCTGGAGAAGTTGTAGGTGCTGTGGATCAGGGGCTTCTGGTTCTTGTGGGGATAGAGCCTCAAGACACTCAGGCCAGTGCCGATAAGTTGCTGCATAAGCTGCTTAACTATCGGGTATTCAGCGATGACGAGGGCAAGATGAATCTGTCATTGCGTGATGTGGAAGGGGGCCTGCTGCTGGTTTCTCAGTTCACTCTGGCGGCCGATACCAGAAGCGGCATGCGTGCCGGCTTTTCAAAAGCAGCTCCTCCGGCATTGGGCGCGCAGTTGTTCGACTATTTATTGTCACAGGCCAGGATCGCGCATCCGGTGGTTGCAGCGGGCCAATTTGGTGCGGACATGCAGGTGCATCTGGTGAATGATGGCCCTGTGACATTTTTGTTTGATACCTGACAAGAGGAAATCTCTGCCCGCCCCGGATTTATTAGTCCTGCGTGCAAGAAAATCTTTGTCATACATGATGCGTTGTGACGCGCGCTACTGGATAATCGCGCGCTACGAGGACCGGCGATAGTTGGTCCTCTGCGTATTCAGAAGCGGGTTCTGACATTGATTGGGGAATCATTAAGCCCATTCGGAGTCGGAACAATGCTCGCCAACCCGGCATCTGATAGCTGGCCGTTGGTTTTTTCATCTGTTTTCGGCGAGGGTTGCTCGTGATTGTTAGTCCCTGTGATGCTCCAAAGACACCTGTCAAACGGTTGCGTAGTGCGCTTTTGGCAAGCTCGGCTCTTGTCTGCCTGCTGGGTTCAGGCCAGTTGTGGGCATTCAACCTTGATGATGTAGCGGCAAAGGCCAAAGAAATGGCCGGGCAGAAGTTCGAAGCTCCGAAGAGCAATCTGCCTACCGAGTTGCGCGAAATGAAATTCGCGGACTACCAGAAGATCCGCTTCCGTGAAGACAAGGCTGAGTGGGCGACTGACAAGACGCCGTTCAAGCTGTCGTTCTATCACCAGGGCATGCACTTCGACACGCCAGTCAAGATCAACGAAGTCACGGCCACGACCGTCGAAGAGATCAAGTACGACGCCAACCGTTTCGACTTCGGCGATATCAAGATCGACCCTAAAGCCACTGAAAAGCTTGGCTATGCGGGCTTCCGCGTCCTGTATCCGATCAACAAGGACGACAAGCAGGACGAGATCATGACCATGCTGGGCGCGAGCTACTTCCGCGTGATCGGCAAGGGTCAGGTCTATGGCCTGTCCGCGCGTGGCATGGCGATCGATACCGCCTTGCCGTCCGGCGAAGAGTTTCCTCGCTTCAAGGAATTCTGGATCGAGAAGCCGGGCCCGGATGACAACCATCTGGTGATCTTCGCACTGCTCGATTCGCCTCGTGCCACCGGTGCCTACCAGTTGACCCTGCGTCCTGGTACCAACACTCTGGTAGACGTCAAGTCGCGCATGTACCTGCGTGAAAACGTCACCAAGCTGGGCGTGGCTCCACTGACCAGTATGTTCCTGTTCGGTGCCAACCAGCCTTCGCGTGTGCCCAACTACCGTCGTGAACTGCACGATTCCAGCGGTCTGTCGATTCAGGCAGCCAATGGCGAGTGGGTATGGCGTCCTCTGAACAACCCGAAACACCTGGCCGTCAGCAGCTTCTCGGTCGAGAATCCGCGTGGCTTCGGTCTGCTGCAGCGTGGCCGTGACTTCAGCCAGTACGAAGACCTCGACGACCGCTACGACAAGCGCCCAAGCGCCTGGATCGAGCCTAAAGGCGACTGGGGCAAAGGTACTGTCGATCTGGTAGAGATCCCGACTGCCGACGAAACCAACGACAACATCGTTGCGTTCTGGAAGCCTGACACCCTGGCGGCTCCAGGCGAGCCGATGGAGTTCAACTACCGTCTGCACTGGACCATGCAGGAAAACGCCATTCACTCGCCCGATCTGGGTTGGGTCAAGCAGACCCAGCGCTCCATCGGTGACGTAAGGCAGTCCAACCTGGTTCGTCAGCCGGATGGCAGCCTGGCCTTCCTGGTCGACTTCGTAGGTCCGGTTCTGGCCGCCCTGCCTGAAGACAAGACCATCCGCAGTCAGGTCACCACCGACGACAACGTCGAGCTGGTCGAGAACAACCTGCGCTACAACCCGGTGACCAAGGGCTATCGCCTGACCCTGCGGGTCAAGGTCAAGGACCGCAGCAAGCCGACCGAAATGCGTGCCTACCTGCTGCGTGAAATTCCTGCCGAGCCTGGCAAGGAACCTGCGCTGCTTGTCGCTGACAAAGATGACAAGAAGTCAGCATCCAAGGAAGCTGCCAAACCTGCAGCCGCCAAGGAAGTTGCCAAGGCTGACGCCGCTGTAGCCAAGGCCGATGCGTCGAAAGCCGATGCCGCCAAGGCTGGCGATGCCAAGCCTGAAGCCGCCAAGGCCGACGTAGCCAAGGCCGACCCGGCCAAGAAAGCCGAAGCACCGAAGGCCGATGCAGCAAAAGCTGACAAGCCTGAAGTAGCGAAGGCCGAAGTGGCCAAGGATGCTGAAGGTAAAGAGATCAAGCAGCCTGAAGCCGAGGCCGCACCCACCCATCCGGAGCCGGCCAAGACCCTGCAAGTCATGACCGAGACCTGGAGCTACCAGTTGCCAAGCGATGAGTAATTCTCTCTCCGTGCCAGAGTCTCTGAACGAGTACCTGGCACACCTGCCGATGAGTGACGAGCAGCGGGCAGAACTTGCCAGCTGCAAGTCTTTCGCTGAACTGCACGAGCGTCTTTCCGCACAGCCGGTAAGCGACAAGGCCGAGGTCGCCCAGGCGTCCGTCGGCCGTCGCCTGACGCTGTCCACGGCTGACGAGCTGCAGGATGCCGAACTGCTCGAAGTCGATGCCAGTGGTCGTATCCGCCTGAAGGCCACGCCACCGATCCGCCGTACCAAGGTGGTTCCGGAGCCATGGCGCACCAATATTCTGGTGCGTGGCTGGCGTCGCCTGACCGGCAAGACCAACCCGCCAAAGCCCGATCACAGCGATCTGCCCCGTGATCTGCCCAAGGCGCGCTGGCGTACGGTCGGCTCGATTCGTCGTTACATTCTGCTGTTGCTGATGCTTGGCCAGACCATCGTGGCTGGCTGGTACATGAAAGGCATTCTGCCGTATCAGGGCTGGTCGCTGGTTTCGCTGGACGAAATCACCCGCCAGACCTTCGTGCAGACCGCCTGGCAGGTTCTGCCCTACGCCTTGCAGACCAGCATTCTGTTGCTGTTCGGCATCCTGTTCTGCTGGGTTTCGGCCGGTTTCTGGACGGCACTGATGGGCTTTCTCGAATTGCTCACCGGTCGCGACAAATACCGTATTTCCGGTGCCAGCGCCGGTAACGAGCCGATCGAAGCCGGTGCGCGTACCGCTCTGGTCATGCCGATCTGCAACGAAGACGTTCCACGGGTGTTTGCCGGTCTGCGGGCGACTTTCGAGTCGGTTGCTGCAACGGGCGATCTGGACCGCTTCGATTTCTTCGTGCTCAGCGATACCAACGACACCGACATCGCCGTAGCCGAGCAGCAAGCCTGGCTGGACGTGTGCCGTGAAACCGGTGGTTTCGGCAAGATCTTCTATCGTCGTCGTCGCCGTCGCGTCAAACGCAAGAGCGGCAACCTCGATGACTTCTGCCGTCGCTGGGGTGGCGATTACCGCTACATGGTCGTGCTCGACGCCGACAGCGTGATGAGCGGCGAATGTCTGACCAGTCTGGTGCGCCTGATGGAGGCCACTCCGGACGCCGGTATCATCCAGACAGCGCCACGTGCCTCGGGTATGGACACCCTGTATGCACGCATGCAGCAGTTCGCGACCCGCGTCTACGGTCCGCTGTTCACGGCCGGCCTGCACTTCTGGCAACTGGGTGAATCCCATTACTGGGGCCACAACGCGATCATCCGCATGAAACCCTTCATCGAGCACTGCGCCTTGGCGCCGTTGCCGGGCAAGGGCGCGTTTGCCGGTGCGATTCTTTCCCACGACTTCGTCGAAGCCGCGCTGATGCGCCGTGCCGGCTGGGGCGTGTGGATTGCCTACGACCTGCCGGGCAGCTACGAAGAGTTGCCGCCCAACCTGCTGGATGAACTCAAGCGTGACCGTCGCTGGTGCCACGGCAACCTGATGAACTTCAGGCTGTTCCTGGTCAAGGGCATGCATCCGGTTCACCGTGCGGTGTTCCTGACGGGGGTGATGTCCTATCTGTCGGCACCGTTATGGTTCTTCTTCCTGGTGCTGTCCACCGCCTTGCTGGCAGTGAACACATTGATGGAGCCGACCTACTTCCTTGAACCGCGTCAGTTGTATCCGCTGTGGCCACAATGGCACCCGGAAAAAGCCGTCGCACTGTTCTCGACCACCATTGTCCTGTTGTTCCTGCCCAAGCTGCTCAGCGTCATTCTGATCTGGGCCAAGGGCGCCAAGGCATTTGGCGGCAAGTTCAAGGTCACGGTTTCGATGCTGCTGGAAATGCTGTTCTCGGTGCTGCTGGCTCCGGTTCGCATGCTGTTCCACACCCGTTTCGTTCTGGCTGCTTTCCTGGGCTGGGCGGCGACCTGGAACTCTCCGCAACGCGACGACGATTCCACGCCGTGGATTGAGGCGATCAAACGCCACGGTCCGCAGACCCTGCTGGGCGCCTGCTGGGCCTTGCTGGTGGCCTGGCTGAACCCGAGCTTCCTGTGGTGGCTTGCGCCGATCGTGGTTTCCCTGATGCTGTCGATTCCGGTATCGGTGATTTCCAGCCGTACCAAGCTGGGTCTCAAGGCGCGTGACGAAAGCTTCTTCCTGATCCCGGAAGAGTACGACACGCCTCAGGAACTGATCTCCACCGATCAGTACACCCATGAGAACCGCTGGCATGCTCTGAAGGAAGGCTTCATCCGTGCGGTGGTCGATCCTCAGCAGAACGCCCTGGCGTGCGCGCTGGCGACTTCCCGTCACCGTCTGGCTCAGCCTGTCGAGACGGTTCGCCATGAGCGCGTCGAGCATGCACTCAAGGTCGGACCTGAAAAGCTCAGTAACCATGAGCGCCTGATGCTGCTCAGCGACCCGGTTGCTCTGGGCCGATTGCACCAGCAGGTCTGGAGCGCCGGTCATCCCGAGTGGCTGGCCGCATGGCGTGCTTCGATTGAAGCCGATCCTCATGCACCTCTGCTGCCGCTTCAGCCGGTCAAGCCAGAGGCGGAGCCGGTGCTGGCGTAAGTCGCACCGTCCTTTCGCGAATGAATTCGCTCCTACACGGTAGGTAGCGAATTCATTGGCTTTGCCCTCGTTAAGTGTTGTGGTGTCTCTGGTACAGCGAGCGCTGTTAATGCTGTGGGAGTTCGCCCGCCGCCCCGGTGCCGCGCTGTCGCGCAGCAAACAGGTGCCGTGTGGTTGCCGATCAAGAGTTCGGCTTGAGGCCGCCTTGCGCCTTTACGGCGCGTCACTTTGGTTTCGGCCAAAGTAACCAAAGCCATTGCTCCGGGTTCGGCCCCGCCTGACGGCGGGGTTCCCTGCGCTCCGGCACTGATCCGGCGGTCGCCGCAATGGGCCATCCATGGCCCGGTGCGGCTAACTCTGCATCCATGCAGAGTTACCACCGGATCAGTGCCTCCACTCAGCCTTCACCAACGTCGCGTTCTGCGGTGCTCTCACGACCG
>JAAIGF010105356.1_pt1 | contig 53557 bp, 54 predicted proteins | sample 6487441 | NCBI WGS metagenome assembly JAAIGF01 (sample SAMN13974129, study PRJNA590717) | phyllosphere metagenome | biome: pepper field; feature: multiple bacterial spot infested pepper fields; material: pepper leaves; isolation source: leaves from pepper fields | host: Capsicum annuum ...
ACGACCTGCGACGACAAGGCAGGCCAGATGCGCTGAAGCGATGGCACCAACACCACATGACGAAACGTCTCGAAGCGTGTCATGGCGAGACTTGCACCCGCTTCAAATTGTCCTTTCGGCGTCGCCTGAATTCCGGCACGGATGATTTCGCAGCTATAGGCACCGAGATTGATGATCATCGCCAGATTGGCCGCGGTCAGCTCCGACATTTGCAGCCCGAGCGATGGCAGCCCGAAAAAGATGAAGAAAAGCTGGATCAGAAATGGCGTATTGCGGATCAGTTCGACATAGGTCGCGACGATCGGCTTCAGCCATTTTGGCCCCAGCGCACGCGCCCATGCGCAGCCAATGCCCAGCGCAATGCCAAGCACGCCACCAATGGCGATCAGCTGGATCGTGATCGCCACGCCCTTGACGGTCTGGGGATAATATTCGGTAAGCCAACCGAATTCGAAAGTGTAGTTCAAGGCTGGTCACTCCTGAGGAGGGGTTGCGCCCCGCTTATTATGCGGGACGCTCGCGCATCATGATGCGTAGTCTCAAAGGTCCTTCGGAAGATCGGTCTTCAGCCACTTGGTGGCGATGGCGTTCAGCGAACCATCCGCTTTCGCGGCTGCGATGATGCCATTCACCTTTTCCAGCAGGGCTGGCTCATCTTTGTTGAGACCGATGTAGCAGGGCGAGTTCTTGATGAGGAACTTCATCTCCGGACGCTTCGGTGGATTACGCTCGAGAATGGCGGCGGCAACGACGTTGCCCGTGGCAACAGCCTGAACCTGACCGGAAAGGAAAGCGGAGATCGTTCCGTTATTGTCCTCATACCGCTTGATGGTGGCATCGCTAGGGGCGATCTTCGTCAACTCCAGATCTTCCACAGCACCGCGCGTGACACCCACAGTCTTGCCGGAAAGATCCTCAACCTTGGCGACTGCCAGATCGGCAGGAGCGAAGACGCCGTTGAAGAAAGGCGCATAAGCGGTGGTGAAATCGATGACCTTTTCACGATCCGGGTTCTTGCCGAGGCTGGAAATCACCAGATCGACCTTGTGCGTTTGCAGATACGGGACGCGGTTGGCGCTCGTCACCGGCACCAGCTCCACCTTTACGCCCATCTTGTCGCCGATCAGTTTGGCGACGTCGATGTCGTAACCCTGTGGCGTCATGTCAGCGCTGACGCTACCGAAGGGCGGGAAATCCTGAGGTACGGCGACGCGCAGCGTGCCGCGGCTGGAAATATCCGAAAGCGCATCGGCAAATGATGGCGCAGAAAAGCCAAGGCTGGCTGAAAGCGTGGCAATGGCGAGAAACAAACGTCTGTTCAACATGTCATTTTCCTTTTAGGTGACAGGAGCTGCGGGGAGAGAAAGAGAGCTGCGCAGGTCTGCGAGCGGATCGAGCCTGCGCGAGAGATCGAGGCCGGTTTCAACCTCATCGAGATGCTGGATGGCGTATTCGGCGGCACCGGAAAAATCGCCTGCGCACATCGCCTCATAAATGCGGCAATGGCCCTCATGCGATTGCGCCGCATGAAAATCCGATTGATAGAGCATGGAAATGAGGACCGTGCGTGCCGTGAGGTCACGCAGCATCTCAACGATGATGTCGTTTCCGGCAATTTCCGCGATACGAATATGGAAATCACCCATCAGCACCGTCAGGCGTTGGCGATTGCCCTCCGCCATCGCGCTTTTCTCCTGCGCGAGGTGATCTTTGAGTACCCGGCGCCCCTCGGCGCTCAGCACAGCCATGTTTCGCAGAAGTCCGAATTCGATGACACGCCGTGCCGAATAGACCTTCATCGCATCGTCGGCGGAGGGGTGGATCACATACCAGCCGCGCCTCGGCTTGACGGTGACGATGCCCCGGCTTTGCAGCCGCATCATCGCTTCGCGAATCAGCGTGCGCGACACACCGAAAAGCGACGCGAGTTCGCTTTCTCCCAGGCGCGCACCCGGCTTTATCCGCGCGGATAAAATCCCCGAGATAACCGAGGCTTCGATAGATTGATGAGTGGTGTACTGTGCGGCGCTGTCTTGCATACAAGCAAGAAATGCAACGAGCGTGCCAATTGAAATTTCGTAATGAAAATAGAGTGCCAGCGCTTCTTTCGATTAAAATTTAATCATGCATCGAAACAAGCTGTGCGTTGCGCTCCAAAAATACGCTTTGGATTTCTCCGGGCCATCTCAGCCATACCGCAAATTATGAACCACTCATCCTTAGGTTACTCCGGCCTTGCCTCGGCAGCATGCAGCACGTAGACAGGCTTCGTAAATTGCAGGAGTAAAACATGTCTAAAATCAAAAGCTTGGGTGCCGCAATCGTTGTTGGTGTAGCAGTCGGCGCAGCATTTATGATGCTCGACAAATCTCGCGGCGCGGAATGGGTCGTTTCGCCCCAGCAGATTGAGCTGGCGAAGGCAGAAGGCAAAGTCGGTTACGAGTCGTCCCCCGGCACCGTAACGGTTCTGCCAATCCGCAGCGAAACAGCCGATGTACTACCGTTCAAATGGACCATGTATGGGCTGGTTGCCGGTGTCGTGACCTTCGTCACGCTGCGCAGGAAAGAAAAGAAGGCCTAAGGCCTAAGGCCAAAAACGAAAAAGCCTGCCGCGGGAGGAGGTGCGGCAGGCTTTTCGAAAAGAACCGAACAGCAGCTGGGAGGAGGAGCGCTGCTGTTCCACCAAATGCCCTTTGGGAGGAGGATAAGGACATTTGAAACTCGAAGCTCTGCGGGAGGAGGTGCATCGCTTCGATGGTTAGAAGTTAACTTGGTTTACTCGCACAATAAATACGCTTTATCGCAGGAGAGGTATGCAAATTCGCATACCTTGGAAATTAGAGGCCAGCGACCGATGCGCGGGCAACGCTGCGGATATCGGCGCGGTTGATGCCGAGGTCCTGCAATTCGCGTGTGCTCATGCGGCCGAGTTCGTTGACGGTCTGACGATACTTGCGCCAGTTGTTCAAAGAGCGTGCTACGTTCATGATGATCCCCTTTCGTGAGGTCCTTGACGCCAGCAACCAGTTCTTAGTTCCAACGTCGTTTCGATGGTTGGAATATAGTCTTTCTGGGACTTTACGATAAGTCACAGCTTATCAAGTCCGCCATGCGTCAGTCGCATGGGTCTGGACAAATGCTGTGCATTCCTGCCAAGAAGAGCCTTAAGACCTTCAAACCGAGCGATATATTGAACACTCCCTCCCTGCAGCTTTATGTCGATGGCTCCTTCGACCCTGCCCTTAAACGCGGGGGATGGGGATTGGTGGTCCTGAAAGACATCGTGGAAATCATCTCTCTTTCAGGCGGCGCAAACATATTCGATAACAGCGCTATGGAACTTGAAGCCCTTCTTGTGGGCATGCGCTGGCTTGAGCAAAACGCTCCCAACCAGCCTGCAACCATCTGGTCCGATGCGGTTTATGCGGTGAGGGGCTGCAACGAATGGCGACATATATGGAAATCCAACGGCTGGAAGCGCCGCACTGCAAACGGTAAAGGCCGCAGCCGCGCCATTCCAAACGCTGAGCTATGGAAGAAAATCGACCTCCATCTTACGCAAAACTCGCTGATGGTCGTGTCATGGTGCAAGGGCCATGCTGGCATTGGCTGGAACGAAAAGGCGGATGCTTTGGCGCAACGGGGTCGGCTCTCACTGCGTACCTGACGTGCAATTTCGCAACATAGCGGCGCTAAACGCCCAATCATCGGTTGATCATTGCATATCGCTCTTCGTAGACCTTGAGCTTTCCAAAAACATGATGTTATTAGTCATGTTATTAACGTGACCCTAGGCCCGCGTGCCGCGGGTCACGACAGAGCGATTTAGACCAGGTCGATTGATGAGTAGAGCCTTATTACAGCTTCTCGATACGCAGGAAGAAAGCCGCTTGATGCGCTTTTTCAGGCGTCAGCTACGAGATCGCGAAGATGCGGCAGATGCATTGCAGGAAACGGCATTGCGTGCCTTGCAGGTATCTCCTTTCACCGCAATCGAAAATCCTCAGGCTTACCTGTTCCAGATCGCAAAATCCGTCGCTCGCCTGTCCATTATCCGGCAATCGCGCGAGAGGCCCCTCCTCGTGCCGCTTGAAGATGGGCTGGGCGTCGCCTGCGACGGCCCCTCACAGGAGCAGATCGTTACCGGTCGGCAGCAACTCGCGGCAATGGCGCGTGAAATCGAAGCCCTGCCAAAGCGATGCCAGCAGGTTTTCGTCCTCAGCCGTCTGCATGGGCTACCGAACGGCGAGATCGCGGTGAAGCTCGGCATATCCCGCAACATGGTGGAAAAGCACATTATCAAGGCACTGCTTCACTGCCGCGCAGCGCGTGCGAAAATAAATTCCTGATACGACGTCAGGCGCTCGTTTCTTTTGCACTCATTATATATGGATGCAACTGAACAGAAGACGAAGACGGCGCCCTGCCCATGCACGAACCTGCGAACGATCTGAATGACGACGGCCTCGCCGAAGAGGCTGCGCTTTGGGTTGCGCGAATGCAGTCTGCTGACGCCACGCAGGCAGACCAGCGCGATTTCGAACATTGGCTGAATGCAAGCGCCGCGCACGGCCAAGCCTATGAGGAGATGCAAAGTCTCTGGGGTTCGATGCGTGGCATCGACCTCGAGCTTCCAAAGCAACGCAAGCGCATTTCCGGCAAGGCAGCAACTGCAACACTCGCCCTGCTCTGTCTCATGGGCCTATCACTGTTTTTCGCCCGCCAGAGCGGCGTCGTGGAACGTCTCCAGGCAGACTTCTACACCTCCGTCGGCGAAACCAAAGTCGTGACACTGGATGACGGAACACAGATCAGCCTCAACACGGACTCGGCTGTTCAGACGCGTTACACGCCCGCTGAACGAAGGGTCGTTCTGCTGCGCGGCGAAGCCTTCTTCGATGTCGCAAAGAACCCCCAGCGGCCATTCATCGTCGAGAGCGGAACGCTCACCGCTCAGGCGCTTGGCACGCATTATGCCGTTCGCTCGGCAGGCAGTCTGCTTGCGCAGGAAGTGCAGGTCGAAGAGGGTGAAGTGCGGGTTGACGCTGCAGGCGAAACGACGAGGCTCGTTGCTGGCGATGCGGTGACACTGGATGATGGCGGCAAATTTATCCGCACAAAACAGGATGTGGCCAACAATACGGCCTGGCGAGACGGAAAGCTCGTCTTTTCCGGCCAGTCGCTGGGCGAAGTCCTCAAGGTTCTGGAGCGATACCGTCACGGACGTATCGTCATTCTTGATGATCGTGCGGCAAAGTTAAGCGTTTCCGGCATTTTCGATCTCAGGCAAACCGATCAGGCGCTTCATATTCTCGAGACCAATCTTCCGGTCACCGTCACCCACATGTCGAGCCTGATGGTTTTCGTTCGGTCCCGATAATTTTTTTCTCAAACCACGTCAGGATGCCGGGGTGTCCCTCACTCTAGGTAAAGCAGACGCGCTGAGTATTGGGCAGCGTCTTGCTGATCAGGCGTGGAAAGGGAATGAAATGGCATTTGGGAAGCGGGCGGGAAGAAGAACATGGCTGACGACGACAGCCATGCTGAGCATGACCTTGGCAACCGCAGCAGGGACACAGACCGTGCTGGCGCAAGGTGCAGCGGTGTCTTCTTCAACGGTTAATCTGTCGATACCCGCTGGCCCTCTGGAAAGTGCGCTTCTGACGCTCGGTCGTCAGGCGAACCTCAAAATGCTCTACCCATCCTCCATCACGACTGGCAAAACGACCGCAGGTGTTCGTGGCACAGTCGGCGTGTCCTCCGCCGTCACCCAGCTCCTCGCGGGTTCAGGCCTGAGCTTCACCATAAGCGGCAACAACACAGTCCGCATCTTCGACCCCAACGCAACCGGTTCCCAGGCGGCTGTCGCAAGCGATGGCTCGACCGTTCTGGAAACGATCGTCGTTCAGGGAAGCGGCTCCGACGGCGTGCCGGGCGTGGTGCAGACGGATGGCTATGTTGCCAAATCCGGACGCACGGCAACGAAGACCGACACGCCGGTAGCCGAGACTGCCCAGTCCGTTTCGGTGGTCAGCCGTAAACAGCTGGATGACCGGCAGCCACAGAATTTGAAGGAGGCGATTGATTACACGCCAAGCGTTCGTACTGGGGAATTCGGTACCGAGCCGCGTTTCGACGTCTTCAAGCTGCGAGGCATCGAGCTGAGTTACACTGGTGTATTCCGTGACGGTCTGCGTCAGATCAGCAGCCCGAATGGTCTATTTCGACTGGAGCCTTACGGCATCGAGGCTCTGACAATTCTAAGAGGCCCAGCAGCATCGATCTACGGTGCGAGCAGTGCAGGTGGAATAGTCGATATCATTTCGAAGCGCCCTACAGAAGAACAGATTCGCGAGGTGGAGCTGCAATATGGTTCTTACGGGAGAACCCAAGCCGCGTTCGATCTATCCGGTCCTGTGACAGAAGACGGGTCGGTTCTTTATCGCCTCACGGGCGTTGGCAGAGACGCAAGAAATGAGATTGCCGCGATCAAGGACGACCGCGTCATGATCGCCCCTGCAGTCACATGGAAACCAGACGAGGGCACCAAATTCACCGTACTCGGTGAATACATGGACTCAACTACGGGCGGCACCTGGGGTTACGTCCAGAAGCCGGGCGGCGGTGCCACCGGAACTTATGTTGGGGATGCAGATTTCAACGACTTCAAGCAAAAACAATGGCGAATTGGTTATGAGCTTGAACACGAGCTCACCGATAATCTGACATTGCACCACAAGCTGCGTTACTCAAAGCTGTGGACCCATGAGGAATGGGTTGCCGATCCCTATCTCGGCATAGTTTACGAAGACAATAAGGGGCTTTCTTCAGATACCTATCTGGGAGGTGACTTCCAAACTGGCACTGCTCAGCACAAACTTATTGCTGGTGTAGATTACAGTTTCATGGAGTACGAAACCCGCCAAGACTCTGGCTCGACGCCATTCACTCAAATCCCAGCCGTGAGTTCGATTGAAAGCCAGAAGCAAAACTCAATCGGCATCTATGTCCAGGATCAAATCGAAATAGATGCTTGGCGCGTTGGCCTAGGCCTTCGCCACGATTGGCATCACAGCGAGTATGCCGCATATAGTGGAAGCGGTTCTAGTGATGACAGCGTGACCACAGGAAGAGCCTCCCTTGGCTACGTCACCCCATGGAACGTAATGCCTTACGTCAGCTATGGCACTTCTTATGTTGCCAATACAGGAATCCTCCTGGACGGCTCGACACGGCAGGCAGACCCAACCGAGGCGAAGCAGTTCGAAGTCGGGGCGAAATATGAAATCCCCGATCAGAACATTCTCATCTCTGCCGCCTACTTCGACATCAAGCAGAAAAACGCTTCCTTCTACGACACGACGGTCGTACCGGCTGTCCTGCGGCAGCTGGATTTACATACACGTGGTATAGAATTGGAAGCGACTGCGTCATTGGACAATGGCTTAAGCTTTACGGGCGGATACTCGTATAATGATGTAGAAATCACAAGACAGCTCGCGAGCACTGTTGGAAACCAGCTTGGATCAACTCCGTACCACATGTTCTCTCTGTGGGCAGATTATGAGATTCAAAGCGGCCCTCTTGAAGGTCTCGGACTGGGTGCTGGTGTCAGGTATGTCGGCTCAAGCTTCGGCAATGATGCTCATACGCCCGTATACGACAATAAGGCGCGTACCTTCGTAGATGCGAGCCTGCGCTACGACCTCGGGAAACTCAACAGCGCGATGGAGGGTGTGAAACTGCAAATAAACGCCACCAATCTGCTGGATGAAGTCAATCAAGTCTGCTCGAAAGGCTATTGCCTTTACGACGAAGGCCGCAAGGTCGTTGCCAGCGTCAAGTATCGGTTCTGATGCCGGGTCGTCAAAGCTCACCTGAAAGACCGTCGCCAGTCTCAGTTTTTCTGGCTGTCGGTGGTCTTTACGTCGGACAAAGCGTGATCGGTGGGTTGACCTTTCTCGGGCTTCCAGCGGTATTGAGAACCGCTGGTTTACCGCTGGATCAGATCGGGCTTCTTTATCTTGTCGTGCTGCCGTGGGCGCTGAAGTTTATTTGGTCACCCTATGTCGAGCGGTATCGTTTGCCGCCTATAGGGAAGAGTCGGACACGCCACATCATTGCAATCGGAATAACGATCTGTGCGCTTGGCCTGCTTGTACTTGCACACACCGGCCCTTCTCCCGTCAGCACCGCAATTGCAGTCCTTTTCATTATCGCTGTCATCGCGGCTACGGTTGATATTGCTTGCGATGGCTTTGCAGTGGAAACGCTGGCCGAAAAGCATCACGGCTGGGCGAATGCCGCTCAGGTGGGTGGCTCCTATCTGGGCTCCGCTGTAGGTGCTGGACTGTTTCTGGTTTTCGTGGATCACTACGGCTGGAAGAGCGCGACGATCGCTATGGCAGCTCTCATTATCCTGTTGGCATTGCCCTTCATTTTCGGCCCGGCATCCAAAACGAGAGCTGAGAGCAGAGAACAGCGCCCTTCTATTCTGCATGCACTCAAACGGCCTGAAGTCAGGCGTGGCTTGATGATAGCGGCTGTCTATGTCGCTGCCCAGAAATGGGGCTTGGCCATGCTCGGACCATTTCTGATCGATTACGGGTTCGATCTCGCAACAATCGGCGCATTGAACGGCGTTGGCAGCATGATTGTCGGCTTCGGGGGCGCGCTTCTCGGCGGTTTTCTGGTGCGGAACTTCGGTTCATCGCGCGTATTAATTCTATCGATCACTGTGCAAACTTTACTGCTTTGCGCCTTCGCAGCGTTCAGCTTTTCTCGAGAAACCGAGCACTGGATTGTTATGACCGTCGCCATCGTCAGTTCGTCGGGCGTGATGTCCATTGGTTTCGTAGCCCTTTACGCCTGCTTCATGGGCTGGTCGGATCCTCGACAAGCGGGGGTGGATTTCACCTTGTTCCAGTGCATGGACGGGATAGTCAGCATGGCGGGAGGACTGGGTGCGGGCGCGATAGCCGAACGCTTCGGATATGTCGCGGCCTTCACAATTGCGGCCATTGTTTCCCTGATTGCGGCTCCGCTGATCCTTGTTCTCCTCAGGCAGCCGCAGAACCCGTAGACTAAGAGACACCTTAAGAAAGTTGGAACTGCCCTGCAAAAAATATGTTTGGCTCCTATCAACAACATTGGAGCACTGACATGACCGCTGACGTTCACCGCCCGGCACCGCCCTATCCTGACCAGCAGCAGACGCCTCCCGGCTCGACCAATCAGATGCAGCCGGTGCCGGATCATGGGGAGAAATCCTATAAAGGTAGCGGCCTGCTGGAAGGTAAGGTTGCGCTCATTACCGGCGCGGATTCCGGCATCGGCAGGGCTGTTGCCATTGCTTTCGCGCGTGAAGGGGCCGATCTCGTCATTTCCTATCTGAACGAAGAGGAAGATGCCCGTGACACCGTGAAATGGGTTGAGGAGGCGGGCCGCAGGGTTGTGGCAATTCCCGGCGACATCAAATCGGAAGAGCATTGCAAGTCGCTGATCCAACGCACTGTCGATGAATTCGGCAAGATCGATATTCTCGTCAACAATGCCGCCTTCCAGCGGACATATGCGGATATTGGCGATATCGAGGTCGCAGAATGGGACGAGACGTTCCGCACCAATATCTACGCACCATTCTTCCTTTCGAAAGCCGCCGTTCCGCATCTGAAGCCCGGAAGCTCCATCATCAACACGGCCTCCATCCAGTCCAAGCAGCCATCCCCGCATCTTCTGGCCTATGCCTCCACCAAGGGTGCCATTCTCAACTTCACCGCCGGTCTGGCGGGCATGGTTGCGGAAAAGGGCATTCGGGTGAATGCCGTAGCACCCGGACCGATCTGGACACCGCTCATCCCCTCCACGATGCCTGCAGAAAAGACGCGGAAATTCGGTGAGCAGACGCTGATTGGCCGCGCCGGGCAGCCCGCCGAACTTGCCGGAGCCTATGTGCTTCTGGCATCCGAGCGCGGCAGCTACATCACCGGCGCCGTCATCCCTGTGACCGGCGGCGAAGTCATGATCTGATATCAGCCTCTTTCGAAGACCTTTCGGAACCGCCCGGCCATCGGGCGGTTCGATTGTGCTGAGACGCAGGAGGTCCATATGTCGTATTCGTCACAATCCGAAGCTTCCTCCACCAACAGTGCTGAAGCGCTGAACGTGTACCGGCTGGTGCCGGTAGCCAAGGAAAATGATCCGCGTTGGGTAAAGGATGCGCCCCAAGGCGTCGTCCTCGTCGCCGCAAGAACCGCCGGAGATGCTCGCATCGTGGCCTCGGAAAGCCAGCCTGATTTTCCCTCCGCCAATGCTCTGCCTGCGGAAGATGTGACGACGCGCTTTGCCAGCGCCTTTCGCGACGAGAAACTCTATACGGTTATCGAAGTCGAAACTGGCCGTACCGATCTCACCCGGGGCGTGATCTCGCAGCAGATATCGCCGGAACCTATCAAGCCTCAGGCGGTCTGACCGCGCCATCAAACTTATCGAAGGCCAGAAGGAACCTCACCAGCGCGTGAGATGTTGAAATGGCAGTCATTGAACATGGGAGCAGATGCTATGCCCGATCCAAATTCCCCAGCCGTCGCCTCGCTGCATGAGGAACAGGCCCGTCAACGTTCTGGCGAAAGCAACCTTCAGGAAGGGCTGGAGGAAACCTTTCCAGCCTCCGATCCGGTGTCCCACACCAGCACCACCACGGCCACAAGTTCGGGTGCCGCCGACGCAGCGGAAGATGAGACCGAGGCACCGAAGGTCGATGAGGCATTGGCGGCGGTAAAGGCGCGCTATGACCAATCATCGTCGGATTTTGCTACGGATGAATTGCGAGCTTTGAGCGCTGAACTGGATCGTATTGCAGAATCTGCGCAGGGCATGGCCAGCGCATCGGGGCGCATCGCCCGGAGCGAAGTTCATTCCCTGCGGCGCACCATTGTCCGGCAGGTCCGCAAGAACCCGGTGCAGGCACTCGGTCTGGCAGCGCTCGCCGGTTATGTCTGGGGCATGATGCGCTGACATGCAGCTGTCATGTAGGCGTTATAATTGCTTTCTCGACATGAAGTCGAAGCGATGAGTCGTAAGCGCGGAGCTGGTTACGCATGGAAACTGCCCTTGCCATTTGTGCGCTTGCTCTCATATTCACGCATCTGCTGAGCATTGCGCTTGCGGCTTTCCGGGTGAAAACCAGTTCGCCTGCAAAGACATTGTCAGGCCACACCCCTCCGGTTTCCATCGTCATTCCTCTGCGCGGCATCGAGAATTTTACACCGCTGACGGTGTCCCGTGCCTTCCAGCTGGATTGGCCGGATTATGAATTGATCTTTTGCGTTGCCGATGGCAACGATCCCGTTATTGCCGAGGTCAAATCCAAGATCGCCGCCTACTCGCAGGTCAAGGCGCGTATCTTGATCGGTGATGACCGGATCAGCGCCAATCCCAAGCTTAACAATTGCGTCAAAGGCTGGCGCGCCGCAAAGAGCGATTGGGTCATTCTGGCCGACTCCAACGTGCTGATGCCAAGTGACTATATTTCGACATTGATGTCAGCCTGGCGGCGCGATAGCGGTCTTGTCTGCTCCCCGCCCATCGGCTCGCGCCCTGCGGATATCTGGGCAGAGCTGGAATGCACCTTCCTCAACACCTTTCAGGGCCGCTATCAATATGCCTCGGAAGCGACGGGCAACGGTTTTGCGCAGGGCAAAACCATGCTCTGGAACAAGCCCCTGCTCGACTCGCTCGGTGGCATAGAAGCTCTCGGCGCTGAAATCGCGGAGGATGCTGCCGCAACGAAACTCGTGCGTGGTAGCGGACGCAAGGTCCATCTCGTCTCATCTCCCTTCGAGCAGCCGCTTGGTACCCGCAGTTTTGCGGAAATATGGGCGCGTCAGGCACGCTGGGCACGCCTCCGCCGCGTCACCTTCCCGCAATTCTTCGCCCCGGAAATTCTGGTTGGCGCTCTTCCGCCTTTGCTCTTTGCAATGGCTGCTGCTCTGGCCGCAGATGCCGAATTCAAGACAGCGGCTGCCGTCACACTCGGCGTCATCGCCATTATGTATCTGCCTGAACTCGCCCTTGCGAAACTGAAAGGTTGGCACCTTTCCTGGAGAAGTCTGCCTGCCATGATGCTGCGCGACGGGCTGTTGCCGCTCATCTGGGCTAAAAGCTGGCTCGGCTCCTCCGTTTCCTGGCGTGGCAATATGATGACGGTCGGAACGCAGGAAAGCACGCTCAGCAGCTAGAATGTTTCCTTGTTAAGTGGAAACGCTCTAAGAGCCTCACCCACGCAGATGTGAAGCGTGGAAGTAAACCAATAGCTCTCCCGGATGTTTTATCAGCGCAACGCAGGATGCCTGAGATGAAACACCTAATTCTTGCAGCAGCGCTGATGCTGCTCACACCAACGCCGGGGTTGAGCGTGGAAAGCCTTTCGCAATTCGAATGGAAGAACCGCGTTCTTGTTGTTTTCGGCAACAGCGGTGACCCGAAAATCCGCAGCCAGCTGGAAGCCATATCGGCTCAAAAAGCAGAGCTGGCAGATCGTGATATGGTGGTACTCCATGTCGATGGCAGTGATGTCAGAGCCGTTTTCGGGGAGGCCGCCAAGCTGAACGCTCGCGATATCGTCGCAGAAGCGAATGTTCCCGGAGACCGGTTCGAAGCAATTTTGGTCGGCAAGGATGGGGGGATAAAGCTGCGCAGTGAAGACGTGGTTTCGGCGGTGGAGCTGTTCGATCTGGTGGATAGAATGCCGATGCGGCAATCGGAACAGCGCTGAATGTCAGCTATGGGTCGTCTTATACTGGGCGATGAGCTTCTCCAGCTCCTCGCCCTCGATAAGAACATCGTGACCGCCGCGATGGACATGCAGTTCCACATGGGTCGGCGCGGAGCGATCATTCCGAATGAAAGCGATAGCATCCTCCAACGTATCGAACATTTCCCGATGCGAAACATCGAACCGCTTCCACAACACCGCTGTCGTGTGGCTGGCTCCAAACCGCATTAGTGCCTCGTTGGCATCGAAAACCACTCACGCGCTCCTCAACTTTACGTTTTGAAAGCAACGCTTCAGGCTCGCAATCGTTCAAAAAGAATGCGGCGTCATGAAATGCGCCCATTTTGCTTGCGCACTGCGCAAAGCCTGAATGTTCCAGCAGGACGACCAAGGGGTATGAAATGAAAAACGATCCATCGGCACGATTCGAAATCCGCGCAAACAACGAAGACGCCTTCTGGTCCGTTTACGAAACCGATAGTGGCGATGTCGTGCGGGTAAGCGACGAGAAGCTCGATGCATTGAAGATGGATGAGGCCGAGGATGTGGTCAGCCTGCTCAATACCGGTTTTGTGGTAGATCAGGCCTAGAGCCACCGTGCATATTTCTGGCCGCTAACTATAGCGGCCCCGCCTCCGGCGTGCGACGGAAAGATAAATCTCCGCCGTCTTCAGGCCAATTGACCGCCAATTATATTTGGACATGATCCGGCTTCCGCTCTGGCGCGCTTGCCGCAGACCGTTGGCGTTTTCCATCTTGCTGTGCAGCGAGGCCGAAAGTTCCTCAATATTCCCAACCGGGAAGTAGGAGCCCTCATCCAGCCCAAGCGCAAGATTAGCCTCTATATCGCTGGCCAGCACTGGCAGCCCGTAAGCCATCGCCTCCAGCAGCGCAATCGGCATGCCTTCATGGCTGGAAGGAAGAACGAACAGTCCGGCATTGGCAAACAGGCTGGCAAGACGGCGGCCCTGCTGCGGCCCGGTCAACACCACCTGCGCGTTCGCTTTGGCCCGTTCGTGAAGATCGTCGGCATAGGTGCTATCCGCATCTCCACCGCCCACAAGCACGAGCTTGGTGTTGCCGAGACCTGCGCGCGAAAACGCCTCGATGAGGTCCGTCTGCCGCTTTTCCGCAACGAGACGCGCCACCAGCAGAACATAACGGCCTTTCGTCAGGCCGAATTCGTTCAGCACGTCATCATCGAGGCTCTTCGTATCGACCTTCACGCCGTTGGGAATGAAATGCACCGTCTTGCTGAAATCATCCTGCATACGGTCGGCAATGTGCTTGGCAATGGCGATGCGCGCATGGGAAAACCGCATTCCCGCCCATTCCCCCAGCCGCAAAATCCGTTTTTCAACCGAACCCCACTTCTCGCGGTCATAGTCATAACCGTGATGGGTAACGACCACTTTCAACCGCAAAATCCGTGCCAGCGGAGCAACGAGCGATGGCCCGACCGCGTGAATATGAACGATATCCGGATGTAGAAAGCGCGCTTTCACCAGCGCCAGCGCGGTGTGAAGAATGGCCTCGAGACGCGTGTTACGCGGTGCCCACAGCGGATGAACGGTTATGCCGCGCCACACGTAAGGTTCCTTCTCCGCGACATAATTTCTGCGTGCAAAAACATGGACATCAGCGCCAAGATCGACCAGATTGGACACCAGCTGTTCCACATGTTTTTCAACCCCGCCCTGCACATCCGGTATGCCGCGCAGACCGATCATGCAAACACGAAGCGAGCGCAGACTGGGCGTCTCGGCAACAGGTCTATCATAGCTTTCTTCTACATCTGTCGATGGCAGAAGTTCTTCCGTTCGATAGTCATCCATCTCGCGCTCCCAAGGTACATTCGTACATTAGAATATAATAAATTAAAACGGCGTGAAGGCTAGAGGGTTTCGAGCCCCTAGATGGTTGCCTTCGATTCAGATTTAATATTCTGTTTAATAAACTTATACCCGAGGTTGATCATTGGCTTCTCCAAACACTCATAGACGAAGAGTGAGAGTGCCAGCGTCAGCAGCAGGCAAACGAGCGCAATCGGCCCGTCGGTCCATTCACCGGACAGCGGAAACATCTCGAATATGACGAGCGCCGCGATACCGTGGAACAGATAGATCGAGTAACTGAGCGCTCCGAGCCATGACAGAAATGGTATTTTAGGCTTTCCCGTTTTCACCGAAAACAGGAACACGCAGAGTGCTGCCACGTAGCTGATCAGGATCGGCGTCGTGCCCACGAGGAAGAAACCGTCCTGCCGCGACAGCGAAAACGTGCCGATGCTGAGCAGCACCCCTGCCTGCACCAGAAGCACGACAAGCGCCCCAGCCGTCGCGCCCGCCAGCCGGTCAACCAGCGCCATGCGCAACAGAAGGCCCAGATACAGAAACGATACGTGCAGACTAATATATTGTATCGGCACGGAAATTCCGGCGAAACGCAGAAAGATCGGACCGGCTGTCGCCACTGCGAGCAGAACGGCAAAAGCCGTGATGACCGCCGGTCGGTAGAGCGCGCCAAAGGCAAAGAGACCTGCGGAGAGCAGGTAGAACACGATCTCTATGGTCAGCGTCCAGTAAGCACCGGACATCCAGGGCTGCCCAAAAATAGATGGCAGCATCGTCATATTGGCAATAACGGTTTTGCCGCCCAAGGGCTGGCCGTGAATGAAGGCGAAGAAGGCCAGACACAGGAGAGCCAGCCACATTGCAGGGTAAAGACGAAAGAAACGCGAGATCGCAAACCGTCGCAACGGGTTTACACCGCGAATGCTGAATGGCACCACGAAGCCGCTGATGAGAAAGAACAATACAACACCGAAGCGTCCGGCATCGAAATAGGTCACGCTGGTTGAAGCGAGCTGATAGGCCACTCCCTCATGGTTCGTACCCTCCCGCAGGATGTCGCCGAAGAAGTGCTGAACCACCACTGCAAGTGCCGCAATGGCGCGCAGCGCATCGATGTTTTCATATCGCTGCTTGGGCTTGGGCAGAACTTTTGGAGCCTCCGTTTCCGAAACGGAGACTGCGGACGACCGTTCCATCACGTCGCCTGTCTGCATCGAAAGCGCCCCTCACCGGCTGCCTGAACCACACGATCAAGTGGTACAATAGATCTAACTACTGTAGTTTATTCTAAAATAACAAATTTCCTCTTACGATTGCAAGATGGTAGGCTCGCTTTTTACGCAGACTGCTCTTGCTAAATTCCGGCCACACATTTGGCTGTCATATCGTGGGAAACAAATGCCAGTTGCTCTTCGAAACCTGCTCTTCAAAATCACCGGCGCATTCATTCTCTTGACCGTCTGGGCCAAACACCGGCTGACGGGTTACCGCAAGCCGAACACGGTCTCGGAAGATGATCGCAACGCCCGCATCGGTTATGTTCATGATGTCGTGCAATCATGGCTGCGCTTTATGCCGCCGGATGTTTCGGTCAGCGGGCGGTCGGTTCTTGAACTCGGCCCCGGCTCGTCGCTCGCAACAGGCTCGCTTCTACTCGCCCACGGCGCGGCCTCCTACACGGCGGTTGATGCCTTCCGGTTGGCGGGAGAAGAAACTGCGGATTTCCGCCACGATGCTGTCCGTCGCTTCGATGGCGCATTGCTGGAAGAGGATGTTCGCGCGGCAGAAGCAGCCATGAGCGCCAGCTCTGATGCATTTCGCTACCACGTCGATCCGGGCTTCGATATCCCTGCACTATGCGGAGATCAGACGTTCGATCTCATTCTCAGCTGCGCCGCCTTCGAGCATTTCGATGCCATCGAGACCACCATTGACGGCCTGACGAAAGTTGCCAGAAGCGGCTGCGTCAGCCTGCACATCGTCGATCTCCAGACCCACACCAATGCAATTCGAGAGCGCGATCCGAACAATATCTACCGCTTCTCGCCCGGCTTCTATTCGCTCCTCGCCTTCCCTGGCCAACCGAACCGGAAACGCCCTATCGATTACGCGAAGGCATTCGAGAAAAATGGCTGGAGAGATGTTCAGGTGATCGCGGCAAAATCCATACCGCCGGAGAAGCGAAAACTGCAGACCTCCGGCCTTGCTGCGCATTTCGACAGACCGGAGATGGAAATGCACATTCTCGACCTCGTGATCATCAGCCGCTATCCTTAAGCGCTCAAGCGACCTTCACGCCAAGCTCGCGGTACAGCTTCATCGTGCGTTCGAGAAAGGCCTTCTGCGAAAATTCCTTCTGCACCCAGTATCGCCCGCGCTGCCCCATCTCGCGCCGCTGGTTTCGCGAAAGCTGGTCCATCGAGGTCAGCGCGCGCGCCAGATCGTCCGGGTCACCGGGCGCGGCAATGAGGCCGGTTTCCCCATGCTGGATCAATTCCGGTATGCCGCCAATATTGGTGCCGATAACCGGACGCCCGAGGGAATAGGCTTCCAGAAGGCTGACGGGCGCGTTCTCATACCATTCTGATGGCAAAACGAGCGCCTTCGCACCCGCAATCATCTGATGCAGCGGGAAACCGGTCAGATAGCCGAGGAACTCCACATCCGCGCCCTCCCTCTCCGCCAGCGCACGCAAGGCGGCATCATCGGGGCCTGTTCCGGCAATGCAAAGCCGAAGCTTGGCCCGCGCGGCAGCTTCAATCAGCGTGGCGACACCCTTTTCCGGCGCAAGACGGCCAGCGAAGAGAAAATAGTCGCCCTCCTCCGCAGTCACCGGGTTGTCGTTGATGGTCTGCTCCACGAAATTGGGAATGTGAACCAGCTTCTCGCGCGGCCAGCCCCACTCTACCAGCTTCTGCTCATAGAAACGGCTAGGCACGACAAGCTTGTCGATGTAGTTGCGGTACAGCCCAAGTGCCCGGTGCACAGCCGTTTCGACCATGACGAGACCGCTGAGCGCTACGGATTCCTTCATGCAGCGATGCAGTAGAACATTGTAGATGCGCCCGCCCTTGCACCTCTCGCACAGGCCATCCGGCGCCAGCATCTTGTAGGAGGGACAGGCAAGTTTAAGGTCATGCACCGTCATCACGGCCGGAATTCCCTTCTGCTTCAGCAGCGGAAAGATAGACGGCGAGATGTGGTGATAAACATTGTGGGCATGGGCCACATCGGGCCTCGCCGCATCGATGAGCCGCGTCAGGCTAGTCTTTGCCTTGCGCGAATAGATGACCTCTATGGCGTGTTCGATCTTCTGGCCAATTCCACCCTGATGGCCGAACTCTATTTCCGGCACGAAGTAGGATGACCAGTCCGTCGGCAGGTTGTTTGGATGCTGCATTGAAAACGGCACGGCCTGCCATCCGGCACGCTCGAACATATCCATCTGATCGAGAAAAATGGCCTCCGCACCGCCGCGCCGATAATAGTAGTTGTTGATTGCAAGCAGCGTTCCAGCCATCACGCGCTCCTATCGCTCGATCTGATCGAGAGCGTCCCGCACCGGCAGCACGAGACAGCCCTTGGAAACCGCGTAATGAACCAGCGTCGCAAAGGTGGATGGCGTGCAGCCATAGGGCGTCGGCGTGTCGCTGATATCATGGGTGAAGAAAACCAACCAACCGGGCTCAGCCACCACAGCATCGATCTGGTTGACCAGCGCCAGCGCATCGTTTTCCGGCTGGCGAATTTCCATGCCCCAGAGATAGGACCGATTCACCTCGCCGCGATTGATGCGATCCCCGCCTCCGCGCGCGGTGTCGTATCGCTCCGCAAAGAGACGCCTGTGCCGCAGCGAGCCCTGATTATAGGGATAGGCAAAATTCCGCCGCCCCGCCCCTGCCTGAAAACCATCCAGCAGATCGTCGTTCTGCTCCAGATCGTCGCGAAGCTCTTCGCTGGAAAGCGAATGAACGGCCTTGTGCGCAAAGGTATGGCAACCGATTTCGTGACCGGCCTCGACAAGCTGCCTGCAGCCTTCTGCCGAGATCAAGGTCCGGTCCGGCTCGTTCATGCCCAGCAAACCCCCGGCTATGTAGAAGGTGCCTCTGACACCGTTTTTCTCGAGTATCCTTGCCCCCGCCGTCAGCGCCGTTTCAGGCACATCGTCAAAGGTGAAGGAAACGATGGGCCGGGTGCAGGCAACGTTCAGCGTGGCAGCGGGAAAAGCCCTCACCGCCCGCTCCGCCACCCGCTCACGCAGATGCCTGAACTTGCCCTCGACACTAGACAGCAACGGCATGCTTACCCTCCCAACCCGGCGATGGCTCGTTGACGAGGTTCATTCGCGATTGCATTTCCAGCCCGAAAATCGAGACGAGGAAGAAAAAGAAAATCGGGCTGCCGCTCTGGAAGAAGATGACTTCCAGGCACCCGGCATAAAGCACGTAGAGCCACACCCGCATGAACAGCCGCGTCAGCGCAGGACTATTGGCAGGCGCCGAATCCAGCCGACCGATGGCGCGCAGAGGCACGAAAATGACGAGCGCGATGGACAGGAGAAAGCCCGGCAGGCCGGTCGTCAAAAAGGCATCGACATAGGCATTGTGCCCATTGAACGCCTTAACCGCCCACGTCTCCAGCCCGGCAGAACTCTGGGTAATATCGGCGGTCTGCCAAAACCCCTGAAAGCCGTAACCAAGGATCGGAGATTCGGCGATGGCATCGAAAGCCACCTTCCAGATATCGGTTCTGTTGGTGAAAGTGGGGTCCACGCCGAGCGACGCCACGACATCGCGAAACTCCTTGGAGAGCGAAGCCCCAAGCGCGAGAAGATTGAACGCGGCAATCCCGCCCACCGCAATCGGCCACCGGGTCCAGCGAAATTTCTCGAATATCCATTGCAGAATAAGGATCATCGGAAGCATTGCGGTGGAGGATTTACCGCCTGTGTGCATCAGGAAGAAAACCGACAGCGCGATGACCGCAATCCCGCTTTTCTTCCAGTCGACACTATGGAAATAAAGCCCGAAAAACGCCGACATCAGCATCACGGCAGCGGCGAGGTTCTTGTGCGAATATTGCCCGCGCCAGAAACCCGCATTCATCGGCTCCACCAATTCATTGGCCTGGTGGATGGCAAGCGTCGGCAAAAACATCACGCCGAAATAGGCAAAGCCCAGCGTTATTGCCGTGCCATAAACCATCAGCCGCGAAAACTGCTCCTCGGATCGCGGCAGAAGCAGAAACATCCCCGCATTGGCGCAGGTCAAAAACGCGAGGATCAGACGTTTTATCGCATCCATCGGATAGTTGGACAGCGCTGAGGAAATGAAGAACCAGGTAAAGAGCGCGATCACCAATATTCGCGGCTGACAGATTTGCGCCCTTAGCGGATGCGTCAGCGCAGCATAGATCGTCAACAACGTCAGGCACAGAAAAATAAGCTGGTTCAGCAGGTTGGAACCACCCGTCGCGTCCGAACCGCTCGCCTCCACCTTCACCAGATCGACATAAGGATTGGTGGTAATCCAGAAGAACAGGAACAACCCCATGAAGATCAGCACCCTGATCTTGCCATGGTGGCCATTATCCTCTTCTCTCGATAACCGCTCCGTCTGCATCAGATGATCCGTTCGAAACGCCAGTTGTTTGCGCGAAGCACGATGATGATGCGGGTCGCGATCACCATGACGATGCCTAGCAGAAGCCCGCCGATCACCCCGCCGATTGCCAGCATGGCAGTGGAAGGCGGCCAGCTGCGCTTTTCCGGCGGCACCGGCTCCGTCACGATCCTGAGATTCGAAACGCTGATCTGCTGCTGCTCGGTCGTTTCACCCACGCGCTTGAGGAAGGTGTCGTAAAGCGCCGCCTTCGCTTCGCTGTTGCGCTGAAGCTCCTGCAATTGCACCTGCGCGGCATCGTCGGTGGAAACACGTCCACGCGCCGCTTCCAGCTGCTGCCGAACCGAATCCATCGTAGCCTGAGCCTGATCCATCTCGATCTTCACCGCCGCCAGAGATCGTTCCGTTTCCCTGGCAAGCGCCGTGCGCAGTGTGGCAAGCTGTGCCTGAGCGCTCACCAGCTTCGGGTAGCGCGATCCATAGGTCAGCGCCAGATCGTCATATTGCTGTTTCGTCTGGATATATTGCGACCTGAGCGCCGCCAGCATCGGGGAATCGAGCGTGTCGGAAGGCGCCATCACCGTATCGGATGCGGGCTGGCTCAGCCTGTTGTAGCGCGCTTTCGCCTCCGCCAGCTTGGTGGAAGCTTCATTCATCAGCGTGTTAAGTTGCGAAAGGCTCTGGACATTGACGGAGCCGGAGCCACCAAGATCGAGAAGATTATTCCTTTGCCGGAACTGCAGAACGGCATTCGCCGCTTCCGTCGCCTGAAGTCGTAATTCCTCCAGCCGCCCGGCCAGTGCCTGGCTGGCATTGCGGGCAAGGTCGGTCTGCGTTGCCTCAAGCTCTTCGCGGAAAGCCCGTGCAAGCGTGGAAACCACGCTTACGGATTTCTGCGGGTCGCGGGTCCAGAGGCTGATATTGACGAGATAGGTGCCGCCTTCGCGGGCAACGGTAATGCGCTGCGCAAGCGTCCGCATCGCGTTCACGGTGCCATCATCCTCTGCCGGTCGCGGCGTCGTGGGCTTCAGCCAGCTTAGCAGGCCGCCCTCCTCGCTCTCCACGGCAGCGTTGAATTCCGGCAGTTGCTGCAAGTTTTCCTGCTCCACCGTGCGCCGCAACACGTTGCCGGATTTGATCAGCAGCAGCTTGCTGGAAATATCCAGAATCTGCGCGTCGCTCTGAATATTCGGCGTCGTCAGCTCGTTCGGCACCACCTGCCCCGTGGGCGGCGGCAGCAGCACGTCGAGGGTGGAGGTGTAACGCGGCTTCACCGCAACGCCGAAGGCCACGCCCAAAGCACCACCAAGAAGTGCAAATAAAACAATGAACGGAATGCCACGGCGCAGCCAGATCACCAGTTTTTCAGGCGTAATGATCGCGCTTGAAGGCGTCGAAACCTCTGGATCAACTGCGGCGCGTGGCGCGGGACGCTCAAATCTCCGCTCCATCCGCTTCTCAGTTGGGTACTCGTACATAAGCGACGGACCTCTATGTCAATCAAAACGAAACATTTTCACTATATACGATTTTACTAAATCACATAGACCGCTGAGAAATGGTTTACAGCAACGATCTTTTTGCGGCATGGAGATGAATTATATGACGAAGGACGCAAAAAAGAACAAGTCAGGGTTGCTCGGCATGCTGCTGTCCTACAGCGCGTCCTCGGCCAGCCTGTTGATTGCCAATGCCGCCCAGCTCATAACCTTTGCCATATTGGCCCGTTCCTTCGGCGCAGAAGAATTTGGCCGCTATGTTTCCTTCATCGCCATTACCAGCATTGCCGTCCATCTTTGCGGGCTTGGCGCATCGGAATGTCTGGTGCGGCGCGTGCCGCAGGATCCGGCCTGTTTCCCCCGCATCTTCGGCCATAACCTCGTTCTCACCTTCGTCAGTGGCGCGGTTCTGGTGACACTGGGAACCGTGGTCCTGCCGGAATTCATCAGCTTCGGTGAGACGACAGGCCAAAGTGTCTGGGTTACATTCCAACTGCTCTTGACCAATGTTGTCCTCGTTCGCCTGATCATGCTGAGCGAAAGCATTTTTCTCGCCCATTCCAGATATGGCGCGGCCAATGCTTCCGTCGTCGGCTTCGCCTTCATCCGCACCATCGCGGCCGCGCTCGCCTGTTTCGTGTTCCATGTCGGCACCGTGGAAGCCTGGGCCACATGGCAGCTTGCCGCACATCTCCTCATCCTTTTACTTTACACCGTCTTCGCCTTTCGCATCGGCCGCCCGAAATATGTGGTGGATAGAGATGAGATCCGGCTCGGTCTTCTCTTTGCCACCCCCTTCATTTTCCGCGCCGTCCGGCAGAATGTAGACCTTCTGGTGCTGGGTTTCGTGGCGGGCGCGGAAGTGGTTGGCAGCTACGGCGTTGCCCGGCGGATCACCGATAGCAGCTATATGGCAATCGATGCGCTGAACCGCCTCGTTTATCCGCGTCTCGCGGTCGCCAGCATGCAGGGCATCCACCACGCCTTCCGCCTGACGATCCGTATTCTTGGCGTAGCACTTGCGCTTGGCCTCGTGGCGGCAATCGTCATTTTCGCTTCCGCCTCCTTCATGCCGTTGATCTTCGGGCCGGAATATGTGTCGCTGCCGCATTTCCTCAAGATCATGGCTTGGCTGATCGTTCTCATCGCCGTCTGGTCCATCGCGGTCGATCTGCTTGGCGCCGCTGGCCGCCATTCTTCGCGCGCCTGGGTTCTCAACCTGTCCAACGGCATCGGCGCGCTGTTGATCGGCGTGGCCGCATGGGCGTGGCCGCCCTACGGCATCTTCATCGCAGCCTACATCATAGAATTCAGCATCGTTGTGGCGGCGTGGCTCGTCGTTCGTAACCACGTCACCCATTCTTTGAGGAAAAGCCTGGAGGTTCAACAATGACGGCAGAGCAGACGAAACTGAGACCAGCAGCGCCATCGGATATTCCGCAGATCCGCGAAATGTTCATCTCCGTTTTCCGGCCTCACTCCAGCCCGGATAAGGACGATCTGGACGCCAGCCTGTCTCAGATGCTGTTCAGCCATCCCAATTATACCGGCGAAAATGGCAGCATGGTTTCAGCGGATGACAATGGCACCGTCAAAAGCGCCATGACCATCGTTCCCCTCAGCTATCGTGTGGGTGAAGATATGGTCACGGGGCGAATGGCCTGCACCTTCATGGCAACCGATGATGCCAGTCCCCGTAGCATCGCGGCGCTGATTTTCCAGTTGCGCCCACGCGGCACCGAACTCATCTTTTCCGATAGCGCCGCCCCCGTCAGCCTCTCTCATCTCAGAGCCATCGGCGCCGTCGAATTGCCGGTTCAGGGCCTGCGCTGGTACAAGCTGTTCCGGCCCCTGCCAGCCACTGCGGGTTATGTGCGCCGCAGGCTCTTTGCCCGCGCACCACGCTTCATCAAGCCCGGAAAACTTCCCGAATACGCGCTGGCCGCAGGCACGAAAACGCCCGCAGGCTACAGCGTTTTCGAGGCAACGACCGAATCTTTTGCCGAAAATGCCAACCGCTTTCTCTCCCGCTATGTCGTCGCCCCGGTCTATACGCCAGCCAATGTGGAATGGGCCATCGCCGCATCGGACAGGCCGGGCGGGCGCAGCAAACTTGGCCTTGCACAGGTGCATAATGAAAACGGGGAGATTTGCGGGGTCTTTTCCTTCGCTGGCGTGCTCGGCAGCGAAGCGCAAATCCTCGATCTTCTTTACGCGGATGGCGAGCTTGATAATGTTCTCGACGCCACGCTGACAGCGCTCGATGCATCCGGCTTCGCCTATGCCTCAGCGCCGCTCAGGCCGGAAACAATACCGTCTCTCACCCGCTATAACCACATCTGGTATCGCCACATTACCGGCGTTGCCGGAGCATCCCGCTCACCAGGGTTCAAGGACGCGATGAGAAGCGGGCAGGCCTATATTGGTGGCATAGCAGGCGAAAGCTGGAGCCGCCTAGTGCGCGATTTTTACTGAATCGCGTCACGCTCGACAAGAAAATAGGTCGTCGGCCCATCAGGCGTGTCATTCGTCAGCCGGATCGCATCTCGTCCACCCGCGGTGGTCACCGGTGAATGAACGCGCCCATCCAGCCCCACAGGCGAAATCCTGAAATTACCCTCGTTTTCAAAGCGCAGGCCAATTTCCATGCGCCGTATCATCACCGGCAAATGACCGAAATCCTCGATCACCCGCTGATCATTGTCGCGAAATCTCATGCCGGAATTATGCGCGTCGGAAGCCAAAATCAGAAGCTGCCTCCGGCTCTCAGCCAAGGGCAATCCATCGAGCGAGGATAGAGCAAAGAGGCCGCGCCCATCTGCGGATTGAAGACTGACCGCCCCAAGCTGGATATCCGCATCGATGTGTTCAAACGCCGCCGCCTGCGTCAGAGGCGATCTCAGCGCCAGCATTTTTTTCGGCGCATCCAGTTCCAGTTCACCACTCTGGCTGACGACCTCACCGCGATCCAGATCAGCCGGACTCGCCGGGTCAAGCTGCCCCTTCTCCTTCAGCTTTGCCACAACGGCCATGGCCGACTGCCCCTCGCGCACGGGCGCGACGCTTACCGTATCTGCCTCTGCCTCCTGTGACGCCTGAAGCCCGATCTTTCCAACCAAACCAAGCCGCGTCAGTACTTCCGGCTCCATATCGTTGATCCCTTGTGGCAAGCCCGCCTGCCCATCGACGAGAAACGGAATTTCCAGCGAAGCAGCCTTTGCATCCCCGCGACGAAAGATGAGTGCGGCCAGCGTCTCCCCCGACCGCGCCACCGGGTCGAGCGCAATCGCATAAGGAAGCATCTGCTTCTTATGCGGAAAATCCTCGCCATAAGACAGGATGATTGGACCATGCGCATGGCGGCACAGCACATCCCAATCCTGAAGTGCGGCAAAGGCGGGTGCCGCAAGTCCCGCCTCGTAACGATAGGGGCTCCAGAACAGGTGATCATATTCCGTAACGAAGAAAGGGCGCTCCAGCCACCGAGCGGCACCGATGGTGCGCAGATAAAGCAGCCCGTCTTCCAGCGAGCTCTTGCCCTGAATACTGGTGCCCGGCGCGTAGGAATCCACCCAATCCTGATAGGTATTCATCGCCACGGCGTCCTGAATGCTGCGGGTGATCCCTGTCTGGATCGTCGGCCAGTTATTGTAAGGCAGCACGATACCCCTGAAACCCAGATCGCGCAGCGCCGTCGTAAAGCGTCCTGTCGCGCGTTGCTCCACATCAATGAAGAAGGATTGCAAATCGCGCATCCGCTCGCTGCGCTCGTATCGATTGGTCGGCAGCGCTATGGAACGATCATCCAGATTGCCCTCCTTCGCCCACCAGCCCCATTTCCCGGTCAGTGCCGCTTCGGAACCGTATTTCTTCGCCAGCCAATCATTGAAAAGCGGCTTGAGGCGCGGCGAGAACGGAGCGCCCCGCAAGCCTTCCTGCATCATGGAATCGAATTCCAGCCCGTTCTCGTTGAAGGGCACGATGGCAACCAGCGCCGGATCGCGTATCGGCGCAATGCCCGTATAAGGATTGACCTTCGCCAAAAACAGCTGCTGAAATTTCAGCCAGTGGCCGAACTCCGCATCATCGATCTGTGCACCAAGCTTCAGATCGCCCTTCACCTCCCAGCGATCTTCGTATCCACCATAGGCTCCACGCGAAGAACTCAACCCGTCGACAATCCAGTAAATGCCATTCCGCTTCAGCGCAGCCATCAGATAATGAACGCGGTCGAGAACCTCCGGATTGAAATCGAAGTCCTCCGCCCGCCCTGCCATCAGCGCCGCATCGACATAATGGAAACGGGCAATATTGTAGCCGTGCATTTTCAGCTGTGCTGCGTAACGATCCGCCGTCTCATGATCCGGGAACCCGCCAGAGGCGGGGCTCCAGGCCAGGGAGGCGCAAAGAAAACGCTGCGCGCTTCCATTGACCGGCGCAAGCTTCCCCTTTCCATTGATTGCTATGCGTTGCGCCTCATCAATGGCTTGATTGGGAAGGATTTGCGAAAAATCGAGCGGGCTTCCCGGCTGCACTTCCAGCGATTGCTCCCGCACCGCAAGCCACTCTTCCGCTGCGGCTGGTTGCCAGAAGGCGACAATGGCAAGAAGGCAGGAGGCGAAAGCTATTCTCATCAGCTTTTCAGCAGCTTGCTCTCGATCCAGTCATCCGGCTTCTTGCGCGACGAGAAGAAACCAAGCGGCAGCGCCGCCGCATGGAAGCACCACGCGACAACCGCATAGAGGCCCAGCGAAAGGCTCTTCTGCTTTATGCTCATCAGCAAAACCGGCGCCAGAAGCAGAATCAGCAAAGCCGCAAAGCCGAGCGGATTGAAGAACCCATAGACGAAGCAAAGCAAAAGAGCCGCCCACCAGACATAAACGCCCACCCAAAGCCGAACCTCTGGAAGCTCATCGGTCAAGGCCTTCATCCGCTGCTGCTCAGATCCCGCCCGTAAAAGCTCGCCCACGCCGCGCAGATATTTGGAAGACCAGCGCCGCGTCAGAAGCAGGTAGGAATTGATGCTGTGGCCGAAGTGGTCGACAAAGCGGCGGTCCATCCGAAACAGCGTCCAGCCGCGCATGCGAAGCCGCTGGCCAAGGTCGAATTCCTCGTAGCCATGCAGGTTACGGTCGGAGAAATACCCCGCTTCTTCGATTGCCGCACGGCGATAGAGACCGCCGCCATTCAGGCGGTCAAGCACGCCATGCCGGTTCTCGGGCGCGTTTCGCTGCACGCGCCGTGTGAACTCCAAATTGTCGAGATTAACCTCGTTTACATGCCCGCTCACACCCGCGACACGCGGATTTTTATCCAGATAATCCAGCGCTGCGGGTAAGAATTCCGGATCGAGCAGCATGTCCCCATCCATCAGGCAGATGAATTCACCCTTGCTGTACTGAAACCCCAGTTGAGGCCCGATACCGCAACTGGCTTTGGCCGGGGCCTCGATCTGTGCAACGAGAACAGGGTATTGTGAGGCGATCTCGACCGTCCTGTCACGCGATCCGCTATCGGCGACAATAATTTCCCCCTCGATCCCCGAAAGGGCTGCGATAACGCTTTCGATGGCAGCGCCGATGCGCTTTTCCTCGTTGAGCGTTTTGAGAATGACCGATATCTTCAAATCCGCATCCGCAATCTGACAGAGATGACATCAAGGATACACGTTCCAGCAGGAACGTATATACATATTTGCTTAAATGATTAACGCATGACGCGTTATTTAAGCAATTGCGCCACCGGCTTGCAACCTCGCCGTTCAGTCCAAATACAGCGATTTCAGGTCTTCGACGGTATCGACATCGCGCAAAAGACTGCTGTCGCAATCCACAAACACGGCATCCTTCAACAGGCCCCGCGCGCCACCCTCACCCGTCTTCGGCAAGCTCCGCAACAAATGGGTAGCAAACACCGCCGGAGGACCGCGATAGTCACCTGACCGGGATGCGACCGCAGCACTTTCCGCTTCTCCTGCTCGCGCGAGCAAAGCAGCAATGATGCCACTTTCGATCAAAGGCATATCCGCCAGACATATCATCGCGCGCGGAAAGTCTCCCGCAGCCTCTGCACCGAGATGGAGCGAGGACAGCATGCCCTGCTCTCGCCCTTTATTCTCCACCAACTCGAAACCATGCTCGGCAAACAGACCGCTCCATCGCGGCCTGCCGTGATGCACCAGAACCTTCTTGCCCCAATTGAACGGCGAGACCGCCGCAAGAACGTGATGCGCCACCGGTTTGCCCTTATAGTCCGCCCCCAGCTTGTCACCCCCGGCAAAGCGGCTTCCCAGCCCTGCTCCGAGCACAATCAAAGCGACCTGAGACGCATCAGCCTCCATGCTTTTCCAGCCTTGCTGCGGAAATATCGGCGAGTACGGATATCGCCAGAGAAACGGAATCCCGTGTCGGCCCGAAAATGCCGATTGGCGCGCGGATGCGGTCCGAAAGATCAGGCGCGACACCATGCTCCCGAAGCCGATCCACGCGCCGTCTATGTGTGCGGGTGCTCCCCAGAGCCCCAATATAAAAAGCTTTTGTGCGCAGCGCCGCTTCAAGCACCCGCTCCTCGGCATCGATATCATGATGCAGCAGCACAACCGCCGTAAAGGCATCGACGACCCCGTTCAGCGCTGCCTCTGCCCGCAAATCCACTACTTCGTAGCCCGCAGCTTCTGCAAGCCGCGCCAGCGTTTCCGCCTCACCAGCCTGCCCAGAAAAAGCAAGCCGCGTCCGCGGACGATAGACCATAGTCAAAACCCCTTCGGTATGTACAACACGGGTGGGAACCTGCCGTGCCACCCGAAGTTCGCCTGCTTCGATGTCATATTCCAGCCCGGCAACCTCACGCTTGTCCAGCTTTTCCAGAACGTGAAACAGCGCACCCGGATCACGCAGAAGATGGATGGCGATGGTAATGCCACCGCCACAGGGAAGCACAATATCGAAGAATGGCGAGCCGTCTCCATAGGTTACGATCCGGTCGCGCCCTTCCTCGATTGCCTTAACCGCCTCGGATGCAAGTGCCGCCTCTACGCATCCGCCGGAAACATAGCCGCAAAATCTTCCGTCTGCGGCAACCGCAACATGAGCGCCGAGTGAACGGGCGCTACCGCCTCGAATGTCGATGAGCGTACACAGAGCGACTCCGCCCCGTGTGGCCTCCTCCGCTGCAAAGCGGAGGATTTTAGCGGGATCATCGGTCGTGCTGACGCGCTCGGGGACGATGTCGACTGTTTGCATCTGCATGCCAATCATCCCCCCATCAAGCGACCGCTGGCAGGCCCGCAATAAGCTTGTCCAGCGTCATCGGATAATGCCTCATGCGAACGCCGCTGGCATTATAAATCGCATTGGCGATTGCCGCCGAAACACCGCAAAGGCCAAGCTCACCAACACCCTTCGCCTTCATCGGCGATGCATATGGGTCCGCCTCATCCATGAAGATAACCTCCTGATGAGGGATATCCGCATGCACCGGAACTTCATAACCCGCCAGATCGTGATTGACGAAGAAGCCGCGGCGGGTATCCACCGCAAGTTCTTCCGAAAGCGCACCACCGGCACCCATCGTCATCGCACCGATAACCTGGCTACGCGCCGTAATAGGGTTCAGAATACGCCCTGCGGCACAAACGGCCAGCATTCTGCGAATGCGGGTCTCGCCGGTAAACGCATCCACGCCGACCTCCACGAAATGCGCGCCGAATGTGGATTGCTGCTTCTCTTCCGATAGATCGCCCCATTCCATCGTGTCTTCGGCGGAAAGACCCTCGGCACCCGCTGCCTCAGCAAGATCGACAGCCCGGCCACCAGAGCGAACCTGACCATCTTCGAACACCACGTCATGTGAGTTCAGGCCAAGCTTGGTGGTGATTGCTTCGCGCAGCTTCGTGCAGGCGGCGTACACGCCGGAAGTGGAACAATTGGCACCGAACTGGCCGCCCGAACCAGCTGAAACCGGAAAGCTGGAATCGCCCAGTTGCACCACCACCTTGTCAACTGGAAGCCCCAGCATTTCTGCAGCGGTCTGCGCAATGATCGTATAGCTGCCTGTACCGATATCGGTCATATCGGTTTCGACGGTCAGAACGCCTTGATTGTCCAGCTTCACCCGCGCACCCGAAGGAACGAGAAGATTGTTTCGGAAGGCGGCAGCCACGCCGAGCCCGATCAGCCATTTGCCCTCACGCCGCGCTGTCGGCGCCTTCCGCTCCGCCCAGCCGAAACGTTCTGCGCCAAGCTTCAGACAGCCAACCAGATCGCGTTGGGTGAAGGGTCGCTTCGGATTTTCCGGGTCCACCTGCGTATCGTTGATGATGCGGAATTCCACCGGGTCGATGCCGACCTTTTCGGCCATCTCATCGATTGCGATTTCCAGCGCCATCAGGCCCGGCGCTTCGCCCGGTGCGCGCATTGCATTGCCTTCGGGCAGGTCCAGCACCGCAAGCCGCGTCGCCGTCATGCGGTTCTCACCCGCATAAAGCAGCCGCGTCTGCATCACAGCCGTTTCCGGGTTGCCATCCGGCAGATCGCCGGACCAGCCTTCATGGCCAATCGCTGTGATCTTGCCATCGCGCCCGGCACCGATGCGAATACGCTGGATCGTGGCTGGACGGTGCGTCGTATTGTTCATCATCAAAGGTCGCGGCAAAGCCACCTTCACCGCACGACCGACAGCCTTCGCACCAAGCGCTGCCAGCACCGCATCCACCCGCAAAAACAGCTTTCCGCCAAAGCCACCGCCAATATAGGGTGACTTCAGGTGAACCTTTTCCTTGTCCACGCCAAGCGTCTTCGCAAGGTCTGAACGCCACCAATCTATCATCTGGCTCGATGTCCAGACGGTCACTTCGTCACCTTTCCATAGCGCAATCGAAGCATGAGGCTCCATCATCGCATGGGACTGGTCGGGCGTCGTATAATCAGCGTCGAGCTGAACTTCGGCAGCGGCAAAAGCGCTTCCAAAGTTCCCCACCGCCGTATCGGGCTCGGCACCACCAGCATCTTCAGGCTTTTCGGCCTTGTCCTTCATGGCCTCAAGCGAGAATTCGCCGTGCTCCTCCACATATTCCGCCTTCACCAATCCAGCAGCAGCGCGCGCCTGCTCGAAGGTCTCGGCTATAACAACCGCGATTGCCTGATGATAATGCTGAATCTTATCGCCGCCGAAAAGCGTCGCCGTGTTGTAATCACCCTTTTCGCCCACATCAGCCGAAAGCGTCGTCACCACACCAAGAACGCCCGCAGCCTGCTCCGCAGCACTCGTATCGATGGATTTCACGCGCCCCTTCGCGATTGGGGAAACGACCGGATAGCCATAAGCGTATCGAGTATTGGGGTCATGCCACTCATAGGCATAACGCGCCTGTCCGGTGGTCTTCAACTCGCCGTCGATGCGGTGAACCGGCTGGCCGACGACCTTGAGCCTGTCGATGGGGTTGGTTGTGGCTGGCTGATCGAATTTCATGCGCTCAACTCCCTTGCATCTTCAACCGCGGAGGCAAGAATGCGCTCGACGAGATCGATCTTGTAACGGTTCTGCTCCGTTGGCCGTGCACCGGTCAGCGCCGCTGCGGAAGCCCTCTTCGCCCCCTCGGCAAGCGCCGCATCGGCCTCTTCCACGCGCCAAGGCTTGTGGGCGATACCGCCAATCGCAAAGCGCCCGCTGCCATCGGGCCGGATGATAGTTGCGACCGAAACCAGCGCAAAAGCATAGGATGCGCGGTCTCGCACCTTCCGATAGGCCTGTTCGCCACCGACCGGCGGCGGCAGGATAACGGCAGTGATGAACTCACCGGGTTCCAGCGATGTTTCGATATGCGGCGTCTCGCCCGGCAGGCGATGGAAGTCGGCAATCGGGATAGACCGCTTAGCGCCGCTGCCATTCACCGTTTCCACAACAGCATCCAGCGCTCGCAGCGCCACAGCCATATCGCCGGGATAGGTAGCGATGCATTCATCGCTGGAACCGATCACTGCGTGCTGACGGGAAAACCCGCCAATGGCGGAGCAGCCGCTGCCCGGTTGGCGCTTGTTGCACGGCTGGTTCACGTCATAAAAATAAGGACAGCGCGTCCGCTGCAGCAGATTACCCGCCGTCGTCGCGCGGTTACGCAATTGGCCGGATGCGCCTGCGAGGATTGCGCGGGAGAGAACTCCATAATCCCGCCGCACGGTCTCATTCGCCGCCAGATCGGTGTTGCGCACCAGCGCCCCAATTCTCAAGCCGCCCTCTTCGGTCGCCTCCACCGTGTCGAGACCAAGGCCGTTGACGTCGATCAGGTGATTGGGCGTCTCGATTTCCAGCTTCATCAGATCGAGCAGGTTGGTACCGCCCGCGATGAACTTCGCGTTTTCATTGGAAATCGCGGCGCGAGCAGCCTCTTCCACGGAAGCTGCTTTCTCGTAAGTAAAGGCTCTCATAGACGCGCTCCCGTCACTTCGGAAATCGCATCCATTATGTTGGAATACGCCCCGCACCGACAGATATTCCCGCTCATCCGTTCGCGCACTTCCTCTGGCGAAAGTGCGACTTCCGCCGTCAGATCGTCGGTGGCGTGGCTGGGGATATTAGCCTTGATTTCTTCCAGCACTGCCACGGAGGAACAGATTTGTCCCGGCGTACAATATCCGCACTGGAACCCGTCATGCTTTATGAAAGCAGCCTGCATCGGGTGAAGATTTCCCGGCTGCCCAAGGCCCTCTATCGTGGTGACCTCGTCGCCATCATGCATCAGGGCCAGCGAAAGACAGGAATTGATCCGCCGCCCGTTGACGATAACCGTGCAGGCACCGCACTGCCCGTGGTCGCAGCCCTTTTTCGTGCCGGTCAGATGCAGATGCTCGCGCAGCGCATCCAGCAGCGTCGTTCTGTTATCGATATCCAGTTCACGGATTTCTCCGTTCACCTTCAATGAGACCGTAGCTTGGTGTGACATATCATCTCCCGCAGGCATCGCTTATCCTCCCGCAACTGAATTTGCAGAAAGGCTCATGCCGATAAACCGAAGAGTGTATGTCTTGTTCCCGCAAATAATCACCGGAAAAGCAGAAGAAATCCAGACCAAATGACTCCAGATTTGGTCAGGCCTTGAGCTTGCCCTGCGCCAAGGCATGCTCCACGCCGCCCTGAATATGGTCCGTCAGAATGGCCTTCGCCGTCTTGAAATCCCGTTTCAGCGCCGTGTCCAGCAGTTGCTGATGTTCCCGAGACGCCACATCGCCGCGATAGGATAGCGCCACCATCTGGTAGCGCAGATACTTATCGAAAACCGCCGCATGCGTCTCCATCAAAAGCCGGGAGCCGCAGGCGGAAATCAGCGCCTGATGGAACTCCCAGTCATAACGCTTCCAGTCTTCCGTCCGGCTGATATCGCCGGTGGACATGATGCGTTCCATGCTGGAAAGCTTGTAATGCGCCGAGACGAGCCCCGCTTCCCACTCCATGTCGCCATTGGTGAAGGATTGTTCGAGCGCATGCGTCTCAAGCAGCAAGCGCAGCGCCGCCACTTCCCTCAGATCGGAAATGGAAACCGGAGCCACCTCAAACCCCCGCTGCCCTTCCGCCGTCACCAGCCCGTCTGACGCAAGGCGGCTCAGAATTTCGCGCAAGGTGCTTACGCTGGTGCCATAAGCGTTCTTGAGACTCTCCAACTTCAGCTTCTGCCCCGGCGCCAGCCGACCGAAGATGATATCCGCCCTTATGCGGCGATAACCGACCTCGGCAACGGTTTCTGGTGGAACTTCGTGAAGCATGGCACGCTCTCAATCATTAGGCGGATCGCATGACATTATGCATATCAGCGGAGATTAAGAAATACATGCCAAGTCACATATGATCGGAAAAATGTCGGATATTTTATTTCGCTAATAATACCCTTGGTGACGAGCGCGCATGAAATCAAAAATTCCTATATATTACAATATCATAAGAATTTATTGCCACCTGGTATCGTCGCGTCAGCACGTTGACACGTGCTAAAATAACCAGCATGTGAAATCAAAATCATCATAGATTTTTAAAAAACTATGTTGATCAGATAGAGAATCTCTGACAATGATCAAGCGTGGTCGGAGGAGGCTGACTGCACAGCTGAGTTCAGGAGGAGGAACCATGTTCAAGAAAACCATCGCACGCCGTACCTTGATGATGGCTGGCGCTGCGCTTATCGCAGCTGCAAGCTTCGGCCAGCAGGCTTCGGCTGTCACGCCAGATGAGATCAAGGCGCGCGGCAAGCTCATCGTCGGCATTCAGGGTGATAATCCGCCATGGGGCTTCGTTACCAGCGCTGGCAAGCAGGATGGTCTCGATGCCGATATCGCCACGCTTTTTGCCAAGGAACTTGGCGTCGAAGTCGAATTCGTACCGCTTGAAGTCAACAACCGCATTCCTGCGCTGACCACCGGTCGCGTGGACGTTCTCTTCGCCACCATGGCCATGCTGCCGGATCGCGCGAAGGCCGTCCAGTTCAGCAAGCCCTATGTTGCAAACGCCATCGTCCTGATCGGTCCGAAAAAGGCCGAGATCAAGACCAATGCCGATATGGCGAAGTTCTCCGTCGGCGTGGCGAAGGGTGCGGCACAGGATACGCAGGTCACCAAGAACGCGCCGGAAGGCACCACCATTCGCCGTTACGATGGCGATGCGGCCAGCGTTCAGGCTCTCGCCTCCGGCCAGGTCGATACGCTTGGCGGCAACATTTTCTACATGGACCGCGTCGAAAAGGCTCGCCCCGGCGAGTTCGAAAACAAGCTTGAATTCCAGAAGCTCTATAACGGCGCCTGCACGCGTCTGGGTGAAAAGGAAATCAATGCGGCCCTCAACCAGTTCATCGACAAGATCAAGACCAATGGCGAGCTGAAAAAGGTCTACGACAAGTGGATGAAGGTGCCGGTTCCGGAATTCCCGGAAAAGCTGGAAGGCATCAACTTCACCGCGGGATAAGCGGGTCACTTCAGAACCTGTAGGCGCAGGCGGCATCGCAACGATTGCCGCCAACGCCACCCCCTTGCCTTCGAATTGACAGCCCTTGCGAAAGTGTGACGATGAGCAATCTGATTTACGTGCTCAATGGCCCCAATCTCAACCTTCTCGGCCAGCGCGAACCGTCCATCTACGGCTCCACCACGCTGGAGGAGATCAAGGGCAGATGTATCGCCGAGGCTGCAAAACTGGGCTTCGATGTCGATTTTCGCCAAACGAATTTCGAGGGTGAACTGGTTGAAAGTGTTCATGACGCCCGCAACAAGGCCTGCGGCATCATCATCAATCCCGCGGCCTATACCTTCACCTCCATCGCTCTTCTGGATGCATTGAAGACCTTCGATCCACCGAAGATAGAGTTGCACATTTCCAACGTGCATGCCCGCGAGAGCATCTATCACAATTCGCTGGTCTCGCGCGTCGCGACATCGATCATGATCGGGCTTGGTGCGGATGGATATGAGCTGGCCATTCAGGCCATGGCCCGGCTTTCCGCACGCTATCAGGCTTCAACCGCGAAGGTGACGGCATGAATTATCAACTGGATTTCAGCCCCGTCATAGAAGGCCTGCCCAGCCTGCTGATGGCCTGTCTCGGCACATTTTTGCTCGCCATCTCCGGCATGTTGCTCGCCGTGGTCATCGGAATCGGCGGCGTCATCCTCCGCGATTCACCCTTCAAGCCGTTTCGCTGGCTGGTCATCGCCTTTGTGGAATTGATCCGCAACACGCCGTTTCTGGTGCAGATCTTCTTCATATATTTCGCCCTGCCGCTCGCAGGCCTTCGCCTCGATCCGACGCCCACGGCCATCATTGCGCTCGGTATCAACGGCGGCGCTTACGCCATCGAAATCATCCGCGGCGGCGTTCAGTCCATTTCCAAGGGGCAGATCGAAGCAGGCCTTGCGCTCGGGCTGCACAAGGCACAGGTCTTCCGCTTCATCATTCTGAAACCGGCCCTGCGCGCCATCTATCCGTCGCTCACCAGCCAGTTCGTGCTGCTCACGCTCACCACCAGCATTGCATCGGCAATCTCGGCCTATGAGCTGACCTCGGTGTCGCAGCTGATTGAATCGGAAAGCTTCAGAAGCTTCGAAGTCTATTTCACCGTCACGCTTTTCTATCTCGTGATTTCCTGGGTCATGATGCGCATCTTCGGGTTCTTCTCGGCGCACTACTTCAACTATCCGGTCAAGTAGGAGGCTGCCATGGGTCGCGATGAATTCGTTTTTCTGCTGATCGGTCTGAAATGGACGGTCGTTCTCTCCGCAGTCGGCTTTGTCTGCGGCTGCCTTGCCGGGCTTGGCATTGCGCTTCTGCGCACCTGCGGAACCCGCGTGGTGGAGCGCATCACGGCTGGCTATATCGCGGTCTTTCAGGGCACACCGCTCCTCATGCAGCTCTTCGTGGTTTACTATGGCCTAGCCCTGATTGGCCTCAGGCTCGATGCCTGGGTTGCCGTCGCCATCGGGCTTACGCTGCATGCCAGCGCCTATCTTGGTGAAATCTGGCGCGGTTCAATCGAGGCCGTGCCGCGCGGGCAGACGGAAGCCGCCATGGCGCTCAGCATCAAATACGTCTCGCGCATGAAGGATATCGTGCTGCCGCAGGCGCTGCGCATCTCGCTTCCCGCCACCATCGGCTTTTTCGTACAGCTCATCAAGGGAACCTCCCTTGCGGCCATCGTCGGCTTTACCGAACTGACCCGCGCCGGAAACATCATCTCGAACCAGACCTTCCAGCCGCTTCTCGTCTTCGGCATCGTCGGCGCGCTTTATTTCGTCATGTGCTGCCCGCTCACCATCATCGGCGCGCGCATCGAGCGACGCTTCGCGATGTCGGCCCGGTAGTCTGGAATTCAACCATCGATGCCCCTCGGCACACCTGATTTTACGGAGTGGACAATGATCAACGGCCAGCCTTCCCCGTCAGCCGAACCCATGATCAAGATGCAGGACGTTGCCAAATGGTATGGCTCGTTTCAGGCATTGCACGATATCAACATGTCAGTAACGCAGGGCGAACGCATTGTTCTATGCGGCCCCTCCGGCAGCGGTAAATCCACGCTGATCCGCTGCATCAACCATCTGGAAGCATACCAGAAGGGAGAAATCCGCGTTGGCGGCATCCTGCTCGGCCATCAAGCCAAGGCCATCGATGCCATCCGCCGCGAGGTTGGCATGGTGTTCCAGCAGTTCAACCTCTTCCCCCATCTCACCGTGCTGCAGAACTGCATGCTCGCGCCGATGCGCGTTCTGGGCTTAAGCAAAGCGGAAGCACAGGAACGTGCCCGCCAGCTTCTGGACCGCGTAAAGATTCTGGAGCAGGCGGATAAATATCCCGCCCAGCTTTCGGGCGGCCAACAGCAGCGCGTGGCCATTGCCAGAGCGCTGTGCATGCGCCCCAAAATCATGCTTTTCGATGAGCCGACATCTGCGCTCGATCCGGAAATGGTCAAGGAAGTGCTCGACACCATGATCAGCCTTGCCGAAGAAGGCATGACGATGATCTGCGTTACCCATGAAATGGGCTTCGCCCGCCAGGTCGCCAATCGCGTCATCTTCATGGCCAGCGGCGCAATCGTGGAAGAGTCTCACCCATCCGAATTCTTCACCAATCCCAAGCACGAACGCACCCGAAAATTCCTCGGTGAAATTCTCCGGCACTAGAGCTGTTGAATTGGCGCATCGCTGAAAGACCTTTGCCATGATTTCAGGCACCACCAAACTCATCGCGCATATCGGTTACCCCACCGAAACCTTCAAAGCACCGCTGATCTACAATCCCTATTTCGAAAAGATCGGCGTGGATGCCGTCGTGGTGCCGATGGGCTGCAAGCCGGAAGATTTTCCCGAATTCCTGAAGCTCACCTTTCGCCTTTCGAATATCCACGGCGCGCTCATCACCATGCCGCACAAGGTCACGACAATGGGCCTGCTGGATGAGCTTTCCACCAGCGCCAAAATTGCAGGTTCCTGCAATGCCGTGCGCCTTTCTGAAGACGGACGCCTGATCGGCGATATGTTCGATGGGGAAGGTTTCGTGCGCGGCGTCATCCGCAAGGGTCGCGAGGTGAAAGGCGCGAAAGTTCTCGTCGTCGGTTCCGGCGGCGTCGGCTCGGCCATCGCCGCCTCGTTCGCCAAGGCAGGCGTGCGAGAACTTGCGATTTACGATGCAAATACCGCAAGCATGGAAGGCCTTATGGGCCGGCTGCGGCGGCATTATCCAAACACCGTCATCTCGGCGGGCTCACCCAATCCATCGGGCTTCGACATCGTGGTCAACGCCACCCCGCTTGGCATGAAACCGGGCGATCCGCTGCCCATCGACGTATCGAAACTCGCCCCGGAAACCTTCGCAGGCGAAGTGGTGATGAAACAGGAAATCACGCCATTTCTGGAAGCCGCCCGCGCAAAAGGCTGCCAGTACCAGATCGGCACCGATATGCTGTTCGAGCAAATCCCCGCCTATCTGGAATTCTTTGGCTTCCCTACAACGAGCGTCGAAGAAATCCGCGCCGTCGCGCGGCTGAAGTAGAAATTGCCGCGCGCATCTTAAAAAAAGAAATGCAAGGACTTGAAGTCAGCTTCAGTGCAGAAGCCTGTCTCGTTCCGGGCGCTCCATGTAAAGGTGCAGCAGGCTGAGCGCATGGCGCAACATCAACTCGACCGGCTTCAGATCGCTGGAGGAAAGATCATCGCTCCCGCCTTCCAGCATCGCCGCCATGGCCTTGAAATTCTGCATCAACTGAACTTCGCCCTCATTGGAAGCATGCTCCGCCGCATCCGCCAGCGCCTGCGTCACGGTATCCATCATGGCGAGCCTTTCGCCCATGTCCATTTCTGGAAGAGATTTGGCAGTCGTTTCCATAGTCCACCTCCGCGCGCACCCATCCAGACCGCTCTTGGGCAGCGATCAGCCAATGCGCATTTGTTTGCTTGATTGTTGCCCAAAACATAAGAACGCCAACCGGAACAAACAAGTCACGGCAGGAATGAGGCTGGCGCATGGCGGGTTTCAACCACGCTACCACTCCACCCTCTTCCCATCATAAGCGAAGAACTCTCCGGTCTGTTCCGGCTGCAAGCCATCCAGCACATCAAGCATCATTCGCGCGCTCGTCTCCGGCTGCAATCGTTCCCGACCAGCGGAATAATCTTCAGTCAAACCCGTCGCGACAGTGCCGGGATGCAGGGCGGCAATTACCGATTGCGGGTGGGTGCGCGCAAGTTCGATTGCGGCAGTGCGGATGATCTGGTTCAGGGCAGCTTTGGAGGCGCGGTAGGAAATCCAGCCGCCGAGGTGATTATCGCCGATGGAGCCGACGCGGGCGGAGAGGAAGGCGGTCAGACTGCGCTCTTTACGCGCAAGTTTGGGTGCGAAATGCTTGAGCACGAGTGCGGGGCCAAGTGCATTCAATGCAAATTGCCGCATCATCGCATCCGGTGAAAGCTGCTTCAGCGCCTTTTCCGGTCCCACGCCATTGATGGTCAAGGCGCCAGTTGCGCAAAACAGCAGATGATACTCGCCATCCAGCCCCGCGGCCGCAGCTGCCACGCTTTCTTCATTGGTCACATCGAGGCCGGTGCCGGACCGGGAAAGGCCGGTCACCTTGCTGCATCGCGTGTCCTCTTCGAGTAACTTCAAGACTGCCGAGCCGATCCCGCCGCTGGCACCGATCACCAGCGCGCGAAAGCCATCGGGCAGGGATGTCATCGTCATCTGCCAGCTCCCTTTACTTACACGGCCTCGCCATCGTCGAGTTTCTTCAGGAAACCACGCGCCGCGTTCTTATAGGCGTGCCGCTGCTCATACTTCATCCTCTGCCATGTGGCATAAGGTTGGGCGAGCCGGCGATTGCCGGATAGTTTCTTTCGATTTCGGTCGAGAAAATCCCAGTAGAGCGCATTAAAGGGGCAGGCTCCCTCTTCCGTTTTCTTGCGCACGTCATAATGGCAGTTTTCGCAATAATCGGACATGCGGGATATATAGGCGCCACTCGCTGCGTAGGGCTTGGAGCCGAGCAGCCCGCCATCGGCAAACTGGCTCATGCCGATCACATTCGGCAGTTCCACCCACTCGAACGCGTCCGCATAAACCTCCAGATACCATTCATGCACGCCGCGCGGATCGAGCCCTGCCAGAAGCGAAAAATTTCCCGTTATCATCAGCCGTTGAATGTGGTGGGCGTAAGCGTTGTCGATGGTCTCCCCGATCACTGTCGAAAGACAGTTCATCTTCGTTTTGCCGTCCCAGAAGAAGGATGGCAGCGGACGGTGGGTGTCGAAGAAATTGCGTTCGCCATATTCTGGCATGAAGTGCCAGTAAACGCCCCGCACATATTCCCGCCAGCCGATGATCTGGCGAATGAAGCCTTCCACCGCATTGATCGGCGCATCCCCCTCCAGATAAGCACGCTCCGCCCTGCGGCAGATATCGAGCGGATCGAGAAGTCCGAGATTGATATAGAAGGACAGAAGCGAATGGTTGAGAAACGGATCGCCTGACAGCATAGCATCCTGCGTATCACCGAAACCCGGCAGAAACTGCTCGATAAATGTATCGGCAGCACGTTCAGCATCCTTGCGTGTCACGGCAAAGCAGAAGCCCTTGGCCTCGCCCATATGCTCTGTGAAACGCCTATCGATCAGCGTCATCACCTCAACCGTCGTCGCGTCAGGTGTGAACCGCATGTGGGAGGGACGAAAAAGATCGGGCTTGGCTGGCTTGCGGTTTTCGCTATCGAAGTTCCAGCGCCCACCGGCGGGTTTTTCATCCTCCATCAGCAGCCCGGTCTTTCGCCGCATCTCGCGGTAGAAAAACTCCATGGTCAGTTCACGCCTGCCCTCGGCCCACTCACGAAATTCATCGCGGGAACAGATGAACCGCTTGTCCGCCCGAATTTCCACCGGAACGCCGACAGCCTTCTCCCAGCCGGACATCGCCTCCAGAACGCGATATTCCCCCGGCCCGGTCACGATGATGTGCTGCGGCTTGATCTCAGACACCGCCCGTTCCAGCTCCTTGGAAAAGCTGCCGCTATTATCGGCATCGTCCAGTTTCACATAGCGAACCGTAAAACCCTTTTTGCGAAGCTCCTCGGCAAAATGGCGCATGGCGGAAAGGATGAGAACGATCTTCTTTCGGTGGTGGCGCACATAGGTTGTCTCCTCGGCTACCTCACACATCAAAATGATGTCCTGCGCAGGGTCTGCGCCCTCAAGGCTGCTTATGGTGTGCGAAAGCTGGTCGCCCAGAATGAAGATGAGGTTTCGGCAACGTGAGGTCATCGCCGCAGAACGATGAGACGCCGTCTCCCGTTCCAGCCGGGAGACGGCAAAGGCCGATTTCGTGGCTATAAGCTGTCAGATCAACGGCGCGATGCTTCCGCAGCCGTCTCACCCACGGACATTGCGCGGGCAAATGGCATCAACTGATAAAGCGCGGAGAGGCCGACGAGGATATAGACGATCTTGGCGAGCGTCGCTTGCTGGCCGCCGAAAAGTGCTGCGACAAGATCGAAATCAGCGATGCCGACAAGCAGCCAATTGATGCCGCCGACGATGATGAGAAAGAGGGTGATGAGGTTTAACACGCGCATTGAATTCTCCTGATTGGGCTTTTGATGGGACCTCCCGAACCGGCCATGCACTTCGTTGTTCCGATCAAATGAACACATGGGCGTGATACGTCGTGAGATGAGAAAATCCTTTGCGCAGAACGTCTTGCGCAGATGGTCCGGATCGATAGTGTGTGCGCAGGTGGAACCTGCAGCGGGAGGCAGGCTGCGGTTTTTTTCAACAGTCGTAATGACACATTTTCACGCGGAGGAGATTTGAGAATGCAATCGATAGAGCTTTTCATCGGCGGAGATCAGCGCGCTGCATCGGGCGGCAAGCGCTTTGAGCGCAAGAACCCGATCAGCGGCGACACCGCAACGAGCGCCGCCGCCGCCTCGGTGGATGACGCACGCGCTGCGGCAGATGCGGCAGCGGCGGCCTTTGCGGAATGGTCGAAAACCACGCCGGGCCAGCGCCGCCAATTGCTTCTGGCTGCGGCGGAAGCTCTGCATGAGGCTGCACCCGCAATCATTACCGCGATGAAGGAAGAAATCGGCTCGACCGATGCATGGGCTGGCTTCAACGTGCATCTGGCACGCGATATGCTGATCGAGGCCGCAAGTCTGACGACACAGATCAAAGGAGAGATCATCCCCTCCAACCGCCCCGGCACCACGGCGATGGCGTTGCGCAAGCCGGCAGGCGTCGTCCTGTCCATGGCACCGTGGAATGCGCCCGTCATTCTCGGCGTCCGGTCACTCGCCACCCCGCTTGCTTGCGGCAATACGGTGGTGATGAAGACGTCCGAGCTTTGCCCGCGCACCCATGCTCTGGTGGTCGAGGCCATTGCCTCGGCAGGTTTTCCAAAGGGCGTGCTGAACGCCATTTCCAACGCGCCGGAAGATGCTGCAGCTGTGGTGGAAGCCGTGATTGCCCACCCCGCCGTCAAGCGCGTCAACTTCACCGGCTCCACCCGCGTCGGCAAGGTGATTGCGGAAACATCAGGACGTTACCTCAAACCCGCCCTTCTGGAACTCGGCGGCAAGGCGCCCTTCATCGTGCTGGATGATGCGGATATCGAAGCCGCTGTTGCCGCTGCCGCCTTCGGCGCCTTCATGAACCAGGGGCAGATTTGCATGTCCACCGAACGGATCATCGTCGTGGACGCCATCGCAGACCGGTTCGTCGAAGCCTTTGCGCGCAAGGTCGATACATTAAAGGCGGGAAATCCTAGCGAAGGCAAAGCGCCTCTCGGCTCGCTCGTCAGCGCAGAAGCTGCGTCCCGCATCAGGACGCTGGTAGAAGACGCGGTTGCCAATGGCGCAAAACTGGTGGCAGGCGGCGGCGGTTCGCAAACCCTGCTGGACGCAACCGCCGTCGATCACGTCACCCCGCAAATGCGGCTCTACACCGAGGAAAGTTTCGGCCCGGTCGTCTCCATCATCCGCGCCCGCGATACGGATGACGCGATCAGGATCGCCAACGAAACCGAATTCGGCCTCTCCGCTGCGGTGTTCGGAAAAGATCAGGCGCGCGCAATGACCGTGGCGGAACGGATCGAAAGTGGCATCTGCCACATCAACGGCCCAACCGTGCATGACGAGGCCCAGATGCCCTTCGGCGGCGTGAAGGCTTCCGGCTACGGCAGATTCGGCGGCACCGCCGGTATCGCAGAATTTACCGAAATTCGCTGGGTCACGGTACAAAATGGACCGCTGCATTATCCGATCTGAATATCGATAAAAAACACTGAACGAAGCCACGATTCAGGAGCCGCTTGAGAAGGACCGGCGGCTCTTTTCCTTTGAATTCATAAGGAAATTACTGAAACAATACTTAGGCCGGATAAGAGCTTTGGTTCAAGCGAGCGCCTTCGAATCAACAGCTGAGACACCCTTCATCACAGACACGTTTGTTTTGACACTTCGTTAACGCGGGAACCAAAATCGGTTCACCCACGTTGCTTTTCCGAACCTACGGAAGAGGAAATGCAAAAATGTCAAGTATGGGAAACGGAAAATCCGTACTTTTTTTGGCGGCAGCTTTGTCTTTTGCGGCAGCTACGCCGTCCTTCGCCTTCAGCGTCATCAACCCGGCCTATGCTGGCCAGGCAGGCGCTGACGAAGCGTCCAACACATCGGTTTCCGCTTTCAGCAATGGCGGCGCCACCACTGGCACCGGGAGCGTTGTTTTGACGGCGGATGAAATCCAGCATATTCGCTGGTGCGCGGAGCGCTACACATCATACCACGCATCTGACAACACCTATGCGAGCCCTGCCGGTGCCCGCGTAGAGTGTCGGTCTAAGTGAGCGGGCGCAAGACACCCGCTCCCTGATGTGCGTCGATCGCGGCCAAGAGCCGCAATCGAATTAGAAGTGGTAGTTCAGACCGCCCTTGACCACGTTGTCGCTGATATCTGTGTGGTGCGTCTGGTTATTAGAGAACGTGCGAACATCATCCGTCGCAACATAGTTATACTCTACGCGACCGGAAATCTGCTGGTTGAAGCGGTGCTCCACACCGGCACCAACCAGATAACCTTCCTTCATACCATCTGGACCGACAACGCCCGAGCCATCACGCAGGCTCGTAACGGTCAGACCAGCCGTGCCGTAAACCAGCGTATCGTCCAGCTTCATGCCTGCCTTGGCCTTTGCGGCCACACGCCAGCGCTCACGAAGATTGCCATCGGGAACGCCAACCTTGGTGTCGCCCAGATGCGAAGCTTCCAGTTCGCCGCCGACGACGACGGAGCCCATATCGTAATTGTAGCCGCCCTGAACGCCTAGCGCGAGGCCCTTGCCGTCACGGAACGGGTTTGCATGCGGCATGGCCGCGCCGACGTGTCCACCTGCATAGGCACCCGTCCAGGAAGAGCTTGGCGCTTCGCTATAGGAAGGAGGCGCTTCGTAGCTGCCGCTCAGGTCTGCAGCAAAAACCGGGGTTACCGCCATGGATGCCAGTGCGGCAACAGCGAGCATTTTGAAATTCTTGGACATCATCTACTCCGTACCAAAGTCCACCCGCTCACGAATGACCGGGATTGCGCATTCAAGGCAACCAGATGCGTTACCCCTCTGATTGCCGTTATGGTCAACATAAGCGCCAAGATATGGCAAAAAAGGAAACTTGGTTAGAATTTAGCTAAAACTTTAACGGCATGGATAACAAAGGGTTAACGGCGAAAACAACCGCCTCGCAGCCGGATGCAAGCGCATCGATACGCTCTGGTGCCATGTCATTGGAACCTTAAGCCTCCCGCCCTTGTTTACTAAGTGAACGCTAATCAAGGAGGCACACCATGCCAAACCGTGATCCACTGGACGACACGAATATCGAAAGCCCGCGCGGCCCGACATCCACGCCCGGCATCCCGGATCGGGTACAGGAAAAGCCGCCAGTTCCGCCGGTAAAGGATCCCGGCGATAGCAAAAATCCAAACGATCCGACGCTTAATCCGGCCTTGTTGCCAATCGGCGATCCCGCCGGAGCAGCATAAGGGTTAAAATGAAAATTCCAAAAAGCCGCCGCGCGAGCCGATCGCACGGCGGCTTTTCTATTGCATGATTAAAGCTTCACCCAGCCGCCATTATCTTTCGAAGAACGAATGCAGGCTTCCACAAAGGCAACGCCCTTCACGCCATCATCCACCGTTGGATAGATGACGGCCTTGTCGAGTTCGCTGCCATTGCGCCGCGCATCGATGGCGTTGGCCGCTTCGGTATAGATCGTGGCAAAGGCTTCGAGATAGCCTTCGGGATGGCCGGAGGGAATGCGCGTCACACGCGCAGCCGCATCACCTGCACCCGCGCCGCCGCGGGTGATCAGCTGCTTCGGTTCGCCAAGCTTGGTGAACCACAGATAGTTCGGGTCCGCCTGCGTCCACTCGATCCCGGCCTTGGTGCCGTAAACGCGCACCTTCAGCCCGTTTTCATGCCCAACCGCAACCTGGCTGCACCACAAGAGACCCTTCGCTGCCTGGGCGGAGCCCTTTGCCTTGAAGCGCAGCATCACATGGGCATTGTCATCAAGACGACGCCCTTCCACGAAGGTATGCACATCAGCCGCAAGCTCGTCCGCCTCAAGCCCGGAGATGAAGCAGCCGAGATTATAGGCATGCGTGCCGATATCGCCGGTGGAACCGCCCGCACCAGACTGAGCCGGATCGGTGCGCCAAACGGCCTGCTTCGCACCGGTCTGCTCGATTGGCTCTGCCAGCCAGTCCTGCGGATATTCCATCTGCACCAGACGAATATCACCCAGAACACCGGATTCCACCAGTTCGCGCGCATGGCGCACCATCGGGTAACCGGTGTAATTATGCGTCAGCACGAATAGCGCGTCCGCTTTATCGGCAACGTCTTTCAGCTTCTTGGCATCTTCCAGATTGGAGGTCAGCGGCTTATCGCAAATGACATGGATGCCACGCTCCAGAAAGGCTTTCGCCGCCGGGTAGTGAACATGGTTCGGCGTTACGATTGCAACGGCGTCGATACCGTCTTCGCGCGCCGCTTCCTTTTCCGCCATTTCTTCGAACGAGCCGTAGCAGCGATCTTCATCAAGGCCTAGTTCAAGGCCGGATGCCTTGGATTTTTCCGGCGTGGAAGACAGCGCACCCGCCACCAGTTTGAACCGGTTATCCAGCCGCGCCGCCATGCGGTGAACGCCGCCAATAAAAGCACCGCTGCCGCCGCCAACCATGCCCAGGCGAATGCGCTTAGCTGCATTGTCGGTCGTCTTTCCGTCAATTGCCATGTTGTTTCCTCGGTATTATCTGCTTAAAGGCCGAGCATGCGGCGGTTGGCGGCATCGTCCGTGCCAGAGGACGCGAAATCGTCGAAGGCCTTTTCCGTCACGCGAATAATGTGCGCCTTCACGAATTCGGAGCCTTCGGCAGCGCCATCTTCCGGGTGCTTCAGGGCGCATTCCCACTCAACCACTGCCCAGCCTTCGAAATCATTGGCCGCCATCTTGGAGAATACGGCACCGAAATCCACCTGCCCGTCGCCAAGCGAACGGAAGCGTCCGGCACGGTTTACCCAGCCCTGATAACCGCCATACACGCCCTGTCGTCCTGTCGGGTTGAACTCGGCATCCTTGACGTGGAACATCTTGATCCGGTCTTTGTAGATATCGATATTGTCGAGATAATCCAGGCACTGCAGCACATAGTGCGAAGGGTCGTAGAGCATGTTGGCGCGTTTATGGTTCTTTACCCGCTCCAGGAACATCTCGAAGGTCACGCCGTCATGCAGGTCTTCGCCGGGGTGGATTTCGTAGCAGATGTCCACACCCTGCTCATCGGCGAAATCAAGGATCGGCGTCCAGCGTCGCGCCAGCTCATCGAAAGCCGTTTCCACCAAACCGGCGGGGCGCTGCGGCCATGGGTAGATGAAGGGCCATGCCAGCGCGCCGGAGAAAGTGGCGTGGGCATTGATGCCGAGATTGCGCGATGCCTTCAGCGCGAGCTTCACCTGCTCGACAGCCCATTCCTGGCGGGCCTTGGGATTGCCACGCACTTCGGGAGCCGCAAAGCCATCGAAGGCTTCGTCATAAGCGGGATGCACGGCCACCAGCTGGCCTTGCAGATGGGTTGAAAGTTCGGTGACTTCGACGCCGTTCTGGCGCGCAACGCCCGCAAACTCGTCGCAATAATCCTTGGATTCGGCAGCCTTTTTCAGGTCGATCAGCTGGCCCGCCCATGTGGGCACCTGCACGCCGAGATAGCCTTTTTCAGCGGCCCATTTGGTGATCCCGTCCCAGCTATTGAAAGGTGCCGCGTCGCCCGCAAACTGACCCAGAAACAAACCGGGACCCTTGATCGTCTTCATATGTCTCTTCCTCCTGTATCGATACAGTTGATCGGATCCAGCCTCCACCGGTCAACGGCGAGTAAGCTAACCACTCCTGAATTTCGTGCAACCCTCAATGACGCTCGCAACATTATTAATTGCGAAGATAGCTGCCCAAGCACCCTGAAGCGGGTCATCTCTTTCCCGTCGCCGCGATAACAACTTCGGGAGCAGACGCCTGATCGCGGGGGAAGGAAGAAACTTTTGCAGCCCGGAAGGGTTAGCCGGTTTCACCCCGTAACGATCAGGAGCCCTGACCCATGATAATGACCAGACGCGCAGTCCTAGCCGCCGGTGCCGCTTCCGCAGCCGCAACGCTTCTTTCCACGCCGTCCATTGGCCGGGCCGCGGCCCCTTTCAGCCAACCCGCCCTGCCCTTCAAGGAGGATGCGCTTGCGCCGCACATCTCCGCTAAAACCGTCGGCCTGCATTATGGCAAGCACCACAAGGCCTATTTCGATAAGCTCAACACCCTGTCCAAGGGCACGCCCTATGCGGACATGGAACTGGAACAGATCGTCACCGCATCCTACGGCAAGGAAGCGGACAAGAAGATTTTCAACAATGCCGCACAGGCCTGGAACCATGTCGTTTATTGGGATCAGTTCGCTCCCGGCGGCCCGAAGAGACCAGAGGGCAAGGCAGCGGAAGAAATCAACGCGGCCTTCGGCGATTATAACAAGTTCATCGAAAAGGCCGTCGCCACATCGGATGAAGTTTTCGGTACGGGCTGGGTCTGGCTGACACGAGACGATGCGGGCAAGATTGCTCTCGTCGGTTATGAGGACGGCAACAACCCCGTCGCTGTCGGTCGTCCTGCTTTCCTCGGCATCGATATCTGGGAGCATGCCTATTACGTCGATTACGAGAACCGCAAGCCGGAACACATCAAGGCCGTTCTGGAAAACCTCGTGAACTGGCGTGTGGTCGGCGACAAGATTTCCGCTGCCTGACATTGTCTTCGCAGCGCTCCGGAACCGGGCAAGCGCAACCAAAGCTTTAGCGCCTCGTCATGTGACGGGGCGTTCTTCGTATTACAAAAGTAAAGATGAATAGAATGAATTGTCTGACTTATTAGATCGGACAATCATAACATTCTAAAGACAACGCCTAAAATAGTATCAAATCGCATAAAGTTGATTATTTGATCAAAAATCATATGAATCGTTTCAGATGCCCGCTTGAGTATGTAAAGACTTTCTTATAACCACGTTTCATCGGCATTCGCGGGATAAGCGGGCCGGTTACAAAAAATTGGGAGCTCACTTATGAGATACAAACTTGGCCTCATCGCCGCGGCGCTGCTTTCGGCAACATGCTTTGCGCCTGCTGCCGCAAGCGCAAAAACCTTCGTTTATTGCTCTGAAGGTTCGCCGGAAGGTTTCGATCCGGGCCTTTACACCGCCGGCACCACCTTCGACGCTGCTGCGCACACCGTTTACAGCCGCCTGCTGGAATTCGAAAAGGGCACCACAAAGCCCATTCCGGGTCTCGCCGAGAGCTGGGAAGTTTCTCAGGACGGCACGGTTTACACCTTCAAGCTGCGCAAGGGCGTAAAATTTCAGACCACAGAATTCTTCACGCCGACCCGCGAACTGAACGCCGATGACGTTGTTTTCTCCATCGAGCGCCAGATCAAGACCGACAATCCATGGCACCAGTATGTTCCGGGCACGTCCTGGGAATATGCAGCGGGCATGGGCTTCCCTGAACTGATCAAGTCCGTCGAAAAGGTCGACGACATGACGGTCAAGTTCACGCTGAACCGCCCGGAAGCTCCTTTCCTCGCCAACCTCGCAATGCCTTTCGCTTCGATCATGTCGAAGGAATACACCGACAAGCTCGCCGCTGATGGCAAGCAGGCGCAGCTGAACCAGATGCCTGTCGGCACCGGTCCATTCGCCTTCGTCGGTTACCAGCAGGATGCCGTCATCCGCTACAAGGCCAACAAGGACTATTGGGGTGGCGCACCGAAGATCGATGATCTCGTCTTCGCAATCACTACCGACGCTGCCGTTCGTTACCAGAAGCTCAAGGCTGGCGAATGCCACCTGATGCCTTACCCGAACGCTGCCGATGTTCAGTCCATGAAGTCCGACTCCAACCTCAAGGTTCTGGAGCAGGAAGGCCTCAACGTCGCTTACCTCGCCTACAACACCACGCAGGCTCCGTTCGACAAGGTCGAAGTCCGCAAGGCGCTGAACAAGGCCATCAACAAGAAGGCCATCGTCGACGCAGTGTTCCAGGGCATGGCAACGCCTGCCAAGAACCCGCTGCCGCCGACCATGTGGTCCTATAACGACAAGATCGAAGACGATACCTACGATCTTGAAGCCGCCAAGAAGATGCTTGCAGATGCAGGCGTGAAGGATCTTTCCATGAAGGTCTGGGCAATGCCGGTTTCGCGTCCATACATGCTCAACGCCCGCCGCGCGGCTGAAATCATCCAGGATGACTTTGCAAAGATCGGCGTAAAGGTTGAAATCGTATCCTACGAGTGGGCCGAGTATCTCGACCGCTCCAAGGCGAAGGACCGTGACGGCGCCGTCTTCCTAGGCTGGACCGGCGATAATGGCGATCCGGACAACTTCCTCGACACCCTGCTCGGCTGCGAAGCCGTTGGCGGCAACAACCGTGCGCAGTGGTGCAACAAGGAATTCAACGATCTGGTGAAGAAGGCAAAGGTCACGACCGACCAGGCCGAGCGCACCAAGCTCTACGAAGAAGCTCAGGTTGTCTTCAAGAAGCAGGCTCCTTGGGCCACCATCGACCACTCCCTGTCCATCGTTCCGATGCGCAAGGAAGTGACCGGCTTCGTTCAGAGCCCGCTGGGTGACTTCACGTTCGAAAACGTGGACATCACCGAGTAATAGTCCGACGAATAAAAAGATGCCGCGTGCCTTGTCTCAAGGCGCGCGGCACTTTCGTTCTGAAGCATGCATTCTCCACCTTAGCGCGTCGTCGTTCTCGAACACACACGGCGCGCTAGAACAACAAGAAGCAGACCGAAAAGGTCGCTACTGCCAGCGCATAGGTTCCTCGAAGGAACAGATCGAAGGTTTTTCATGATTGGCTTTCTTGTGCGGCGCATTGCCGTGCTTATCCCGACATTCATCGGGGTTTCCATTATCGCGTTCCTGTTCATCCGGCTTCTGCCGGGAGATCCGGTCGCGCTTCTTTCAGGCGAACGCGTCATGTCGCCAGAGCGCCATGCGCAGATCAGCGCCGCGCTCGGCATGGACCGTCCGCTGGTCATCCAGTATTTCGATTACCTGAAGGGCGTGCTGAGCGGCGATTTCGGCACCTCCATCGTGTCGAAGACCCCCATTCTCAAGCAGTTCATGGCACTGTTCCCGGCAACGGTCGAACTGTCCTTCTGCGCGATCATCCTTGCCGTCTTCATCGGCATTCCCGCAGGCGTCATCGCCGCCATCAAGCGCGGATCGATCTTCGATCAGGGCCTGATGGGCGTGGCACTCGTCGGCTATTCCATGCCGATCTTCTGGTGGGGCCTGCTCCTGATCATCCTGTTCTCCGGCATCCTGCAATGGACACCGGTTTCGGGCCGCATCTCGCTGATGTTCTTCTTCCCGCCAGTCACCGGCTTCATGCTGATCGACTCGCTGCTGTCGGGCCAGAAGGGCGCTTTCTCGTCCGCGCTCAGCCATCTGGCGCTGCCATCCATCGTGCTGGCCACCATTCCGCTCGCCGTCATTGCGCGCCAGACGCGCTCGGCAATGCTGGAAGTTCTGTCGGAAGATTACGTCCGCACCGCCCGCGCCAAAGGTCTCTCACCTTTTAGAGTGATCGGCATCCACGCGCTGCGTAACGCCATGATCCCGGTCATCACCACCATCGGCCTTCAGGTCGGCGTCATGCTGGCCGGTGCCATTCTCACCGAAACGATCTTCTCCTGGCCGGGCATCGGCAAGTGGATGGTCGATTCCGTCTTCCGTCGCGATTACCCGGTCATTCAGGGTGGTCTGTTGTTGATTGCGGGCATCATCATGGTCGTCAACCTCATCGTTGACCTCCTGTACGGCCTGATCAATCCGCGCATCCGGCATTAAAGGGAGACCCGTTTCATGGCCGATACCGCCATTACCAAAACCGCCGCTCCGGTTTCCTCTTCCGCCATGCGCAAGCAGATGCTGAAGGAATTCTGGTTCTATTTTTCCGAAAACAAGGGCGCCGTCATCGGCCTCTATGTTTTCATCGCACTGGTCATCGTCGCAGTCTTCGCGTCTTTCATCGCCCCGCATTCGCCGTTCCAGCAATATCGTGACGCAGTTCTTCTGCCACCGGCCTGGATACAGGGCGGAAACATGACGCATATTCTGGGCACGGACCCGGTTGGCCGCGATATCCTCTCGCGCCTGATTTATGGTGCGCAATATTCGCTGTTCATCGGCGTCTTCGTCACCACGCTCTCGCTCACGACAGGCGTCGTCATCGGCGTTATCGCGGGTTATTATCGTGGCTGGCTCGATACGGCGATCATGCGTTTGATGGACATCATCCTCGCCTTCCCGTCGCTGCTTCTGGCGCTGGTTCTCGTTGCCATTCTGGGCCCCGGCCTCACCAACGGCATGATCGCGATTGCGCTGGTTCTCCAGCCGCATTTTGTGCGCCTCACCCGCGCTGCCGTTATGGCGGAGAAGACAAAGGATTACGTCACCGCCTCGCGTTTGGCCGGTGCCGGTCCGTTGCGCCTGATGTTCCGCACCATTCTGCCGAACTGCACCGCACCGCTCATCGTGCAGGCCACGCTGTCCTTCTCCAACGCCATTCTCGATGCGGCGGCTCTGGGCTTCCTCGGCATGGGCGCTCAGCCGCCCGCTCCCGAATGGGGCACCATGCTTGCCGAAGCGCGTGAGTTCATTCTGCGCGCATGGTGGGTCGTTACATTCCCCGGTCTTGCCATCCTCATCACCGTTCTCGCCATCAACCTGATGGGCGACGGTCTGCGTGATGCGCTCGACCCGAAACTGAAGAGGTCCTGATATGGCACTTCTGCAAATCGATAATCTCACCGTCGAATTCGAAACCGCAAACGGCTGGTTCCGCGCCGTTGATGGCGTGTCGCTTTCGGTCGATCCGGGCGAAGTTCTCGCCATCGTCGGCGAATCCGGCTCCGGCAAGTCCGTGTCCATGCTGGCCGTCATGGGCCTGCTGCCATGGACGGCGAAGATAACAGCCGACCGTATGCTGTTTCAGGGCAAGGACATCCAGAAGCTCAGCGCGGCAGAGCGCCGCAAGCTGATCGGCAAGGATGTCGCCATGATCTTTCAGGAGCCGATTGCAAGCCTCAACCCTTGCTTCACCGTCGGTTTCCAGATCGAGGAAGTCCTGCGCATCCATATGGGTCTCGATAAAAAGGCCCGCCGCGCCCGCGCCATCGAGCTGTTCAAGCTCGTCGGCCTGCCAGACCCGGAAGAGCGCCTGAAGCACTTCCCGCACCAGATGTCCGGTGGCCAGTGCCAGCGCGTCATGATCGCGATTGCCATTGCCTGCAATCCGAAGCTCCTGATTGCCGACGAGCCGACCACCGCGCTCGACGTGACGATCCAGAAGCAGATCCTCGATCTCATCATGCGCCTTCAGGCCGAAAACGGCATGGGCCTCATCATGATCACCCATGACATGGGCGTGGTTGCAGAAACGGCGGATCGTGTCGTGGTGCAGTACAAGGGGCGCAAGATGGAGGAGGCCGACGTGCTGACCCTCTTCGAAAACCCCAAGAGCAACTATACGAAGGCGCTTCTGGCAGCGCTGCCGGAAAACGCGACGGGTGATCGCCTGACCACCGTTTCGCAGTTCTTCGACGGCACGCCAACCCCTGCCTTGGGCGCCGCGCCTACGGGAGAAACGGCATGACCGACAACAAAACCATGCTCGAAATCCGCAACATGAAGCGGGATTACCACATCCCCGGCGGCTTCATGAAGCCGAGCAAGACGGTTCACGCCGTCAAGGGCGTGTCCTTCAAGCTCGAAACCGGCAAGACGCTGGCCATCGTTGGCGAAAGCGGCTGCGGCAAGTCCACCCTTGCCCGCATGCTCACCTTTATCGATGAGCCGACCTCCGGCGAACTCTTCATCGATGGCGAGAAGATGGACACACGCCCCGGCCACCTGACGCCGGAAATGCGCCAGAAGGTGCAGATCGTGTTCCAGAACCCATACGGTTCGCTCAACCCGCGCCAGAAGATCGGCGATGTGCTGGGTGAATCGCTTCTCATCAACACCAAAATGTCTGCCGCCGAACGCCGCGAAAAGGCAACCGACATGCTGGTGCGCGTCGGTCTCGGCCCGGAACATTATAACCGCTACCCACACATGTTCTCCGGCGGCCAGCGCCAGCGTATCGCCATTGCGCGCGCGCTGATGCTGAACCCGAAGCTGCTGGTGCT
>JAAIGF010091528.1_pt1 | contig 53419 bp, 60 predicted proteins | sample 6487441 | NCBI WGS metagenome assembly JAAIGF01 (sample SAMN13974129, study PRJNA590717) | phyllosphere metagenome | biome: pepper field; feature: multiple bacterial spot infested pepper fields; material: pepper leaves; isolation source: leaves from pepper fields | host: Capsicum annuum ...
GAAAGCGAATGAACTTCGTGAAAAATCAGCACAGCAGCTGAACGAGCAACTGCTCGGCCTGCTGCGCGACCAGTTCAATCTGCGTATGCAGAAAGCAACTGGCCAGTTGGGGCAGTCTCACCTGCTCTCGCAAGTTAAGCGTGACATCGCTCGCGTGAAGACTGTGCTCAACCAGCAGGCAGGTAAGTAATTATGGCTGAAGCCGAAAAAACCGTCCGTACGCTGACTGGCCGTGTTGTCAGCGACAAGATGGACAAGACCATCACCGTTCTGATTGAGCGTCGCGTCAAGCACCCGATCTACGGTAAATACGTTAAGCGTTCGACTAAGCTGCACGCGCACGACGAAACCAATCAATGCCATATCGGCGACAAGGTCACTATTCGTGAAACTCGTCCGGTAGCCAAGACCAAGTCTTGGGCATTGGTTGATATCATCGAACGCGCTGTGGAAGTCTAAGGACTAGGGGTCGGAGAAATTATATGATTCAGACTCAATCCATGCTCGATGTGGCCGATAACAGCGGCGCTCGCCGCGTTATGTGCATCAAGGTGCTGGGTGGCTCCCATCGTCGTTACGCTGGTATCGGTGACATCATCAAAGTGACCGTCAAGGAAGCAATTCCACGCGGTAAGGTGAAAAAAGGCCAAGTGATGACTGCTGTTGTAGTCCGCACTCGCCACGGTGTTCGTCGTGCAGACGGCTCCATCATCCGCTTCGATGGCAACGCTGCTGTTCTGCTGAACAACAAGCAAGAGCCGATCGGCACCCGTATCTTTGGGCCAGTGACCCGTGAACTTCGTACTGAGAAGTTCATGAAGATCGTCTCGCTCGCCCCAGAAGTGCTGTAAGGAGATCCGACATGCAAAAGATTCGTCGTGACGACGAGATCATCGTGATCGCCGGCAAAGACAAAGGTAAGCGCGGTAAGGTGCTCAAGGTTCTCGCTGACGACCGTCTGGTCGTTGGTGGGATCAACCTGGTGAAGCGTCATACCAAGCCTAACCCGATGTCGGGCGTACAGGGCGGTATCGTCGAGAAAGAAGCGCCATTGCACGCTTCCAACGTCGCCATTTTCAACGGCGCAACCAACAAGGCTGACCGCGTTGGTTTCAAAGTTGAAGACGGCAAAAAAATTCGTGTCTTCAAGTCGACCCAAAAAGCGGTTGATGCTTGAACACTGCTAGGTAGAAGACCATGGCACGACTGAAAGAGATTTACCGGAAGGAAATCGCTCCGAAGCTTAAGGAAGAACTTAAGCTGTCGAACGTGATGGAAGTTCCGCGCGTTACCAAAATCACCCTGAACATGGGTCTGGGCGAAGCGATCGGCGACAAGAAAGTCATCGAGCACGCTGTTGCCGACCTGGAAAAGATCACCGGTCAAAAAGTTGTTGTGACTTACGCTCGGAAATCCATCGCTGGCTTTAAAGTCCGTGAAGGTTGGCCGATCGGCGTCAAAGTAACTCTGCGCCGCGATCGTATGTACGAGTTCCTGGATCGTCTGCTGTCGATCTCCCTGCCTCGGGTTCGCGACTTCCGCGGCCTGAATGCCAAGTCCTTCGATGGTCGTGGCAACTACAGCATGGGCGTAAAAGAGCAGATCATCTTCCCGGAAATCGACTACGACAAGATCGATGCTCTCCGCGGTCTGGACATTACCCTGACCACCACTGCCAAGAACGATGACGAAGGTCGCGCACTGCTGCGTGCTTTCAAATTCCCGTTCCGCAACTGATTGGAGTAGGAAAATGGCCAAGAAGAGCATGAAAAACCGTGAGCTGAAGCGTCAGCTCACTGTTGCCAAGTTCGCAGTAAAGCGTGCAGCGCTCAAAGCAATCATCGTTGATCTGAACGCAAGTCCAGAAGCGCGTTGGGAAGCTACCGTAGCTCTGCAGAAGCAACCACGTGACGCAAGCGCTTCGCGCATGCGTAACCGTTGCCGCATCACCGGTCGTCCACACGGCGTCTATCGCAAGTTCGGCCTGGGCCGTAACAAGCTGCGTGAAGCAGCAATGCGTGGCGACGTACCAGGTCTGGTTAAAGCCAGCTGGTAAGGCGTACCTCTCGCTACCTGTCGTCGGCTTCGCAAGAAATCGATGGCAGGTAAGCCGGGAAATTGAATCAAGCCCCTTTTGGGGCTTGATTCGTTTCTGGCGTAGGTCTAGAATTGCCGGCTCGCCTGAGCCCGTGTTTTTACTTGCCCGGAAAATCTCGGCGACAAGCTGTAGCCGCAAGGCTAATTATTTTGTTTTAGGAGCGTCTAGCCCATGAGTATGCAGGACCCGTTAGCGGACATGCTAACTCGTATCCGTAATGCCCAGATGGCTGAAAAGCCCGTCGTAAGCATGCCATCTTCCACGTTGAAGGTTGCTGTAGCCAAAGTCCTGAAAGACGAGGGTTACATTGCGGGTTATCAGATCAGCAGCGAAATCAAGCCACTGCTGTCCATCGAGCTGAAGTACTTCGAAGGCCGTCCAGTCATCGAAGAAGTGAAGCGCGTCAGCCGCCCAGGCTTGCGTCAGTACAAGTCCTCCGATGATCTGCCAAAAGTTCGTGGCGGTCTTGGTGTGTCTATCGTCTCCACCAACAAGGGTGTGATGACTGATCGTGCTGCGCGCGCTGCCGGTGTCGGTGGCGAAGTGCTTTGCACTGTGTTCTAAGGGGGGATAAGCATGTCACGCGTAGCTAAGAACCCCGTTAAGTTGCCAGCCGGTGTCGAAGTCAAATTCGTTGGCCAGCAGCTTTCGGTGAAGGGTGCCAAGGGCACTCTGGAACTGAACGTCCATTCGTCCGTTGAAATTGTTGAAGAAGCTGGTGAGCTGCGTTTCTCTGCTCGCAATGGCGATCAACAGACTCGCGCAATGGCAGGCACAACTCGTGCACTGGTTAACAACATGGTCCAGGGCGTAAGCCAAGGCTTCGAGCGCAAGCTCCAGCTGGTCGGTGTTGGTTACAAGGCGCAAGCAAAAGGCTCGGTCCTGAACCTGGCACTTGGCTTCTCGCACCCGGTGGATTACGAATTGCCTAATGGCATTACCGCTGAGACCCCCAACCAAACCGATATCTTCATTCGTGGTATCGACAAGCAGTTGGTTGGTCAAGTGGCCGCTGAGATCCGCGACTTCCGCCGTCCTGAGCCGTACAAAGGCAAAGGTGTGCGTTACGCAGACGAAGTCGTCCGCCGTAAAGAAGCCAAGAAGAAGTAGGGCATAGCAAATGACCGTCAAAAAAGTTACCCGACTGCGTCGCGCTCGCAAAGCACGCCTGAAAATGCACGAGCTAGAAGTCGTGCGTCTCTGCGTGCACCGCTCTTCGCAGCACATTTATGCCCAGGTCATTTCGGCCGACGGCAGCAAAGTCCTGGCAAGCGCCTCGACTTTGGACAAAGAACTGCGTGATGGCGCCACTGGCAACATCGACGCGGCCACTAAGGTTGGCAAGCTGGTCGCCGAGCGTGCAAAAGCCGCTGGCGTATCGCAAGTGGCTTTCGACCGTTCTGGCTTCAAGTACCACGGCCGTGTCAAAGCGCTGGCTGATGCTGCTCGTGAAGGCGGGCTGGAGTTCTAAGTTATGGCAAATAACGACCAAAAACGCGACGAAGGCTACATCGAGAAGCTGGTTCAAGTTAACCGCGTGGCCAAAACCGTAAAAGGCGGCCGTATCTTCACTTTCACTGCGTTGACCGTAGTGGGTGATGGTAAAGGACGTGTTGGCTTCGGCCGTGGCAAGTCACGTGAAGTGCCTGCCGCAATCCAGAAAGCGATGGAAGCTGCTCGCCGCAACATGATCCAAGTCGATCTGAACGGCACTACCCTGCAGTACGCAATGAAGTCTGCCCACGGCGCTTCGAAGGTGTACATGCAGCCTGCTTCTGAAGGTACCGGTATCATCGCTGGCGGCGCTATGCGCGCAGTGCTGGAAGTTGCTGGTGTCCAGAACGTATTGGCCAAGTGCTACGGCTCTACTAACCCGGTAAACGTGGTCCACGCCACTTTCAAGGGTCTGAAAGGCATGCAGTCTCCTGAGTCCATTGCTGCCAAGCGTGGCAAGCGTGTTGAGGAGATCATCTGATCATGGCTACCGTTAAAGTAACGCTGATCAAAAGCACCGCCGGCCGTCTCCCTAACCACAAACTGTGCGTTAAGGGTCTGGGTCTGCGTCGCATCGGTCACACTGTAGAAGTCCAGGATACTCCCGAGAATCGCGGGATGATCAACAAGGCTTACTACATGCTGCGAGTCGAGGGTTAATCGATGAAACTCAATGATCTGAGTCCAGCGCCGGGTTCCCGTCGCGAAAAGCATCGTCCGGGCCGTGGTATCGGTAGTGGTTTGGGCAAGACTGGTGGCCGCGGTCACAAAGGTCAGACCTCCCGCTCCGGTGGCACTATCGCTCCGGGCTTTGAAGGCGGCCAACAGCCGTTGCATCGTCGTCTGCCAAAATTCGGTTTCGTTTCCCTGAAGGCCATGGATCGCGCAGAAGTGCGTCTGTCCGAGCTGGCTAAAGTGGAAGGCGACATCGTAACTGTGCAGTCCCTGAAGGATGCCAACGTGATTAACCAGAACGTACAGCGTGTGAAAATCATGCTGTCCGGCGAAGTTACTCGCGCTGTCACCATCAAAGGTATCGCAGCCACCAAAGGTGCGCGTGCGGCTATCGAAGCAGCTGGCGGCAAGTTCGAGGAATAAATGGCTAAGCAAGGTGCTCTCTCTGCGCTCGGCAAAGGCGGTATGTCTGAACTCTGGGCTCGTCTGCGTTTTCTGTTCCTGGCGATTATCGTCTACCGAATAGGCGCACACATCCCGGTTCCAGGTATCAACCCTGATCGACTCGCAGACCTGTTTCGACAGAATGAGGGGACCATTCTTAGCTTGTTCAACATGTTTTCCGGCGGCGCGCTGGAGCGGATGAGCATCTTTGCACTGGGGATCATGCCGTACATCTCGGCATCGATCATCATGCAGCTGATGACAGCCGTCAGCCCGCAGCTGGAGCAGTTGAAGAAGGAAGGTGAAGCTGGCCGTCGCAAGATCAGCCAGTACACCCGCTACGGCACCGTCGTCCTGGCATTGGTTCAAGCTATCGGCATGTCCGTTGGCCTGGCCAGTCAGGGCGTTGCTTTCTCTGCAGATTTCGGCTTCCACTTCGTGGCTGTCACCACCTTCGTGGCTGGTGCGATGTTCATGATGTGGCTGGGCGAGCAGATTACCGAGCGCGGTGTTGGCAACGGTATCTCGATGTTGATTTTCGCAGGTATCGTCGCCGGTCTTCCGAGAGCGATCGGGCAGTCTTTCGAGTCTGCACGCACGGGTGATATCAATATCTTCGCCCTGGTTGCTATCGGTTTGCTGGCAGTAGCGATCATCGGTTTCGTGGTGTTCATTGAGCGTGGTCAGCGTCGTATTGCTGTTCACTACGCCAAGCGTCAGCAGGGCCGCAAGGTCTTCGCTGCGCAGACCAGCCACCTGCCGCTGAAAGTGAACATGGCTGGTGTTATTCCTGCCATTTTCGCGAGCAGCATCTTGCTGTTCCCGGCTTCGTTGGGGTCCTGGTTCGGTCAGTCTGAAGGTATGGGCTGGTTGCAGGACATCTCGCAGTCGATCGCTCCTGGTCAGCCGTTGAATATTCTGCTGTTTAGTGCAGGGATTATTTTCTTCTGCTTCTTCTATACGGCGTTGATGTTCAATCCGAAAGACGTAGCGGAAAACCTGAAGAAGTCCGGTGCCTTTATTCCGGGCATCCGTCCAGGTGAGCAGTCGGCACGCTATATTGATGGCGTTCTGACCCGCTTGACCATGTTCGGTGCTCTTTATATGACGGCCGTGTGTCTGCTCCCCCAGTTCCTGGTGGTCGCGGCAAACGTACCGTTCTACCTTGGCGGGACCTCGTTGCTGATCGTGGTCGTGGTTGTGATGGACTTTATGTCGCAAGTGCAATCTCACCTCGTTTCGCACCAGTATGAATCCCTGATGAAGAAAGCCAACCTGAAGGGTTACGGCAGCGGCGGCGGAATGCTGCGCTGAGGTACTCATAAGGTTCGAGGAGTTGGTGATGAAAGTTCGTGCATCGGTGAAAAAGCTGTGCCGTAACTGCAAGATTATTCGCCGCGAAGGTGTTGTTCGAGTAATTTGCAGCGCGGAACCACGTCATAAGCAGCGCCAAGGCTGATTGTGATTTGTGCTTAAGCCCAGCAGCTAGTGCGCTGCTGGGTTGATTATTTGTTCCTACAGCGATATTATCTCGCGCCCTATTTCTTGGCTTCCGGGGCGTAGGTAGCTGTCAATTGGAGTCCCACTGAATGGCCCGTATTGCAGGCGTTAACATTCCAGATAACAAGCATACTGTTATCTCGCTGACCTACATCTATGGTGTTGGTCGCACAACTGCACAGAAAATCTGTGCAACCACTGGGGTTAACCCAGCGGCAAAGATCAAAGATCTGAGCGACGAGCAGATTGAACAGCTGCGTGGCGAAGTGGCGAAGTTCACCACTGAAGGTGACCTGCGTCGCGAAATCAACATGAAAATCAAGCGCTTGATGGACCTGGGCTGCTACCGCGGTCTGCGTCATCGTCGTGGTCTGCCAGTACGCGGTCAGCGTACCAAGACCAACGCGCGTACTCGCAAAGGTCCGCGTAAGCCGATCCGCAAGTAATCGCTCCAGCGTATCGACAGGAATTTAGTCATGGCAAAACCTGCTGCTCGTCCTCGTAAAAAAGTTAAAAAGACAGTGGTTGATGGCATCGCCCACATCCACGCGTCGTTTAACAACACAATCGTCACCATTACCGATCGTCAAGGTAACGCTCTTTCCTGGGCTACCTCCGGCGGTTCGGGTTTCCGTGGTTCCCGCAAGTCCACCCCGTTCGCTGCTCAGGTAGCTGCAGAGCGTGCTGGTCAAGCTGCGCTGGAGTACGGTCTGAAGAACCTCGACGTCAATGTCAAGGGTCCAGGCCCAGGTCGTGAATCCGCTGTCCGTGCATTGAACGGCTGCGGCTATAAGATCGCCAGCATCACCGACGTGACGCCAATCCCGCACAACGGGTGCCGTCCGCCGAAGAAGCGCCGCGTGTAATCCAGGAGACTGTAAGAAATGGCTCGTTACATTGGTCCAAAATGCAAACTTGCTCGTCGTGAAGGCACCGATCTCTTTCTGAAGAGCGGCGTTCGCGCTATCGAATCCAAGTGCAACATCGAAGCAGCTCCAGGCATCCACGGTCAGCGCCGCGGTCGTCAGTCCGATTACGGTACCCAGCTGCGTGAAAAGCAAAAAGTCCGTCGTATCTACGGCGTTCTCGAGCGTCAGTTCAGCGGTTACTACAAAGAAGCAGCTGGCAAGAAAGGTGCAACCGGTGAAAACCTGCTGCAACTGCTCGAGTGCCGTCTGGACAACGTTGTATACCGTATGGGCTTTGGCTCGACTCGTGCTGAATCCCGTCAACTGGTTTCGCACAAGTCGATCAGCGTCAACGGTAAAACCGTTAACGTTCCTTCCTACCAGGTACGTGCCGGCGACGTCGTTGCAGTCCGTGAAAAGGCGCAAAACCAACTGCGTATTGTCCAGGCTCTCGAACTGTGTGCCCAACGTGGCCGCGTAGAATGGGTAGACGTAGACACCGCGAAGAAATCGGGCGTTTTCAAAAGCGTTCCAGCTCGCAGTGATCTATCCGCCGACATCAACGAAAGCCTGATTGTCGAGCTCTACTCCAAGTAAGGGCTAGAAAATAGGTGCATCCATGCAGATTTCGGTAAATGAGTTCCTGACACCCCGCCATATTGATGTGCAGGTTGTCAGTCCAACCCGCGCCAAGATTACTCTCGAGCCTCTCGAGCGTGGTTTTGGCCATACCCTGGGCAACGCGCTTCGCCGCATTCTGTTGTCCTCCATGCCCGGCTGTGCAGTAGTCGAGGCCGAGATTGACGGTGTACTCCATGAGTACAGCGCCATCGAAGGTGTACAGGAAGACGTCATTGAAATCCTGTTGAACCTTAAAGGTCTGGCTATCAAGCTGCACGGTCGAGACGAAGTTACGCTGACCTTGTCGAAGAAGGGTTCGGGGGTGGTTACCGCTGCCGATATTCAGCTGGATCATGATGTCGAGATCGTTAATCCCGATCACGTAATCGCCAACCTGGCGTCTAACGGCGCCTTGAACATGAAGCTCGTTGTAGCTCGTGGCCGTGGTTATGAACCGGCAGACTCGCGTCAGAGCGATGAAGACGAAAGCCGCAGCATTGGTCGCTTGCAGCTTGACTCTTCGTTCAGCCCAGTACGTCGCATCGCCTACGAGGTGCAAAACGCCCGTGTCGAGCAGCGTACCAACCTGGACAAGCTGGTTATTGATATGGAAACCAACGGTACTCTGGATCCTGAAGAGGCTATCCGTCGTGCTGCAACCATTCTGCAACAGCAGTTGGCTGCGTTCGTCGACCTCAAAGGTGACAGCGAACCAGTGGTAATCGAACAGGAAGATGAGATCGATCCGATCCTCCTCCGTCCGGTTGACGATTTGGAACTGACCGTGCGTTCGGCCAACTGCCTTAAGGCGGAGAACATTTACTACATCGGCGACCTGATTCAGCGTACCGAAGTAGAACTGTTGAAGACTCCGAACCTGGGCAAGAAATCCTTGACCGAGATCAAGGATGTCCTGGCTTCTCGTGGTCTTTCCCTCGGCATGCGCCTCGACAACTGGCCGCCTGCAAGTCTTAAGAAGGACGACAAGGCGACTGCCTGATCGTCGTAATCACCGAACGTTGTGTTTGGTAAGGAATGAACCATGCGTCATCGTAAAAGTGGACGTCACCTGAGCCGTACCAGCTCTCACCGCAAGGCCATGTTCCAGAACATGGCGGTGTCGCTGTTCGAGCACGAGCTGATCAAAACTACCCTGCCAAAAGCCAAGGAACTGCGCCGCGTTGCCGAGCCGCTGATCACTCTGGCCAAGGTAGACAGCGTTGCTAACCGTCGTTTGGCTTTCGACCGTACTCGTTCGAAAGAAATCGTTGGTAAGCTGTTCAACGATCTGGGCAAGCGCTATGCAACCCGTCAGGGTGGCTACCTGCGTATCCTCAAGTGCGGTTTCCGCGCTGGCGACAACGCGCCAATGGCGTACGTCGAGCTGGTTGATCGTCCTGTCGGTGGTGTTGTAGAAGCTGCTGAATAAGACGTCAGTCTGAACAAAGAACCGGGCCTTGTGCCCGGTTTTTTGTTTTTTGAAATTCGTAAAAGCTATCAGCTTGCATGATTTAATAAATTTGAGAGTGTTTCAGTTCTGACAAATAATCCTCCCCAGACCATTAGCCAGCTTGTAAGACTGAGGAAGAATTCAATGAGCCAGACTAAAACGCTTACCACTGCAAGCGGTGCGCCTGTCGCAGATAACCAGAACTCTCGTTCCGCCGGTCCACGTGGCCCGTTGCTGCTGGACGACTTTCACCTGATCGAGAAACTTGCTCACTTCAACCGCGAGAACATTCCCGAGCGTCGTGTACACGCCAAGGGATCAGGTGCGCACGGTACGTTCACCGTCACTCGCGATATCACACAATACTCCAGCGCCAAGCTGTTTGAGTCCGTGGGCAAGCAGACCCCTATCTTCCTGCGCTTTTCAACCGTAGGCGGTGAGCGCGGTTCGGCTGATACCGAGCGCGACCCGCGTGGTTTCGCTGTGAAGTTTTACACCGAGGAAGGTAACTGGGACATCGTGGGTAACAACACGCCGGTGTTCTTCATCCGTGATCCACTGAAGTTCCCGGACTTCATTCACACCCAGAAGCGTCTGCCGCAAAGTAACCTGAAAAGTGCACAAGCGATGTGGGACTTCTGGTCGTACTCGCCCGAGGCTCTGCACCAGATCACTATCCTGTTCTCGGATAGGGGTATTCCTGATGGCTACCGTCACATGCATGGCTTTGGTAGCCACACCTACAGCCTGATCAGCGCTGCGGGCGAGCGTCATTGGGTCAAGTGGCACTACAAGTCCAGGCAAGGCATCAAGAACCTGACACCGGCTGACGCAGCGCGCCTGGCAGGTACTGACCCGGATTACGCACAGCGCGACCTGTTCACAGCCATCGAGCGTGGTGATTTCCCGAAATGGCAGGTGTGCATCCAGTTGATGACTGAAGCCCAGGCTGCCAATCATCACGAGAACCCCTTCGACGTGACCAAGACCTGGTCGCAGAAAGAGTTCCCGCTGATCGAAGTCGGTGAACTGGAACTCAACCGCAACCCGCTCAACTACTTCGCTGAAGTCGAGCAGGCTGCTTTTGGCCCGAGCAACATGGTGCCGGGCGTAGGGCTGTCGCCTGATCGCATGCTTCAGGGGCGTGTGTTCGCTTACGCCGATGCTCACCGCTACCGTGTAGGTACCAACCACCAGCACTTGCCGATCAATGCTGCGAAAATCCCTGTAAACAGCTATCAGCGTGACGGTGCCATGGCGTTTGGCAGTAACGGCGGTGCGGCTCCGAACTACGAGCCAAACAGCTACGCCGATGCGCCCAAGCAGGCGCCTCAGTATGCCGAGCCGGCTCTGTCGTTGAACGGTGCTGCCGATCGTCACGATCATCGTGAAGACAGCGACTACTACAGTCAGGCTGGCAAACTGTTCAACCTCATGGATGCCGATCAGAAAGCGTTGCTGATCGACAATATTGCCGGTGCGATGCAAGGCGTTTCCAGCGATGTGGTTCAGCGTCAGTTGCAGTACTTCTTCAAAGCCGACCCGGCTTATGGCGAAGGTATTGCCAAAGCCCTGGGTGTCAAACTGGGCTAACTCGAAGTGAGAAACAGAACCGCCCTCATTTGGGCGGTTTTTCGCTTCTTATAGGCCGTTTTTCGCCGCTTTTTATCGGAATATTGCGTTTTTGGAAGTGACCTGACAGTCAGCTTGGTTCAAACTATGGCCTTTACAGCAGGGAGATCTGGTGCGATGCAAGGCCATCCAGAAGTAATCGATTATCTGAACACGTTGCTCACTGGCGAATTGGCTGCTCGTGACCAATATTTCATCCATTCGCGCATGTACGAAGACTGGGGTTTCGCCAAGCTCTACGAACGCATCAATCATGAAATGGAAGAAGAAGCACAACACGCCGATGCGCTGATCCGTCGTATCCTGATGCTCGAAGGCACGCCTCGCATGCGTCCGGACGATCTGGAAATCGGCACCACCGTGCCTGAAATGCTCGCCAACGACCTGCGTCTCGAATACAAGGTGCGCGCTGCGCTGTGCAAGGGCATTGAACTGTGCGAACTGCACAAGGATTACATCAGCCGCGACATCCTGCGTCTGCAACTGGCTGACACCGAAGAAGATCACACCTACTGGCTGGAACAGCAGATGGGGCTGATCAAGGCTATCGGTCTGGAAAACTACCTGCAGTCGCAGTTCTGATTCCCCAGCCCGCATGAAAAAGCCCCTGCACACTCACGTGGCAGGGGCTTTTTCATTTTGCAGTTCCTACGTAAATCACCGACTCAAGCGCGGTCCCTGATCAACAGAGGCTTGAGATAGTGGCCGGTATAGGACTGTTCCATCTCAGCCACCTCTTCTGGCGTACCGGTGGCGATAATCTGACCACCCCTTGAGCCACCTTCCGGGCCGAGATCCACGAGCCAGTCGGCTGTCTTGATGACGTCCAGGTTGTGCTCGATCACGACCACGGTGTTGCCGTGATCGCGCAGGCGATGCAAGACATCGAGCAATTGCTGGATATCGGCAAAGTGCAGGCCGGTGGTGGGTTCGTCGAGGATATAGAGTGTCTTGCCTGTATCACGCTTGGAAAGCTCGCGAGACAGCTTGACCCGCTGTGCTTCACCGCCCGACAGGGTTGTGGCCGATTGTCCCAGCTTGATGTAGGAAAGCCCTACATCCATCAAGGTCTGGAGCTTGCGAGCCAGAGCCGGAACCGCGTCGAAGAACTCACGAGCTTCCTCGATGGTCATTTCCAGCACTTCATGGATGCTCTTGCCCTTGTATTTGATCTCAAGGGTTTCGCGGTTGTAGCGCTTGCTCTTGCACACATCGCAGGGGACATAAATGTCCGGCAGGAAGTGCATCTCGACCTTGATCAGGCCGTCACCCTGGCAGGCCTCGCAGCGCCCGCCCTTGACGTTGAACGAGAAGCGCCCCGGGCCATACCCGCGTGAGCGCGATTCCGGCACGCCGGCAAACAGTTCGCGAATCGGCGTGAACAAGCCGGTGTAGGTCGCCGGGTTCGAGCGAGGAGTGCGGCCAATGGGGCTCTGATCGATATCCACGACCTTGTCCAGATGCTGCAGGCCATTGATGCTGTCGTGCGTTGCGGCTTCCAGCGTCGTCGCGCCATTGAGCGCTGTGGCGCTGAGCGGGAACAGGGTGTTGTTGATCAGCGTCGACTTGCCCGAACCGGAAACACCGGTCACGCAGGTCAGCAGGCCAATCGGAATCTCCAGATTCACATTGCGCAGGTTATTGCCACGTGCGCCCTTGAGCGTGAGCGACAGCTTCTTGTTGCGCGGGGTGCGCTTGGCGGGCACCTCGATCTTGACCCGGCCTGACAGGTATTTGCCGGTCAGTGAGTCAGGATGCCCCATCACCTCGTCAGGCGTACCTTCGGCGACGATATTACCGCCATGCACGCCTGCGCCCGGGCCGATGTCCACGACATAGTCTGCCAGGCGGATAGCGTCTTCATCATGCTCGACCACGATCACGGTATTGCCGATATCGCGCAGGTGTTTGAGCGTGCCCAGCAAACGATCGTTATCGCGCTGATGCAGGCCGATCGATGGCTCGTCGAGGATGTACATCACACCCACCAGACCGGCACCGATCTGGCTCGCCAGCCGGATACGCTGTGCTTCTCCGCCGGAGAGCGTGTCGGCGCTGCGATCCAGGGTCAGATAGTCGAGGCCGACGTTGACCAGGAACTGCAGGCGTTCGCGGATCTCCTTGAGAATCTTGTCGGCAATTTCGCCACGGCGTCCGGTCAGCTTCAGGCCGCTGAAATAATCGGTGGCATCGCCAATCGGCAGGTTGGTGACTGCTGGCAGGGTTTTCTCGCCGACCCACACATGACGCGCCTCGCGACGCAGGCGAGTGCCGCGGCAGTCCGGGCAAGGCTGAGTGCCGAGGAACTTGGCCAGTTCTTCACGAACCGTTGCCGACTCGGTTTCCCGGTAACGGCGCTCAAGGTTTGGCACGATGCCTTCAAAGGGATGCGCACGTTTGACGATATCGCCGCGATCATTGAGATAGCGGAAGTCGACATTCTGGGTGCCGCTGCCGTTGAGCAGGATTTTCTGCGTTTCGGCAGTCAGCTCCTTGAATGGCACTTCCAGACTGAAATCGTAGTGCTTGGCCAGCGAACCCAGCATCTGGAAATAATAGACGTTGCGTCGGTCCCAGCCGCGTATCGCGCCTTCTGCCAGAGTCAGTTCGGCATTGACCAGGCGCTTCACATCGAAGAACTGCTTCACACCCAAGCCGTCGCAAGTGGGGCATGCGCCAGCCGGGTTGTTGAAGGAGAACAGCTTGGGTTCCAGCTCACTGATGGCATGACCGCAGATCGGGCAGGCAAAGCGCGCGGAGAAGATGATCTCTTCGCCTGGCTCATCGTCCATCGGCGCAACCAGCGCGATGCCGTCGGCCAGTTTCAGTGCGGTCTCGAACGACTCGGCCAGACGCTGTTGCAGATCCGGGCGTACCTTGAAACGATCCACCACCACATCGATGGAGTGTTTCTTCTGCTTGTCCAGCTTCGGCAGTTCGTCGAGTTCGAACAGCTTGCCGTTGACCCGAGCCCGGACGAAGCCCTGAGCACGCAGTTCCTCGAATACCGAAAGATGCTCGCCCTTGCGCTCACGAATCACCGGAGCCAGCAGCATCAATTTGCTGCCTTCGGGTTGCGCCAGCACCAGATCGACCATCTGGCTGACCGTCTGGGCTTCCAGCGGAATATCGTGATCCGGGCAGCGGGGCTGACCAACCCGCGCATACAACAGGCGCAGGTAGTCATAGATCTCGGTAATGGTGCCGACGGTCGAGCGCGGGTTATGAGAAGTGGATTTCTGCTCGATGGAAATCGCAGGCGACAGGCCTTCGATCGTGTCCACGTCCGGTTTTTCCATCATCGAAAGAAACTGACGGGCGTAGGCTGAAAGAGATTCGACATAACGACGCTGGCCTTCGGCATACAGCGTATCGAATGCCAGCGATGACTTGCCGGAGCCGGACAGGCCGGTAATAACGATCAGTTTGTCGCGCGGAAGGGTCAGGTCTATGTTTTTCAGGTTGTGGGTTCGTGCCCCACGTATCAGGATCTTGTCCACTGCGGCCTCGCTTGGCGGGCATAAACATCGGAGTATACGGCTGCATGCCATTACGCGGCAAAGCGTCGCGTATATCTCGTATATGTGCTGTACCTCGATGGGACTGGTAGAATCGCCGCCGGTTCACACGAGGTTTTTCCATGCACGATCCCTATAGCGAACGGATGAGTAGCGGTGAGACACGCGCAGCAGGCGGTCTGGCTCTGGTGTTCGCTTTCCGAATGCTTGGCATGTTCATGGTTCTGCCGGTCCTGGCGACCTATGGTATGGACCTGGCGGGCGCGAGTCCGGCCCTTATCGGCCTGGCCATCGGCGCCTACGGGCTGACCCAGGCCGTGCTGCAGATTCCGTTCGGGGTCATTTCCGACCGGATCGGACGGCGACCGGTGATTTACCTGGGCCTGATCGTCTTTGCGGTCGGCAGTCTGGTGGCCGCCAATGCCGACTCGATCTGGGGCGTTATCATCGGACGAATCCTGCAAGGTGCTGGCGCCATATCCGCGGCGGTCATGGCTTTGTTGTCAGACCTGACACGCGAGCAGCATCGCACCAAGGCCATGGCCATGATCGGCATGACCATTGGTCTGTCGTTCGCTATCGCCATGGTGGTGGGGCCTTTACTGACCGGCGCGTTCGGCCTGTCCGGGCTGTTCCTGGCGACGGGCGGCATGGCGCTGCTGGGAGTGCTGATCGTGGCGTTCGTCGTCCCGAAGGCCAATGGTCCGTTACTGCACCGTGAGTCGGGCGTGGCAAAACAGGCTCTGGGAGCCACCCTGCGCCACCCGGATCTGCTGCGTCTGGATTTGGGTATCTTCGTGTTGCACGCGATGCTGATGTCCAGTTTCGTGGCATTACCGCTGGCGCTGGTGGAAAAAGCCGGTCTGCCCAAGGAACAGCACTGGTGGGTCTACCTCACGGCGTTGCTGATCTCTTTCTTCGCGATGATTCCGTTCATCATTTACGGAGAAAAAAAGCGTCAGATGAAGCGCGTGCTGCTCGGCGCGGTCACAGTTCTGATGCTCTCTGAGCTATTCTTCTGGGCATTCGGCGACACGTTGCGGGCGCTGGTGATCGGCACTGTGGTGTTCTTTACCGCGTTCAATCTGCTGGAAGCATCATTGCCATCGTTGATCAGTAAAGTCTCGCCGGCAGGTGGTAAAGGCACTGCCATGGGGGTTTATTCCACCAGTCAGTTCCTGGGCTCGGCTGCCGGAGGGATACTCGGCGGTTGGCTTTTCCAGCACGGCGGGCTGGATGTTGTGTTCCTCGGCGGTGCTGCCATGGCCGCCATTTGGTTGGCCTTTGCTGTTACCATGCGTGAACCGCCTTACGTGACGAGCCTGCGCCTGCCGTTGTCGGCCGAGGCCCAGCGTGAAGCAGGACTGGCAGAGCGTTTAATGTCCGTAACAGGCGTGACGGATGCAGTCGTGGTTGCCGAAGAGGCAGCCATCTATATCAAACTCGATACAAAATTATTGGATCGTGCGTCTCTGGAAAAGCTGGTCAACCCGGCACCGGAAACGTGCGAAGCCTAGGAGAACGTTATGGCCCGTGGGGTTAACAAAGTCATATTGGTCGGTACATGCGGCCAGGATCCCGAAGTTCGCTACTTGCCTAACGGTAACGCCGTGACCAACCTGAGTCTGGCAACCAGCGAACAATGGACTGACAAGCAGACCGGTCAGAAAGTCGAAAAGACCGAATGGCACCGTGTTTCGATGTTCGGCAAGGTTGCCGAGATCGCTGGCGAATACCTGCGCAAGGGTTCCCAGGTCTACATCGAAGGCAAGCTGCAGACCCGTGAGTGGGAAAAAGACGGCATCAAGCGCTACACCACCGAAATCGTCGTCGACATGCAAGGCACCATGCAACTGCTGGGCGGCCGTCCACAAGGCGACTCGCAACAAGGTCAGGGCGGTGGCAGCTACGGCAACTCCGCACCACGTCCACAACAGTCGCGCCAGCAATCGGCTCCGCCTCAGCAGTCGTATTCGCAGCCACAACGCGAATCCCGTCCGGCTCCGCAACAGCAGGCGCCACAGCCGGCTGCGGATTTCGACAGCTTTGATGATGATATTCCGTTCTGACCCGTAGCTTTTCAGAACTGTAAACATGAAAAGCGAAGCCATTGATTTGGCTTCGCTTTTTTATTGTTTACGGGTTTTTGGGCAGTAAGGGCTACATTTGTTAAGCGTTTACCTTTTCAAGGTGTAAACAAATGGCCCTCAATCCCTATGCGGTTAAGACGCTCGTGTTGAGTTCCGGGGAGCGCTTGCCGGTGCTGATTGCACTGGCCACGGGTGCTCCCCTATTCGAGCCGTCTGTTTATGTGCTCAGCGAGATTCGGGCTGTCAACAGAGCGAGCAATACGATTGACCAGGTCTTGCGGGCGATCATGGTATTGCAGCTATTCCTCGACTCGAGTGGGATTGATATTGAGCAGCGGATCCGACAGGGCGGTGCTTTTCGTTTAAGCGAGCTTGACGAGCTGGTCCAGCACTGCAGGCGGCCTGTCTCTGATCAACTGAAGCGCAATTCTATTGTCCCTTTCAGTCAATCCGTTCGTAGAAGCGCCGCCGAAAGTGTGCGCCTTGTTCAGCGACAGCCTGCACCCGTTGAGGTGGCGGGTCATACTGTAGTGGTTTAATGACACGCTGCAGCACGCTTTAAGCAGTACGCGGGACGGTCGTGACGCCGATAGCTAACTCGTGCGCTCGTACATCGCCGATGCTTCTGATTTCAGCGTAATTTATTGATTTGTAAAGGAAATTGTATTTTTATGCATGTCAAGGGTATCGTTGATATACGAGCCTGGTAGGCTCAAACAGAGGGCTTCGCTTTCATGCCTGTTATCGGCGGGGTCTGCAAATCCTCCATGCCCCAAAGACAGAGGCTGCCAATCCGAGTCGCAGATGATGCAGCCGAGCATACCTAAAGTCCGCAGCAGGTTGGCGGGCTACCCCAGGCTTTTCAGTTTTCGCTGTGGAAGGTTGATTGTAACGGTGTCGAAGAGTCGCTATCGTAGCGCGGTGACAACAACCGAGACTCCTTATGGACGATCCATCATCAACTGAAGAAAACGCGCAGGCTGCGGGTGGGCAATTGCCCTTAGATCCGGTCACGGCTGAGCTCAAAGTAGAGTTCGCGCGACTGGAGAAAGCTCAGCGGGATGCGCAGGAGCGGGGAGCCTGGTTACAGGTGACCAGTGAGCGTGTCCGAAAATCCATGGAAATCCTCGAAGACCTGGATACGAGTCGTCGAGGCATGCAGTGCATGATCACGTGCGCCATCGAGCGCGCGTTCGCGGCTATTGAAGCCCTCAATAACGCAATGGCCGCCTTCGGCCCATCTGAAATCTTTTCCAGGCACTATCGCTTTTGGTGTGCGTTCATTGCTTATTGCTTGAGCGTTTTGGCTCAGCTCAGCTCCCTTCGTGCTCGTTCTCATCGAGCATTCCTTAGCGCCCCGTTGTTCGCGGACGGCCCTGAGCTTAGCGAGTACAGACACCGCCTTCGTTAACCCCCTTCGAAAAAATTCTCCATTTTCGAACGGGATAACATCATGAGCGTTAACCATCGTTGTATCTGCGCAATCTGCTCCAGTGAAATGAAGCAGGGCGTTGATTTTGTGCCTGTGGATCCATCTCACAGCCTGTCTTTGAACCGCGACCCAGACCATGCACCAGCCCACGAACCCAACCGCAGATTCTCTCCACGCCCAGGTGGTATCAACGGGCCGCCGCAGAATGGGCATCGGAACTGGGAAGAACGGCTGCGAGAATGGGCCAAAATATTGCTGCAGGTTGGCTATCTAGTGCTCGCGTTCTTCAAGCTATAGCAAGTGTGTAAATCATCGCCGATGACGCAGCTAGCCGTTTGACGCAGTCTGACGTCCACATCCATATCGACGAGTTAGGTCTGGGATGTAAAGCGAACAAGGAGGGATAGAGCACGGGCCATCGGTTGAGATTTGACGATGGCCCGTCATTAATGAGCTTCCACGTAATGCTTTGGTACCAAGGGAGAATTTCTCCATGGAATTAGAGGTGGTCCAGGAACAAGGCTCCGTCATGCTCAGTACGGGCGAACGAGAGTTCATCTGGGTATCCATCAACGCCAATCAGCTTGACCACACCATCCGCACGCTCATGCATGCAAACCAATGTGCACGTGGCGACGTTCGGATCGACGCAGGCTTCATGTAGGGTGTAGCGCTCGATGCGATAGGACTCCCCGGCGTGGATTACCTGGCGATCAGTTTCACTCACCTGCTCTCTGACAGAGGTTTTGCGAAGCGTGTTTGCGGTGCGGCGCGCGTAACGATCCCCCTCGTATATCACCTCGTACACTGGGTGGCTGTCGGTAGCGTCAAGCGTTGACGGGGAGCTCGTGTACTGGATGTTGGTCAATTCGCCGGTTAGCAGATGGCTGTTCACATGGGTATCGTGCAGATGGATGCGCGAAAGCTTTGGCATTCAGTCACTGGGATCCGGATGCGAAGAAGTGGCTTGATCCGCACGAGATCCTGGTGCCGGATATGGGCATCGTCCCTGCGGATAAAAAAGCGCGCCTGGACTTCCAATTCGCCTTTGGCACCGCGAGCGTTCTCTCCAGCCACATCTATATGTGCCACTTCCGAGCTTGAGCCTCAGGCCTTCCGTCATACGATCAAACTGTCCACGATCTCCCAAATTCGCAATGAGGTGACCGGTCGACCCGTCGGCTACTCGCTGGGTGAGACGTTGCGTGCAGGGCAGTGGTCTCCGGTAGCCTCCGCCGAGGCCATTGAGCGGTGGAATGCGAGCAAACTGAGTTTCCTCACCGCGCCCATGGCACGCCTGCAATGGAATATCGACTTCTACTGGGGTGACAGGAAAGTACTCAAGGTCTTGCTCGATGCAACCGACACGCCGCTCGGTGATGCTGTGTCGGCAGTCTACGAGCATGATTTGCTGTTCTCAGACCTGTTTCTTCAGGTTTTCCGAGACGACAAGGAGAACGCGAATTATGTCGATGATGAGCATTTCTATAACTCGTTCCTAAAGCTTGTCGATAAGCGCGATCGGGACTATGTGGGCCATCTCAATAAGACCTACGGGCAGCTCAGAGCTCCAAAGCGCCTGGAGCAAAGTGAGGTCAACGACAGGGGCGCGAACGGTACGGCCATCGAGCTTTTCGATCCTCAGGCCAATGAGCGTACCTTGGGGCTTCGGTATCAGCAGGTAGTGGACAGCCCTTCCGATAAGAATCTCATCTGGGCGATTGGTAAAAACGGCAGTCTCTTCGTCGCGGTTGACCTGAAAGATCCTAAGCGCGGCCACCCGAGCATGACGGGGCTCCAGGCTGCACGGATTGCGGGCGAAATGTGGTGGCTGCTGGAGAAAGGGGGCGGTGTATGGGCTGTCAATCACAGTTCTGGCCGTTATAGCTTTGACTACGCCAAGCCGCAAAACCTGCTCGCCAACGCCATCACGAAGATCGCGTCGTTCTTCCCGGACGACAAATTTATTGAAGAGCCCATTACTAAGCGCCGGCCGGCCTGACCGGATAGAGAGCGAGCGGCGGGGCGCTCTGCATGCCCTGAGCGCTCCTGCTTCCCTTGATCCGAGACCTTCATTGACATCATCGTCACTTTTGACGATGATGGTTAGATGAGATATCCCGGCGGAAAAGGCAAGTGCTACCAGCGCTTGATCAACCTGATGCCTCCGCATCAGACCTACATCGAGACGCACTTAGGCGCGGGCGCTGTCATGCGCCACAAAAAGCCTGCCTCCCGTAGCATCGGCGTGGACATCGATCCGAAGGTTCATGATGCCTGGGCTAACCATGGTCTGGAGGGCCTCGATCTCGTTCAAGGTGATGCTTCAACCTATCTCGGCGCTTTTACCTACAACGGCAATGAACTGATCTATGCTGATCCTCCGTATGTGACAGAGACGCGACGTCGTCCGAAAATCTATCGTTTCGAGTACGACCAAGCGCAGCATGAACAGCTGCTTCGTACGCTGCGTAATGTGCCGTGCAAGGTGATGATCTCCGGTTACGACAGCGCGCTGTACAACGACATGCTCCACGGATGGAGGAAAGTGACGTTCATGGCGAAGACGCACACGGATGTCAGGGAGGAATGCGTGTGGATGAACTACGCTGCCCCTGAAGAGCTTCACGACAGCCGATATCGGGGCAACACGTTCCGAGATCGTCAAACGATTGCCCGTCGGCAAACTCGGCTTCGCGATCGCATAAGCGCGATGGATCCTATCGAGCGCAACGACTTCGTGCGCTGGATCTCGCAGACTTATGGCTCCGCTCAGGAGACCTTCTGATGCAGAAAGGTATGGTGTTTGTGGAATCCGAGGTTTTCCGACGGGATTTTCCCGATGCGTGCAGCGAAGTTCTGCCAGGGGTGGCCTGGGGGCTGATCGAGGCATTTCCTTCACCTGCCTACTGGGCATACCAGGCTTGGGCGAATGAGCATGAGCCTGAGCCGATAAACTACCGGCTTGGGGCAACGCTGGCTGAAGAAGTCGGAGCGTGTTTACTGGGCGGTCACGGCATCCCTGCCCACGTTGGCCTCGCGGCCTTCGGTCACCTTCGCGAGCTTGGGGTCTTCGACGGCGAAGGGGTAGGGGAGCCGCAGATACTGGAATGGCTGAGTGAGCCGCTCAAGGTTGGTGGCCGGTCAATCCGCTATCGCTTTGCTAAGCAAAAAGCGCGTTATCTTAATGCCGCGCTGTCCGCATTGGCGACTGAAGACGTGCCCGTGCATTCAGGGCGAGCACTTCGGGACTGGCTGCTGCTTTTGCCTGGCATCGGCTACAAAACGGCCTCTTGGATCGCCCGAAATTGGCTGGATGCTGATGACGTGGCCATCCTTGATATCCACATCCTCAGAGCCGGCGCGCTGGCAGGGTTCTTCTCGCAAGGACTGACGGTTGAGCGTCACTATCTTCAGCTTGAGGCGGAGTTCCTTGCTTTGAGCAATGCTATGGGTGTTCGAGCATCCAAGCTCGATGCGCTGATGTGGTACCAGATGATGTCAGCGACCGACACCGTGCATGGCCTGCTGAACCAAAATACCCGCCAAGCCGCTTAGGCGGAGTCAGGCAGGCCACCTACCAGCGCAACGCCGACACCGGTCAAAATTCCAGTCGGTGCCAGCTGGCTGGCCCACGGTTCTCCTGTTATTCCCAGAGGGCAGAACGTGCAGCCGAGCGCCTCGGTCACCATTGCCATCATCGCTAGAAGTACCCCGGCATCACGCCATATTAAGCTCTCGCCATTTTGATATTTGGCGGATGTCTTGCCGGGCTCTGCAACCAGGAGCACTCGGGTGCCTGGGCCCACGGCCAGTGTGGAGTCGCACTGCAGGCGAAGTTCAGCGAGCAGAGATGAGGCTTCCGGTAGGTCATGGAGGCCATGGCGACGACTGTCGTAGCGCTGCCAGCATCCCGTCGCATGATGGTCGACCAAGATGTGGATGGGATGGATAGCGCCTGCTGACAGCGTCGGACGCCTTTCAAGCTCGAAACCATATTCAGAGTCGGCCAGCGCTTGGGTGTGAGCGCAGCGCCAGAGGAGCTGGCTGAGGTCAGCTTCACTCAGCGGTGCAAAAGAGCGCTTGGTACGCCTGTGTCCGAGTAGGTGGAGGAGCCCGATGTCGGAGCGGTCGGATACCTTTGTCAGTGGGTGGAAATCACCTTCGGGCCACAAGAAGGGCAGATAATGGCCTGGCTCTTCGCGAACACTCGGGCTATTCAGGTTGATCCAGGCCATGTTCCAGCTCGTGCCAGACTTCGAAGTATTTGTTGCAACCCCTGCAGTTGCCACAGGCAACACTGGATTTATGGCAGCTGTGCGCCCAGGCCAACATCGCCGATGGTACGCCCGCGACTTTTACAAGTTCGCTCGTGCTGTACTCGATGGCAGGCGCTTCGACAGTCATCTCGCCTTCTTGGATAACCATGAGGTAATTGATTGCAGCTACGAACTCGGATGTGCCATCGCTATGTGAGCCATCGGATTTAACTGTCCCGAGATAAAGCGTGTTGACGCCCAAGCTGATCGCCTTCATGGCGGCCAAGGTCACGAGCATCTGATTTCGGTAGGGCCACCAATCGCTAGCCGGTGCGTGCGCGTCAGCCTGGCCGCCCGCCATGTCTCCGGAGCCGACTGATCGGCAATCAATGGAGATGACATGATGCTCAATCTGCAACTCAGCACAGATGGCTGTTGACGCTGTAATCTCAGCCTCAGCTGCGAGCTGACCATAATTGAGCGTGATGCCAACCTCGGGACGCAGCCACCAGGCAACTGCAAGTGAGTCCATGCCGCCAGAAAGAAGGAGTGCGCGCTTCATAGCGTGATGGTCTGCCAGTAGGTTTGGTAGATCGACGTGACGAAGTCTTTCGAGATGATGCAGCCAGATCCCGCCATCATCTTTTGATCCTCCTCTGACTCGTTCTCTACATAGAGCACCACTGGCTTCTTCAGCGCACGCGCATAGCCAATCTCGTAGATCGTGCCGGCGTCGAGGCCGTCACCGATGGCGAGCATCAGGTCGCATTGGTGCACGGCGTCCAAGTCTTTCTGAACAACCTCCTCTGCCGGCCCGTAACCTACATCGTGGACTGGTGAAAACACGCGCAGTCCCATTTCCAAAAGCAGGGCACGGATTTCCTCGACGACCCACAGTTGTCCCAGCGAGAAGAACGGGCCGGCTAGGTAAACCAGAGGCGATTGTCTTGGAGGGAGAGGTGGGATCGCGGCGACAGGTGCATAGTGTTCGAGCTCCATTTTGGAGCCGAAACCCATGGTCTCGCAATAATAGGCCGTAGCGCGGGATGCCTGAGTAGCCGCTTCGACTGGCGAAAGATCTGCCTCAAGCCAGAAATAGGCAAAGCTCGCGACGAAGACGTCTCCCGATCCGATCTTCCATACCCGCGATGTCACGAAGGACGGAATGAAGTGCGTCATTCCCTCGTGATACAGCAACGCGCCGGCAGGGCCCATCTTGATGATGACGATTTCTGCACGTTGAGACTGAGCCAGCGCGAAAGCCAGGCCAGCAGAGCTCAGCTCGGCACTTCCATGAAGAGCCTCCGCTTCGCTCCTGTTCAGAATGAGGGCGAGGTGATCAGCTTTGGAGCCGTTGTGATGAAACGGCAGCGGATCCCTGGAGCTCTGCGGATCGTATACCGCACGCTGAGCATTGACGACACAGTCACCCTCCAAAAAACCAAAGTGAACCACTTTTTCTGCGTCGACCTGCAACGACGCAGAGGCTCTTGGGGAGGGATGAATCGCAGGTTTGCTCAGGCCATGGGTATAGCGGAAGTTCAGGCTCTGATCGATCCTATGGACGTCAACATCGAAGCCTTCCAAGGCTGCGCGCTGGCGAAGAATTGATTCGGCTTTTTGGTCAGCGTAGGTGTGTAATTTGGCTGCACCGCCAAGGCGAGCAATCGCAGTGGCAGCCCTGCCGCCTGAGCCGAAGAGTTCCTGCCACATTGGGCACATGCACTGCTCGTAGTAAATGCCACCGGCAACCTTGATCACAAATCAGCCCTCCTTGATCGGGGAAATTTTCAGGACGATTTGTGCTCCAACCTTGGCGATAACTACCGCTGCGTAATTGGTGCCGCTCTGGATGCAGGTGATCAGGCGAATCACTCGTGGAGAGGCGATCCCCCCTGCCACTTGTCCACGCCACAGAGCCACGGCCACCAGCTGATCATTCATGTTGGTCAGGCCGATATCCAGTATGGAACCCAGTTGAATTTGGCCAACGACGTCTGGCTTTGGAGAAGCAAGCTGAGTCTGCAGGTAGAGCATGTCGCATGCCGTTTCGGTCGGACTGCCTGAGGTGTAATCGCGAAAGAGCTTTCCATCTGTACCTGACATTATGTTCCCCATCGTCCCTATGTGAACCAACGCAGCTCTGATCCTGCGCTCCAGCCTGGCCTGTTGACACTGGTCAGCTTGATGCTAGAGTGCCAGCACTTTACCCCCGTCGGATCCAGTTTGCCAATAGGCTGAATAGTGGCCAGGTAAGTCCGTCAGGGCATTAGCTTTGCTGGATCGGACATACTCCGATTCAGCGCAGATTTGTGCTAACACAGGGTTGTGTGCGCTGATGTCGAAGATCCTTGATTTTGAAATTGAGAATTATAAAGGCATTGTCAAAACGAGGATCGAGCTTTCCGGGAAGATCGACAGCCCAGTCGTCACCCTTATTGGGCTGAACGAAAGTGGCAAGACGACTATTCTGGAAGCGATTTCACAATTTGTGAGCAGCGATAAATCTGTTTCCAGCCTTTACTTTTTTACGCCAGGAAATCAAAAAGAGTTCACCTTTATACCTGTCAGCCAAAAGGGCGCATTTACGGGTGTGGTTTCGATCAGTGCCACTGTAGTGCTTGATGTGTCTGAGGTGAAGACTATCTGCGTTCTGGGGCAGAAGATGGGAGTGGAGGTGGATGCGAAGTCTTTGTCCGCAAAGTTCAAAATTACTAAAGCCATCCGTTTCGAAAACAGCGAGGCGAAGGAGAGTAGTGGTAGTCTTGGGTTTGATCTGAAGACCAAACTGCCATGGGACGATGATTATGAAATTTACGCCCAGCCTGATCTAGACGAGGAGAATCTCTGGAAAATCGCCGCTACGATGATCGCAGAAAAAATTCCGACCGTAGCTTATTTTCCGACATTCCTGATTCACGTTCCGGAAGAAATCCTTCTGGTTAATCGCGCTGGCGAGAAGTATGAAACCCGTCACTACCGGGAAATCGTAGAGCGGATCATCAGCTTTGCCGGGTTCGATGTCGTCGAGCATATCAATGCCAGGTTGGAGCGCTTTCGTGTCCAAGCGGGTGAAAATTGGGTCGAGAAATTCCATCTGAGCGAGGCTGGACGCCAGGTTAACGCTGTCTTCAAGAAGGTCTCTCGGGTGCTTACGAAAGAGGTCATCGGTGGCTGGGGGCGGGTCTTCTCTAGGGACACCACTGCGAAAGGCATCGAGCTGAAATGGACAGTTTCAGACGGTGAGCAGCCTTCAGTCAAAGTGACCTTCATGGTCAACAGCGGGGATTCTGATTACAAGATCAATGAGCGATCCATCGGGTTTCGGTGGTTCTTCACATTCTTGTTGTTGACAGGTTTCAAATCCGAGAAAGATAAGCGGCAGAAGATCTACGTTTTTGACGAGCCTGCTGCCAACCTTCACTCGCGAGCTCAAGTGGAATTGCTTAGTCATTTTGAGCGCATGACGCGCACAGGTGACAAGATTATCTACTCCACCCACAGTCATCACATGGTTGATCCCCGTTGGCTGGCGAGTGCTTACATCATCGAAAACCGGGCGGCGGCAAGTGACGAGTCGGACGGCTACGAATTGGATTTTCTTCCTGCCGAAATCAACGCCGTAAAATACAAGCGCTTCCTGTCGTCCTACCCGAGTCGATATCACTATTTCCAGCCTGTCATCGACCGTTTGCAATACGTTGTGCCCGAGATTGTGGGCGATAAGCCCTGCGTAATCGTCGAAGGCATCTCTGATTACTACGCCCTCAAAGCGGCCTCCTTGAGCATTGGCAAAGAGCTCAGCTTCAACCTCATTCCCGGCGTGGGATCAAGCGCAGCGGGGCACTTGATCAGTCTTCTGCTGGGAAGGGGCGAGAAGTTCATCGTCTTGCTTGATGATGACAAGGAAGGACGCAAAGCGCGTGATCGTTATCGCAAGGGCTGGATCCTGTCAGATCAGATTGTGATCACCTGGGCTGATATCAATCCAAAATTTGCAGGTATGGCTTTGGAGGGGCTGCTGGGTGAAGAAAGCCTAGTGGTTGCTCAGCGGGCGTTCAATCTGGAGTCAGCACCCAACAAAGATCAGTATGGCCTGATCCTAGCTGAACATTATTACAAAGGTGATCCAGCTGGTGTGATTTTCTCTCCTGATGGCCTTGCGAACCTTCAAAAGGTGATTGGTTATTTGGCGAGTCAGTTTGAGCGCTATCCAATCTCGCCACTTCCGGTGGCGGTCTTAGAGGACACGCCAGCGGCAGATACTATAGGATAGTACACGCTACCCAGCTCATCCAGGGCACATTTCTTGGTTCTAGCCAGGGAAACTGTTTTTATCACTAAGTCCATTATATTTTATATTGAGGCTTCCGACTTATGGGGAGCTGAGCTCTGTTCGCAGTCCGAACGAAAGGCTCTATAGGGCGGTGCATCCTGCACCGTCCTGCTTATTTAAAGTGTCGACGAGTGGGGCACATTACGGCTGACGGTCATTGGAGATGGAGGGTAATAGGAGATTACAGATCCGAAAACTATCGGGTGACTTTAATCCTGGGATTTTTCAAAAGATGTATAGTTCAAAGAGTGGTTAATATCGGGGCTTCGCCAATCAGGGTATTCGAGCCCGCCATGGAGCGTGATGTTGCGCCAGATTGTTGCTTAAATTATCCGCAACATGGGAATGAAGGAAAGAATGTATGCGTAGTTTTCAGGGAGCGGTGCTGTTTGTAGATATGCTCGGATTCAGCGCCCTTACTCGAGGGAAGCTCAAACTGACAGAGTCAGAATACATGCCATGGAAAATTAAGCCTGGAGGGACTTTTCCACATCAACTGCTTGCTGCGCAGATTTTGTTGGCCTTTCGAAAGGCATTGATGCGAACAGGTCGACGGTTTAAGGCGGTGAAGCTGGCGCAACTATCTGATTGTGCATTTCTTTGGTCAGAAGATGTATGCGCAGTAACGGATGCGGGACGCTTCTTGATGCATGAAGCAATTGAGGCAGGTTTGCTATGTCGCGGGGGGCTTGCATTTGGAGATGTCCACGAGCCTAACAAAATCGATCACTCTATTGGTGCCTTCATTGTTGGCGATGCTGTGACACGGGCTGCTACTTACGAGACAATGGGCAAAGGGATGCGGATTTTCACAGATTCAGAAACTGCTTCTGAGATCCTTTTCAAGCGCCCTCACGAGTCTTTTCAGGCGCTTATCAATCCTCTAGTGGGTGAAACTGTGGACGAATGGCTTTGGTACTCGCCAGAGCCGATACTGGAGCTTTCAAGGGATCGATTGATGTTACGGCCTGCGATAGAAAAACTGGTGTCATGCCATACCATGCTCCGCTATTCGCCGCGTTTTGCGTGGAATGCAGCATCCCCTGAAGGTTGTCGGCAGTTGGCATGCTCGATTGTTGCCGTCTCGGATGCCATGCAGAAACTCTCGCAAGGCTATGGGGAATATGAATTTACGGTCGAGCATCTTTCGAGTGCAATGCAAACCCGCAAGGACTCGATTCGTGAGAGGGTGCATAAACAGTTTTCCGAGGAGCTTTTAGGGTTGGCAATGTATCGAGATCGCAAGAAAACGCGTGGGTGATGCGACCCCTGATCATCATTCAGGTCTCTGTGGAGGGTAGGCAGACGCACGGCGGACTTGCTTGGCCAGTTGCGCGAGTGCCTGTATCCGCGAGGACCGTCCGAGCTTGACAGTACCTGCTAGGCCGCATGCTCGCGAATGACATGCAGATCCAAGAAATTGTAAACAACCCGTGCCTCAAATCCTGAGGTGTTTACGGCTTTTTAGAAGCTGGTACGCTCATGCGTTCTATGGTCTTGATCGCAAACGAAATCTGCGCTGTTGACAATTTTTTGTTGGATAGAACCGTTCTGACCCGTAGCTTTTCAGAACTGTAAACATGAAAAGCGAAGCCATTGATGTGGCTTCGCTTTTTTGTTGTTTACAGATTTTTGTGGAGTAAGGATAAGAATCGACTATGCAGGCAGTCGCCCTGCAAACCTCACCTCAGAAAGTCCAGCGTTTCTGTCTCAAGCGTTGCTGCATTGAGTCGGTGAAGTCTTCCAGCCGATTCTGCCAGCTCGGTGAAGTCCTGATTGACTTGGTGGGTGAAACGCAGAGGTCAGCGGGATAGAAGAGCTGACCATCTGTCACCGAACAGAGTGATGGCCAAGCCAGCGATCATCACTATTGCTCCTCCCAGTTTGATGGCGGACACAGGTCTTTGAGCTGCCCCCATCAGGCCGAAATGATCGATAACCAGCGACGAGGTAATCTGCCCGGCGATAGCGAGCCCAAGCAGAGCTGAAAGGCCGATTTTGGGTGCAAGCACCACGTAGCCAAGCAGTGCGCTGGCCCCCAGCAGACCGCCCGGCAAGCTCCACCAGGGTTGGGCTGAAATAGCGACCAAAGAAGTCACCATCCCACCGCGAATGAGTGAAAAGAGGCCCAGGCACACTGCGCCGGCTGTAAATGAGAACAGAGCCGCCGCTACAGAGTCTCCCCCTATACCCTTGGCTAGTTGACTGTTCAGCGTGGTCTGCAGGGTTATGCCCAGTCCTGCGCAAATGGCCAGTGGATAATAGATCGCACTCATCTCGCCTCCTTACCGGGCCGATTCAAGTGGCAAAAACGTCTCGGCAAAGATGTCAGGCTGATAGCCCGCAGCAGCAAATAAATGCTCACGGGATTCGTCGATAGCTGCACGGAGTCGCTCGCTATCCACGCCCAGTACCTTTCCGTTTTGCTTGACGATGCGCCCAGCGATCAGGACCGTGTCGACGTTGCTGCGCTCGGCTGCATGCACTACGGTGCCGAATGCGTTGCCTACCGGATAAAGGTTTACGTCCTGCGCTTTGATAAGTATCAAGTCGGCTTGTTTTCCGGGGGCCAGGCTACCGATTTTGTCCTGCAGTCCTGCACAGGCGGCGCCATCGACAGTGGCGGCCTTGAGCAGGCTGTGGGCGGGCAGTGTCACGGGATGATGGTCTGAATCGCAGCAGCGCTGCTGATGCATGCCCATGACGCGCTGCAGGTAAAACGCCACCCGCATCTCCATAAACATGTCGCCACTGTAAGACGTCTCGTTATCGACGCTCAGACCGGGATTGATACCGTGGCGCAGAGCGGACTGCATCGCAAACATTCCGTCCTCGATGCCGTAGTGGGCATCTGAGCGCGGACATACATTAACCCGCACGCCAGTTTTACGAAGGATTTCCCATCCAGATTCTGGCAGAGCGGTACAGTGGTTGAAGATGTTATCGGGGCCCAGCAAGCCTTCCCGATACAGCCCTTCCAGCTCGGCCGCCATGTCTCCACCGAAAAATTCGGTGATGATGGGCAGGCCCAGTCGTCGAGCTTCAGCCCACAGCTCGGGTTCCAACTGCGCCATCACTGCGAGCGAGACCAGCTTGTTGTCGCCGGATTTGAAATATTTTTCCTGCAGGCGCTCCAGGTTGCCGGGCCAGTGAGCTTTGTCCCATTCCCCGGCGACAGGCGCTCCGCAAGCGTGTACAGAGCGGATGCCAGCATCGAGCAATGCCTCGACCGCCGCGTCAGAGTGTGCCCCGGTGCGACTGTTGTGCGAGTTATCCACCAGAGTGGTGATGCCAGCGTCGATGCAGCCCAGTGCAGTGAGCAGGTTGCCGATGTACATGTCAGCCGGGCGATAGTATTTGGCAAACGAAAAGTGCGTTGCGTTGCAGTAATCTTCAAGCGTTTCAGCGTTTGGATTCAGACGACGTAGTTGCCCCTCCCAGGAGTGGCGATGAGTGTCGACCATTCCCGGCATTGCAATCATCCCGGATGCCTCGATGACTGTGGCATCGTTGGCCTCGATATGTTCCTGTACGGCCATGATTGTGTCGCCTTCGATCAAGATGTCGCCGCGCACCAGATTGCCTACCTCACCGTCCATGCTCAGAACAGTGGCGCCACGGATAAGCGTGCGGGTAGCAGGCGAGGCCGGAGCCTGCACGATAGTACGGTTGTAGTCGGTCATTTCGGTCACCTTTCAAATTTCACATGAAAAAGGTACGAAAAATGATAGTTCCGAAAAAGACGGGTAAACTGTTTTGATTATTCAGTAATCACGAATAGTCTCGCTTGTTCGGGCGTCGGGCTGAGGAAAAAACCATGGACCGTATTCAGGCAATGCAGGTCTTTGTGCGTGTTGCAGAAGCTGGAAGCTTCGTTCATGCAGCGCAGACACTTTCCCTGCCAGCCTCGACAGTGACCGGCAGCGTCAAAAGTCTTGAGAAATACCTGCAAGTGCGCTTGCTGAACAGGACAACGCGGCGGGTCAGCCTGACGCCCGAGGGTGCAAGTTATTTGACTCAATGTCGGCAAATACTGGAGTTGATAGAGCATACGGAATCCAGTCTGACGAATTCGGCCCAGCGGCCTCAGGGGCGTTTGCGAGTCGATATGCCAGGCGGCATTGCGCATTTCATCGTCATGCCAAACCTCAAGGACTTTTACAGGCGTTACCCAGATATCTATCTGATGGTCGGCGTGAACGATCGCCAGGTTGATCTGATTCAGGAGGGCATTGATTGCGTCATTCGGACAGGTGAGCTCACGGACTCTACACTTGTTGCGCGCCCTCTCGGTCGGTTTCGCTGGGTGACATGTGCTTCAGAGGCCTACCTCAAAGAAAGCGGTACCCCACAGACGCCGCAAGATTTGTCCCACCATCGGGCCATTCATTATTTTTCAGGAAGTGCGCGGCGAGCGGGCGAAATGTCCTTTACCAGCGGATCCGAGAAAGTGACAGTCCCGGTGAACGGGGTAGTGGCGGCCAATGAGACAGGCCTGTACATAAAAATGTGTCTGGAAGGGTTTGGTCTGGCCCAGCTCGCTGAAAATGTCGTATCTGAGCATTTGCGGGAGGGGCGGCTGATCGAGGTTTTGGCAGATTGGCAGCCAGCGTCCGTACCGGTTACCTTGCTCTACCCACACCAGCGTTTTCTCTCGCCTGCTGTACGAGTGTTTGCTGATTGGGTTGCGGGGCTTATCCGAGACAGCGATGCGGGAATACCTTGAACCGAAGCATGCCGGTGCGGCTGAAGCGGGTAGATTGATCAAATTTAATCAACCGACAGGGCCGTCACCCTTCTCAGCTTTGATAAATTCCCACCCCACCAAATTCTATCGCTCCAGACCCGGAACCATCATGGCGAAAAAAGCAGGCAAATCGTCCGAGGCAGCCGATTCATCGCTGTCCAAAAAGGCATCGAGCCTCACGCTGATCGACGTGGCGAAGGTGGCGGGTGTTTCGCCGATCACGGTTTCCCGGGCTTTGCATCGTCCTGAGGTGGTCAGCAAGGAGGCGCGGGAGAAGGTGCTCGAGGCGGTGCGCAAGACCGGGTATGTATCGAACATGCTGGCTGGCGGGCTTGCCAGTAACAAGAGCCGATTGGTGGCGATTTTCCTGCCGACCATTGCCAACTCCATTTTTGCCGATACCGTTCAGGCGTTGATGGACCGTTTGACCGAGGCCGGTTACCAGACGCTTCTGGGGCTCACCGGCTATTCGGCTGAGCAGGAAGAAAAGCTGCTTGAAGCGGTATTGGGCCGTCGTCCTGATGGCATCGTGCTGACCGGGACACTGCACACCGAGTCCAGCCGTCTGCGGCTGGCGCAGTCGGGTATTCCGGTTGTAGAAGCCTGGGATTTGAGTGAGAACCCGCTCGATATGCTGGTCGGTTTTTCCCACGAAGGCGTAGGCCAGGCCACCGCCCGGCATCTGCTCGCCAAGGGGTACAAGCGTTTCTCTGTGGTGACCATCAGCGACCCTCGTGGCTTGCGGCGCTGCAACAGCCTTATAGCGGAGTTGAACCGGCACGGTATCACGCAAGTGCCAATGCAAGTGCTGACACCGCCCGCGACCCTGGAAACCGGTCGGGAAGGGCTGCGGCAATTGCTGAAGAGCGCTGAGTCTGCTGATGTGGTGGTGTGCAGTTCCGATACGGTGGCCCAGGGCGTTCTGGCCGAAGCTGCCAGCCGAGGATTGCGCGTGCCGGAGGATCTTGCGGTGATGGGCTTCGGAGATCTGAGCAGCGCCGCTCAGGTTTACCCGGCGCTTTCGACCGTCAGTGTCGATGGCAAGCGCATTGGGGATCAGATCGCGCAGGCGCTTCTGGACCGCTTCAAATACCCTGCAGGCAGCGCTGATCCAGTGCGAGTCGACACGGGTTTCACCTTGATCGACCGCCAGAGTACCTGAGTTTCTTTTCTCGAATCTGGGCGATGCATCGTTGAATGATTGCGCAATCACTGTAAGATCGCTTGCATGGTCACCGGCGCGGTCATGCGGTGACCTTTTTTTGAGTGTGTATGATTGCGCAATCATTCCTTTCCGTCCCGGATACCATGGAGAAGATTCCGATGCCTGTACAACAACAAAACCTCAAGTCTTCCGATGATGACCGGATTGCCTGCGTCAAGGTGTCTTCGGTATTCCTGCCGCTGGCCAATCCGATCAGTGATGCCAAGGTGCTTACCGGTCGACAAAAGCCGATGACTGAAATCGCCATTCTGTTCGCGGAAATCGAAACGGTAGACGGCCATCGTGGCCTGGGTTTCAGCTACTCCAAACGTGCTGGCGGGCCGGGGCAGTTTGCCCATGCCAGGGAAATCGCTCCTGCGTTGATTGGCGAAAACCCCAGTGACATTGCCAAGCTGTGGACCAAGCTCTGCTGGGCGGGTGCTTCGGTAGGGCGCAGCGGCATGTCGACCCAGGCCATCGGTGCCTTCGACGTTGCGCTCTGGGACCTGAAAGCCAAACGCGCGAATCTGTCTCTGGCGCGGCTGCTGGGTGCCCAGCGTGATTCGGTGCGTTGTTACAACACCTCGGGTGGTTTTCTGCATACCCCGCTGGATCAGTTGATGAAGAACACCGACCTGTCCCGTGAGAAGGGCATTGGCGGTATCAAGCTGAAAGTCGGGCAGCCGGACTGCGCCGTCGATATTCATCGCGTCAGCACGATTCGCAAGCACCTTGGGGATGATTTCCCATTGATGGTCGACGCCAATCAGCAGTGGGACCGCCCGACCGCCCAGCGCATGTGCCGCCGTTTCGAGGAATTCAACCTCATCTGGATCGAGGAACCGCTGGACTGCTACGACGCCGAGGGCCATGCAGCGCTGGCTCAACAGTTCGATACGCCGATTGCGACCGGGGAAATGCTCACCAGCGTTGCTGAACATGCCGAATTCATCAGGCTGCGCGGTGCCGACTTCCTGATGCCGGATGCTCCGCGTGTGGGCGGTATCACGCCGTACCTGAAAGTCGCGGCCATGGCCGAGCAGGCCGGGGTGATGCTGGCGCCGCACTTTGCCATGGAGCTGCATGTTCATCTGGCAGCGACCTATCCGACCGAACCCTGGGTGGAGCATTTCGAGTGGCTTGAGCCGCTGTTCAATGAACGTCTGGAAACCCGTGATGGCCGCATGCTGGTGCCGACTCGCCCAGGCCTGGGCCTGTCGCTGAGCGAGCAGGTCAAACCGTGGACTGCGCAGGTCGCAGAAGTCGGCACCCGTCCATAAAGAAAGCGTTTTTGACCGCCCGGCATGCGGCGAATGCCGGGCGGTCTTTTTATCCTCAGTGCGAATGCCGTGGTGCGCCGCCGCTGCGGGCAATCACTTTCATGTGCAGGGTGGCCGGTTCCAGACAGCCGCCTGTGGATAACTGGCCTACCAGTTGCCGATAAAGCTCCTGCCACGGCGTCTGTGAGGGCGGGATATTCGGTGTCCAGGCCTCGCGACGTCGGACGAGTTCGGCTTCATCCACCAGCAGGTTGACTGAACGGGCGTTGAGATCCACGCGCAGCAGGTCATTGGTGCGCAGCAATGCCAGGCCGCCGCCGACGGCTGCTTCCGGCGACATATTGAGAATCGACGGGCTGGCCGAGGTGCCGCTCTGCCGACCGTCGCCCAGGCAGGGCAGGGAGTCGATACCGCGTTTGATCAGCTCGGCGGGCGGGTCCATGTTCACCACCTCGGCGCTGCCGGGATAGCCGACGGTGCCCGCACCGCGAATCACCAGGATGCAGCGCTCATCGATATCGAGTGTCGGGTCATTGATGCGGGCGTGGTAATCCTCCGGTCCTTCAAAAACGATGGCACGGGCCTCAAAGCTGTTTTCGGCACCGGGTTGGGACAGATAGCTTTTTCGGAAGGCTTCGCCCACGACCGACATTTTCATGATGGCACTGTCGAAGAAGTTACCACTGAGCACGATGAAGCCTGCTTTGTGTTTGAGCGGTGCGTCGTAGGGCAGGATCACATCGGTATTGCTAGTGAGCGAATGACGGACGATTTCGCCCACCGTTTTGCCGCTGACGGTCGCGCAGTCTTCATGCAGGTGTCCGGCCTTCTGCAGTTCATGCATCACTGCTGGTACACCGCCAGCGCGGTGGAAACCTTCCCCCAGGTATTTGCCGGCAGGCATGCAGTTGACCAGCAACGGTACATCGACGCCGATGCGCTGCCAGTCGTCCAGGCTCAGATCGACGCCCATATGCCGGGCGATGGCGATCAGGTGAGGCGGACAATTGCTGGAGGCACCCAGCGCCGAGGCTACGGCAATGGCATTCTCGAAGGCTTCGCGGGTCATGATCTGCGAGGGGCGTATGTCCTGCAGTACCAGTTCGCAGATGCGTTTGCCAGTGGCATAGGCCATCTGCCCGCGTTCGCGATACGGGGCCGGGATGCTGGCGCAACCGGGCAACGACATGCCCAGTGCTTCGGCCAGCGCGTTCATCGACAGTGCCGTGCCCATGGTGTTGCAGTGGCCCACGGAAGGGGACGCTGCCGTTGTCATTTCCATGAAGCCTTCGTAGTCGATTTCCTGAGCGGCGAGCAGCTTGCGGGCGTGCCAGAGTACGGTGCCGGAACCGATCAGTTCGCCTTTGTGATGACCATCGAGCATCGGCCCGCCGGACAGCACAATGGCGGGCAAGTCGGTTGTCGCCGCAGCCATCAGGCAGGCTGGAGTGGTCTTGTCGCAACCGGTGGTCAGCACCACGCCATCGAGCGGATAACCGTGCAGGATTTCCACCAGTCCCAGATATGCCAGATTGCGGTCCAGAGCTGCTGTCGGGCGACGGCTCTGCTCGGCAATCGGGTGGACGGGAAACTCCATGGGAATGCCGCCTGCATCCCTGATGCCTGCCTTGACCCGCTGGGCCAGTTCGAGGTGATGGCGGTTGCAGGGTGTCAGGTCGCTGCCGGTCTGGGCGATGCCGATGATCGGTCGACCGGACTGCAACTCGTCTCGCGTCAGGCCGTAGTTCATGTAGCGCTCGACATAGAGGGCGGTCATGTCGGCGTGATCGGGGTCGTCGAACCATTGCTGGCTGCGCAGGGGGCGTTTCGGGGGCAGGCTCATGTTTATTGTTCTCTTGTTGTCGATTGAGTCTTGAAGAACCGTTCAGCGGGTCAGTAATCCTCGTGCCGAAAGGTTACGCAGCAGGGCGCCGATGCCGAAGGTCCAGGGCGATGCGATGTCGCTATGGGTGACTTGATTGTGCAGGCTGCCGAGCAACGGGCTGCTGATGCGCACCAGGTCGCCGGTCTTGTGGGTGAACCCGGCACCGGGGTGATCGCGATCCTCCGTGGGGGCGAACAAGGTGCCCAGGAACAGCATGAAACCATCCGGGTACTGGTGATGGACGTTGAGGGTCTGGCTTACCAGATCCAGCGGATCACGGCTGATCTGATCCATGGAACTGGAACCATGCAGCAGATAGCCGTCCTCGCCACGTACTTGCAGATCGATGACGCAGTTGCGGATATCCTCGAGCCCGAAATGCTCATCGAAGAGCCTTATGAACGGGCCGATGGCGCAGGACGCATTGTTGTCCTTGGCCTTGCCCAGCAACAGCGCGCTGCGCCCTTCCACATCGCGCAGATTGACGTCGTTACCCAACGTCGCGCCGTGGACCTGACCTCGACTGTTCACCGCCAGTACCACTTCCGGTTCGGGGTTGTTCCACTGTGAACCGGGATGAATACCGATCTGGCTGGCGCTGCCCACGGCGGCCAGCACGGGCGCCTTGGTGAAAATCTCGGCATCCGGGCCAATGCCCACTTCCAGATATTGCGACCACATGTCTTTTTCGATGAGCAGCGCCTTCAGGCGCATGGCCTGCTCGGAGCCGGGTTTGACAGCGCGCAGGTTGTCACCGATCACCTTCCGAACGGTGGCGCGAACACCTTCGGCCAAGGCTGCGTCACCACCGGCTTTTTCCTCGATCACGCGCTCGATCATGCTGGCGGCAAAGGTAACGCCCGCAGCCTTGATGACTTGCAGATCCACGGGGGGCAGCAGGAAGGGTTTCGAGGGATCGGCATGCGCGCCGGTGTTGGCCAGCAGTTCTTCGACGCTGGCAATGAAATCGCCTGGTGCATGAGCAAGGGCTTGTACAGGCTGGTGCTGTTCAAGCAGATCACTGAGGGTCGCGAAGTGTCTGGACAGGTCGAACACGCCATCGGCCCGCACAACGATGGGCGAGGGGCCAGCCACGGTGCCGGGAATCCAGGCACGACCGATCAGGGTTGCGTACTGGCTGTCGACGGGCAGGGTGTTTTCGGGCGTTAGGTTGATCGGCATGGCGCAAGCTTCCTGATCCATAAAAGCTGCACGCTAGGTTGGCCTGTGGATAAACTCCAATGGCAAATTCTCACTTATCGATAACCTGGCGTTATTGCCTTGCAGAGGGAAAACCATGTCGGACCTGTCATTCTCCAACTTCTGCAGTTGGCTCAAATTCCGCCACCTCACCCTGATCGACACTTTGGGTCGCACGCAGAACATGCACCTGGCAGCCCAGCAGATGAACCTCAGTCAGCCGGCCCTGAGCAAGATGCTCAAGGAGCTGGAAAGCCTGCTCGGCTTTGCGATTTTCGAGCGATTGCCGCGCAGCATGGTGCCTACGGCCCTTGGCGTTCAGGTGGTGCGCTATGCGCAACTGGCACTGAACGACGCGAAGACTTTCGTCGAGCAGATCAATAACCTCAGTGCCGGTGGCCATGGCCATCTCAAGGTCGGCGGTATCTTTGCCGCGACGGCGGTGGTGCTGCCTGAAGCCATTGTGCAGATCAAGGAGCGCTGGCCATTGCTGGCCATTGAAGTGGTCGAGCAGACCAGCGATCACCTGATGGAAATGCTGGAAGAGCGGACTCTGGATCTGGCCATCGGGCGCTTTACCGATCAGGCGCAGCAACAGCGCTACGATTTTCAGGCGCTGGCACCTGAGCCGTTCAGCATCGTGGTCAATAGTCGGCACCCGTTGTGCGATGCCGGCCCCATGACCTTGCAGCAACTGGTGGACTGGCCGTGGATGCTTTATCCCAAGGGCACGCCGATTCGCGGCCGCATGGAAGAGGCGTTCGCCAGTGCTGGCGTGCAGGTTCCGCGCAACACCATCGACACCATTTCCATGCAGACCTTTTTGAAGGTGCTGCAGAGCGGTCCGATGATCGGCATGTTGCCCGACGCGATGGTTGCGCCCCATCTGGAAAGCGGATTGCTCAAGACCCTGGAAACGCAAATGCATCTGACGCCGCAGTACTACGGCATTCTGACCCGCAAGGGCGATCAGTTGACCGGGCCTGCCTTGGAATTCGCCGCCATTCTGCTGGAAAACGCTCGTCTGGCTCAGGAAAAACCGGCCTGAAACGGGCAGCAGATCGATAACCGTCTGTTATCGCTCAATCCAAAAATGCCATTGGGACTGAATCGATCCGTGGCATAGATTACCCATCAGCTTCTGCACGTGATCGGGTAATCGTCTCTTCTCCCGACAACGATCCCTTCAATAAAAACAATCAGGCACATAGATGTGCCAAGGGTGACTCCCATGCAAACCCACGCTGATGGCCAGCGCGCCAGTGCGCCCGCTCACGACCCCGCTTTCGAGGATAGAACTTACCGCAAGGTCATCCTCAGAATTCTGCCGATCCTGCTGCTGTGCTACATGGCGGCCTATCTGGACCGGGTCAATATCGGTTTCGCCAAGCTGGATATGCTCAATGACCTGCAATTCAGCAATACGGTCTATGCCTTGGGCGCCAGTGTGTTTTTCTGGGGCTATTTCCTGTTCGAGGTACCCAGCAATCTGTTGCTGCATCGGTTCGGTGCCCGTTTCTGGATCGCCCGGATCATGTTCAGTTGGGCGATAGTTTCGATTGCCGTGGCTTTTACGGTGCCTCTGGCAAGAGTGTTCAGCATTGAGCCGAGCACCATGTTCTATGTGCTGCGTTTTCTGCTGGGTGTCTGCGAGGCCGGTTTCTTTCCCGGCGTCATTCTCTACCTCAATTACTGGTTTCCGACCCATCGGCAAAGCCGGGTCATGTCGGGCTTTCTGATGGCCTTGCCGGTCAGCCTGACCCTGGGCGGCATGTTGTCGGGCTGGTTGATGAGCAGCATGAACGGCGTGCAGGGCATGGCGGGCTGGCAGTGGATGCTGATCATCGAAGGCATTCCTTCGATCGTCATGGCCTGCGTTGTGATTGCCTGCCTGTGCGACAACATCGATTCGGCCAAATGGCTCTCGGCGGCAGAGAAGACCTTGCTCAAGGCCAATCTGCAAAAGGACAGCCACGGCAAGGCTACGCGCCTGAGTGAAGTGTTCTTCAATCCGCGTGTATGGCTGCTGGTGCTGATTCTGCTGACCTTCAATACCGGCTTCTATGGCCTGGCATTCTGGATGCCTTCGATCATCAAGAGCGCCGGTATTTCCAACACATTGCATATCGGCCTGCTGACTGCCATTCCCTATGGCGTGGCCACCGTCGCGATGCTACTCAATGCCCGGCATTCCAATCGCACCGGCGAGCGGCGCATGCATGCGGCGATTCCGGCGTTCATTGGCGGGGTTGGCCTGATTCTCAGCGCTTACTTCTCTCAGGATCTGATGCTTTCCGTGCTGTTTCTGACGGTGGCTGCTTCGGGAATCCTGAGCCTGATGCCCATTTTCTGGACCTTGCCGGGAACCCTGCTGTCCGGTGTCGCCGCCGCAGCCGGGATCGGCATGATCAACGCCATCGGCAATCTGTCCGGTTTCACCGGTTCGATGATCACGGCAGTCGCTGAAACGCTTACCGGCAACATCAATAACGGGACCTATGTGCTGGCGCTCTGCTTGCTGGTCAGTGGCGGGCTGATTCTGGCGATTCCCGGCAGCATGCTTGGCAAGGCAACCACCACCAGGTCTGTGCTCCCCAATCATCTGGGCATGGAGAAAGCATGATGAAGAACAAGCGCGTTCTGATTACCGCAGGTGGCCAGGGCATCGGTCTGGCCAGCGCCATGGCCTTTGCCGAGGCGGGGGCCGAAGTGATTGCGACGGATATCGACATCCGCGAGCTGCAAAAGGTGGAAGGTCTGCAGGCCCTGACTCTGGATGTCACTTCGGCCCATGACATCCTGGCCATCCGCGATCAGGTCGGTCCGGTGGATGTGCTGTTCAACTGCGCGGGTTACGTGCATGCGGGCACTATTTTCGAGTGCGATGAGGCCGCCTGGAGCCGTTCCATGGACCTGAATGTCACGGCCATGTACCGCATGATCCGGGCTTTTCTGCCCGGCATGCTGGAGCGCGGCGGTGGTTCGATCATCAATATGGCGTCGGTGGCTTCCAGCATCAAAGGCGTGCCCAATCGCTTTGCCTATACCGCCAGCAAGGCGGCTGTAGTGGGGCTGACCAAATCGGTGGCGGCAGATTTCATTGGGAAGGGCATTCGCTGCAATGCCATTTGTCCCGGCACTGTGGACTCGCCTTCGCTGCGCACACGTATTGCGCAGCAGGCGCAACAGCAATGTCTTTCGCAGGAGCAGGTTTATCGGCAGTTTGTCGAGCGTCAGCCCATGGGGCGGCTCGGCACTGCGCAGGAAATCGCTCGACTGGCTCTTTATCTGGGCTCTGATGCCTCGTCCTACACTACAGGCGCTTTGCATGTCATTGATGGCGGCATGAGTATCTGAATCCCGGTTTGTATCTTCGACAGAAACAGGAGAACCCGATGAAATTGCTACGTTACGGCGAGAAAGGTTCGGAAAGACCCGGCCTGCTGGATGCCAATAACCAGATTCGCGATCTTGGCGCTCATGTGGCGGATATTGCCGGTGATGTCTTGAGCCCCGCGGGTCTGGCGGCACTGGCCGCCATTGATCCGGCCAGCCTGCCCCTGGTGCCGGGCAAGCCGCGCATCGGGCCGTGCGTCGGACAGGTGGGAAAGTTTATCTGCATCGGCCTGAACTACGCCGACCATGCTGCCGAATCCAATATGGAAGTGCCAAGGGAACCCATCATCTTCAACAAGTGGACCAGTGCCATCTGCGGCCCGAACGATGCAGTGGAAATCCCGCGTGGCTCGGCCAAGACCGACTGGGAAGTAGAGCTGGGCGTGGTCATCGGCAAGGGCGGGCGCTATATCGACGAAGCCAATGCCCTGGAGCATGTGGCCGGGTATTGCGTGATCAACGACGTGTCCGAGCGTGAGTGGCAACTGGAGCGCGGTGGCACCTGGGATAAAGGCAAAGGCTTCGACACCTTTGGTCCTATCGGCCCTTGGCTGGTGACCCGTGATGAAATTACCGATCCACATTCGCTCGACCTGTGGCTGGAGGTCGATGGGCACCGCTATCAGCAGGGCAATACGCGCACGCTGATTTTCAATATCCCGCAGTTGATTGCCTACCTGAGCCGCTGCATGAGTTTGCAGCCAGGCGATGTGATTTCCACCGGCACGCCGCCGGGTGTCGGCCTGGGTGTAAAACCCTCTCCGGTTTTCCTGCGTCCGGGCCAGACCATGCGCCTGGGCATTGCAGGGCTGGGTGAGCAGCAGCAAGTGACGGTGCAGGCTGATTGACCTGTCGCGGGCAAGCGCGTTCCTGCTGGGCAGCAGGAGCGCGCTTGCCCACGACGGCGGTATGAAAAATATGTGGCATCGGTACAAGCGAACTCATTCGCGAAAAATCACAACCCCAATTCAGAAAGCCCCGGATGATCATCCGGCCAGCGTCCAATCGGCCAGTGGAACTTGCGCTCCGACTCCTTGATCGGCACGTCATGGATGCAGGCGAAGCGCCACGCTTTTACCGCTGCAATCGAACTTGCGGCCCGAACCGGGATCAGTTGCAGGGAGTTTTTGGCTCTGTTGCTCATTCAACGAAGGAGAAGCTGCCCGGTGTCTCAGTTAAGAACCTTGATCCTGTTGGGGCTGCTGTTTTGCGCAGGCAGTTTTCATGTTCAGGCCGCCGACGTGCCTGCTCTCCCCATGGCGGCAGCAGCTCCTGTCGACGACAAGGCGGCTGATAAATCCGAGAAAAAGGCCGACAAACCCGATGAGAAGGCCGCCGAAAAGCCCGAGGAGAAACCCGCTGAGGCCGAGCCACCGGCTGCCGAGATTCTGGTGCAGGGTGGCCTGCTCGGCGCGATCAGCACCAGCATCGACGACATCCAGAAGACCCTCAATCTGGACGAGAGCCTGTGGGACGCCTGGCGTTTGCGGGCCGACCGTGCGGCCGACGAGATTGGCGATCTGGTCAACAAGCGCACGGCACGTTCTCCCTGGAGTGTGGTGGGCGATTTCCTGATTCTGTCGGTGGTGTGGATCGGTGCGTTTGCCGTGCTGACCACTCTGGGACGTTTTCTGGCAGTCCGTCTGAATCGACGACCATTCCTTCAGGTCCGTGAGCGCAGCCAGGCGCTCTTGAAATACGTGCTGCCTTTCACGCTGCCTGCAGTGATCTGTCTGCCGCTGACGCTGTACGTCAGCCACTTCATGCCGTCTTCCGTGGGGCGTGCGCTGGCGCTCTGTTTTGCCTATGCGACCAGCAGCGGCATCGTTTCCACGTCTGTGCTGCTGTGCGTCATCGTCATGTTCAACTCGGGACACAAGCGTGCAGCGGTGCGCATGATCCGTCGCTACAGCCCGCGGCCGCTGTTCATCATCGGCTTTCTGGCGGCGCTGAGCGATGCGCTGACCAGCCCGCAGATCGCCCGGCAACTGGGCAGTAACTTCACCACCAGCGTATCTGTGTTCACCGGGTTGTTCGCTTCGGTCGTGTTCTGCATGTTGGTGATCAAGGTGCGTCGCCCGATTGCCCACCTGATTCGCAACCGTTCGCTGAGCAGCCGCATGCAAAGGCCTGCATTGCAGCGATCCCTGAAGATATTCTCCAACCTCTGGCATTTGCCGATCCTGTTGATGATCCTGGTTTCGGCCATCAACCTCATCGGTGCCGGCGAAGACAGCCAGCAAACCCTGCGTTGTGCGCTGTTCACCACCTTGTTGCTGATTGCGACGGTGTTCCTGAGCACGGTATTCGAGCACATGTTCAAACCTGCCGAAGAAGGAGGGCGCGGCGGGCATGTGTACAAGGCGCGTCTGCTGCGGCTGGTCTATGCGATGCTGCGGATCATGTTAGCAGTGGCGTTCATCGAAATCCTGGGGCGGATCTGGGGCTTCTCGATGTTCGAGTTCGCCCAGCGCAATACCCTGGGCCGGGTGATCAGCGATTCGCTGAGCAGCATCGGGTTGATCTTTCTGGTGACCTGGCTGCTGTGGGTGGTGCTCGACACGGCCATTCAGGAAGCCCTCAAGCCTCCCCTCAATCATCGCAATGCGCGTCAGCCCAGCACGCGAATCAAGACCATACTGCCGTTGCTGCGCAATGCGGTGAAAATCATTCTGGTGGTGATCTGCGCGATTACCACCATGGCCAACCTGGGGATCAATGTCGCGCCACTGCTGGCCGGTGCGGGTGTGGTTGGCCTGGCCATCGGTTTCGGTTCGCAACAATTGGTGCAGGATGTCATCACCGGTCTGTTCATCATCATCGAAGACACCTTTTCCGTCGGCGACTGGGTGGTGCTCAGTACCGGGCATTCCGGCTCTGTGGAAAGCCTGACGATTCGTACCGTACGCCTGCGTGACGGCAAAGGCTTCGTGCATTCGGTGCCGTTCGGGCAGATCAAGGCTGTCACCAACCAGTCCCGGCAGTTTGCCTATGCGTTCTTCTCGGTGCAGTTCACCTATGACTCCGATATCGATGAAGCCTTGGCGCTGATTCGTGAAACAGGGCAGTCGATCACCGAGGACATTCTGCTCAAGAACAACCTGCAAGGGCCGCTGGAAGTGTTCGGTGTGGACCGCATGGATCTCAATGGCGTGGTTCTGACCGCTCAGTTCCGCACTTCGTCGGGCGGACAGTACAGTGTGGGTCGGGCTTTCAACGAACGCCTCAAGCGGCTTGTGGATAAACACCCGAATGTGCGCTTTGCTCAGACTTATCCACAGGTGGTGATGAATCCGGCCCAGCCACAGCCACAGGCACCTGCACCCGCACCAGAGCAGTGAGTTGATTGGCCAATGAATTCGCTGCCTGGCTGCAAGTATTGGGGGTTAGCGGCCAACGTGATATGTTTGCAGGCGTTTTTCACCTGATTACTTGATGATTTACCGAGCCTGCTGACTCTATGCGAATGCGCCTTATGCTATTGGGCGGCGGGAATGCCCTCGGGCAAGCGCTGATTCGTCTGGGTGCCGAGGAAGACATTGGTTTCCTCGCGCCGCGTCCACCGCAAGACGGTTGGGACGCAGCGAGCCTGACGCAACTGCTCGATGACACCCGTCCCGATGCCTTGATCAACCTTGCTTACTACTTCGACTGGTTTCAGGCGGAGACAGTGAGCGAAGCGCGTCTGACCCACCAGGAACGCTCCGTGGAGCGTCTGGCCGAATTGTGTCAGCACCACAACATCATTCTTGTTCAGCCTTCCAGCTACCGAGTGTTCGATGGCTCGCGGGCGACTGCCTACAGCGAAAAGGACGACCCTGTACCTTTGGGGCTGCGTGGCCAGGCCTTGTGGCGTATCGAACAGAGCGTGCGTGCGGCTTGTCCGCAACATGTGCTGGTACGTTTCGGCTGGTTGCTGGATGACAGCGCCGACGGCGTGCTGGGTCGCTTCCTGACTCGCGCCGAACAGCCGGAAGAATTGCTGCTGGCCGATGACCGGCGTGGCAATCCGACGCCGGTCGACGATGCTGCACGGGTCATCATTTCGGTTCTCAAGCAGCTCGACTGCGAGGCACCGCTGTGGGGGACCTACCACTACGCCGGTCATGAGGCCACGACGCCGCTGGCGCTGGGGCAGGCTGTCCTCACCGAGGCGCGCCTGCTGCATCCTCTGGCCATCGAATCGCCTACTGCGCAGGCCCACGCCGCACGGCCCGATGCCGCGCAAGAGCCGCAACATGGCGTGCTGGCCTGCAAGAAAATTCTCCATACCTTCGGCATCAAGCCTCGCGCCTGGCGTGCGGGGTTGCCAAGCCTGCTGGATCGGTACTATCGACATGTCTGACGCTCCAATCCTGATTACCGGCGGTGCTGGCTTCATTGGCTCGCACCTGGCCGATGCCTTGTTGGCCCAGGGGCATGCAGTACGCATCCTCGACGATCTCTCGACCGGCAAGCGCAGCAATCTGCAGCTGGATAACTCTCGTCTCGAGCTGATCGAAGGCGATGTCGCCGACAGTGCCCTGGTAACCCGCGCAGCCCAGGGCTGTCAGGCTGTTGTGCATCTGGCGGCGGTTGCCTCGGTGCAGGCCTCGGTAGAAGACCCGGTCAAAACCCACCAGAGCAATTTCATCGGCACCCTGAACGTCTGCGAAGCCATGCGTGAGGCGGGTATCAAGCGCGTGTTGTTCGCTTCCAGTGCTGCGGTGTACGGCAACAATGGCGAAGGCGAGTCGATCACCGAAGACACGCCCAAGTCGCCGTTGACGCCTTATGCGTCGGACAAGCTGGCCAGCGAGCAGTACCTGGACTTCTATCGTCGTCAGCACGGTTTCGAGCTGGTCATCTTTCGCTTCTTCAATATTTTCGGCCCGCGTCAGGATCCTTCGTCACCTTATTCCGGTGTCATCAGTATCTTTGCCGAGCGTGCCGAGAAAGGGCTGCCGATCACCGTGTTTGGCGATGGCGAGCAGACCCGGGACTTTTTCTACATCGGCGATCTGGCAAGGCTGCTGACCCAGGCTCTGGAGCAGACCAACCCGGCCGAAGGCGCGATCAACGTCGGTCTGAACAAGGCCACTTCGCTCAATGAGCTGTTGGCGGCTCTGACGGACGTAGTCGGTAGCTTGCCGCCAGTCACCTACCAGGCTCCGCGCTCTGGCGACATTCGCCATTCCCGGGCCGATAACCGGCGTCTGCTGGAACGTTTCACGCTGCAAGAGACGACACCGCTGAGTGTCGGGCTGGCGCGTTTGCTGGGACGTTGAATACTGATTTGCCTGCTCTCGCAAGTTTATCTGTGGGAGCAGGCCTTCAGGCAACAACCACAGCCAGCGATTATTCCGGGCTAAAGTTTTTCCTTTTGGCTCGTAGGACCTTTCTGCAATCAATGTAGTCAGCTTTTTTTTGAACCTTAAAACCGTTTGAATAGCCTTATAGCATCCAGCGCCTTTTTAAACGGAGCGTATGAGATATGCAGGGTGAAAGCGACGTCCGTTTCGTCAAGGTCGAAACCGTGCCGTGCAAGCTGGTCGTGGCAGGCTTCGTAGATGAGTATTCTCAGTATCTTGAACGAGAAAAGGTTACTGACAAAAAGCTTCGGTATATATGTTTCATGTTGTTTGGCATTACTTCCTGGCTGATGATTCTGGTCGGCGGTTTAACGAGCATGTTCGGTCCTGAAACCATAAGTTACAGTCCTCAGACCGGGCCGACTTTTGTACAGCTCATTCAGATATATCCCGGTGCCATCCTTTCGATAGGTGTACTTTTATTCGTTGTCAGCAGGTTTTTTGATTGCGCTAGCCGTACTCCACTCTCGCCCGAGCGGTTTCTGCTGGCGTTCTACAATGTGCAATTACCTGAAGAGCGGGGCGATCAGGCACGCATTTCTATCGCACACGTGGACGGTTCCCTGTTTCAGATAACTCGCTGTTAGCCAAAAACGCCAAAGGCACCCATTACGGTGCCTTTGTGTGTTTATTGCTGAGATGGGGTATCGATCAGAACTTGTAACCCACGCCCACCATGTAGACCCATGGGTCGATGTCCACGTCGACCTTGGTCTTGCTGAAGCCCAGAGCGGCCGGGCCGTCTACAGTGGCTTCGGTGTCGATGTCGACATACCAGACCGAGGCGTTGAGCAGAACGTTGTCAGTGATCAGGTAGTCCACGCCCAACTGGCCAGCCAGACCAACCGAGTCCTTGAGCTTGAGGTTGCTGAAGCCCTGATCCTTGCGGTTGCTGGTCAGGTCGTTGTCAAAGAATGTGGTGTAGTTGATACCGATGCCTGCATAAGGCTGGAACTTCGACGAAGGTGCCATCGGGTAGTACTGCAGGGACAGGGTAGGCGGCAGGTGTTTGACATCGGCCAGCTTGCCGTCGAGTCCGGCACCCAGGCCGCTGACCGAAACGGTGTGGTTGAAAGGGGTCGCTGCCAGCAGCTCGATACCGACATGGGGAGTCAGCATGTAGGCAAAGGTCAGGCCGAGCTGGGTATCACCATCGAGGTTGGCCTTGGTGCCGGAGACTTTGGTGCCATCGAACTTCAGTTCGCCACTGTCTTCTCGTGGGTCAACGTGTGCGGCACCGGCACGGACGATGAAGTCACCCGCTTCATAGGCCTGTGCGGCAGTGGGAGCGGCGATGGCGAGGGCTATGAGAGAGGCGCGAAGCAAGGACTTGTTCATGAGTGGCTCCAAGGGGTCAAAAAGTTTTATGGGCTAATGTTAAAGCGCTGTTTTGAGGCGACTTTGATACAGCTCAATGAAACGGTTGAGAGCCCTTTGGAACTTCACGAATCCGGCAATTCATAGACAAAAATCTTGTCTGCCTGCATTTGATAACCCGCCTCGGCCAATTCGCTGGTCGATGATTTTGCCTGCATCGGTCCTTCAATCCAGTACGGCTGATACAGTTCATCGACCTTCACGCCCAGTTCACTGGTGACATGTACGATCTGGTTTGCGGGCGGTGGCGGAACATGGATGCAGGCACCGAAATACGGCACCAGCAAGAACTCCGTCACTCGACCTTCCTCGCTGACCTCGAGCGGCACGATATACCCCGGCAGACGTACCAGCTTGCCATCCAGTGCCTTGACGACAGGTGCATGGGGTGCCAGTTGTCTGGCTGCCGGTGCTGACTCCATGGCCAGTGCATCGGACAGCTTCGACATGTCGTGCATCGGCGCTGTAATCGGCGCCACGACAGGTGCATCGGGTGGAATCATGTCGCTCCAGGTCAGCTCGCGCGGCTCGGCGGCCCACACCGAAGTGCTGGCCGAGAACAGCAGGGTTATCAGCAGGCGCCGCATAGTGAAGCTCCTCATAAGCGAATCGACAGGCCATCGGCCAGCGATTGCCTGTAGGCTCGCCATGCCGGGATAGTCCCCATCAACAGCGCGGCAGCAAGGATGCCACCGAGCAATTTCCATTCATATTGGCCAGGTGGCATAGCCGACAGGTATAAACCGTAACTGTTTTGTACAAAGTCCTGTGCCAGTGCAATGCCGAGATAGAGCAGTGCAAGCCCGCTTACAACGCCCGCCAGTGCCAGGGCGAAGGCTTCGAGAATCAACAGGCTTGCGATGTGCCAGGGCCGTGCGCCGACCGATCTGAGGATCGCCATTTCACGACGACGTTCGTTCAGGCTGGTCAAGATCGCCGTCAGCATACCGATCAGGCCGGTGAGCACCACGAACAGCGATATCACGAACAGGGCTTTTTCGGCGGTGCCCATCAGGCTCCACAGCTCCTGCAAGGCAACACCTGGCAATATTGCCAGTAATGGCTCGCCGCGGAACTCATTGATCTCGCGCTGCAGGCTGAATGTCGCGATCTTGCTGTTCAGGCCCAGCATGACCGCCGTGATTGCCGTCGGTGTCAGGTCCATGTTGCGCGCCTGATCGGCAGAGATGCGCTCATTGCCCCGGGCTGGCGCACCGTTGTGCCAGTCGATGTGAATGGCTTCCATGCCGCCCAGGCTGATATGCAGCGTCCGGTCGACCGGTGTGCCGGTGGGTTTCAGAATGCCCACCACCGTGAACGGTTTGTCATCGTGCTTGACCAGACTGATCGCGGCCACGCCATGGGCCAGCACCAGCTTGTCTCCCAGCTTGTAATGCAGGGCCTTGGCGACCTCCGAACCCAGCACCACTTCAAACGGATCGGTCTGGAAGGCTCGGCCCTCGGCCAGCGCCAGATGCTGCTGGCGACCGTACTGATAATTCTCGAAATAGGATTCGTTGGTGCCCATCACCCGGTAGCCGCGATGGGAGTCGCCCAAGGAAATCGGAATCGCCCATTTGACCTGCTTGTGATTGGCCAGATGTTCGAAGCTGTCCCAGCGAATATTGTTGGTGGCGTTGCCGATGCGGAACACAGAGTAGAGCAGCAGGTTGATCGAGCCGGAGCGTGCGCCGACGATCAGGTCCGTGCCGCTGATGGTACTGGCGAAGCTTGCGCGGGCTTCGGTGCGCACCCGCTCGACGGCCAGCAACAGGCAGACCGACAGGGCAATGGCGAAAACGGTGAGGAATGCTGTGAAGCGGCGGTTGGCCAGGCTGGCCATTGCCAGACGAAACAGATACATCTCAAATCTCCACGTCGACGGCTGCGCGATTGAGTTCGGACAGTGACAGGTTGCGGTCGAACAGCGGTGCCAGGCTCTGGTCATGGCTGACGAACAACAGGCTGGAACCGGCTTCGCGACATTCGGCGAACAACAGACGAATGAAGGATTCCCGGGTATCGGCATCCAGGGCCGAGGTGGGTTCGTCGGCAATCACCAGTTCCGGTTGTCCGATCAAGGCACGAGCTGCTGCCACTCGCTGTTGCTGGCCGATGGACAACGAACCGGCACGTCGGCTCAGCAAGGCCGGATCTTTCAGGCCCAGATGCGCGAGCAGCGTGCTGGTGGCTTGCCCGACGCTGCCATGGCGCTGCTTCGCCCGTTCGGCGCGGACTCTGGAGAAGTGGCAGGGCAACTCGACGTTCTCCCGCACCGAGAGAAACGGCAGCAGGTTGAATTGCTGAAAGATATAACCGGTGTGATCGACCCGAAAGCGATCCCTGGCCCCCGCCGACAGTTGCGACAGATCCTGGCCCAGCAGGCGAATGCTGCCGCTCCCCGGTTTCTGTACGCCACCCAGCAGGCCCAGCAAGGTGGTCTTGCCGCTGCCGCTCGGGCCTTTGAGGAACAGGGTTTCTCCAGGCTCCAGACGAAAGGCCGGGATATCCAGCAGTTGCGGATGCCCCGGCCAGTTGAAGCTCAGGTCCGACAGCTCGATAAGTGCTTGGGTCATAGCCTGACTCGCGGTGTGTTGAGGTGTACATGAAAAGTAAAAGACCGGGCCAGGCCCGGTCGTTCTGTAGCACTCGGTAATCAGAACTTGATCGACGGGTTCGACGCAATCACTTCTGCACCAGACTGGCCGCTTGGCGAGATCAGTTGTACCTGCAGTTTCTTGGTATCGGGGAAGGTCAGGAAAATTTGGCTCAGGTCCAGCTTTTTCAGGATGGCCGGAGCGTCGCAGACGAACTTGTAATGGCCTTTGATTTCGCTGTGTTCGTGATGATGTTCATCACCGCCCTTGGCGTGCTCGTCTTCGTCGTGATCGTCATCCTTGTCACCGAACAGCGGGCTTTCGAGCTTCACCGAAGTGGCCGAGCAGTTGGCGGCATCCGAGATGCTGAACAGCGCATTGGGCTTGAGCAGTTGCTCCCGGGCCTTGGCCAGCTTCGCCTTGTCTTCGGCGGAAGTCGCTTCATGCTCGAAGCCGACAATGTTCATTGCCGGGCTCTCGAATTCCAGCTCCAGGTTCTTGCCGGAGAGCACAACATCCAGACGGCCTACACCATGCTCGTGCGCGCCCAGGCTGCCGTGCTCGTGTTCGTGGTCATGATCGTGTGTTTCGGCGGCGTTGACGAAAGCCAGGGGCAGCAAGGCGAAAGGTAGGGCAAGAAGCAGACGGCGCATGGAGGACTCCGGACATGATTTGAAAAAATCTGTTATGTGATCTTATAACAATTGATGGCGCGAGTGACCTGTTTTTTCTCTGTGTCCTCGATTTGGTATACGCGCTCCCCAAGTTATGACGAAGCAATCTCATGGCGCCTGAAATTCATCCTAACGTCAAATGAAGAGGGCGCAGGGATCGAATCTCAGGGAGAGAGCCATGCCAACGCTTTGTTGCCCGGCTGTTGCTGTTCCGGAGTTCACCATCAGTCTTGAGCAGACACTGGAGCTCGTTTCCAGACTGCATTCGCAGCACCCGCAATTGCCGCTGGTGCGCCGTCTGATCCGCAACACCCAGGTACGCAAGCGTCACTTGTTGCAGCCGATAGAGCAGACGTTGGAGCATCCTGGCTTCGAAGCGCGCAATCTGCTCTATGCCCGTGAAGCCAAGGCGCGGATCCCCGAGGTGGTGAACCGGGCACTGGCCAATGCCCGACTGATTGCCCGGCAGATCGATGCCATCGTTTTTGTGTCCTGCACTGGTTTCATGATGCCCTCGCTGACCGCCTGGATGATCAACGAGCTGGGCTTTCGCAGCGATACGCGACAGATACCCATCGCCCAGTTGGGATGTGCGGCGGGTGGCTCGGCTATCAATCGTGCCCATGATTTCTGTCTCGCCTATCCACAGGCCAATGTGCTGATCGTGGCCTGCGAGTTCTGTTCGCTGTGTTACCAGCCAACCGACATGACGGTGGGCAATCTTCTGTCCAACGGCCTGTTTGGCGATGCACTGGCGGCTGCTGTGGTACGAGGCCAGGGCGGGGCAGGTATCCGGCTTGTGGGCAATGGTTCGCGCCTGGTGCCCGGCACCGAGGACTGGATCAGCTACGCCGTCAAGGCCACCGGTTTTCACTTCTGTCTTGATCGGCGTGTGCCGGGAACCATGGAGCAACTGGCACCGGAGCTGCGTTCGGTGGCCGCCGATCATGGATGGCAGGCTGACGAGCTGGATTTCTACATCATTCACGCCGGTGGTCCGCGGATTCTCGATGACCTGTCGCATTATCTGGGCGTGGATTGCGCCCTGTTCGCACACAGCCGCGCCACCTTGACCGAGTACGGAAACATCGCATCGGCCGTCGTGCTGGATGCATTGCGCCGGTTTTTCGAGGTCGGTGGCGCTCATCAGGGGGCTCGCGGAATCATTGCCGGGTTCGGTCCTGGCATCACCGCTGAAATAACTCTGGGTACATGGAACAACAGGGAGGTTTCGCCATGACGGGGACAACATCTTTGGCTGCGGATACTTTTTTGCTGGGGGGAGAAACTCCGGTCAGGCGCATGGGGTATGGCGCCATGCACCTGACCGGTTACGGCATGTGGGGGCCTGCGGAGAATACGGAGCAGGCCAAGGCTGTACTGCGTCATGCCGTTCATGAACTGGGCATTACCTTCATCGACACGGCAGATGCTTACGGGCCGGGGGATAACGAAGACATCATTCGCCAGGCGCTTTACCCCTATCCTCCGGATCTGGTCATCTCCACCAAGGGCGGAATGTTGCGCTCCGGCCCCAACGACTGGATTCATGGCGCGCCGGGCGCTCCTTACATCGTGCCATTGGGGCGGCCCGAGTATTTGCGTCAGCAGGTCGAGATGAGTCTGCGTCGGCTTCAGGTCGAGCGGATCGATCTGTACCAGTTGCACAGCATTGATCCTCTCGTGCCACTTGCCGATTCCCTGGGCGAGCTTGTCCGTTTGCGCGAGCAGGGCAAGATCCGTCATATCGGCTTATCCAGTCAGCCCGGCGTGACACTTGAGCAACTGGAACAGGCTCATCTGATAGCGAACATTGCAGCCATCGAAAACCTCTACAACCTTGCCGATCGTACCGATGAGGCGGTATTGCAACGGGCGCTGGAGCTGAATGTTGCATTCATTCCATGGTTCCCGCTCGGGCACGGTGCGCTTGTCGGGCCTGACAGCGCGTTGCTGCCTCTTGCCAGCCACTATGGCCTGACGCCTTCGCAACTGGCTCTGGCGTGGCTGTTCAATCATGCGCCGAATATCGTGCTGATTCCCGGTACCACGTCCATCGTTCATCTGGAGGAAAACGCCAAGGCTGCGAGCGTGCAACTGGATGAGAATCAGCGATCAGCCATTGTTCGGGAAGTCGATCGGCTGCTGGTGCCGGTATGGCGTCCCGAACGCTGAGGAGGAAATGCCATGAGCACCTGTCAGCGCAATATCGCCATCCTGCGGGCTATCTATAAGGATCTGACCCGTATTGCCGAGTTTTCGGACGATGACATCGTATTGCACAAGGCCGACCGCAATGCCTGTCCGCCCACTGCCATCGGCAAGCAGGCGGTGCACCGGCATGAGGTCGATCTCATTGCCATGACGCACGCTTCACTTCGTATGGATGTGCAGGAAATCATCGCCAATGATTATTTCGGCGCGGTTCTCGGCAGTCTGCGCGCCACGTTGGCCGATAAGAGCATCTGCATGCCGTTCTGCGGGCTGTGGCGCTTTCGTGAGGGAAAGGTCATCGAGCACTGGGAAAATGCCTACGACGTCGCAGCCTTTGGTGGCTTTCTTGAGGGAGATGTTCGGGCCGCTCGCTGGCTCTGTATCTGATGCTGTGGGAGCATGTGTGCCTGCCAAGCGAGGAGACAGAGCATGTTGCGTATCCGTGGAACCATCGGCCAGTGGCCCGTGGATTTGACGTTGGAACTGGATGACGGCGACTGGGCGCAACTGGGGGCCCAGCTCAAGGCGGCAGCCCCCGAACCGAGCAGTGTCGTGCAGAGCAGGCCGGTTAACCAGGACGACAGGATCTGGCAGGTCGCCAGGGATTTGCTGAAAGAAGCAGGGCAACTAAGCGGGCCGGATCTGCTGGGCAAACTGGAAGGGCTGACCGGCAGCACCGCTGCAGGCAAGCGCCTGCTGGTGCGTCTGCGTCATAGCGCCAATGTGAAAGTCGAAAGCGGCGCGGATGCACCGCTGTATAGCTGGGTCGACCTTCCCGAGAAGGCATAATCACTGTGTGGAAGGCAGCTTGCTGGCGACCTCAGCGTACAGACGCAGAATATCTGCCGGTTTTCAGGCCTTTATCGCCAGCAAGCTGCCTCCCACAAGATTTTGAGCTGCGCCCCAAAAGTTGGACAGTTTGTAGCTAGGCTACCTCAGCCTGAGTCCTGTACTCCACAGGACTCAGGCCTCCGAGCTTCATTTTGATACGTTCGTGGTTGTAGTAGTGGATATATTCATCCAGTCCTTTTTGTAAA